>Ga0073934_10001885_pt1 | contig 47190 bp, 36 predicted proteins | sample LarsenN4metaG_FD_76834 | JGI IMG/M metagenome (GOLD analysis project Ga0073934, IMG submission 76834) | Hot spring sediment bacterial and archeal communities from British Columbia, Canada, to study Microbial Dark Matter (Phase II) - Larsen... ...
ACTTCGGGCGTCGGGCACCCTCAAAACAATTCAGAAATAAACTTGTTTTGCTGGCGCAAGAACTTCGGGCGCCAAGCGCCCTCAAAACTGCCCTATTCTTAATTTGTTTTGAGGGCGTTGCACGCCCGAACCAACTGGCTTTTATTTTTGAATTGTTTTGCTGGCGCAAGAACTTCGGGCGCCAAGCGCCCTCAAAACCGCCCGAAGTTCACGGGCGCCCTCAAAACAAGTTTATTTTTAGAATTGTTTTGAGTGCTGCGGGGGACTGCAATCTCAACAGATAAAGTCATCTCAAAACAAGTTTACTTTTAGAATTGTTTTGGGGGCGCTGTCGGTGTGACTCCCGGTAATCTGAGTGCTGATCTCAAAACAAGTTTACTTTTAGGATTGTTTTGAGGGCGCTTGGCGCCCGAACTGAAGAAGGATTTTTCCCGAAGACCTATAGTCACTTTGCCTGTCCACTTTGCAAGAGGATGCACCCTAAGCAGGCGAGGACGAGAGGCGCTCCCAAGGGATTTTCTGAGTAGTCTTTCAGACGGCTTGAGCGACGCCCTGAAATGATGAAAAGCCTGGGGGCAGTAATTTCCTTGTCTGCTTACTTTCCAGGTAGTGCAACCTAAGCAGGCAAGGCGGGGCACCCTTTGGGTCGCGGCGCTCCCAGGAGAGTAGTCTTTCAGACGGCTCGTGCGACGCGAGAGAAATAATGAAAATTCTGGGAGCGCCTCTCATCCTTGCCTGCTTGTTTACGATATAGCGCCGTCTGGCAGGCAAGGCAGCGCCACCCTCTCTCGTCGCGGCGCTCCCGGGATTTTCTGAGGAGTCACGATCGTCAGCGACGACGCGAGAGAAATAATGAGAACTGCGCGGTTGGGCGGGGGCCCGCCTGCCTTCTGCCTACTGCCTTCTGTTTTCTGAGGAGATATTTTCAATGGCAATTGATCGTGAATTTCATCCCCCGGAACGGTTGCTGCTTGGCCCCGGTCCGAGTAATGTCGAAACGCGCGTTATACAGGCTATGACGGCCCCGTTGCTGGGCTATCTCGATCCGGTTTACCTCCAGTGCATGGATGACATTCAGGAACTGCTGCGCCACACATTTGAAACCGAAAATCGCGTGACCTTTTCTGTTTCAGGCACAGGCGGCGCAGGAATGGAGATGGCGCTGGTGAACCTGATCGAGCCCGATGAGGAAATTCTCGTTTGCGTTAATGGATTCTTCGGAGAGCGAATCTTTGAGATAGTAAGCCGTTTAGGCGCGCGCGCCATTCGCGTAGAAGCCGCGTGGGGCCAGCCGCTGGACTTTGAAGCTATCGAACGCGCATTTAAAGAGAGCAGTGCGCGCATAGTGACAATGGTTCATGCCGAGACCTCTACCGGGATGCGCCAGCCAGTTGAACATCTGCATCGGCTGCTGGAGATACGCGATGCACTGTTCATTGTGGATGCAGTGACTTCGCTGGGCGCGCACCCGGTCGGTATAGATCGCAATCGTATCGACGCTTGCTATTCTTGCACGCAAAAAGGCATTGGGGCCCCTCCCGGCCTCTCTCCGATAACTTTCTCCGATCGGGCGATGGAGAAGATAAGGGCGCGCGAGGCCAGACGACAGAGCTGGTATCTGGATGTGCTGTTGCTGGAAAAGTACTGGGGGCCGGAACGAGTTTACCATCACACTGCGCCTAATGTGATGAACTACGCGCTGCGCGAAGCATTGCGCATCATTCAAGAAGAAGGTTTAGAAGCCCGCTGGCGCCGTCACGAGCGCAACAGCAAAGCGTTTGTCGCGGGCGTTGAAGCAATGGGGTTGGAGATGCTGGTTGCGCCTGAGCACAGATTGTGGCCCCTCAATGCCGTGCGCATTCCCGAAGGCGTTGATGACGCGCGGGTGCGCGGGCGACTGCTAAATGATTTCAATATCGAAATTGGCGGCGGCTTCGGTCCGCTAAAAGGCCGCATCTGGCGAGTGGGATTGATGGGAGCCAATAGCACTGAAAGGAATGTCTTGCTGCTGCTCGGCGCAATGGAGCAGGCGCTTGAGGCCGAAGGATTCAAGTTGAAGGATTCAGGCGTTAAAGCAGCGAACGATTTTTACTCGCATAGTCGGTAATGACGGGAAGGAGACGAAAGAAGCAAAAGAATCCATCAAGCTACTTCACTTTAACTACCGGCTGATAAGGTTGCTTGCTGACATCGGGTACAGCGCCCGAACAACTCCGGTTCACCGACTAGCTCGTTGTCCACTGATTTAAATGTAACTTCATCGACAACGGCAGGCGCGGCTGTTTGGGCGGCAGATCCTCAACTCCATATCCCACTGCAACAATCACGGGAATGACCATGCGGCGCGGCACGCCGAAGATTCTCTTGATCCGCGCTTCATCAAATCCTTCCATCGGGCAGGTATCGAGGCCATAAGCTCTGGCTGCAATCATAAAGGTTTGCGCTGCCAGCATTGTGTGTTTTGCCGCATAAGCTCTCAGCCCGGCATAAGTGGTAGGAATCTGAGGAGTCGGAATAAATAGCCTTCGGATAGGGAGTATGATCGCCTTAGCCAGTCCCAGCAGTCCGAGGGGGCCAATCGAAAGTCCTTTCCAGATGTTCTTGCGCGATTGTCTGGCAGAGTCGGGAGTAAATGCCCCGGCATCGATTGCCATCTTGATCATCTCTTCTCTATGAGTCTTCCAGGCCATCGTATCTCCGCAGAAAACTACGACGGCAGGGGCCTCTGCCACCTGGCGCTGGTTCAGCGCAGCTACCTGTAACTGCTTCTTCTTGGCTTCATCGGTTACAACCAGGAAGTGCCAGGGCTGAAGGTTATATCCTGATGGAGCGTTGTTGGCGAGATTGAGCAACTTCTCCAGCAGGCCATCGGGCAATGGATCGGGTTTGAAGCGGCGCATTGCCCGCCTCTTCATTATTGCCTCATCAACAGGCAACACCACCGAGCATTCCGCATTAGTGCTCATAGTCTACTGAGACGATGTTTTCGCAAATTGATTTGGCGAATTCCGATGCCGGCACATGATCGGGATGCGCTGCATATCGCTTCAGAGCATCCAGATCGTTGAAGTCTATAACCAGCGCCAGATCGTAAGCGCGAGGCGACTGTACTACATTCTCTCCAACTTCAAGGGAGATTATCTCAGAGATATGTTCAGACATAGCGCGAAACCTGGCGGCAAGTTGCTGGCGATCTGATTGCAGTGTATCGGCTTTGAATTTGAATAGGACAATATGTTTTATCATCAGCTACTCCTGTTTTACAGATCGTTGAAGAAAAAAGGATTGTACCATCAGACGGTGAAGACGTGAAAGAAGCCCGGTGGGCAGGAATCGGTTCGGTTCCCCCCCAGAATTGATCCTGACCGAGTTAATGCTGCGGGTGTTTAGCATAACGGTAGCTTTTGCGGCTGTGCCGCTGCTGATGCGCGGCGAGTCTCCGACTCGCCGGGAGAAGCTCCAGGGTCGCTTGGCGGCTACGCCGCTCTTTTGTATACTTGACTGCTGCGCCAAAACTTGAATCAAAGAGATTTTTTACGACTCGACTGTGACTTAAGGAATCAGATAATGGAAGAAAACTTCCGTGGCCGCGAGGCAGGTGTAGCTGCAGCAGAAGCGTTGCTCATCTGGCCCGCGATAGCCGAGCAGATAAGCTACCAGGATACGGAAGGGGGACAGTATGAATTCACCACGCGCATTCATCAGACTGCTATCTATTCCGTGCCTTGCTGCGCTTGCAATTATGCTAATTGGAGCCAGCGCCGGCCAGCAGCAAGAGCCCCCCTGGAGATGGCCCGAAAGCAGAGTATTTGAAATTGCCAATAGGGTTCGCGCCGGGCGCGATCTTACGCCTAAACGCTGGCACAATGGCAATCGGGTAGCGGTAGGGCTGTCATTCGATTTTGATAATGAGACCCCTGCGCTGAGAGACGGGTTGACATCTCCGGCGCTGATGTCGCAAGGCGAATACGGCGCGAGGGCCGGCTTGCCGCGCGTGTTGAAGCTGCTGGATCAATTTCAGATTCCGGCTACATTCTTCATCCCGGCAATGAGCGCCAAGCTTCACCAGCAAGGGGTCAAAGACATCCTGGCAAAGGGGAGACACGAGATAGGCATCCACGGCTGGATTCACGAGCGCAATTCGTTGCTCAGCGAGGCGGATGAACGCGAGCTGATGCGGCGCAGTATTGAAGCGCTCACACAAATAACCGGGAAAAGGCTGGTGGGTCTTCGCACGCCGTCCTGGGATTTCAGCCCGCATACGATGAAGCTCATCCGCGAGTTCGGACTGCTTTACGACAGCAGCTTGATGGCAGATGATCGACCTTACGAGATCCTGATTGATGGTGCTCCTACCGGTGTAGTAGAGTTGCCGGTTGAGTGGATTATGGATGACTACCCGTATTTCGGCATGGACCGGCAATCGAGCATCAGGCCGTATACCCAGCCGAATGATGTTTTCGATATCTGGCGAGCTGAATTTGATAGTGCCTATGAGGAAGGGACGATGTTCATTCTGACCATGCATCCGCATATAATTGGCCATCGGTCGCGCATTGTCATGCTGGAACGGCTGATTCGCCACATGCGTTCGCGTCCGGGAGTCTGGTTTGCTACGCACGAAGAGATCGCGCGATTTGTAAAAGGATAAAGGGAGGAGAAGATGCAAACTTTCTGGCAAAGGTTTTTCCTGATCACGCTCTATCTGGCCGTTGCGCTGTCTGCGCCTGCGCAATCAGATCCGGCGCAGCCGTTCAAAGACGAGCTTATCAACACCATCGAAGCGATGAAGAAGCAGACTCAGGTGATGGTCGATATGATCTTCAGCTTCAGCGAGCTTGGGTTCCAGGAGGTGGAAACATCCAGATATGTGACGGCGATCCTTGAAAAAGAGGGCTTCAAGGTTGAGCGCGGCGTCGCAGGCATTCCCACCGCCTGGGTAGCGACCTGGGGCGCAGGCAAGCCGGTAATCGGCTTCATCGCAGATATAGACGGCATCCCCAGCGCCTCGCAAAAGCCCGGCGTCGCATATCACGATCCGATCATCGAAGGGGGCCCCGGACATGGCGAGGGGCATAACGCCGGGCAGGCGGTGAATATTACTGCCGCGATTGCCCTGAAGAAATTGATGGAGAAACACAGATTACCGGGCACATTGAAGCTCTATCCCGGAGTTGCTGAAGAGCTGCTCGGCAGCAAGAACTATTTCGTCCGCGCCGGTCTCTTCAAAGATATTGACATAATGCTCGGCGCTCATATCAGCGATGGTCTGAGCACCGCCTACGGCCCATCGGGCACCGGATTGGTCTCCACACAATTTACCTTCACCGGCAAGACGGCGCACAGCGCCGGGGCCCCCTGGGCGGGCCGCAGCGCGCTTGACGCAGTCGAGCTGATGAACATCGCATGGAACTATCGCCGCGAGCACCTGCGGCTTCAACATCGGTCGCATTATGTGATTGTGGAAGGAGGGGACCAACCTAATGTAGTCCCCAATCGCGCCACCGTCTGGTACTACTTCCGCGAGACGGACTACCCGCGAATAAAAGAGCTGCACGAGCTGGGGCAGAAGATGGCCAGGGCTGCGGCAATGATGACAGATACTGAGGTCACAGAGCGCATCCTTTCCGGCACCTGGCCGAGCCACTTCAACAAGGTGATTGCCGAAACTCAGCAGAAGAACATCGAGATAGTTGGATTGCCTGAATGGAGCGAAGCCGATCAAACTCTGGCCAGGGCGCTGCAAAAGGAGATTGGAGCGAGGGTCACCGGATTGAAGACCAGGATCGAAAAGCTGGAGGCTCCCAGAGAGACAATGGGCAGCGGCTCCGATGATATTGCAGAGATCTCCTGGAATTTGCCTACGGTCTATCTGCGATTTCCCGGAAACATTCCCGGATTGCCCGGCCACAACTGGGCCAATGCTATCAGCATGGCTACGCCCATTTCACATAAGGGGGCCACTGCCGGCGCAAAGGTTCAGGCAATGACTGCTATCGATTTCCTGACCAAGCCGGAGCTGGTGAAAGCGGCGTGGGACTACTTCAAAGAGCAGACGAAAGAGACCAAATGGGTATCGCTGGTTCCCGAAGGGACACCTCCGCCGATTGAGTTGAATAAAGAGAAGATGGAGAAGTTCCGACCGCAGTTGGAGAAGTTCAGATTCAACCCAGATAAATATGACACTTACCTTCAGCAGTTGGGGATTCAATATCCAACGGTGAAGAAGTAAGCAGAGGTTCTGCTTGACATCAGTTGATTGTTCGGGCATCAAGCTTCCGGACTCGTCAATAGCCGATTGCGCCGGTCATTGCAAACAATTTATCCCATTGTGTAAGATTACTTATCTTTGTTGAGTTCCGATTTGGCCATACCGCGTCTAATGCCAAAGTTGGAATTAAATGGGAGGGCATCAAGGCTAAGCGAGATGAAGAACGATCTGCTGATCCGCGCCTGTAGGAGGCAGCCCACGGAGCGCACTCCCGTCTGGATGATGCGCCAGGCAGGCCGCTATATGGAAGAGTATCGCCAGGTGCGCGCGAAGGTGCCGTTTATGACCCTCTGCAAAACCCCGGAGCTTGCTGCTGAGGTCTCTCTGCAACCGTATCAAATTCTCGGTGTAGATGGAGTCATAATGTTTTCTGACATTCTCATCCCCGTCGAAGCGATGGGAATGGCAGTTCAGTTAACAGAGAAGGGGCCTGAGCTTCCCGATCCAATCCGTACTCAGGAACAGATTGATAAGTTGATTATTCCCGATCCGACTGAGCATACCCCTTACACGCTTGAAACAATTCGCCTGTTGCGCAAAGAGCTTGATGGAGCGGCGCCGCTCATAGGTTTCGCCGGGGCCCCCTGGACGCTTGCCGCTTACATGGTCGAGGGCGGTGGATCTAAGAACTATGCTCACATAAAAGGCATGGCCAACAGGGAGCCGAAGATGCTCGCCAGCTTGCTGGAGAAGATAGCCGATACCATCACAATCTATCTCAATGCGCAGATCGAAGCAGGGGCGCAGGTGGTGCAATTGTTCGACACCTGGGCAGGAGATCTGAGCCCGAAGGATTATGAACGGTTTGCCCTGCCTTATGTGCAGCGGATCGTTGAAGGATTGCGCCGCGAGCAAGCGCCTGTAATCCTTTATATGAACGGCTGCGGAGACAGGCTGGAAAAGATGTTGAAGTCGGGCGCGGATGTGCTCAGCATTGACTGGCGCATAGACCTGGCTGAGGCCAAAAAGCGCGTCGGATCGGCGGTGGCACTTCAGGGCAACGTTGACCCTTGCATATTGCTCGGGCCGCGAGAGGGAGTAGAACAGGCCGTGCGCGAGACTTTGATTAAGGGCGGCAGCGGACATATTTTGAACCTGGGACATGGAATATTGCCATCGACTCCGGTGGAGAACGCGAAGGCATTTGTAGATGCGGCAAAGAACTTCGTGCGCGAGCCGGAGCCGATAACGTATGTAATCTAATGCGTAATTTGTGAAGTCAAGCAATCAAACTCGCATTGGCGTTTTGTTGTTGAATCTCGGCGGCCCTGAACGTCTCGCCGATGTCAGGCCATTTCTCTACAATCTCTTCTCAGATCCGGAGATCATTCGCTTGCCCTGGCGTCCGATGCAGAAACCTTTGGCCTGGCTTATCTCTACATTCAGAGCGAAGAAGTCACGGGCCGGTTATCAGAAGATAGGTGGCGGATCGCCTCTACGAAAACTGACAGAAGAGCAAGCGCAGGCTCTGGCAGAGAACCTCAAGCAACGGGGCCACGATGTTAAAGTCTATGTCGGCATGCGCTACTGGCATCCATTTAATAGCGAAGCCGTCGAGCAGATATTGAGTGATGGCATCAATCGCTTGATTGTTCTTCCGCTCTATCCTCAGTTTTCGATCTCGACTACCGGCTCAAGCACGAAGGATCTCTACAGGATATTGCAAACAAAAGGGGGCGCGCGCCACCTCCGGCGCAGCTATATCACCCGCTGGTTCGATCACCCTCTCTACATCCAGGCGCTGGCAGAGATGATAAGAGAGGAGATGGCGAAATTCCCCGATGAGGATCCATCTCGCATTCACTTGCTCTACAGCGCCCACAGCGTGCCGCAAAGCTACATTGAAGAAGGGGACCCTTACCTGAAGCACACGCAGAAGACGGTTGAACTGGTAAATGAAGCTTTAGGCAATCGCAGCCCCTGGACTCTTGCTTTTCAAAGCAAAGTCGGGCCGGTGAGATGGCTTGAGCCATCAACTGAAGAGGCTTTGCACCGGCTGGCAAAAGAAGGAGCGCGGCAGGTCCTCGCTATTCCGATCAGCTTTGTCTCCGAGCATATAGAGACGCTTTACGAGATTGACATAGAGTATAGCGAGATTGCCGAAGAGGCAGGGGTGCCCTATTTTAGAAGGGCGCCGGCGCTCAATTCTCATCCCACTTTTATTCAGGCGCTCACCGAGCTGGTAGCACAGAAGCTAGATCAGAATCCGCATTACTACTCCTGAGCCCTGAAAAGTTAAGAGTTATTGCCAGGGGATGCGTAACGCGCTATCACAGTTATCACTATCTTGGTTTTGCTGCCACGCAGTGGAAGCTTTTTAACAAAGAGCGTCCGCGCCGCATAAAGCCACTGCTCTATGTCTATCGAGTGCTATTGACTGGCATCAAGCTGATGCGCACCGGAGAAGTTCAGGCCGATCTGGTGCAACTGAATGAAGAATTTAAACTGTCCTACATAGCGGATCTCATTGCTCGCAAACTCGCAGGGCCGGAGAAGTCCATTCTTGAAGATGCAGATATGCCGCTTTATCAGAGAGAATATAATAGGTTGTGTAGTGAGTTGGAAGAATCTTCTCAGGCTAGCAGCTTGCCTGAGCGACCTTCTTGCAAAGCTGCGCTGAACGATCTATTAGTGCGGCTGAGGATGATGCCTCTTGTCGGAAGATGATGAAAAATGGAAACACAATGATCCTGGAAACAACACAAACTGTTCTGCTGACGATGACCGAGGGAGGCACGATTCGAGTGACCGGCTCGCATGTGAATCTGGATTCGATCATCTGGCAATACGGCCAAGGCAACAGCGCCGAACAGATTCACGAAAGCTTTCCCTCTTTGAAGCTGGCCGATATTCACACTGTCATCAGCTATTATCTCAATCACTCTGAGACAGTAGAAGAATATTTGCGCGAGCAGGCGGCCAAGGCTGAAGCTGTCCGGTAGCGCATTGAATCCGATCCGCAGTATCAGGCCAGAATCGCCGAGTTGCATGAGCGTATCTGGACGCGGCGGCAACTGCAGTGGCCAACTGAATGATCTTCAAACTGTTCGGGGCACAGCCTCCTGGCGGCGCAGCCGCAGGCGAATTTCCCCCCCCACTAAGTCGAGTATACTTTTAGCGTGGCCAGAAGCAGCGGCGTAGCCGCTAAAAACGTGAGGAACAAGCCCCTCGGAGAGTCGGAGACTCTCCGCACATCAAAGCGGCAGAGCCGCTTATCTTACAACCACGCTAAATGCGTACCAAATCGGAGATCAGCTAGGTTGGGGTCCCTCCTTTCGCGCCTGCCTAATCTTACAACCACGCTAAATGCGTATCAAATCGAAGACTCGCCGCACAGGTGACAGTAGTAGCCACAACCATCATTTGCTCAGGGCAAAAAGAAAGTATGCTCTACTTCTCTCCTTTTTTCGTGCTTATATAGTCCAACAACCCGAGCGATGTATAGTCTTGATACCGGCCTTCATCATAAAGCTTGACGAAATTGGCTATCTTCTGAAGCAATGTCGTGCTGGAATGTCCCGGGACAGATTCAGGATGCTGGTAGCGAAAGCCGCTGAAATTGCGGATGAACAGGCTGCCATTGTCAATCGGCAATGTCTTCACATTCTCTGCGAAAGCAGAAAATGAACCGTTTCGCATCAGGTAAGATTCTACATTGGAAGTATAAAAGGCAGTCACCCGCTCGCCCAGGCTGCGGGTGTAATCGCCTATGGCTCGAAGCGCCTTCGGCCCGGCGAAATCGCCTGTCACAGGAACGATCAAATCCTTCTCATGCATCTTCTTGACGAACTGAAAATTCTCTTCTGTAGCCAGGAACCCTTGCTGCTTGCCGCTAAGGTCCCTTTCTACTAATAGATCGCGCAGAGCAGGGAACCGGCGAGAATATCCAGCGGTCTCGTATCGCGTGTCCAGACCGGTTTGATAAAAGCTTCTGTAGATGCGCTCAAGGCTCTCTTGCTCGTCTTCAGTCAATGGAAACTTAAATTTTTTCAATATCTGCTCGCGGATCTCTTGCAGGTTCCTATTGAAGAGCAATTCGCTTGAATTTGTTTGATCGAAGTAGATCACCAGATCATTGATTGACGCATTGGGTGCTTTCAATCGCTCGGCCTCTTTCCGTGTGGGCTTGCAAGTCAGCAGAGACAAGAATTCAGCGCGACTGCTCGCCATCACAAATATTGCTTTATACATCAAATGCTGGACTGCATTATCGCGACGGATATCGAGAATGAATGCGCGAGCGGGCCGCAGCTTGGCAATATAGGTGAAGTTCTGCTCCGGTCCGACTCCAATGTAGACGCCGCCTTGCAGCTTCAACTCTCCCAGCTTTTCAAGCACGTGCTGATAGCAGGTTTCATTAGAGACCAGATTATCGCTATGAAAGTATCCGCCTCTCTCAGAGAGCAGAGCGGACAGCTCGGCAAAGCTCAACTGGCTGGCGCTCTTCTGCGATTGAATCGCCGCTGCGCCGCCTGTTAGCAACAGCAGAAGCAACGATAGCGTGAATAGAAGCCGGTTACTAAGCGTTCTCTGGCTGGTTCTTCTGTTTCGCATCATAGGCATAATTTAGCTGGGGTTGCCCTCTCTGGCAAGACTTTCTTCTATACAGTCGCCGTTTTTGCGTTGTTGGCGAAACCGGCAACAGAGCTAAAGATCATTTGTAGCTATAGTAGTTGCTGACCTGCTCAGCGATCCTGCCGATGGCGTCTTCAAGATTGGCGCCTATGCCATTGTGGCGAGCGGTGAAGACGCAGATAACGATATTGCGGTTCTGGCTCTCCATGATGCCAACATCGTTGCCGATGTAAGGGAGAAAGTCCCCTGTCTTGTGCGGCAGGCGAAAGCCGGTCACATATTTAGGCAAGCGCGTGTTGTAGACCTGGCCGCGCATGATCTGAATCATCTGTTCACTCGCCTGTTTGCTCACCGCTTCGCCTCTGGATATTTTCTCCAGCAACCTTCCCATATCGCGCGGCGATGAGAGTCCAAAGGGGGTCTTCCCGTCCAGGTGGAATTTCAACGGGCTCGATTCGGCCCGCAGCGCTTTAAACCAGACATCGGTTGTGCCGGTAGCTTTGATCGTGTTCAGGCCATAGCTCTGCATCAACTTATTCACCGGCTCTGTTCCCCCGACCTTTTCAAAGAGCATATCTGTGGCCGAGTTGTCGCTTACGATGATCATCAGCGTGATAAGGTCCTTGATTGTCAAGCTGGCGCCTTCGTCAAGTGAGCGAATAATGCCTGTTCCCGGGCGCTTGTCCGCCTGTTTCAAGGTCACTCGATCTGAGAGGGCGAATTTGCCGGCTTCGATCTGGCGGAAGGCTTCGACCATGAGCGGGATCTTGATCACGCTCATAGTATCCATCGGCTCATCGGCGTTGATGGCTATCTCCTCGCCTGTCTCAAGGCATTTAATGTAGATGCCCCACTTGGCATTGACCGTCCGCGTGATGCGCTCGATGTTCGATTGCAAACGATTGAGCGGCGATTGTTGCTGAGGCTGTTGAAAGGCAAGAAGCGGAGAGACGAGGATAACAAGAGCGATAAAAAGGGATACCACACAGAATCTTTTATTCATAAGAGGGCCCCTCGCAGCTAAAATCTCTGTTGGGATGTTGATAGAGTTGTGATGCTATCACTTCTCTCCTTGATCCTTCAAGTTGTTAGAGGAGAGCGCAAGCCCGTGGAACGAGCGACAGGTCTATTACCCTCTCTGAGGGGAGCGGTTCTTGAAAGTCGATAATGCCTCGGAGCCTGTCCAGACGGCGCTACATTGCGAGCAAGCAGGCAGGGATGAGAGGTGCTCCCAGAGTATTTGGCTGAATGCTATTGCAATGCGCCGCTACACGTGATAAATGAAGTGGCTTCCCAAGATCTATCCCAGGAGAGTATCTCATGAGCCGCTTTTTCAAAACGCGATCCGTTGCAATTACTGCAATCCTGTTTGCCTTCTCGGCGCTAACTATACCAGGAAACGCAAGGCAGGGGCCCCAGGGCCAATCCGCTGATTTAATTCTCCACAATGGCTTTGTCTGGACGGTCGATGACAAGAATCCAACCGCTCAGGCGGTGGCTATTAAGGCCGGCAAATTCATAGCTGTTGGATCAAGCAGCGATGTCTTGAAGCTGCGCGGCGCAGGAACCCAGGTTATCGATTTACGAGGTCGATTCGTAGTTCCGGGATTCAACGACAATCATGTCCATTTTGCATCGGCAGCGCAGTTCCTGGAATTCAACATCATGGCCACATCCACACAGGACGAATTCGTAAAGCGAGTCAAGGAGGTGATCGCTCGCCTTCCCAGAGGCGAATGGATTGTGGGAGGGTTTTGGGGGGCCTATGATCAATGGGCGGCAGGCAGTGCAGGGGGCCAGCGACGAGCGGCTTTCATCCCTGACATGAAGTTGATCGAAGACATAACCGGAGACTATCCAATGTTCATTCGCAAATTCGATGACAGCGAGTTTGCCGCCAATACTGCTGCTCTGAAAGCTGCAGGCATTGATCCAGACGATCCCCAAGCCGCTGATGTTGAATTCATACGAGACGGCAATGGGCGCTTCACAGGCCGCATGCGCGGGCGCGGCGCAATGAGACTCTTCGCTGGCAAAATACCTCGCCGGTTTTCCCGTGAGCGCCGAATGCAGCAGACCAGGCGCGCGCTGGAAGAGATTCGCAAATACGGTGTGACTAATGTCAGCGATATGTCTGATGACGAGCAGCTTGAGATCTATCGCGAGCTTCATGCTAAAGGTGAGCTTACAGTCCGAATCCATTTTCGCCCTGGCCTGGATCGCTGGAAGGAGCTGGCTGAGCGCGGAATTCGCATCGGCTCAGGCGATGATTGGATTCGGCTGGGCGCCGTCAAGGGCCACATTGACGGCATCATGGGCAATAGCACCGCGCGGTTCTTCGAGCCTTACTCCAATGACTTGAATAATCGGGGCAGGTGGCGGCCGCTAATGGTGGATGACAAGGGGAACTTCGTTGAAGGCAAATTCCTCGGCTACATGATTGAAGCCGACAGGGCCGGCCTCCAGCTTACCGTGCATGCCATAGGCGATGAGGCCAATAACGTCTTGCTTAACTATCTTGAAGAGCTGAACAAAAGAAATGGAAAGCGCGACCGCCGGTTTCGCCTTGTGCACGCGCAGGTGATTGCTCCCGAAGATTTCAAGCGATTAGGGCAATTGGGAGTCATAGCCGAAGTCCAGCCGTTTCATTTGAGCGATGACATGCGATGGATGGAAGAGCGCATCGGCAGCGAGAGGTGCAAGGGGGCATACGCTTTCAAGAGCATTAAAGACAGTGGAGCAATTCTCAGTTTCGGCACCGATTGGCCCGGGACATCGGCGGCAGAGTACCCTATCAATCCGATGCTGGGGCTCTATGCTGCCGTCACGCGCCAGACTGTGACCGGCCAGCCGCCCGGAGGCTGGTTCCCTGAGCAGCGCATCACTATTGAAGATGCGATCAAGGCTTATACTTATAACACTGCTTATGCCAACTTTGAAGAGAAGACGAAGGGCTCGATTGAAGTGGGCAAGCTGGCAGATCTGGTAGTGCTATCAAAGAATCTACTCCGCGTAGATCCTAAAGAGATTCTCAAGACTGAAGTGATCTACACTATAGTAGATGGGAAGATAGTTTATCAGCAGTAGGCAGAGAGTGAAATCAACAGGAGAATTTATGTCGCAACGAATAATAGAGAGTCCAAACGAACTGAAAAATCTAGTAGGCCAGGAAGTAGCTGTTTCGGACTACTTCCAGGTCGCTCAAGAGCGAATCAATCAATTTGCTGAAGCAACAGAAGATCGTCAGTGGATTCATATAGACGTTGAGCGAGCAAAAAAAGAATCGCCTTACGGCAGCACTATTGCTCATGGGTTTCTGACGCTCTCTCTGCTCAGCCATCTGGTATCGCGGGCGATCAAAGTGCAGGGCGTGCGCATGGGCATCAATTACGGCTTGAATCGAGTGCGGTTTCCTGCTGCTGTGCCTGCCGGCTCCAATGTCCGCGCCCGCGTAGCTCTTCAATCGGTAGAAGACATCTCAGGCGGCGTGCAGGCGACGTGGGCAGTAACAGTAGAATGCGAGGGGGCCGAGAAGCCTTCTTGTGTCGCTGAATGGCTCGTCCGCTACTATGTCTGACGCTCTGTGGAGGATGGAAGAATGGAGACAGATGATCCCGTAGTGATGGCGAAAAAGCGCGTTGGGATAGAAGCAGCGCGCATGGTCAAAGACGGATCGATAGTAGGGCTGGGCACAGGCTCTACGTCTGTATTTGCCATTGAAGAGCTTGGCCGACGAGTCCGCGAAGAGGGCCTCGATATCATCGGCATCCCCACGTCATTTCAAGCAGCGGCGCTTGCTCGCCGCTATGGCATTCGCCTCCAGACGCTCGATGATGTAGCGAGCATCGATATTGCAATTGACGGAGCCGATGAAGTCGATCCGCAAAAGAATCTTATTAAAGGCGGAGGGGCCGCTCACTTGAGAGAGAAAGTAATAGATTCGCTGGCCGATCTTTTCGTGGTTATTGTAGATGAATCAAAGTTAGTCCAGAGTCTCGGCCAGTCGGCTCCTGTCCCGGTTGAAGTTGTTCCTATGGCAGTGGCCCCAGTGCTGAGGAAGCTTGAAGATCTGGGAGGCGAGCCTGTTCTCAGAATGGGGATAAGGAAAGATGGGCCGGTGATTACCGATCAAGGGAACATGGTAATCGATGTGAAGTTCTCGCGTATTGACGATCCGGCCCGCCTGGAAGCTGCGATAAACAACATTCCCGGAGTGGTGGAGAACGGGTTATTTGTCGGAGTGGCCGATGTGATTCTGGTTGGAGCGGCTGGCCGACAGGAAGTGCGAAGAATCGACTAATACTGTTTGGAGTTGTCAATCGAACTCTTATGGTTCAAGCCTAATGGCATTGAATTCTCCCCCAGCCCCAGAGTTGCGTTGTGCTCCACCCTAGGCTTTATTCTCATCACCTGCTTCGCAGGTTCTAGGGACGAAGAGACTCTAAGAACTCTCGCGGTATAGTAAAGACCCCCAACGTCCGCAACGTCCGATGTTTGTCGGCGTTCGATGTTCGACAGTTGTTCGTCCGACGTCTATTCGTCCTACGTCCCCGACGTCGATACATCCTACGTTCTATGTCCGTTTCGCTTTTGACATCGGACGTAGGACATCGGACGTTCGGACGTTTTGCTCCCGGCCCGAGTCATAAGGCGCCCGGGGCCGTTTCACAATAGATTCCCTGGGACCGCAAGAGGGGCCCCGATGCCCAACAATCGGAGATTTGTCGGAGCTTTGAGGCCCCCTTTGAGCAGCAGATGCGAATATTTACCAACTGACCCTGGTAGCCAGTTGGAAAGCGCGCTGGCCTCCGGAGCCAAAGACCTGATTAACCCGATTGTTGGGCTGACCAAAAGTCGCTTGTTGTATCTGGCCGGGAGCTGCCAGAGTATTCAACGCGCCGCTATAGCCGGTGAGATTTGCGATGTTAAAGAGATTGAAGCACTCTCCCATAAGGGCCAGCCTGGCCTTCTCGCCGAACTTGATGATCCGGGTGACGCGAATATCCGTAGTCATAAAGCTGTCTCCATTGGAGAAGGAGTCGGGCAGCTTGATGACCGGAATCACCTGGTTTTGCGGAGTGCGCTTGCCGGTCACTGCGGTTGGGAACGTTCGGTTGTATTCATCTACCAGCCGGCGAATATCATCAACGGCCAGGCTGCGACCGAAGCTGCCAAACTTGGTCCCCGGCAGCAGCATAGTTGAGATCCCATCACCATCAATATCTACATTGGGAATAGTGACGGTCGCAGGCGGCTGGCTCGTCATCTGGTGGATCAGGGACACTTGCCAATTGTTAATGATCTTACGGAGCCAGATCTGCTCGCCGGTGTACCTGGGCAATTCCCAGATGCCGCTGAATGTGAATCGATGTGTGCGGTCGGCGCTATTGATGCCGTAACTCTCGTCCAAATTATCGTTGTTAATAACTCCATTCCAGCCGAAGTAACGAGAGAGGGCATAAGATGCGGTGAACTGGTAGCTATTGGAGAATCGTTTATCGAGTTTCACCAGCAAACCGGTATAGCGGAAATTGGCGGCGGAGCGATAGACGAATATCTGCCCGGTTGAGCACTGAGCTTTAGGATCATTTCTCTGAGCAGCAGCGCATTCAGGAATGACGGGGTTGCGCCTGAAGGTTACCACTCCGGTGGCGGGATTGACTGAAAGCACCTGGGGCCGCAAGAAGCGATTCAGGTCAACGTCGAAGATGCCATGGGGGCCACCAAAGGCGACCGCTCGTCGCATAACAAAGTCTGCCGATAGCACCGTATTTCTGACTATCTCTCGTTGCACTCCACCGGTCACATGGAATGTGTAAGGGGTTCGAGTGCTGTGATCGAACAGATCGCCGCCGCCCGATCCCGCCTTGAAGATCTCAATATTTCTGATAGAAAGGTCGGTGCCGTCGCGCAGCTTTGCTGTCTCCGAAGCTCTGATGCCGGGTAGGAGATCCAATACCGTTTGTCCATTGAGCGGGCCGGGCGAGGTGGTATTGAGCACTGATGGTTGTCCGGGTTGTCCGAACAGAGGATTAGGAATCGAGGTGCCGGGGACTATCACCAGCCCATTGCCTGCCGGGCCGATCATGCGTCTTTCGGTAATTCTGGTAAAGCCCAGGTCCGAATCATAGTAGAGGCCGGAGCCGCCGCGAATGGCAGTTTTACTTTGCCTGTCCAGCGTCAAAGCCAATCCCAGAGCCGGGGCAAAGAGCTTATATTCGTGTGGCGGAGGGTTGAGGTTTGCGTTCGGCCCGCCCAGGATCGGGCGCAAGTATTCGGGTTTGGTCAGATCGTAATTGCGAAGGTTATCTTCAAACGACCAGGCCAGCCCGTAGGTGAGAGTAAATCTCGGTCGCATCTGCCAGGAATCTTGAATGAACAGGCGATAGCGATCGTTCCTTCGCGCCTGTTGCCGATTGAATGGCGCAGGTGAACTTGGATCGCCTATGCCCAGCGAAACACTGCTGACAGGGAGCCTGAGAATATCCTGAATGGTCGGACGACCGGCTGTGGTGGTACGCAAAGTCGCAGGCAGCGCGTCATAGAGTGCGACATTCTGGACGCGAACTGCTTCCGGCCCGAACAGGGTGATTGTGCCCGTGCTCTGGCGGAACCAGCTTCCAAAGCGGACATAGTGCTCGTGCTCGCCGCCCATGCGCACGCGGTGGGCCCCCTTTTGCCAACTGAGAACATCGGTTATCTGGTAAGTGCGATTGTGCCGGTCCTGTGGCACCTGTTCATTGTTCCCAATGACAAATCCGGTCCCTGAGACGATGATCCTGGGGCCGAGTATCCCTATGCATCCAACGGGATCGCGACAATCTTCGGGCCCCGGCGGAAGCAAAACGCCATGCAAGATTCCCCAGTTGTAGCGAAAGTCGTTGACCACTCGCGGCGTCAACACGCTGGTCAGGCCCAGAACGGTATTGTCTGCCCGATTGCGGCTCAGTATCCAGTTCGAGTCCATATTGCCGGTGGCTTGAAAACTCTTGTTCTTATCCAGGCTGTAGCGCAGAAATGCCCTGTGTTTGTCGCTCAATGTATAGTCTGCGCGGGCATTGAAGAGCTTGCCGGTGAGCGGGCTCTGCCCCACATGGTCGAATGCCGCGCTGAAGATCGGGTCGGTATGGGCCACATTGAAGACGCTCATCTGGTTGGTGTTCTCAAAGTTGGTGAACCAGAAGAGCCTGTCTCTCTTGATGGGGCCCCCCAGAGTGAATCCGCCTTGCCGCCGGGCGAAGAAAGGATCGGGGTTCTGGGGCTCCCGCCTGAATCCGGGGAAGGCGGCCATGTTGTGATCGCGAAAGAAGAAGAAGGCGCTCCCGTGAAATTCATTGCTGCCGGTTCGAGAGACGACATTTACTGCTCCTACGCCGGTGACGCTGGTAGAGAGGTCGAAGTTAAAGGTAGAGATCTGGAACTCCTGCACCGTCTCCTGCGAGAAGTTCTGGGCGCTTCCTCCGGTGACGCGATCGTTTACTGTAGCGCCATCGACCGAGATTCGAGTCAGCGCCTGACTGGCCCCGGCAATGGAGACGCGAGTGAAGTTGTTGATGCTTGTGGTTGGATTGGCAACGTTCTCTACCGTCACCCCTGGCTCCAACATCGCCAACTGAAGAAAACTGCGCCCGTTGAGCGGCAAGTTCTCAATCCGTTCACGGGTGATGACGCCATCGATCTTGTAATCGCTGGTGTTGACCTGAACTGCTCCAGCAGTGATTTCTATCACTTCGGCGCTGGCGCCTACCTTGAGAGAAAAATCGGCTGTAGAGGTATTGCCAGTCAAGACCGTCACCCGCAACACCTGTGTTTGAAAGTTCTGTGCCTCGGCCTTCACTTCGTATTCGCCGGGCAGGAGGTTGTCCGCATTGTAGTTCCCTTCCTCATTGGTAACTAATTTTCTCTCGATGTTGGTGCTCAGTTGTTTGACAATAACTGTTGCATTGGGCAACACCGCGCCCGCTTGATCGGTGACAATGCCGCGAATGCTGCCGGTCGAAGTTTGCGCCAGCGCAAGCGCAGCGCAAAAAAGTATGAGCAGAAATCCTGATAATCTTCTCAATTTTCGGATATGCATAGTTTGCCTCCATCAGTCTTTGTTTGAGTGAGCTAGTGGAATGAGAGTCTATAGTCGATTCCAGGCCTTTGAAGCAGGACAAATTTCAACCGGTCGTCGGACAGGCAAAAAGCTATCCTGCTCGGATCTCTATATTCTCTTGATTTATGCAGCCCAGGAAGATGAGCCGCTGATGACCAAGCTTAGAGATTCGCCCTTAAGGGCGAATCCAGAGAATCTCAGATCTAACTAAGGTAGATCTCTTAATGATAATTGCCAAAAAAAATGATTGATGGAGACAGAGTGCAATATGAACTCTAAATAAATCCTCACTACCCTAGTCATAGCGATGCCGCAGATTATAGCTCGATTTGATCTTCAGGAGAATAGAAAAATTTTTGTAGCTATTGCGGCCCCAGAGGGGTGACCTATCTATAGTAGCAGGTAGGTGAATGAAATCTTCTGGGAGAAGTCTGCCTGCCTACTGCTTTCTGATGAGTCATTCATGTCGTCAGCGAAAATGCAATGTACAGCCGTGGCGGTCAACCTTGCTGATAGTGCGCGACTATCAGCAAGCTGAGATGTACAGCGACCTGTCAGGTTGCTGCTAGTGCGCGACTATCAGCAAGCTAAGATGTACAGCGACCTGTCAGGTTGCTGCTAGTGCGCGATAGGCAGCAACCTGACAGGTTGCTGTACATTTTCTGAGGAGTCTTTTAGACGGCTCGTGCGACGCGAGAGAAATAATGAGAACAGCGCAGTTGGAAGAAGTCTGCCTGCCTACTGCCTTCTGCCTACTGCCTTCTGTTCTCTGAGGAGTCATTCATGTCGTCAGCGACGACGCGAGAGAAATAATGAAAAGCCTGGGGGTACTGGTTTCCTTGCCTGCTTACTTACTAGGTAGTGCAACCTGAGCAGGCAAGGATGCCTGCGCTCCCAGGATTTTCTGAGGGGTCTTTCAGACGGCTTGAGCGACACCCGGAAATGATGAACGCCTGGGAGCGCCGCGACGAGAGAGGGTGCCCCGCCTTGCCTGCCAGACGGCGATATATTGCAAGAAAGCAGGCAAGAGACCAGCGCCCCAGGGCATCTTCTGATTATCACCGTCCGCTGGACGGTGAGCTTGATTGTCGCGTGCTTTGAGTCACAGAGATAGAGAGCAGGGCATTGCCATCTGTTATCAGGTCAGATAATCGCGCCTGTTTCGGTGGGTTATTGGGATTATTTTGATTGTCCTCTGAGTTATCAAAATGAGCAATCACTTCGATTCGCGTCCCCTTCGGCAGCGCAACCGGTCGCTTGAAGTGATAGGTTGGTTGCCAATCATAGCGGTAACCGCGCGTCCATATAAGCACCTCCACAGTGTCGTCGGGCCGATATGCAGTAGCTTCGAGTGAGATCAACAGCGGATGAACCAACGGACGAATGGCAATTGCTTCGGTATCGCCTTGAACGGTGAGGGAGGCATTGACCTGATGCGGAGCGGCGCCGGCAGGGATCACCACATCTGAATTGGCAATGGATATCTCTTGCACCTGTTTGCTGACCGTCGATTTTGATAGATAGAGGCCGACGGCGCTCCGATCTTTGACCGTTTCGCCGGAGCCGCGATAGTGGATTCGCACCGTGAGCTGCGAATCGGCGGGAAGTAGACGGGCTATTCCATCGGGAAATGCCACCGCCTTTTGCCCCGGTGCCCAGCTCCCCAGCGTCTCGAAAACGGAAGGAGCCGATGACTGCTTGACTTTGCGCCTGTCATCGCTCTTTTCAACATAGAAAGTTGCGCAATGGACAACCGAGCCGTTGCCCGGTTTCAGGTCAATTGCCCTGATCCAGGCATCTTTCTTAAGTTTCGCAGGCAGCAGGAGAGCGCGATGCTCATCCGCATCGGAAGCGATCGTGTATTCAGCTTCCGGCTGTAAGATCAAATCCGGCTTGCCCAGCGGCCAGTCGTCGGAAAAGAGCGGTTCTTCGGGCAGGTCCCTGGGGTCCCCTCTGGGCGCGCCGCCTTCGACCCAGTTCACTATCATGTCGATTTCCCGCTGCGTCAGCGGAGGCACATTGCGGAAATCTCCGTAACCTTTGACTGCATGCCAGGGAGGCATGCGCTTTTCCAGCAGCTCTTCTTTGATGGCCTTCGCCCACGGCCGCGCCTCCTCGTAGGTTGCAAGCGACATAGGCGCGATGCCCCCCGGCCGATGGCACCCCAGACAGCTCCGCTGGAAAACGCGTATGACCTCGCGGTTAAACATTATCTTGGTTGTGATAGGCTCGTGCGCGGCCCCAGGGAAAGGCAAAAGGCAAAAGGCAAAAAGCAAAAGGCACAAGGCAAAACGTCTAACGTCCGATGTCAGAACGTCCGATGTCTGTACGTCCGACGAAAGGAACGTCCGACGTCTGAACGTCCGATGTCCGACGAAAGGAACGTCCGACGTCTGAACGTCCGATGTCCGACGTCGGTTTTGTTTTTGACGTCGGACGTAGGACGTACTGACGTAGGACGTAGGACGTAGGACGTAGAACGCTCCATCCGCAATTGGAGCAACCCGCAATCTGCAATCGACAATCGCAGAACGTAGAACGTGGAACATAGAACGTAGAACGTCGGACGTTTGAACGTTTTTCATCATCGCTCGTTCCGGCTCGCTGTGGCTGCTCTGGGAGAATCTGCGCGTTCTTTATCGAGCGTGTAACTTGTCCACCCGATCATCATCTCTTCCCATGTTTGGTCCCCCCATCGCACCTCTTTAGTTGGATCGGGATTGTACTTGTTCTTATCAGAGTTATCGAAATGCGCTATGCAATGGATGCGGGTCCCCTTGGGCGCGGCCACCGGCTGTTTCAACACATAATAGCTTTGCCAGGCAAAGCTGTAATTGGGGACGGATAGTATCGTCTTTGAAGTCCCGTCGGGATAGATCAAGCGGAACTCGAAGCTCTTGCCGCGCAGATGCATGTGAGGCATCAGCGAATAGATATGAGCATCTTCGGTGAATGTGTAGGACGATTCTACGCGATAGTTCGGATCGCCCGGTGGGATGACGAACCTCATATTCAGAACCGGGCGAGTGAGGAGCTCCTGTTTGGGGGTCTCTCTGGCAAAGACCAGGCCGACATACGAACGATCTGTAGTTGCAGTGCCGTTGGGCGTGTAGTGAACCTGAAAGACCAGACTTGAACCGGCGGGTATCTTGCGGCCCACTCCCTTAGAATATATAGCCGGTTGCTCGCCCGGCGCGTAGCCTACCAGTAGTTTCTGCGGTTCGTTGCCTGACCTGACAAACACGATAATGTGATGGACAACTGCGCGATTGCCCGGGCGAATCTCTGCTGCTTGAATCCATTTATCTTCGGTGAAGTTGGTCGGCACGGTGAAGTATTTGTATTCAACTACGCCGCTGGCAGGCACGGGGTACTCTTGCGGTAGGTGGAACACGACATCTGGTTTGCCTATGTTCCAGCCATCGACAAATTCTGGAGCAGGCGGCAGACTCTTAGGGTCACCTTCCTTTGCGCCTTGATCTACCCAGGCTGCTATTGTGTCAATCTCTTGCTGGCTGAGGCGGCGGTCATTAGCAAACTCGCCGTGTTGCGGATCGGCATGCCAGGGGGGCATTTCGCGGGTGAGTACCTTCTCGCGTATCGAGCGCGCCCACGGTCGAGCTTCTTTGTAGGTCATCAGTGACATTGGCGCGATCTCGCCCGCGCGATGGCACTGCACACAGTTTTTATAAAAGATCGGAGCAATATCTTTGCTGAATGTGATCTCTTTGTTGATCTTTGAATCGGCGCTGCTTTCAATCGAGATGTTTACAAAGGCAAAGACACTGGCAGTCAAAACGAGGGCTGCCACAACAAGCTTTCTGTAAGCCATGGGGCCACCTCCGGAGTTAGAATGGTGTAATTGGCTGTGCCTATTATCAAGGGGGTATTCTAGCGAAGTTTGGCCAGTTTCGCCAGTGAATCTTTAGTCTGAGCCGCGCGCCGTCAGGTTCCACACAAGAGAATACCCTGCTATGGCTGGATAGAGGCGCGCGCCACTATACATTGATAGGGAACTTATTGACGCAAAATTCTATATTGATTCGGTTAATGCCATCTTCACCCAGAGAGGTGCCCCTGATGATCGCCATCGAGCTGAATGCTTCGGCAAAAGCTGTGACGCGAATGGTATCTCCTATATCGTAGCTGTTGAAGACCATCAACATTGCGCCGCCCGGGCTGACGTTTTCTGTCAGGGACATTTCGTTTGAAATGACGCAGCCGACTTCATCGAGCTTTTGCACCTCCATTGCCACAGGAATCTGGACGCGCGCCTCTCTTCTCCTCTCCTTCTTTGCCTGCCCTCCTTCTAACTCTCTAGCTTTGGCGCTCGAAATGAATCTCACTCCAACGACGTATTTGCCATTGCTCGGCTCAACGAAGAGCACCTCTGCGTAAGTTGAATAGATAGGGGTATCCAGAGAATGCTTGCGCCAACTACGCGGAAGAGGCAGCGACAGAAGGAGCACTGAGCCTACCGTCACCTCTCGCTCCATCAGGAACGTTGCCGCATTTGTCGAGACATTTGATGTTGTGGACATTTCCTGGCGGAGTTCTCCATCCGAGTCTTTACCTCTGATTCGCACAGGAAGCCGATAAAGAGAGTTTCTATTCGTCTTTGAGTTTGTCATAAACATAATATCGGCTGAATATTTTGAGCAGTTCAGCCTCGATTGACATCAAAAAATCACTGTGCAAAATTGTTTACAGCAAAGATGGCAGGGGATAAATCACCAAAGACTACCAGCAGCGGCAAACGATTCGGCCAGCGGTTGCGCTCGCTTGTAATCATTCTGCTGGCGCTGTTTGTCGCCTACCACCTGATAGTAATGTACACTCCAATAACCAATATGGCAGTCAGAGGATTGATGGTAGAACCTCAACTGACTCATGCCGATGTGATTGTTGTATTGGGCGGTGGAGTGTATAAGAGGAGCGGCGAGTTAGGAATCTTCGCTCTTGAAAGAGTGGTTCATGCAGTCAAGCTCTATAATCAGGGAATGGCTCCTAAGATTCTCTTCAGTGGCGGCGCGCTTCCCGGCAGAGAGGCAGAGACGCTGGTGATGGCGCGAATGGCAAGGGATCTGAAGGTCCCCGAAGATGCAATTGTCCTTGAGTCCAATTCTCAGACCACCTACACTAACGCAATAGAATCCGCTGCAATCATCAAGAAGAATGGTTGGAAGAAGGTGCTACTTGTTACTTCGGCTTACCACATGCGCAGATCCAAGCTTGCGTTCGAGCGCCAGGCAGTAAAAGTCTATCCTGCGCCAGCGCCGCTGAGAATTGAAGTTGATACTGCTCCCTATCCTCGGCTCCTGCTCTCATATTTAAACTGGTATGAGTATGCTGGCCTGGCTTATTACAAACTGAGAGGGTGGATTTGAAGCGCATCTGCGACTTTTAGGAAAAACGCTTTTCGGTTCGGTCGCCCGCGCGCCCTCAAAACAAGTTTATTTTTGAATTGTTTTGAGGGCGCGCGGGCGACCGAACCTGCTGTAATCTCTTTCATTGAGATTTATATACATTGCTGTGCCTGCTTCTTATCTCTTCCGCGCTTGACAACAACCCTTTATTAAAATAATCTCTTGGCTACTCCGTTGCATCGAGCGGTTGAGTTCTTTTGAAGGAGAGAGTTTCCTTCAACGCTTGTAATTGCAAATTATCTGCTCGCGCCCAGCGAACTCGGTAGGGGCCCCATGAACAGGCCCTCTGACAGTTCGCGGGCCGATTTTTTGAGCATTAGCTGAACACGTGTGCAGAAGGGGTTATGACAGTTTCGATAAAAGACATTGCCAAAGCCGCCGGGGTTTCGCATCCGACGGTATCGCGGGCGCTCGCTAACAGCCCGCTGGTAAGCCCTGAGACGGCTCAGCGGATACGCCGTCTTGCTGAAGAGATGGGATATGCGCCGAGCGCAATTGCGCGCGGCCTGGTCACCAAGCGCACTCACACTATCGGCCTGGTAGTCACTACCATTGCCGATCCGTTCATAGCGGAAGTGGTGAGTGGAGTTGAAGAGGTGGCGCTCAATCGCGGCTACAGCGTCTTCCTGGCTAATTCCAATGCTGTGCCTGAGCGGGAGATGACGGTAGTGCGCACGCTGCGCGAGCGGCGCGTTGATGGAATTATCGTCCTCGCCTCGCGCGTCGGAGGGCTCTACATGCCTCTGCTTGAGCAATCGCGTGTGCCTATTGTCCTGATCAATAATCAGCATCAGGGGCCCTACGTCTATTCTGTGTCGATTGATAGCGTCACTGGAGCGGTGGAGGCGACTAAGCATCTGATCAAGCTGGGCCATCGGCGGATCGCTTATATAGGCGATAGATACGGGGTACAATCGGATGTCGATCGCTTGGCCGGCTACAAGAGGGCGCTGGGCGAAGCGGGGATTGAGTTTGACAGCTCTCTTGTGTTTTATGGCGATGGCAAGGCAAGTGGAGTGGGAGAAGCTGCCAGGCAGTTGCTGAGCTTGAATCCGTTGCCATCGGCTGTCTTCTGCTACAACGATATGACCGCGCTTGGTCTCCTCCAATTGATCAAGCAGGCGGGCAAGAGGGTCCCTCAAGATATTTCAGTAGTGGGGTTCGATGATATATTCCTTGCTTCTTATACCGATCCGCCGCTGACTACCATCGCCCAGCCAAAGCATGAGATGGGCCGCAGGGCGATGGAGATGCTGCTGGCATTGATCTCTAAGGAGCAGAGCGTAACTAATATAACGGTTCAAGGCCGTCTGGTAGTCAGGCAATCGGCTGCGCCGTTAGGTTGAAGATATGCAGGTCAAGTTCGAGCATGTCGTAAAACGATTCAACCAGACGCTGGTTGTCGATGATCTCAACCTTGAAGTTGCCGAAGGCGAGTTCCTCGTCTTATTGGGGCCCTCCGGCTGCGGCAAGACAACGACGCTGCGAATGCTTGCCGGGCTCGAAGAGGTGACTTCGGGGAAGATATACATCGGCGAAACGGTCGTTAATGACATTCCTCCTCGCTACCGTGATGTGGCAATGGTGTTTCAATCTTATGCGCTCTATCCTCACATGACTGTTGCTGAGAATATCGGTTATCCATTGAAAGTGCGCAAGGTGAGGAGGGAGGAAGGAACGCAGCGGATTAAAGAGGTGGCCGATCTGCTGGAGCTTGGCGATCTGCTCAATCGCAAGCCGCGAGAGCTTTCCGGCGGGCAGCGCCAGCGAGTGGCCCTTGCGCGTGCGATCATCAGGCATCCGACGGTCTTCCTGATGGACGAGCCGCTGTCAAACCTGGACGCGAAATTGAGGGTGCAGATGAGGGGGGAGCTTAAACGCCTGCAACACGAACTTGGCTCGACTACTCTTTATGTCACGCACGATCAGGCCGAAGCTATGACGATGGGGCACCGCATAGCGATAATGAAGGATGGCCGGTTACAGCAGCTAGATACGCCGATCAATGTCTACAACCAGCCGGCGAACCGCTTCGTCGCCGGATTCATAGGCAGTCCCAGCATGAACTTTATTGAAGGCGAAGTCGATCTTTCAAATCGCGCATTCAGAAGCAAAGATTGTAGAGTGGCCCTTAACACTGCGCAACTTGATGCCGTCAGAGGTAGATCCAAAGTTACACTGGGAGTGCGGCCTGAGCATATACATCTGTCAACCGAGCCGAAAGATGATTGGATGGCTACAACTGTTTATGTGACCGAGTTGATGGGCAACGAGACTTATGTCTTTTTGAAGTTAGGCGAGCAGATCATTGCTGCCCGCGCGCCCGCCAGCTTCAATCCTGATTTTGAAGATCGGATCTGGATCTCGTTTGAGCATGAGGGGGTACATCTGTTTGATAGTGAGTCGGGAGTAAATCTCTATTTAATGGAGCTTGATGGAGTTGAATAGTTATTATACTTTGCGCAGTTGAATAAGGAACTTTTTCTTCGCCGCCGCCAAGGTTACGCGGAGGAAAAAAGAACTACTCAGCAGGGCAGCGATTAGCTCCGTAGGAGCGGCCTGTTTATAGAATGAGAGATAAAATACCTCGCTAGCTGCCGTAGGAGCGGCCTATAAATCGGTGCTAATAGGTCGCTCCTGCGGAGCTAAGAGAGATTTCATTAACTTATTATAATAGGTCGCCGCTGCCGGGGCTGTGCGGTTAGGGGAAAATCTCATTTATGGATGCGCGCAGTATAGATGGAGCAATGGATTATGAGAGCGATTAATCTTCAATTCAAATCGGAATCATTAGGAGACCGATCGGGGAAGGCTATAGCTATAACGCCTGAGCAAGCCTGCTGGGAGCGCCTCAGCTTCAGCGTGCAACGGATCAAAAAGGGCGATAGCTTCTTCGGTGACACAGGCCAAAATGAGACCGTGCTGGTAATGCTCGGCGGTATATGTACTATCGATTCTACTGAGGGGGCCTGGCAGCGCGTTGGCAAGCGAACTAATGTCTTCGATGGCTTGCCTTATGCGCTCTACCTGCCTCTTGGCGCCGCTTACACTATTACCGCAGAGACAGATTGCGAAGTGGCCGTCTGCTCTTCGCTGGCCGAGCGTAAATTCAGCGCCCGGCTTGTCACGCCGGAAGATGTGGAGGTTGAAATTCGCGGCGGCGGCAACGCTACCCGGCAGATCAACCATATTATAAAACCTCAGTTCCCGGCGGATCGCATACTCGTTGTTGAAGTCTACACGCCGAGCGGCAACTGGTCGAGTTATCCGCCTCACAAACACGATGTGCACAATCCGCCAGGCGAAGTCGATCTGGAAGAGATCTATTATTACAAGGTAGATAAACCTGAAGGCTATGCAATTCAAAAGGTCTACACGGCGGACCGGCGCATTGACGCTACGCTGACGGCGCGCGATGGGGACCTCATCTTGATTCCGGAAGGTTATCATCCGGTTGTGGCAGCGCATGGTTACAACGTCTATTATTTGAACGCTCTGGCAGGCAGCGCGCGATCTATGGCAGCTTCCGATGACCCTGACTATGCCTGGGTGCGAGAAAGCTGGCGCGACAAGGATCCGCGGCTGCCTGTGGTACGTTAATAATATGCCAGTAAGAATCGGACTCATAGGTTGCGGCAACATCGCATGCCAGATGCATGCGCCTACCTACAAGGCTATGCCTGAAGTGCAGGTGTGCGCTGTAGCCGATGTCACCCCTGCGCGACTCTCTTTGATGAAGGAGCTGCTCAACTTGAGCGATGCGGATTGCTACTCAGAGACGGAACAGTTGCTCATGCGCGATGATATAGATTGCGTTGTAATAATGACGCCGCAGCAGTTTCGCCGAGAGATCGTCATCGCAGCCGCTCAAGCGGGCAAGCAGATACTGTGCGAAAAGCCGATTGCCGTAGCACCACAAGATGCCGATGCAATGATCGCAGCAGCCAGACAAGCAGGCGTTCGATTCGGCATGGTGCATAACTACATCTTCTTTCCCGAAGTTCTCTTGATCAAAGAGCTAATAGAGACAGGGGCCATCGGAGATGTAGTGGTTGTGGTCCAGAACTACTTGAGCGTAGAGGACCGGCCGGCAGCGGCAGAATACAAGCCCGATTGGCGCCACAATCCCGGCTTTTCCGGCGGCGGAGTGCTGATGGATATGATCCATCCGGTGTATTTAGCCGAATGGTTCTTTGGCTCTCCGATTCGCAGCGTCAGCGCAGCGATAGACAGGCGCGCTGATACGGCGAGCGCAGTCGAGGATCTTGCCCTAGTTCGGCTGGAATTTGATGACGGCTATGGTCTCATCAACATGGCCTGGGGAGAGGGCCCCGGCGGTATCGAGATCACGGGAACCAGGGGCCGCATTCTTGTCTTCTACAAAAACTTCGGCACCTGCCCGTTTATGCCTGTTGATCAGATCTACGTAGTAACACGAGATCGAGTGATGACCCCTCATCTTGATAGGCCGGTTGATTACACAACGTTCTTCAGACAGACTTTCCAGCCGCTGGTGCGAGATTTCATTGAGAGTATCAAAGAAGGGCGCGAGCCTATTGCATCGGCAGAAGCAGGCAAGCGCGCGCTTGAGGCAGTGTTGGGTTGCTATGAATCGGCTGCGTTAGAAAGAGTCGTCTACCTGCCGCTCCCCTCAGATGATCCTGTTTATAGATCGGGTGTTGCTGGTCTGAGCGATTTGGCTATTGATGGCAACAATAGATTGAAGCGACGCAGGTTATATGGATTATAGATTGAGATGGGGGGCCAAAAGTCGCTAATGCTTCGGGAGTGAGCCTGAAGCAGCTTACTGTCTACTTACATTGGGAGCATAGGCAGGTAGTAAGCTGCTGTGGACTGACGTGAGTATATGTTTAGCGTGGCCAGAAGCAGCGGCGCAGCCGCTAAGGGATATAAGAAGTAGCATCAGGAGAGTCGGAGACTCTCCGCACATCGAAGCGGCCACAGCCGCATAACTTATAACCACGCTAGACCCGTACCGACGTCCACAGCATTAGTTTGGTTAGGACCAACTTTGGAAGACTGTACCCTTGGAACGGAGATGACAAAGCCATGAGAGGAATATTGCTAGCAAAAGTAATTGTGTCGCTGCTCCTGTGCGCTGCCTTGTTCTTTGTCGCCTGTGACAGGACCAATGAAACAGCTTACACAATCACCCTTGTAACTAAAGCTCTGGATAGCGAATTCTGGTTCGAGGTTAAGCGTGGAGCCGAAGCAGCAGCCGGAGAGCATCCTGAAATCAGGCTCAGCGTGCTTGCTCCCGACCGCGAGATCAACATAGATCAGCAGGTGAGCATTCTTGAAGATCAGATACTCAAGCGAGTTTCAGCATTGGCGGTAGTGCCTGGAGGGGCCCAGGAGGTCATCCCAATCTTGAACAAAGCAAAAGCTGCCAACATACCTGTTGTGATTGTTGACACGGATGCCCCCTGGAATGACAAAGTGAGTTATGTCGGAACCGACAATCGCTACGGCGGCAAGCTTGCGGGAGAGTACATTGTGAAGGCGCTCAATGGAAGAGGCAAAGTCGCGCTCATTACGGGCATTCCCGGAGTTCAATCTCAAGAAGATCGGCTGGCAGGTTGTCTGGAGGTCCTGAAAGCCGCGCCTGGAATCGAGATCGTAGCTCAGCAGCCGGCCAACAGCGAGCGGGCGCTGGCGCTGACTGTGATGGAGAACATACTCACTTCGCACCCTGATGTGAATGCTCTGTTTGCCACCAGCGATCAAATGGCCCTGGGAGCAATTGAGGCGATAGACGCGCGGGGCTTAACCGGGAAAGTGGTTGTAGTTGGATTCGATGCTGGCAAAGAGGCCCTTGCGGCGATCAAAGCCGGACGCATCAGCGCCGCTGTAGCTCAACGTCCGTTCCAGATGGGCAAACTGGGAGTTGAAGCAGCACTTAAAGCAGCTAAGGGTGAGCCGGTGGAGAAAAGGATTGATACAGGAACAGAGCTAATTACACGAGAGAATGTTAAGGAATAGATACGAATTTGAATAGTGAGGGGCCAGGCAGATACCACCGGATTTATCCGCGTGGAGTTTCAGTTTCAGCCTAACCAAGCCATACACCTGCAGATACCACCGGATTTATCCGCGTGTGGAGCCTCAGTTTTAGCCCACAGGTCGAAGCTGAGGCTCCATGCGGATAAAGCCGATTACTTCCAGATTGCGGTGGCAGGGGTTAGGTTACAATTGAGGCTCCATGCGGCTAAAGGCGATGGAATCCTCTCAAACACTCCTTTTATTCTGGCGTGTATGAAGGCTCGGACATTTTCGGGGGAGGAAGTAATGACCAGGACAATGTGCGCTGCTGTTTTTCGCGGGCCGGGAAAGCTCAGCCTTGAAAGCAGGCCCGTGCCGGAGATCAAAAAAGATACTGATGTTCTGCTTGAAGTTGAGGGGGCAAGCATCTGTGGAACGGATCTTCATATACTTGCCGATCCGCCCGGCCATCCCGCGACCCTCGGCAGCATAATGGGACATGAATATGTCGCCAGAGTTGTCGATGCTGGGATTGCTGTGAGCGATCTCAATGTGGGGGACCGCGTTGTTGTCGATCCTAATATCACCTGCGGCAATTGCGCTTACTGCAAGCGCGGCATGGCTAATATGTGCTCGCAGATGACTTCACTGGGGATATTCATTGACGGCGGTTTTGCCGAGTTCAATCTTGCTCCTGCCCGATCGCTTTACAGGATCGACAGCGAAACGCCGATAGAGCAGGCAATCTTTGCTGAGCCGCTTTCGTGTGTGCTCAATGGATTCAATCAAGCTCAGATTCAACCGGGAGATCACGTTGTAGTACTGGGCGCGGGGCCCATCGGATTGCTCTTCATTCAACTGTTTCGCGCTTCCGGCGCCGGCCGGGTTATTGCCGTAGAGCCGGCGCCGCTGCGCCGCCGGTTCGCTCTAGCTTCAGGCGCAGATGTTGTGCTTGATCCCGGATCGGATGATTGCGTCGCTCGTGTGATGGAGCATACAGAGATTGGCGCCGATATAGTGGTTGATGCTGTGGGGACGCTTCTGCCCCGGGCAATCGAGCTTGTCAGACGAAGGGGCCGCATCATACTCTTCGGCATGAATTCGCATGCGCAGCAGACCATCGCGCAAAATACCATCACCAGACACGAAATCTCCATTCTCGGTGCCTATATTTCAAGACATACATTCCCGCAGGTGGTGAAGTTGCTTGAGAGCCAGGTGCTCCCTTTGCCCAAACTGGTGACTCATCGCGTGAGTTTGCCGGAGATTGATAAAGCTTTCGCTGCGCTCCGCTCGGGCGAAGCGATTGAAGTGATAATAAAACCTTGAGAGAGATATGCCGGACGTTCCCCTGCTGCAAGTTAAAGATGTGACCAAGAGCTATGATGGAGTCGTGGTTCTCGAAGGGGCCCATCTTCAGATCAATCGCGGCGAGCTGCGCTTGCTTGTGGGAGAAAACGGAGCGGGGAAGTCTACGCTGATGAAGATCGTCACCGGCGCTACTATGCCCGATTGCGGGCGAATAATCTGGAAAGGCAAAGATGTTCGCATCACAAATACCCGGCAGGCGCAACAGCTCGGCATTCAGATAGTCCATCAAGAGCTGAATCTGGTGCCGCAATTGAGCATCGTTGAGAATATCTTTCTGGGAAGGTTCCCACTGACCAATCGCCGGTTGGGCTGGATCGACTGGCGAGAAGCCAGAGCCAGAGCCAGGCAGCTGCTGGATTCTCTTCGCCTGGCGATTGATGTAGATACTCTTGTTGGGGCCCTCAGCGTGGCCGAGCAGCAACTGGTCGAAATAGCCAAAGCCGTGGCCTTTGACGCTGATCTAATCATCCTGGACGAGCCTACGGCGTCGCTGACCGGCAAAGAAGCGGCGCATCTGTTCCGCATTATCTCCGATCTCAAAAGCCGGGGCGTAGCGATTGTTTATATCTCTCATCGGCTGAGCGAGCTTAGATCGCTCGCAGACAGCGTAACAGTGATGCGCGATGGCAGAGTGATTGCCACAATGCCCATTGCAGAGACGAGCGTCGATCAAATCATCCAGTTGATGGTCGGCAGGGAATTGAGAGAGCAGTTTCCAGAACGGCGGGTGACGGATTCTTCGCAGAAGCAAGAGATACTGAGAGTTGAAGGGTTGACGAGCTGGGGCAAGTTCTACGACATCAGCTTCAGCATTCGCTCCGGCGAGATAGTCGGCATTGCCGGTCTGGTAGGATCGGGGCGCACCGACACGGCCAGGGCCCTCTTCGGCGCAGACCCCTACGACAGAGGCAAGATATTTTGGAGAGGGAAAGAAGTAAAGATTAATTCGCCTGTTGATGCTATTCGACTGGGAATGGGATTGGTCACCGAAGATCGCAAAGCGCAGGGGTTGATTGGCGGCGCTTCGGTAGTGACGAATATCACCCTTGCCAGCGGGAGGCAACTGACGCAAGCTCTGCTCAGCTTCGATCACAAGCGCGCGGTTGAAGTATCGAAGAGATTTGTTCAACTGCTCAACATAAAGGCAAGCAGCCTTGATCAGCAGGCGCAGTTCTTGAGCGGCGGGAATCAACAGAAAGTTGTGCTGGCAAGGTGGCTCTGCGCCGAGACTCAATTGCTTATTGTTGATGAGCCGACGCGGGGGATCGATGTCGGCGCCAAGGCGGAGATATATCGACTTATACGCGACCTGGCCGCGCAGGGCGTGGCGATAATAATGATCTCGTCGGAGATGGAAGAGATATTAGGGTTAAGCGATCGCATTATCGTGATGCGCGAAGGTAGAATTCAAGGTGAACTCAGTCGTGCTGAAGCCACGCAGGAGCGCATCATGGCGCTGGCTACGGCGATGGCTGCTGCGCAGGAGGCATAGTCTGTGAATACCAAGTTTCTGAGACAATTCGGCCCACTGCTCGCCCTGGCAGTGATGAGCGCCGTGCTCTCTGTGATGTCGCCCAATTTTCTCACGCTCGATAATCTGACAAATGTTTTCAGGCAATCGACTATCAATGCGCTGCTGGCTCTCGGCCAGTTGATGGTGATCATTACCGCCGGGATCGATCTATCGGTCGGTTCCGTCCTGGGAGTATGCTGCGTAGTCTTTGCGCTACTGTTGAAGAATGGGGCCCCTGTGTTGCTTGCCCTTGTGGCTACCATATTGCTCGGCCTGGCATTGGGGCTGATCAACGGCGCGCTGCTGACATACTTGAGATTGCCGCATCCGTTCATCTCGACTCTGGGGATGATGAACGTAGCGCGCGGAGCGGCGTTGATTATCAGCGGCGGATTCCCTATATCGGGACTGCCTGAGAGCGCGCGGTTTCTGGGAGCGGGAGTCGTCGGCCCGGTTCCCGTCCCGATCATTGTGGTTCTCGCAGTCTATTTCGGTTTCTATCTCTTCCTCACGCGTACGGTTGTAGGCAGAGACATCTACGCGATTGGCGGCAATCAAGAAGCGGCGCGGCTTTCGGGCATCAATGTTCGCCAGCGATTGAACCTGGTTTACGGGTTGAGCGGGGCGTTGGCCGGGCTGTCGGCAATAGTCCTGGCAGGGCGCATGAACTCAGGGTTTCCACTGGCCGGGTCGGGAGCAGAGCTTGATGCCATTGCTGCGGTGATTATCGGAGGAGCGAGTTTCTTTGGCGGGATCGGAACGGTTTGGGGGACCTTGACCGGCGCTTTGATTATGGGGGTGTTGCGCAATGGCTTGAATCTGCTGGAGGTTTCCGCTCTCTGGCAGACGGTTGTTATCGGCATCGTCATAGTAGTGGCGGTCTGGATCGATGTGTTGCGCAAACAGATGTTCGGGAGAGAGAGGCGCGCAAAGAAAGTTATGCCGGAGATGGCTTTAGGAGTCGGTAGCGGAGCATCTGAATTTGATTCAAAACAACTATAGTGAGGCATTCGGGGTGATGCATGTTCCAGCTTTAATTTCTGTATACTCCCAATGTCTGTGCACCAAGATAAGAATGGATACCACCGACTTGCGGTCGTGTGGTAGTTCAGTTTCAACCTAGAATTTAGTTGTGTGGAGTTTCACTGTAGGCCAAAGTTGATACTCGCAGCGAGCCGCAAGTCGATGGTATCAAGAGCGAGGTAGCAAGTTAGGCTGAAGTTGAGCCTCTATGCGACTAAAGTCGATGGTATTCAAATCAAGAGAGAGGTGATCTAATGAGTATCAGAGTGGCGACGGCCCCGGTGAGCTGGGGCATTATGGAGGTGGAAGGTTGGGAGCCCCAAAAGCATTACGGCCAAGTGCTCGATGAGATGCAGCAAGCTGGTTACGCAGGCACCGAGCTGGGCCCCTATGGCTATTTCCCGACAGAGCCGGAGAAACTGTCTGCGGAACTCAACGCGCGTGGTCTTGTTATGATCTCTGCTTTCGTTCCCGTCAAACTCAGCAATCCGTCTCGCCACGAAGCTGGGATTGAGACCGCTGCCAGAGTTGGCCGATTGCTATCTGCTCTCGGCTGTAAAACGATTGTCCTGGCCGATGAGATAGATGAAAAGAGGATTGCCATAGCAGGTTCTGTTTCTCCTGACGGCGAGGACGGGCTTACTGATAAGGAGTGGACTAATCTCGCCGAAGGGTTGCACACAATCGCGCGGCAATGCCTTGATCTGGGCTTGCGCACAGTCTTTCATCATCACGCCGGGACATTCATAGAGACGCCGCAGGAGGTGGAGCGCCTGTTAGCAATTACCGACCCTGAGCTGATCGGGCTTTGTCTGGATACCGGCCATTACCGATATGGCGGTGGGGACCCGATTGAAGCATTGCAGAAATTTGGTCGCCGCATCCGCTATGTCCACTTGAAAGATGTCAACGCGGGCGTGCTGGAGACGGTTCGGCGCGATAAGGTTGATTTTTTTGCTGCTGTGAGGCGGGGGGTCTTCTGCGAGCTGGGAGAAGGATGCATCGACTTCCCTCGGCTGGTGGAGGAGTTGAACAGGATAGAATACGACGGCTGGGTAGTAGTTGAGCAGGACATTGACCCTAACATACAATCGGGTTCCGGCCAACCTACTCCGCTGGAGAGCGCAACTGCCAACCGTCGCTATTTAAGAGAAGTAGTGGGAATATAGTATGCCCGTTAAAGTTGGAATAATCGGAGCCGGTTATATTGGGGCCCTTCATGCGAACATTCTTACTAAAGATGAGCGAGTAAAGATAGCCGGAGTCTATGACATCGTCTCTGAACGAGCGGCGGCTCTCGCCAGCTCCGTAGGAGCAGAAGCGGTAAATAGCGTAGAGCAGTTGATCGATTCTGCCGATGCCGTCTACATCACTACTCCGAACACTCAGCATGTGGGGCTTGTTCTCTCTGCGCTTGAAGCGGGCCGCCATGTGTTTTCAGAGAAGCCTATGGCTACCGAATTAGATGGCGCGCGAAAGATACTTGAAGCCAGTCGGCAATCTCGCGGAATCTATCAATTAGGCCATAACAGACGCTTCGCGCCGGTCTATAAGTTTGTCAAGAAGTTGATTACTGAAGGCCAGATAATGCCTCATTCTGCGCATATCAAGATGAATCGCGGCGAGCTGCAAAATCCTCCCTGGGTAGGGGATTCAAAGGTCACCGGCGGATTTCTTTATGAGACGACAATTCACCTGCTGGATATGGCCCTCTGGCTGTTTGGCGATGTTAAGCGCATAGATGTCCGCGCGCGCGCCTGCCACTACAACGATTTTGACAATTTCTCGATGCTGATCTCGTTCGCCGGTGGAATGTTTGCCACTTTTGCTTCTTCTGCTGATGCGAGCTGGTACTTTCCTTTTGAGAGGCTTGAAATCTTCGGAGGCCATGCCACTGTGGAGACTCAGGAGATGGAGAGGGTCTCCTGCGTGTTGGGGCTTGGCCGTGAAATTGTAACGCAAGATTTTTATCAACTTACTAAAGAGCAAAAGTGGGGATACGCTGAGGAAGACCACCTGTTTATAACTTCGATCCTCGATGACGCGCCGGGCGCAGTGACGGCGTTGGATGGATATAAATCGGTCGAGCTAGTTGAAGCTTGCTATCGGAGCGCGCGGACGGGAGAAGCGGTTGATCTGCCTCTAAACTCGATCCAAAAACAGTAGCGCGAACGCACCAGCTATTGTTACTATTGCGGTCTGGCAAATTCGTTGCTCTATCTTCTCCGCCATTTGCTATTGATTCGTTATTCATTGATTGCAATTCCAGGTTCTTTTCCAACTGCAACCTTATTTTGGAGTTGAAGGAGGATGCCATGTCTGAAATTAAATTCTCCCGCAGAGGATTCCTCGACGGGCTGGCTACAGTAACTGCGGCAGCGGCTGTGGCACCACATACTGCCAGCGCATCTGGGCGAACAGTTATAACCACAGGTCAATCGATCATTCGCGACAACTCGTCTCTCACTATACTGACCACATTGAAAATCCCCAAAGAGTTTGCCGATAAGATCACATCGGTAAGCCCTAAAGTTAAGCTCATTCAATGTGGCTCCGCGCAAGAGCTGCTGGAGAAAGTGGCAGATGCAGATGCTATCTATGGCCAGTTTTCGCGCGAAGCAATTGCGGCTGGCAAAAAGCTTAAATGGATTCAATACACCTCGGCAGGAGTCGAAGGGGTGCTGCATCCTGAATTGGTTAACAGCGAGATTGTGCTGACCAATATGAAAGGGATCTTCGCCAAGCAGATTGCTGAGCATGTCTTCGCAATGCTTCTGGGGCTCACTCGCAAGATACCTACCTATCTACAACAGCAGCGGCAACAGATTTGGAAGCGCCATGACGATCCTCTAGAAGTGGGCGGCTGGACGATGGGAATAATCGGGTTGGGGGGCATCGGCACCGAGACGGCGCGAAGAGCGCATGCGTTCGATATGCAAGTGATCGCAGTGGATATCGAGCCGATACGCAAGCCGCACTTTGTTGCCGAGCTGCATCATCCAAACTGGCTGCCTGAAATGTTGCCGCAATGCGATGTGCTTGTTACCGCTGTGCCGCATACTCCGCTGACATTCAAGATGCTTGGAGCCGAGCAGTTCAATCGCATCAAGCGCGGAGCTATCTTTATCGGCGTCTCTCGCGGCAAAGTTGTAGATGAGCCTCAACTGGTTCGAGCATTGCAAGAAGGCAAGCTATCGGGGGCCGGTCTTGATGTCACTTTCCAGGAGCCGCTGCCGAAAGAGAGCGAGCTGTGGAATATGGAGAATGTGATTATTACCTCTCACTCTGCGGCGCAATCGCGGCAGCACCGCGAGCGCCGTATGCTGGAGCTGCTGGCTGAGAATGCGCGTCGCTTCATTGCCGGAGAGCCATTGCTCAATCAAGTAGACAAACGCAAAGGGTATTAAGTAACTCTGAGAGAGCTCTTTGACAAAAAGCAATGACAAAGAGGTGAGGCATTTAACCGCAGAGAGGCGCAGAGAACACTGAGGTAGCGCAGAGATTGAGCCGTCTGCTGCGACGGCTGGCGGCGCTCTCGGCGCCTGTGGCGGTGAACCAATCTGCATTTCACAAACATCTTTGAGACATTGCTGCTTGTCAACGAACTTTTTCCTTTCTGCCTGGTTTTGTCTGTAACCGCATAGCCCCAGAGGGGCGACCTATCTATAGTAGACAGGTGAATGAAATCTTCATTAGCTCCGTAGGAGCGACCTGTTGGCCAATTCACAGGTCGCTCCTACGGAGCTATAGACCTTAAGAAAAGATTGCAGTCAGTTCGGGCGGTTTTGCGGGCGCCCGACGCCCGAAGTTCTTGCGCCATCAAAACAGATCAAAAATAAAACTGTTTTGAGGGTGCCAGCGCCCGAACCAGAAAATGTTTCTCTTAAAAGCTATAGCAATGTTTTTACTTCTCAATCCTATAAACAGGTCGCTCCTTACGGAGCTAAGCACTGCCCCGCTGAATAGGTACTTTTCTTGAAAGCTAAAGACCAATAGCTGTGAGCTGATGGTTAGGGATAAAAGATTAGTGGATAGGGGCAAATGACAAAAGAGCATTGTCATTGTAAACTGATACAGTGTGAATCAAAGCCTGGCGTATCTGGCTTGTTGCTGTGACAGAAATAAAAGTCTGTTAGGTTCGGCCATCACAGCGCCTGAACCGGATGTTTCGAGAGATTTTATGGATTACAAGAATAATATCCTTGAGTTGATAGGCAATACGCCGCTGGTGAAGTTGAATAAACTCACCAAAGGGATCGATGCCCTGGTGCTTGCTAAGATCGAATCGCAAAATCCCGGCGGAAGCGTCAAGGACAGAATCGGCATCTCGATGATTGAAGCAGCAGAGCGAGAAGGCAGATTGAAGTCGGGCGGCACAGTCGTCGAGGCCACCAGCGGCAATACCGGCATAGGATTGGCGCTGGCTTGCGCCATCAAAGGCTACAAGGCCATCTTTGTCATGACGGATAAGGCGAGCCAGGAGAAGGTCCGCTACTTGAAGGCGCTGGGCGCAGATGTAGTGGTTGTGCCTGTTTCGGCCAAACCCGATTCGCCCGATCATTACGTCAACACAGCGCGCCGCATAGCCAGAGAGACCCCCAACGCAATACTCGCTTTTCAATACGGGAACCCGGCCAATCCCGATGCCCATTATCGCACCACCGGCCCTGAGATCTGGGAACAGACAGAAGGGCGCATCACTCATTTTGTCGCCGGAATAGGCACAGGCGGGACAATTAGCGGAGTGGGACGCTTCTTGAAAGAGAAGAATCCGGCCATCCGCATCATCGGCGCCGATCCTTATGGATCGGTTTTCAAGACCTACAAAGAGACGGGCAGGTTGATGGAAGCCACCCCCTATCTGGTCGAGGGTATAGGGCAGGAGATAATTCCTGAGAATGTCCACATGAAGTACATTGACGAGATAATCAATGTTACCGATCGCGATTCATTCAATATGTCGCGGCGGCTGGGGCGAGAAGAAGGGATCTTCTGCGGCGGCAGCACCGGGACTATTGCTTATGCGGCGCTGAAAGTTGCCAGGGGCCTCTCTAAGGATCACGTAGTTGTCTTCATCGTCTGCGATACCGGGGAACGCTACCTGTCGAAACATCATTCGGACGAGTGGATGAAAGAGAAGCGGCTGCTCGGCTTCGAGAAGATAACCCTCGGCTTGCTCAACCAGACCAAAGATGGGGGCCCAACTCCGAGGCTTGTCTATGTCGGCCCTGACGAGCTGGTGAGCGAGGCGATGCGCAAGATGAACAACTACGGATTGTCGCAATTGCCTGTGCTTGAGGAGGGAAAGAGTGTAGGGAGCTTGCGCGAAAACCGGTTGATGGGAAAGATACTCAAGAACACCGAGCTTCTCAAATCGCCTGTCAGAGACGTTATGGAATCCGGTTTTCCAGTAGTGAATGAAAATGTTGAGCTGGAGACGGCGGTGAAGTATCTGAAAAGTTCGCCTGCCATCCTGGTTGAGGAGTACGGGCGAATAGTAGGCATCATCACCAGGTATGATGTGCTTGATGTGCAGCAGTAGCGAAACTGGTTCAGCATCTGTAAGTGATTGATTCTTTATCCGTCACGATAAGCAGCGCAAATTGCCTCCGCAACACTTAGCTTTCCTTCTGGATTCTCAGATACATTGCTCCTGTTAGCCTCTCTTGCATTGAGATTAGGAGCGCAGGCATACTTGCCTGCTTGCACCCCCAGAAGATACATTGCTCATGTTAGCCTCTCTTGCATTGAGATTGGGCAATGGGCTTCTCCCCTTACCCCATCGGTTTTGCGGTTTTCGCTCATTCTTTAGGGCTCAGGAGCATCAGACAGGGGACAGGGCAGGCAGCGGTTTTTTGTCCTTCTTTTTCTCCTTCTCCTTTTTAAGCGCCTCTTTCTTTGCCTTCTCCTCTTCTTCAATCAAAGCAGCATTCTCCAGTGCGCCCTCTTTGGCTACCTTGGCCACGGCGACAGCATCGGTTAGCGCGGCCAGCTCGGCTTCATCGGTGAATTTCGATTGCAACGATTCAAGCACTTTCAGTTGGCGATCTAAGGCTTCGGCCAGTGCTCGGAGAGCTTTGCCGAGGGCCTCGTTGCTCTTCTCTCGCTCGAAGTTATCTTCCAGCTTGTCCATCAGCTCGTTGATTGCGCGTTTGTAGCCGATGAGCATCTGCGCCGGCGCGCCTTTGGGCATAGGGCCCCATTTCTCTTCATCTTTCTTTGATTGAGTCGGATTGGCTTCGGTTAGGACTCTCAATCGGCGGTCAGCTATGTAGATGAATGCTTTCGTCCTCTGGTCAATCGATTGTGCTTCTCGTATCTGATCTATCTCCTGCTCGCTCAGGTATTCCTGTGCTCTCGCCCGGTAAGACGGTATGAAAAGGCTGATTGCCATCAGGATTGTGATCAGCCTCATCAATTGCTCAATTGTTTCTGTCTGGGGGAACCCTTGTTTTGTCATTTGACTTGCTCTCCTCCTGCTTCTTCATCTCCTGATCTTTTTTCAGCTCTTCAGGTTTCTTCAAGATATTGGCGTCGCCAAAGACGGCATTGAGGGAGTCGATGCGAAGGCTGCGGGCGCGGCTAAGAGCGGTAGCAATCGGCTCCGCCTGGTTGAAGGGGAACTCTCGTTCAAGCCCTTCAAGATACGGGATGTGGCGAAACAGTCGCATCTCCATCATCTTGTGAAGGCTCTCTCTCTTCTTCTTATTCTGCGAGCCGCGAATGGCGTCGGCCGCTTCTGTAATTGCCTGGGTATAAGCCTGGATTTCGCCTGCCGCTTTAGCGTAGTCACCCACTTTAGTTGACTGGCGAGCATTGTTCAAGCGTTCATCGGCGATCTTCAGGTAGGCTTTGAGCCGGTCCTTTTCGTCCGTCTCTTTGGCGATGCGACTGCGCTCGCCGGCATTCAGCCTATCTACTGACTGAGTTGATCGGTCTGTTTGATTTTGAGTCTGCTGTCTATTTGCTTCTGGTTTCTGTTGCTGCGGCGCTTCCTGTGCTGATTGAACAACGGATAGCAAACTCGCCTCTAGAATGATCGAAGCGCATAGTTGCAAAAGGATAATTTTCATAAGCACCTCCTAAGACGTTCTACGTTAAAGATGTTAGAGGTCGAATGTTGAACGTCAAACGTTGGATAATCATCGTTTCTTCTCCAGTTGTCTCTTCAAGCTTGGCAATCTCAATTTTACTTTATCTATTTCCAGTTGGTTAGCCTGCGGGCTGGCCAACTTTAAGAATGCTTCGTAAGCTTTCAGAGCCTGCTGGAGGTCTCCGAGCTTATCAAAACAGATGCCGAGGAAATAATAAGCAATTGCCGTTTGCGGCCTCTTCTTTATGATCCAGATGAACTGATTGGCCGCTTCGGCGAATCGGTCAAGCTCAAACAAGGCGGTTGCCAGGTTTGAGTGAGCGAAATAGTTCTCCGGCTCGTCTCGCAGCGCAGCGCCGAGCAGTTCTATAGCCTCTTCAAACTTTCGCATGCGCACCAGAACCGACGCCAATCGCACTCGGTGATCGACATTGTTCGGCTCAAGCTCTGCGGCGCGTTGAAAGCACTGGCGCGCGCGCTCCGCGTCAGAACTCAAATAGATGTCGCCAAGCGTAGCCAGCAATGCTGCGTTGTTTGGTTGCGTGCGGAGCAGCGCTTCAAGATCGGCTCTGGCTTCTTCTGCTCGCCCCTGCTTGACCAGCAGTTGCGCCAGTGCCCCTCGCGCTTCTATGTTGTCAGGTTCTCTGGCGAGCGCCTGTCTATACATACCGGCGGCTGCTTCTGCCTGCCCCATTTCTAAATGGAGCGCGGCTATTCTCATTGCCAGCTCTGTAGTTGGCTTGTTCTGGTAGATCTCTGTTAGATCGGCCAGCGCAGCGGCGAAATCGCCTTGAGATTGATAAGCTGCGGCTCGGCCCAGGCGCGCCTCAACATTTGCCGGATCAAGCTGCAATGCTTTTGTATAGCTGGCAATTGCTTCAGCGTCCTTGCCCATCCGTTGCTGAGCGTAGGCGAGCGCAGCAAAGAGCAGAGGCGAAGATTCTCCTAGACTGATTGCCTCTTCAAATTGTCGGGCAGCTTCAGCAAACGCTTTTCGCGCCGATAGCGCGAGGCCATAGTTTATTCGCGCTCTCGTTAGCTTTCCATCAAGCTCTACCGCTCGGGCAAACTCTTTCTCTGCTTCTTGAAGTTTGCCTGACTTTTCCAGAGCTTCGCCCAGCGCATTGTGGCCGCGAGCGAAATCGGGTTTCAACTGGGTGACGCAGCGCAAGCTGCCGGCAGCCTCCTCAAATCGTCTGAGCGTGATCAATGCTATGCCGCGCTGGTAGTGTGCTTCAAAGAATTCAGGCGACAGTTTTATCGCCTCTGTGTAAAGCTTGATCGCTTCTTCAAGTTGTCCACGCTCATGGGCGTCCTGGCCTGAGTTGAAGAGAGTGATTGCGCGATCTTCATTCGATTGAGCCGCCGACTGTGATTTGTCGAAGGATGATCGGAGGATCTTTCTCTTAAAATCCATAGTTTGCGAACTACCGGCAGCGTTTCGCGCGGTTGCCGGGGCCCCAACAAGGACGGCGAAGATTGCTAGAGAGACTAAAAAACTTCGAGAAGACATCATCTTGACGAAGCCCCTTTCGACCTGCTGCTTGCGACCGCAGTCAGTTTTGACTATCATAGCATTTGGGCTTGTATTTGCTCAACTTTGAGTTTAATTGGTGAATTAATGAGCTTGATTGCTGAAGAGACAAGTTCACAGAGCGCGGCCGTAATTGCCAAAGAGGAGCGATTGCGAGAGCTTTTCCGCCGCCTGCGCCGCGTCATAGTTGCTTTTTCAGGAGGCATAGACAGCGCCTATGTCGCGTTCATTGCTCATCAAGAATTGGGCGCGAATATGCTTGCAGTGACAGGGGACAGCCCATCTCTTTCCGATTGGCAAAAGGTCGAGGCGATCAAGTATGCCGAGCAGTTCGGCATTCCCCATGAGATTATCAGCACTGAAGAGATGAATGATCCGAACTACAGCAGCAATCCTGTCAACCGTTGCTACTACTGTAAGCGCGAGCTTCACACGAAATTGCGCCAGTTGGCTCAGGAGCGTGGGTTCAATGCTATCTGCGATGGCAATAATATGGATGATCTTGGCGATTACCGGCCAGGCAGGCAGGCGGCTCAGGAGCTTGGGGTCATCAGCCCGCTGGTTGAATGTGGGATCACCAAAGCAGAGTTAAGGCAACTGGCGCGACGCGCGGGATTGCCTATCTGGGATAAGCCCGCTTCTGCCTGTCTTTCTTCTCGTATTCCTTATGGTATGCCGGTCACAATCGAGAAGCTCACGGTAATTGATAGAGGCGAGGCGCTAATGCGCGAGCTGGGTTTTCGCGTCTTCAGAGTGCGCCATCATGGCGATATTGTGCGCATTGAAATATCTCCTGAAGAGATGCCACGCGCTATGCAGATGGATATGGCAGCTCTTCTAGCAAGGCGGTTCAAGGCGCTCGGATTCAAGTATGTGGCTCTGGATCTGGAAGGTTATCGCACCGGTTCGATGAATGAAGCAATTAGGGCAAGTAGACGATAAATAGAAGTAGAGCCTGACCGGATTCGGGCTTTGCTCTCGCCGGTACTGAAAACTGCTGCGATCACTGATGTCAGTCGCGTGGAAGGGGGCCCCTAGAGTCGGGTATGCTTTAACGTGACCAGAAGCAGCCGTCCTAGCCGCTACGGATATGCGGCGTGGCTATGTCTTACTGAAGACTGGATTGCCAGAGGAGTCTTTCAGACGGCTCGTGCGACGCCCCGGAAATGATGAAAAGCCTGGGAGCGCCTCTCATCCTTGCCTGCTTGTTTACGATATATCGCCGTCTGGCAGGCAAGGCAGCGCCACCCTCTCTCGTCGCGGCGCTCCCAGGAGAGGAGTCTTTCAGGCGGCTCGTGCGACGCCCCGGAAATGATGAAAAGCCTGGGGGCACTAGCTTCCTTGCCTGCTTACTTTCTAGGTAGTGCAACCCAAGCAGGCAAGGATGCCTGCGCTCCCGGAGGAGTCATTCATGTCGTCAGCGACGGCGCCCAGAAATGATGAAAATGCGATGTACAGTAACCTGTTAGGCTGTTGATAGTGCGCGACGGGCAGCAACCTAACAGGTTGCTGTACATCTTCTGAGGAGTCATTCATGTCGTCAGCGACGACGCGAGAGAAATAATGAGAACTGCGCGGTTGGGCGGGGGCCCGCCTGCCTACTGCCTTCTGCCTTCTGTTTTCTGAGGAGTTCTGGCGGCTCTGCCGCTACCTGTGCGCGGTGGTGGCTATACCCCCGCCGGGATGCAGCTACTTGATTTTTAGCGGCTGCGCCGTCAGAGGGCCCGACTCTCATTTCCCACGCCATCTGGCCAATTGCCTGTGCACCTGTTCAGCGTGTGGGTCTTCCAATTCTTCTTGAATCCGAAGCGCGGCTTCGGCGCATTCAATTGCTCGCGCGCGATTGCCGAGCCGGTCGAGCGCCAGACTCAGGTTCCACAACACCTCCCCGGTGTTGTGCCGGTCGCCCATTTTGCGGTTGATGGTCAGAGCCTGCTCATAGGTCTTGATTGCCTGATGCGTCTCGCCCAGGAGAAAATATGCGTTGCCCAGATGTCCCAGCACCTGGCCTTCGCCGCTGCGGTCACCCAGTTGGCGGATAATTGTCAGGGCTTGCTCGAAGTATTCAATGGCTTTGCGCGGATCGCCCGAACTGGCGTAGGCGCTGCCGATATTGTCCAGCACATGGGCTTCGTGGAAACGGTCACCGGTCTCGCGGGTGATCGCAAGATGTTTTTGGAAATACTCGATGGCTTGAGCCGGTTGGCCCATGTTGCCGTAGGCTGCGCCTAAGTTGTTGAGCAGATAGCCTTCCACTTGCCGGTCACCTATCTCGCGTGCCTGGTCAAGGTATTGCAGGTACGTCTCGATAGCCTTCTCCATCTCGCCAGCCGCCTGGTAAGCGTCTCCCAACCCGCCCAGCGCCCTTCTCTCGCCCTCCTCGTCTCCGATCTCGCGAGCCGCCGCCAGCGCCTTTTGGAAATATTCGATGGCCAGGCGCACCTTGCCTAGGTCTTGATAGGCATTGCCGAGTTGACCCAGCAGTTCGCTCTCTCTTTCCCAATCTCCGATGGCGCGCGCAGCCGCGAGAGCGTCGTTGAGCCACTGATCAACTTCAGCGGGATGGAGGCGAAAGATCATCAGCGAGATGCCCAGGTAGAAGTAATCGGTGACCCACTGCGCAGCTTCCCTGGATCTAGTTGCATGCGCGACTGCCCAACTGCGGCCCGCTGCAATGTTCCAGCGGTCAATATCGCACATTGCCAGTCCGACGACAGTCCCCTCACTGCCCGCATAATCGAGCATTCGCGCCCCCTTCAACACATTTAAATAATGCTCGGCGTGGCGCCGCGCGACCGTCTCGGCTTCGCCGACGCTCAGCCGCTTGCGGGCGAACGGGCGCGCCACCTCGTGCAAATAGTAGCGGCGCAACTCTTCGTTCCACTCCAGCAGCCCCATATCAACCATCTCGTCCAGCTCTCTAGCCGCTGCTGCTGAGACCGGCCACTTCAATTCCGGCTTCCCTCCCCATATCACTTCTGCTGCCTGAGCTTCGAAGGTCGCAGGAAAGACCGATAGCATGCGCCAGCGCCGTTGCTTCGGCAGCGGCAGCATCTCGCAATTCAAATTGAGCGCAGCCTCCATCGGAGGGAGGCGCTGTCGCTGCCTGGCCAATCGCCTGGCATAAGCATCAGGCATCAAATTCGCTCGCGTCGCCAGCGCCCCGGCCGCCAGGCGCAGCGCCCAGGGAAGGCGACCGCACAGTTCCACCAGTTGTTCAGCCTCTTCGCCTGCGCGTGGCGCGAGTGCGAGCAATAACTCGCGGCTCTCAGCAGCCGAGAGTGCTTCGAGTTGCTTGACGAACAATCCGGGCAGCGCGAACGAATCGCCGATCTGCTGTGTAGTCGCCAGCAGCACACAGCCCGCCGGGGGAATGAGCGGCTCAATCTGCGCGGCAGCGGCGGCATTATCCAGCACCAGCAGAGTACGCCGCCCGCGCAACACCCCGCGATATAACTGGTCCAATTCATTGAGGGATTCCGGCAACCTTATCGTTGGGTGATAAGCGTGAATGACATGCGCCATCGCATCATCAGGCGCAAGTGGCTGTTGATTGGCCCCGCCCCGCAGATCGATAAAGAATTGCGCATCACAGTAGACCGGCGCAAGCCGTTCGGCCAGCTTGAGCGCCAGCGCCGTCTTGCCAATTCCGTCCGGCCCCTGCAATACTACGCCGGCGGCGACGCCGCTTTCCAGCATCTCTGCTAATTGCGCCAGCTCTGCCGCGCGGCCGGTAAAAGAGGGGGGCAACGGCGGCAGTTGATGTAGCGGGTTCCCAGCCGGTTTCGGTTGAGTGACGAATAAGAATTGCCGCAGGAGGCTGGTCACCTCGTTGACGGTAGATTGTACGGATGACTTCTTGCTCTCTTCCTGTTCCATAGTTGATTAATCTCGCAAAACGGTTTCGGTAGATCAAAGGTGATGATCTCTGCGCCAGCACCAACATAATAGCACTCAGAACGATCAAAGTCACAGCGCCTTCTTCATTGTTGGTGAAAGAGTGCCTGGTTAGTGTGATTATAAGTTATGCGCCTGTGGCCGCCAGGCGGTGCGCGGCGGACTTGCCGGGAGAAGGGGGCCTCTTTTATCCTTCATCGGCCAGATGGCTGCTTGCGGCCACGCCAAACACGTATGTGAAAGAGTATGACGGTTGCCCGGTCGCTTATTGCTGTTGGGATTGCAGCCACTGGTCGAAAGCAAGTATTACCTCGAATTCGCCTTCCTGGGGCAGGCGAGCGAGAAACTCTGTCAGGATACGGCTGCTCAGCATAGGCAGCGCCTGG
>Ga0073934_10001886_pt1 | contig 47160 bp, 48 predicted proteins | sample LarsenN4metaG_FD_76834 | JGI IMG/M metagenome (GOLD analysis project Ga0073934, IMG submission 76834) | Hot spring sediment bacterial and archeal communities from British Columbia, Canada, to study Microbial Dark Matter (Phase II) - Larsen... ...
CAGTCGTCAAGCTGCCCGCCGTGGCGGCTTGACAGCGTGGCCGACCCTACCGGTCGTCAGGATGACGCCGCCGCTGTTACACCACGCCAAGGGACAAGATCCCCATCTTTGTTGTTTGCTTGCGTCGCAGGGTTCTCTCCGGCATATCCCGAGGCGACGGAGACGTGGCCGAGTGGCTGAAGGCGGCGGTTTGCTAAACCGTTATACGCTCTCAAGGCGTATCGAGGGTTCGAATCCCTCCGTCTCCGCCAGTTCCCGCAGGGTCATTAATTCGGACCCTTGATGTCTTGCGTCCGGCGAAGGGCCGCAAAGGCCTCGCCCGAGGCTGGCCCCTGAAGTTCAGACCCCTCTATATTTATAAGCAGTCTCCCTGCTTTATGAGCAGTCCCTGCGCGATGCGCCCCTTGGATAAGCAGCTTTCGAATCGCAGAAGAGGCTGATTCCGGGCTTCATCTGTGGAAAGGGCCTTGGCCCACCGACGGGAAGGGCCACGCGAGCACCGTGTCGGCGACGACCGGGCGGAGGCGGGGCGAAATCGGGAAGGGCGGTTGATGAGCGAAGCCGATTTCCTACAACAAACTGAAATATATAAGAAAATTTGACATCTTCTGCGCCCGGAGCGGTCAAAGGGAGAGGTATTCCTATAACTAACGGTCTCTCAATAGTGAGTGCCATTTGTGCAACAGCCACCTGAAAACAGTTCCAAGTGCCTGTGTACGAGGCGTTTCTTCATTGCGCGCTAAATGGCCTCGGCTAATGTGGCTGAGCGACGGAGGGGGGCATCCCCAAGTCGTCCTGCTTGGTTTTCTCTCTCGGGGGAACTTCTCAAAGAGAAAGCCAAGTAGTTCGCGGGGGCAAAGGAACTTCGAAGGTGGCGACACCTGCAGAGGCCCAACCCTCCCTAAAGTCAAACTTGGAGGTTCAACATGAAGATGGTGAAAAGCCTTCTCCTGGGTTCGGCGGCGGGTCTCGTCGCTGTCGCAGGGGCGCAGGCTGCCGATCTTCCCGTTAAGGCCAAAGCGGTCGAATACGTGAAGGTTTGCTCCCTGTATGGCGCGGGATTCTACTACATCCCGGGCACCGATACCTGCATCAAGATCGGCGGCTTCGTCCGCGCCGAGTGGGGCCACAATACGGCCGGCTCGCTGGCGGCGTATACGGCTGTTCCGGCGACCGCTGGCACCACCGGCGACGACGCCTACTACGACCGCGGCACGGATACGCACACCTCGCGTACCCGCGTGGCGCTGTCGGCCGACGTCCGCACCCAGACCGAATACGGCACGCTCCGCTCTTACCTGCGCGGCGGCTGGCAGTGGACGTCTGACGATGCGGTGACGTCGAACAACAACATCACCTACTATGACCGCGGCTTCATCCAGTTCGCGGGCTTCACCTTCGGCAAGACCGAGTCGTTCTTCGACTTCTATCCGACCCCGGTCTATTCGTACCAGACCGGCTATCTGGAAGGCTCGTCGGGCGGCGTCGGCATCAACGTGCTGGCCTATACGGCGCAGTTCGGCAACGGCGTGTCGGCGACGATCTCGCTCGAAGACATGGCGTGGCGTCAGCGGCCGGTCGTTCAGGTCGCGGCTCCGGCTGCTCTGACCATTGCGGGTACCAACCGCATGGGCGGCACCGAGATGTATGATGTCGTCGGCAACATCCGCGTGGACCAGGCGTGGGGCTCGGCCCAGATCATGGGTGCGCTGCACGAGGTCCGTGCGACGTACTACAACGGCAACATCAACAACGGCCATCCGAACGACGAGTGGGGCTGGGCAGTTGGCGCCGGTCTGACGCTGAACATGCCGTGGGACAAGAAGGACACCCTGTCCTTGCAGGGCACCTACTGCGAAGGCGCGACCCGCTACTGCATCGGCACCACCTTTGCCTGGTGGCGTCAGCCAAACTTCGGCATCGGTTATGCCGACGACGGCTACTTCAACGGCACAGGAAGCAGCATCGACCTCGCGCAGTCCTACAGCTTGGCGGCCGCGTTCCAGCACTACTGGACCCCGGCTCTGCGTCAGTCGATCTACGCCCAGTATGCCAACTACGAGACCAACAGCGCGCAGTTTGACTCCGTCGTGTGCGCCGGCACTGCTGGCGTATCTCGCACGGGCTGCGGCGACTGGTCGGCCTACCAGATCGGTTCGCGTCTGGCCTGGACCCCGGTTGCAAACCTTGAGATCGGCCTCGATGTGATCTATACGCACCTCGACAGCGCCTTCTCGGGTGCCACGGCGACTTGGACCGGCAACCAGACCGGCGCTCGCACCGCTCCGGTCGGTGATGGCGACGTGTGGGCGGCTCAGTTCCGCGTGCAGCGCAACTTCTGGCCGTGATCGTCTGATCAAGGTCTAGAGTTCAGGAAGCCCCCGGTGGAAACACCGGGGGTTTTCTTTTGTAGCGCTGCTTGCCTGTAGGGTGGGTTGAGCGAAGCGAAACCCACCAGGACGCGACGCAGTTGATGGGTTTCGCTGGGCTCAACCCATCCTACGGCTTATTCACTTCACGTAGGAAATAAACTCCAGCAGCGAGCCATCCGGGTCGCGGAAATAGACACTCGTGCCTGCGCCCTTGGCGCCGAAGCGCTGCAGCGGGCCGCGCTCGACCGGCACGCAGCACCGACCGAGATGCGCCACCGCCTCCGCGATCGGTCCCGGCCACTCGAAACACAGATCGCTGTTGCCGGGCTGCACCGGCAGCCGCGCCACTTCCGCCGGCTTCACGCCCGGCCCGTGCAGATTGAGCTGCTCGTCGCCGAAGCGGTAGACGAAGCCGCCATTCGGCCGGCCGAGGATCTCCGCACCCATTACGTCGCGATAGAAGGCGTTGCAGCGCGCCCAGTCGGACACATGCACCACGCAATGGTCGAGCTTCACCTTCACGGTCATGTGAGCGCCCTCAAGTTAGCCGGTCACTGAAACCCTATACAATCCGCCGCGTAATTTCAGAACGGGCTACGCCGACGGCATGTCTGGACGTGCAGACCCTCCGCAGGTTCGGCCCGCATTCGCGCGGATTTCAGGAGGAGCATCATGAACAGACGTCAGAGCCTCAAACTGCTCGCGGGCGCGGCTGCCGCCGCGGCCGCAGTGAATATCGTGCCGGGCCGCCTCGCATTCGCACAGGCTCCGGCGCAGCCCGCCGGCCCCTTCAAGCTGCCGGAGCTCGGATACGCCTATGAGGCGCTGGAGCCGCATATCGATGCCATGACCATGACCATCCATCACCAGCGGCATCACGGCGCCTTCATCACCAACCTGAACGGCCTCGCGGGTAAATGGGCCGAGCTCGGCAGCATGGCGCCGGAGGTGATCCTGAGCGACCTCTCCAAGGTCCCGGAATCGCTTCGCACGGGCGTGCGCAACAATCTCGGCGGCCACTGGAACCACACCTTCTTCTGGGCGCTGATGACGCCGGGCGGGCCAAAGGAGCCGGCCGGCGACCTCAAGGCGGCGATCGATCGCGACTTCGGAAATTTCGGCGCCATGACCGACAAGCTCAACGCCGCGGGGCTCGGCCGCTTCGGTTCCGGCTGGGCCTGGCTGATCGTCACCAAGGACAAGAAGCTCGATGTGGTGAACACGCCGTACCAGGACACGCCGCATATGGAGCTCGGCGGCAAGCCGGTGGTCGGCGTCGATGTGTGGGAGCACGCCTATTACCTGAAATACCAGAACCGCCGCGGCGACTACCTCAAGGCCTGGTGGAACACGGTGAACTGGAACAAGGCGGCTGAAAATTTCAAGAAGGCCATGGCCTGACCGAAGCTTTCCTCCACGGTGCGGCGGCCGTCCCCATACGCTGCCGCATCGTTTGGCCCGCGGCTGGCTTTCCGGCCGCGGGTCAGCCCTTCATGCGCATGAGCCGGCCGCGCTCGCGATCCCAGCTGCGCTTCTTCATGGTCTCGCGCTTGTCGTGCAGTTTCTTGCCGCGCGCCAGCGCGATCTCGATCTTGGCGCGGCCCTTCGGGTTGAAATAGAGCTTGAGCGGCACGATGGTCATGCCCTCGCGTTCGACGGCGCCCATCAGCTTGTTGATCTGCTTCTTGTGCAGCAGCAATTTGCGCGGCCGTTTCGGCGCGTGATTGAAGCGGCCCGCCTGCAGATATTCGGGAATATTGGCGTTGATCAGCCAGAGTTCGCCGTCGCGGGAATCGGCATAGGATTCGGCGATGGTCGCCTTGCCGGCGCGCAGCGACTTCACCTCGCTGCCGGTGAGGGCAACGCCGGCCTCGATCGTCTCTCCGATCTCGTAGTTGAAGCGCGCCTTGCGATTGTCGGCGACGACTTTCAGCTTAGCCTCGGTCTTTGATGCCATGGTCAGTTCAGAACGTAGGGGTGCGCGATAGCGAAGCGTATTGCGCCACCATGCCTTCGGCGGAATACGCTGCGCTATTCCGCCTGCGATAGCAGCAACCATACGCTTGCGGATGGCTAGTTCAGAAGCCCCGCATGCACCATCGCCTTCTTGATGGCGCTCCGCGCCGCGTCAGTGACCGGGAGCAGCGGCGAGCGCACCTCCTCATTGCCGCGGCCGAGCAAGGTGAGCCCGCACTTCGCGCCCGCAAGGCCCGGCTCGATGAAGATCGCGTGATGCAGCGGCACCAGGCGATCCTGGATCTTCAGCGCCTGCGGATAGTCGTTGGCGAGCGTCGCCTCCTGCAATTGCGAGCAGAGCGCCGGGGCGACATTCGACACCACCGAAATGCAGCCCTGACCCCCGGCGGCGTTGAAGGCAAGCGCCGTCATGTCCTCGCCGGAGAGCTGGATGAAGTCGGGGCCCATCGCCTCGCGCTGCATCGACACGCGCGCAAGATTGCCGGTCGCATCCTTCACGCCGGCGATGTTTTTGAGTTCGTAGAGCCGCTTCATGGTGTCGACCGACATGTCGACCACCGAGCGCGGCGGGATGTTGTAGATGATGATCGGAATGCCGATGGCATCGTTTACCGCCTTGAAATGCACATACAGGCCTTCCTGCGTCGGCTTGTTGTAATAGGGCGTCACCACGAGCACCGCATCGGCGCCCGCCTTCTCGGCGTGCCTGGCAAGCTCGATGGCTTCGCTGGTCGCGTTCGAGCCGGCCCCGGCGATCACCGGCACACGGCCGCGCGCCTGGTCGATGCACCACTCGACCACCTTCTTGTGCTCGTCATGCGACAGGGTCGGGCTCTCGCCAGTCGTGCCCACCGGCACCAGACCGCGGGTTCCCTCCGCGATCTGCCACTCCACGAGGTCACGAAACGTCTTTTCGTCCAGCGCCCCGTTCCTGAAGGGCGTGACGAGGGCGGTGAACGAGCCTCGGAATCGGGCGCTGGCGGCCATGACGCAAAACCCCGGTCTTGTTGCGTATCTCGGGCATTGTTAGCGGGTCGGCCCGGGCGTTGAAAGCGAATGTTGGTGATCCGTCCGATCACCGGCCGGCCGGATACCGCATTCCCGCCGCTTTCCGGTGCCAGTTGGGGCACCTGACGGACGGGCGGAGGAGGGCAAAGCGCCGTTTGGCGATCCTTCACCAAATTCGGGACAATGGAGCCTGCGCCTGACGATTCGGGCCGCCGCAGCGAGCGAGGATCAGGATTGACACTGCATCGCCGACTGATCTGGCCTGTGCTGGCTGCAACCGCTTGGGTGGCTGTCTCCCCGTCGGCGGCAGCGCCAAAGCCTGACGCCAAGTCCGAAGCCAAACCTGCCTCCGCGGCGCCAGCCAAGGCCAAAGCCGCCCCGCAGCAGGCGGTCAAGCCCACACCGGCTCAATCCAAGCCAGCCCACCCGGCAAAGCAGGTTTCGGCCAGCCTCAAGATCGTGCCACTGCCGCGGCCGCGACCGGGCATCCCGGCGGCCGCGACGCCGACGGCGCCGGCTTTCGCCCCAGGGCCCGTCCAAATTCCCCCCGCGGCCTTCTCGCCGTCGCCGGCGCGGCACGCAGCGGTGACGCCGCCGGCACAATCGCCGATGCCGGCGACCCCGGCGGTTGCGACATCGCCGGCCGATCTCGCGGCCGTGAAACAGGCCATCGATCTGGTCCGCAAGGGCCGGAATTCCGCCGCCGGCGAAATCGCGCGGTCCGTCGGAGATCCGGTGGCGCGCAAGCTGATCGACTGGGTCGTGCTGCGCGCCGAAGATGACGATTTCAATTTCGAGCGTTATGCCGCGTTCATCGCCAGCAATCCGAGCTGGCCCAGCCTCATGCAATTCCGCCGCAAGGCGGAAGCCGCGCTGTGGCAAAATGCGGCGAGCGACGCGCAGGTGCGCCATTTCTTCGCGGCGCAAAAGCCCGTATCGGCGAAAGGCAAGCTGGCGCTGGCGCGTGCGGCGCTCAATCAGGGCGACCGGGCGCACGCGCAGCAACTGGTGCGCGATGCCTGGCGCAACGATTCGCTCTCGGCCGACATGGAGCGGCGCGTGCTCGACGCCTTCGGTCCGCTGCTCTCTGCAGGCGATCACAAGGCGCGCATGGACCGGCGCCTCTATGCCGAGGATATGGACGAAGCGATGCGCGCGGCGCAGCGGCTCGGCCCCTCGCAAGTGGCGCTCGCCAAGGCGCGTGGCGCTGTGGTCAACAAGTCGTCGAACGCCAAGGCTTTGCTCGACGCGGTGCCGGCCGACGCCCGCAACGACGCGGCCTATATCTTCACCATGGCGCAATGGCTGCGCCGCAGCGACAAGATTGCGGAAGCGGCGCAATGGATGCTGAAGGCGCCGAGTTCCGCGACCGCCATCCACGATCCTGAAGAATGGTGGACGGAACGGCGGCTGCTCGCGCGCAAGCTCCTCGACATCGGCGAGCCCCAGACGGCCTTCCGCATCGCGGCGGCTGCAGCATTGCCTGAGAAAGAGCACCCCCGGGTTGAATGTCTCTTCACAACTGGCTGGATCGCCTTGCGTTTCCTGAACGATCCGGCGACGGCCATGCCGTATTTCGCGCGCATCGCGCAGGCCGCCGAGCATCCGGCCTCGCTCGCGCGCTCCTATTACTGGCAGGGAAGAACGGCGGAAGCGCAGGGCAAGCGCGAGGAGGCGCGCCGCTTCTACGAGCATGGCGCCCGTTATCCGACAGCCTATTACGGCCAGCTCGCGCGCGCGAAGCTCGGCGGCGGCGACATCCGCCTGCCACCCCCGCCGGCGACGCATGGCGCGCGGCCGGACATCGCCCGCGCCATTGAAATCCTCTATGCGATCGATGAACGCGATCTGGTCGCGTCCGCCGTCGCCGATCTTGCGGACAAGGCGACCGACACGCACGCGCTCGCCGCGGTCGCCGCGCTCACCGAAAAGAACCAGGATGCGCGCGCGATGGCTTTGCTCGGCCGCACAGCGATCGGGCGCGGTCTGCCGTTCGAGGCCTATGCCTATCCGGTCGCCGGCCTGCCGCGTTACAACCCGGTCGGGCCGCAGGTCGAGCCGCATATCGCCTATGCAATCGCGCGCCAGGAAAGCGGCTTCAATCCGAAAGCGGTGTCCAGCGCCAATGCGCTCGGGCTGATGCAGGTCACGCCGGCCGCCGGAAAATATATTGCGAAGAAGAACGGCATCGCCTTCGACCAGAAACGGCTGCTGAACGATCCCGTTTACAATGTGCAGATGGGCGCGGCCGAACTGGGCGACGTCATCGAGGCCTACCGCGGCTCCTATATCCTCGCCTTCGTCGCCTACAATGCCGGCCGCGGGCGGGTGCGCGAATGGACCGAACGTTATGGCGATCCGCGCGATCCCAAGGTCGACCCGGTGGATTGGGTGGAGCGCATTCCCTTCTCGGAAACCCGCAATTATGTGCAGCGGGTAATGGAGAACATGCAGATCTATCGCGTGCGGTTCGGCGGCTCGCCCAAACTCATGATCGAGGCCGACCTGCGGCGGGGCATGACGGCGAATTGAGCTTCAACGCGGCGCCGCTAGAATACGTGCATGAGCCTCGCCGTTTCACCGACGCCGTCGCAGGACTATGACACGGCTTTCGTCACGGCCTCCGACGGGCTGAAATTGCATGTGCGCGTCTGGGGGCGGCCGGATACTGACGCATTGCCGGTGATCTGTCTGCCAGGGCTGTCGCGCACCGCGGAAGATTTTGACGCCCTGGCTTCGCATCTGGCGGCGCAACGCCGCGTGCTCGCGCTCGATTATCGCGGCCGCGGCGCTTCCGAGCATGACCGCAATCCCCTGAACTACAATGTGGCGGTCGAGCTTGCCGACGTCATTGCGGTCGCCACCGCTTTGGAGGCGATGCCGGCGGTCTATGTCGGCACCTCGCGTGGCGGGATTCTCACGATGCTGCTGGCGGCGGCGCGGCCGACGCTGATTGCCGGCGCGGTGCTCAACGACATCGGTCCGGTCATCGAGCCGAAGGGCCTGCTGCGGATCAAGAGCTATGTCGGCAAGCTGCCGGAGCCGCGCACATTGGAGGAGGGGGCCGAAATCCTGCGCCGCCTGTTCAGCGCCCAGTTTCCGCGCCTGACGGCTGGCGATTGGCTGGAGGCCGCGCGCCGGCAATGGCGTGACGTCAACGGCCGGCTGGCTCTGACCTACGATGCGCGGTTGAGCGAAACGCTCCATGATGTCGATCCGGAGCGGCCGTTACCGGACATGTGGGCCCAGTTCGACGCGCTGGGCGGTGTGCCGCTGATGGCGATTCGCGGTGCGAATTCGGACATCCTGAGCGCCGGCGTTCTGAAAACCATGAAATCCCGGCACAAGCACATGGAAGCCATCGAGGTCGCCGATCAGGGACATCCGCCGCTCTTGTCGGAAGCGGATATTGTCCGGCGGATCGCGGCCTTTGTCGCGCGATGCAGGGCAGGCTTGGACCTGAAGCCGGCCGCTATTTCCGTGTAGACTGGTCCGCGCTAAAATGCTTCAGCAGGAGCCGGAGTGCATGCAGCCCACCCCGCACGATCCGACACAGTTTCCGCAGGACCTGCCCGTCCCGCAGGACGATGGCGCCGCGCGGCATCTCCCCGGCCTGAAAATTCCCGATCTCGCCCTGCCGGCGACCGACGGCACGCGCGTCAGCTTGGCCTGGCTACCAGGGCGTGCGGTCGTTTACGTCTATCCGCGCACCGGCCGTCCCGGTCAGGATCTGCCGACCGGCTGGGATGCGATCCCCGGCGCGCGTGGCTGTACGCCGCAATCCTGCGCCTTCCGCGACCATTTCGCCGAACTGACCGCGCTTGGCGTCACGCATCTTTACGGCCTGTCGACGCAGGACACCGACTATCAGCGGGAAGCCGCCGAACGGCTGCATCTGCCGTTTCCGCTGCTGTCCGATGCAGAGCTGAAATTTGCCCGCGCCCTCAATCTGCCGACCTTCGAGGTCGATGGCATGACGCTCATCAAGCGCATGGCGCTGGTCATCGACGACGGCAAGATCACCCACGTCTTCTATCCGGTCTTCCCGCCGGACAAGAATGCGGAAGAGGTGATCGCCTGGCTTCAGGCCGAGCGGCGCTGAGTCTTGTTCGTCTTGTCCAGGCGCTGGCGCACGGCCTGAAACACCGAACGGAACATCTCAGGTGTCAGAACCCCGGTATTGGTATTGTAGCGTGAGCAATGATAGCTGTCGTACAGCGTGATTGCTCCGATCGTCGCCGTGTTTCCGTGCCCGAAGGGCGCTGCCGATAATTTGCTGTCAAGTGCGCGCACGACGGTGTCATGCGCGATCTTACCGAGTGCGACGATCGCGTGCAGATTCTTCATTTCCGCGATCGTCGCCTTCAGGAATTGCCGGCACGTATTGATCTCCTGTGGGGTCGGCTTGTTTTCCGGCGGCACGCAGCGCACGCCATTGGTGACGCGCGCGTCGATCATGGTCAGCGTGTCGTCGGGGCGGGCGAGGAATTGTCCCTTGGCAAATCCGAATTCGATCAGCGTCGAATAGAGCAGGTCGCCTGCATAATCGCCGGTGAAGGGTCGTCCCGTGCGATTGGCGCCCTGCAATCCGGGGGCCAGTCCCACGATCAGCAGCCGCGCCTCGACCGGTCCGAAAGAGGCCACCGGCGCGTTGAACCAGCCCGGTTCGCGTTTGCGCCAGTCGCTGCGGAAGGCCACGAGCCGGGGACAGAGCGGACAGTCGCGACCGGGCTTGCCGCTGTCGCGAATCAGCGCCGGGTTCTCAGTCCTCGAATTCGTCGTCGTCACCATCGGCGCCGACATTGGCACGTTGCGGTGCGCCGCGCTGCAAAAATTGCGGGGTATGTGGACGAGGCTCGCGGCCTTCGCGCGGCTCGCGGGCGGGACGCTCGGAGGGGTCGCGCCCGATCTTGGATTGCAGTTGCACGATATCGATGAACTCGTCGGCCTGACGGCGCAGCTCGTCGGCCACCATCGGCGGCTGGGTGGCGATGGTCGAGACCACCGTCACGCGCACGCCGCGCCGCTGCACCGCTTCGACCAGGGAGCGGAAATCGCCGTCGCCCGAAAACAGCACCATGTGATCGATCGAACCGGCCAGCTCCATGGCATCGACGGCAAGCTCGATATCCATGTTGCCCTTGACCTTGCGCCGTCCTGTTTGATCGACGAATTCCTTGGTCGCCTTGGTGACGACCGAATAGCCATTATAGTCGAGCCAGTCGATCAGCGGACGGATCGACGAATATTCCTGATCCTCGATCACGGCGGTGTAATAGAACGCGCGCAGCAGGTTCCCGCGGGACTGAAACTCTTTCAGCAGCCGTTTGTAATCGATGTCGAAGCCAAGCGATCGCGCGGTGGCGTAGAGATTGGCGCCGTCGATGAAGAGGACGACCTTGTCGTTTTGCCGGGACATCCGTTCGTTTATCCTTGTTGTTGGCCTCGGTGAGAGGCGTTGGCTTTAACAGTCTCGCTGTCCAAATCCATGCGGGACATCAATAACAGCTGCAAGGGCCCTGGGTCTTGAGGGCGTTGCGTCGCGCCCGGAGCGCGGCCAGGGCGCCTGGAAATACGGTCCCGATTAACAAATTAATGCTGTTTTATGGGTCGGCAATAAGGCAACCCGCCGGCATCGGCTTTTTGGGCATGCTCGCGGCCGTCGAGCCCCTATTGGGCCTTGCGCTTTGCGGCTGAGGGGGGTAGCTAGGGCCAAATCCACCAAGGTCCCCAGTTTCCCAGGAGTGACGAGCCCATGGCCCGTGTCACCGTAGAAGATTGCATCGACAAGGTCGAAAATCGCTTCGAGCTGGTGCTTTTGGCAAGCCACCGTGCCCGCATGATTTCCTCCGGCTCCCAGATCACGCTGGACCGGGACAATGACAAGAACCCGGTTGTAGCCTTGCGGGAAATCGCGGAAACGACGATTTCCCCGGGCGACCTCAAGGAAGACCTGATCCATACCCTTCAGAAATACGTTGAGGTGGATGAACCGGAACCTGAGGCGCCGCTGATCGGCACCTCCGGTTCGGTCGATGCCGACGACACCGATGTCGCCATGGAGCATATGAGCGAGGAAGAGCTGCTGAAGGGCCTGGAAGGCCTGACCCCGCCGGAAGCGCAGCCGGAGCCGGAACCCGAGCCCGAGGACGAGTAAGGGTCCCTTCACTCAAATACGCGAAGGCCCGGCTTTGCCGGGCCTTTTGCTTTTTTAATTTAACTGTGCGGGCCTTAGCCTTGCGGCTGGAGCAAAACGCCGTGATATCATGGCGTTGGAGGCGTGACGGGCGCCTTTACAGCCCCGGTGACCGCCTTGCAGGATCATATGCCGCGCTCGAAGCCTCAGCTCCCCCGCATGCAGAACCAGGCACGCAGCCGGGCGCCGCTCGAACCGCCTCTCAGCGTCGTGGGGCAGGCGGCTGAGAAGAAACGTAAGGCCGTGAAGCCGCCGATGATGCGGCAGTACGAACTGGTCGACCGGGTCCGCCGCTACAATCCGGACACCGACGAAGCGCTGCTGAACCGCGCCTATGTCTACGCCATGAAGGCGCACGGCGAGCAGAAGCGCGCCTCGGGCGACCCTTATTTTTCGCATCCGCTCGAAGTCGCCGCCATCCTCACCGATCTGAAGCTCGACGACGCCACGATCGCGGCGGCTTTGCTGCACGACACCATCGAGGATACCGAGGCGACGCGCGCGGAGATCGACGAACTCTTCGGCCACGATATCGGTACCCTGGTCGAAGGCCTCACCAAGCTGAAGAAGCTCGATCTCGTCACCAAGGAAGCCAAGCAGGCCGAGAATCTCCGCAAGCTCCTGCTGGCCATCGCCGCCGATGTGCGCGTGCTCCTGGTCAAGCTCGCCGACCGCCTGCACAACATGCGCACGCTCGATTACATGTCGCCGGAATCGAAGCGCCGCAATGCCGAAGAGACGATCGAGATTTATGCGCCGCTCGCCGGCCGCATGGGCATGCAGGAATTGCGCGAAGAGCTCGAGGATCTGGCCTTCCGCGAACTCTATCCAGACGCCTATGACGTCGTCACCGAGCGGCTGTTCACGCTCGCGTTGCGCAACAAGGATCTGATCACCGACATCGAGCAGCAGCTCACGCGCAAGCTTGCGGACCGCGGCATCACTGCCGTGGTGAAGGGGCGACAAAAGCGCGCCTATTCGGTCTGGCGCAAGATGGAGCGCAAGTCGGTCGGGTTCGAGCAATTGTCGGACATCTATGCCTTCCGTGTCATCGTGAAATCGACGGCGGATTGCTATCAGGCGCTGGGCATCGTCCACACCACCTGGCCCTTCGTGCCGGGCCGCTACAAGGACTACATCTCCACGCCCAAGCAGAACGATTACCGCTCCATCCACACGACGGTAATCGGTCCGGGCAAGCAGCGCGTCGAGCTGCAGATCCGCACCGAGGACATGGACAACGTCGCCGAATACGGTATCGCCGCGCACGCGCTCTACAAGGATGCAGCGGGCTCGCCGAGCGAGATGCTCTCGCGCGAATCGAGCGCCTATGCCTGGCTGCGGCGAACCATCGAGCTTCTGGCGGAAGGGTCCAATCCGGAAGAGTTCCTCGAACACACCAAGCTCGAACTGTTCCACGATCAGGTCTTCTGCTTCACGCCCAAGGGCAAGCTGATCGCGCTGCCGCGGCAGGCGACGCCGATCGATTTCGCCTATGCTGTGCATACCGATGTCGGCAATACCGCGGTCGGGTGCAAGATCAACGGCAAGATCGCGCCGCTGATGTCGGAACTCGCCAATGGCGACGAGGTTGAGATTCTCACATCGAAGGCGCAGAAGGCGCCGCCGGCCGCGTGGGAGTCGCTCGTCGTCACCGGCAAGGCGCGCGCGGCAATCCGGCGCGCCACGCGGGTTGCGGTGCGCGCCCAATATGCGGGCCTTGGCCGGCGCATTGTCGAGCGCCTGTTCCAGCGCGCCAAGAAGGACTATTCCGACGAGAAATTGCAGGGCGCACTGCCGCGGCTGGCGCGCGCCTCGATCGAGGACGTCATGGCGGCGGTCGGCCGCGGCGAGATGAAGGCCTCGGATGTGGCGCGGGCCATGTATCCTGATTATCGGGAGGAGCGCGCAGCGATCACTGCGCCGGCCGGCGACAGCGGCTGGATCGATCTCAAGAAGGTCAAGGCCGTCAAGGCGAAACTGCCGGCGCGCGAAAGCGGGTCGGCGATCCCGGTCCGCGGCATCAACAGCGATCTGCCGGTTCGCTTCGCGCCCAAGGGCGGCGCGGTGCCGGGCGACCGCATCGTCGGCATTCTGACACCGGGCGAGGCGATCACCATCTATCCGATCCAGTCGCCGGCGCTGAAGGAATTCGAGGAAAAGCCTGAGCGCTGGATCGATCTGCGCTGGGATGTTGACGAGCGGGAGCCGCAGCGATTTCCGGCGCAGATTGTGGTGCATTCGGTGAACGAGCCTGGCTCGCTCGCGCAGATCGCACAGGTCATCGCCGAGCATGATGGCAATATCGACAATATTCATATGACGCGGCAGTCGCCGGACTTTACAACCGTCACCATCGATCTTGAGGTCTACGACCTCAAGCATCTCACCGCGATCATCTCGCAATTGCGGGCCAAGCCCGTGGTCGCGCATGTGGCGCGAGTCAATGGCTGAGTGACGGGGCGATTGGCGTGCCGAGCATTCCTTATCTCCGCCTGGGCGTGAACATCGATCACGTCGCCACCATCCGCAACGCGCGTGGCGGCGCGCATCCCGATCCGGTGCGGGCCGCGAAGCTTGCAGTGGCCGCGGGCGCCGACGGCATCACCGCGCATCTGCGCGAGGATCGTCGCCACATCCGCGACGAAGACATCGCGCGGCTGAAGGCGGAAATTTCCAAGCCGTTGAATTTCGAGATGGCCGCAACCGACGATATGATCGCCATTGCCGTGAGGACAGGGCCGCATGCGGCCTGTCTTGTTCCGGAGAGGCGCGCCGAACGCACGACCGAAGGCGGTCTCGATGTTGTCGGCCAAACGGCGCATGTCGCGGCGGCGGTGAAGACGCTGAAGGCCGCTGGCATTCGCGTATCGCTGTTCATCGCCGCCGAGCCGGCTCAGATCGAGGCGGCGAGAGCCGTCGGCGCGCCGGTGATCGAGATTCACACCGGCGCATGGTGCGAGGCGCTGGCCCATGACAAGGCCGCGGCAGACCGCGAATGGAAGCGCATCGTGGAAGGCGCGCGGCTCGCCCGGGCCATCGGCCTGGAAGTGCATGCGGGGCATGGTCTCGACTTCGCCAGCGCGGAGACTATCGCGACGCTGCCCGAGATCGTTGAGCTCAATATCGGACATTTCCTGATCGGCGAAGCCGCCTTTGTCGGGCTTGAGGTCGCCATCCGGACCATGCGCGCGGCGATGGATCGCGGGCGGGCGAGGGTGGCGGCATGATTCTTGGCATCGGCTCCGATCTCGTCGACATCCGCCGGATCGAGAAGGTGATTGCGCGTCACGGCGAGCGTTTTCTGAACCGCATTTTCACCGACATCGAGCGGGCGAAGGCCGAACGCCGCGCCGCCCGCATCGACACCTATGCCAAGCGCTTTGCCGCCAAGGAGGCCTGCTCCAAGGCGTTGGGCACCGGTTTCCGCCGTGGCGTGTTTTTCCGCGACATGGGCGTGGTCAATCTGCCGTCGGGCCGCCCGACCATGCAATTGACCGGCGGGGCGCTGGCGCAACTGCTCCGCATCACGCCGGCAGGCTACGAAGCCCGCATTGATCTGAGCCTCACCGACGAATATCCGATCGCGCAGGCCTTTGTGGTGATCTCGGCCGTCCGCTCAGTGGCTGGCGAGGGCAGCTAGATGCCGGGGAGGCAGAATCGCACTGGCCGCGCCGCATCCGCGGAGGAGCGCGCGGTTGCGCAGGCGAAGGCGGCGATCGAAGCGGGCCGCATTACGGAAGCCGAACAGCTCGCGCGCGACGTTCTCGCCCGCAAGCCGGCCCACCGTGCCGCCGCGCATGTTCTCGGTGTCGCGCTGCTTGCGCAAGGAAAGCCTTCCGACGCGATCGCATTGCTGGAGATCGCAATCCGCGATAGCGCAGATCCTGTCATCGAGACGCATCTGGCGATGGCGCTGCGGCAGGCCGGGCGCACCAACGATGCGATGGCCTGTCTCGAACGGGCGGTGACGCGCGAGCCGCCGTTCCCGCCGGCCTTTCATGAACTTGGCACGCTGCTCGACAGCCTCAACCAGTTTGAGCGGGCTGAAGCTGTCTTGCGAAAGGGATTGAAACTGTCTCCTGCCGCCGCGGATACGTGGTGCGCACTGGGCGGCGTTTTGCTCATGCGCGGCGATCGGGATGGGGCGCAGATGGCGTTCGCGCGGGCGCTGGTGGAGCGGCGGGGTCATCCCGGAGCCTTGTTCGGCCAGGCCTGCGTGTTGCGGGACAACGCCGAATTCGCGCGCGCTGCCGAGATCTATCGCGAGGTGCTGCGGCAGGATCCTGAAAGAGCGGACGCCAGATTGCAGCTCGGCTATTGCCTGCTGGAACTCGACCAGTGGGAGGAAGCGATCGCTTCGCTGCGTTCCGCCATCGCGCTGGAGCCGCGCCTCTATGAGAAGGCATGCCACATTCTGGTGCGTTCTGCGCGTGGGCGCTTCTGGCTGCGGCCGTCCGCGCTGGCGCAAGTCCTGCCGGTAGGCCCGCGCGCCTAGTGCCGTGGTTCAGAAATTCGCTTCATTCTTGCCGCGAGTCATTCAAGCGAATTTCTGAACCAAACGGCACTAAAGTCTACAAGCGTGCTGGTGTCCTGCGAATCCAATTTCGCTCTTCATCTCGCAGGAAAGGCAGCAAACTTCGGATTCGGGATACTAGCGCTTGTTGGCCCGGAATTCCTGACGGTAGACGCCTTGCGCGAGAGACAAGGCGGTTGAGACCTCGTGCAGGCGGCGGGCCGCCGCGCCGGTGATCGTCTCGAAGGCGGGTGTCCAGATGGTCCGTTGCACCGGAATGCATTGGGCGACGGGCGTGCCCTTGGGAAGCGTTCCGGTAAAATCCGGATCTTCCCAATGGGCCGGGAAGTGGATGAAATTGTCGTGATAGGAATCCGCGTCCACAAGACCGGTGAGGGTCGTGAATGGCAGATCGCGCCGGTTCACCGGATGCGTCACCAGCAATGAAAAACCCGGCGGCAATTCGATCGTCCAGAAATTGGTAAACTTGATGATGAAACGGTCGTCTTCGTAGAAGGGGGTGCCGACGACCTGGCTGCTGTCGTGAAACTGCAGCGGCGAGCGTGGATAATTGGTGATGGCGCCGCCCGGAACGTCGCGGTCCCATCGGAACTCACCCTTATCGACATGAAGGTCCGCGACGAGCGGCAACAGGAAGCCGTAAGTCATGGCATCGATGAAGGGCGGACATTTCTTGACAGTAAATTGCTGGTCCTGCGAGAGCGGATTGATCGTCTTTTGCGGCATGGACTTGAACCAGTCCGGCAGTCCCTGGACCGCGGGCAGCGGCCGTGGCAGCACGGGTTCAAGTTCCGGCGGACATCTGAAAGTGATCTGACAGGCGTTCGGCTGGTCCGTCGTCACGTTCATGGCCTCGACATAATTGAACCGGATTTGCCGGCGTAATGATAGCTGGCGGCGCTGGCCGCCGCCGGTGGAATCATCGACAGATGTGTTAGTTGCAACGTGGTTCCAAGCCCATATGTAAGGCGGACGGGCGGGGCCGGGAATGGTTCTTTCTCTATCAAAATCAGAGCGTTAGGGCAAATTCCTGCATTTATTGCGCCGTGCGGGTCGAGCCGCTACAAGTCGCCGGACGCGTGATCCAGGTGACGATCGACGTGACGATCCAAGGGACAAGAGGCTGATGAGCGTGACCACCGGGGCCAAGAAGAAGGAAGGCGGACTGGGCGAGACCGTACGTGTCGTTTTTCATGCGCTTATCATTGCGCTCGTCATACGCACCTTTCTGTTTCAGCCGTTCAACATCCCGTCCGGTTCGATGAAGGAGACGCTGCTGGTCGGCGACTACCTCTTCGTTTCCAAATACTCCTACGGCTACAGCCATTTTTCTTTCCCGTTCTCGCCGCCCTTGTTCGACGGCCGCATTATGGGCTCCCAGCCGGACCGCGGCGACGTCGTTGTCTTCCGCCTGCCGAAGGATGACTCCACCGATTACATCAAGCGCGTGATCGGGCTGCCGGGCGACCGCATCCGCATGATCGACGGCCTGCTGCACATCAACGGCCAGCCGGTGAAACGCGAGCGCATCTCCGACTATATCGAGACGGAAGAAACCGAGAGAGCGACGCGGGTGAAGCGCTGGCGGGAAACGCTGCCGAACGGCGTCACCTACACGACGCTTGATCTGATCGACAACGGCTTCTACGACAACACGCAGGAATATGTCGTGCCGCCCGGACACTATTTCATGATGGGTGACAACCGCGACAATTCCACCGACAGCCGCGTGCTCAGCCAGGTCGGCTATGTGCCGTTCGAGAATCTCATCGGCCGCGCGCAGATCATCTTCTTCTCCGTGGGCGAAGGTGAGCGCGCCTGGCAGGTATGGCGCTGGCCCTGGGCGGTCCGCTGGAGCCGGTTGTTCACCATTGTCAGATGAACCGAAGAGCCGACAGCGCGTCTGGTGACACCGGCGGCCCGGTCGCCGCGAAGCGGGGTGCAGCGAAGGAACGTAGCCCGGCGCGCCCGCGCAAGGCCAAAGCCAAGGCGTCGGCGGCGACGCCGCTGGAAGCGATCATCGGATATCGATTCAGCGACGCGGCGTTGCTTGATCGCGCGCTCACGCACATTTCCGCACTAAAGGGTCAGGGCCGCGCCGGCAGCTATCAGCGGCTGGAATTTCTCGGCGATCACGTGCTGGGACTGGCGATTTCCGAAATGCTATTCGCGGCTTTCCCCAAGGCGGACGAAGGCGAATTGTCGCGCCGTCTCGCCGATCTGGTGCGGAGGGAAACCTGTGCCGATGTCGCGCGAGCGATCGATCTGGGGACGTCGTTGCGGCTCGGCGCGTCAGAGGTACGTGCGGGCGGTCGGGCGAAGGCCGCGATTCTCGCGGATGTATGCGAATCGCTAATCGGTGCGGTGTTTCTCGATGGCGGCTATGGCGCGGCGAAAGCCTTTGTGGAGCGCTTCTGGGCCGAGCGCATGCGCAAGCCTGCAAGGCCCCTGCGCGATCCCAAGACAGTTCTGCAGGAATGGGCGCAGGGCCGCGGCCTGCCGACGCCTGCTTATCGCGAGGTCGAGCGTACCGGGCCGCATCACGATCCGGTCTTCCGTGTCGCCGTGACGCTGCCTGATCGCGATCCAGCCGAAGGCAAGGGACGCTCCAAGCGCGCCGCCGAACAGGCTGCGGCCGCCGCGCTGCTCGCGCGCGAGGGCGTGCGCACCGATGGCTGACGACGCCGCCGCACAGCAGGACGTGCAGACGCGATGCGGCTTCGTAGCCCTGATCGGGGCGCCCAATGCCGGCAAGTCGACGCTGCTGAACGCGCTGGTCGGCTCGAAAGTCTCAATCGTCTCGCACAAGGTTCAGACGACGCGCATGCTGGTGCGCGGCATCGCCATCGAGGGTCCTGCGCAACTCATCTTTGTCGACACGCCAGGCATCTTCAAGCCGAAGCGCCGGCTCGACCGCGCCATGGTCGTTAGCGCATGGAGCGGTGCGCAGGATGCCGATCTGACCGGCCTCTTGATCGATGCCCGCAAGGGGCTCGACGAGGAGGTTGACGCCATCCTGTCACGCATCGGCGAGATCGGCGGCCAGAAATTTCTGCTGCTCAACAAGGTTGATGTGGTTGAGAAGGAGGCTTTGCTCGGCCTCGCCGAGACCGTCAACGAGCGAACGGCGTTTGCCGCCACGTTCATGATTTCCGCCTTGACCGGCAGCGGCGTCCCCGACGTCAAGCGCTGGCTGGCGGAGCGCGTGCCGGAAGGCCCGTGGCATTATCCGGCAGACCAGATTTCGGACGCGCCGTTGCGCCAGCTTGCCGCCGAGATCACGCGCGAGAAGCTCTATCACCGGCTGCACCAGGAATTGCCGTATCAATCGACGGTGGAGACCACCGACTGGAAGCAGCTCAAGGACGGCTCGGTCCGCATCGAGCAGACGATCTTCGTCGAACGCGAAAGTCAGCGGAAAATCGTGCTCGGCAGGGGCGGCCAGACCATCAAGGCGATCGGGGCCGAGGCGCGCAAAGACATCGCAGAAGTGGCGGAGACACCGGTGCATTTGTTCCTGTTCGTGAAGGTGCGGGAAGGCTGGGGCGACGATCCCGCGCGCTATCGCGAGATGGGGCTGGAATTTCCGAAGGATTGACGGCACGGGGATTCGTCCGCAGGGTTTGTGTCATGCACTGGCTGGATGACGGCATCGTTCTGGGCGTGCGCAAGCACGGAGAGGCCAACGCCATCCTCGAAGTGATGACACGCGGGCATGGCCGCCATCTCGGGCTGGTGCGGGGCGGCGCCGGATCGCGTCTGCGCCCAGTGCTGCAGCCGGGCAATTCCGTGCACGTCACCTGGAGCGCACGGCTCGACGATCATCTGGGCACCTATACCGTCGAAGGGCTGCATCTGCGCGCGGGATCGCTGCTGACATCCTCGCATGCCGTCTACGCCGTCACCCATCTCGCGGCGCTGGCGCGGCTTCTGCCGGAACGCGATCCACATGAGGCGGTTTATGACAGTTTGGGGACGATTCTGGAGGCGCTGGACGATCCGGCCCTCGCGGGCGCGCATGTGGTGCATTTCGAGATGCAGATGCTGATCGAGCTAGGCTTCGGCCTGGATCTCACCTCATGCGCGGCGACTGGCCAGACCGACGATCTTGTCTATGTCTCGCCGAAATCGGGCCGCGCCGTCTCGCGTGAGGCCGGTGAAGAGTGGCGGCATCGGCTGCTGCCGCTGCCCGCTTTCTTGGCGCAGGATCATCACGGAGCGCCCTCCGCGGCCGATCTCGTCAAGGCGTTCGATCTCACCGGTTTCTTTCTCGGGCGCGACGTGCTTGAGCCGCGCAATCTCCTGTTCTCGGACGCGCGTGCGCATTTCATCGCCGCCATCGTGCGCGCCTTGCCGAATGCGGCGTGAGCGGCAAAAAAGGCCGGTCGCAACGACCGGCCTTTGATGGACGCTGTCGTGTGCGCTTAGTAGCAGCGGCGCTCCCACCAGCAACGGCGATAATAGCCGTAGCCACGGCAGACGCGGACACTGCGGCAGCGCGGACCGTAGTAGTAATACTGCACTTGGTCGATGATGCTCTGCGTGTTCAGGGCGCCACCAATGGCAGCACCGTTGGCCGGCGCGGCTGATGCGCCCGTTGTGCCGGCGAAACCGAGGCCGGTGGCGACCAGCATCGCAAAAACGATCTTCTTCATCAGGGTCTCCGTTGTTCCTTCCTGAGGCGACGCGGCCGTTCCGCTTGACGTGCAGTTACACCCGTCGTCGCCGATTGACGCAGATCCAGCCTGCCGAGAATGCAGGCTGTTGCTTCCCCACCCGCCGCACAGAAGAGTCGATGCGGTCGCGGCGGAATGTTAGCAGAAAAGGCTGCAGCTCGACGATACGTACCGGGCCGTCGGGCCAGTCAACATCCCGTTATGTCGCCGGCCGTCTCTACCACCGGTAATAGCGGTAGGGCCGATAGTAGCGATACCGATAACGCGGCCCGGTCCACCAGCAGCGGCGGGTACAGCCGTAATAGCCGCAGCGGCGCCGGCAGACATAGGCAGCCTCTTCGACGAGACTCTGGTCGAGAAGGGCACCATTGATGCCGGCCGGGACCGGAAGGGTCATGGCGCTGGCTGGCTGAGCTGCGAGCGAAAGGCCGAGGAACGAGGCCGCCAGGATCGCGAGTGCAAGCAGGCTTCTGCGCATTTTGGTTCCTTTCCATAGATACGCCGCGTCGGCAGACGAATAGACTGGACCACCCAGCGCGGTGCGTCGCCCTTAATGGCCTCAGTAGACTGCGAATTCCCTGAATTGGCTATGGTTCCCGCGTTCATCCCTTGTTCATGCGCATTTTGCGGGTTACCCACTCGATATGGGAAAGCAAACGATTCCGCCTGAAAAGGGCGATGTTCAGGAAATTGCGCTGCGCGATGCGTTGGAAGAGCGCTATCTCGCTTACGCGCTGTCAACCATCATGCACCGGGCGCTGCCGGATGCGCGGGACGGCCTCAAGCCGGTGCACCGCCGCATCCTTTACGGCATGCGCCTGCTGCGGCTCGATCCGGGCGCGACGTTCAAGAAGTCGGCCAAGATCGTCGGCGACGTGATGGGTAACTTCCATCCGCATGGCGACCAGGCGATCTACGACGCGCTGGTGCGCCTCGCGCAGGATTTCTCCTCGCGCTATCCGCTGGTCGACGGGCAGGGCAATTTCGGAAATATCGACGGCGACAACGCCGCCGCCTACCGTTACACCGAGGCGCGCATGACTGAAGTCGCGCGTCTTCTCCTCGAAGGCATCGACGAGGACGCGGTCGACTTCCGCTCGAACTATGATGGACTGTCGGAAGAGCCGGTGGTGCTACCGGGCGCGTTTCCGAATCTGCTCGCCAACGGCTCGCAGGGCATCGCGGTCGGCATGGCGACCTCGATTCCGCCGCACAACGCGGCCGAGTTGTGCGACGCCGCCCTGTTCCTGATCGCCAATCCCAACGCCCGCTCGAAGACGCTGATGAAATTCGTGCCGGGCCCGGATTTTCCGACCGGCGGCATCGTGGTGGACTCGGCTGCTACCATCGCGGAGGCCTACAATACCGGCCGCGGGTCGTTTCGTGTGCGGGCGCGCTGGAAGGAAGAGGACACCGGCCGCGGCACCTATCAGGTGGTGATCACGCAGATTCCCTATCTCGTTCAGAAATCGCGGCTGGTCGAGAAGATCGCCGAGCTGATGAACGAGAAGAAGCTGCCGCTGGTCGCCGACATCCGCGATGAATCGGCGGAGGATATCCGTCTTGTGATCGAGCCGCGTTCGCGCACGGTGGACGCGGCGGTTATGATGGAATCGCTGTTCAAGCTCACCGAGCTCGAGAGCCGCATTCCGCTCAACATGAATGTGCTGATCAACGGCAAGGTACCCAAGGTGGTGGGCCTCGCCGAGGCGTTGCGCGCCTGGCTGGACCACCGCCGCGATGTGCTGATCCGCCGGTCGAATTACCGGCTCAAGCAGATCGACCATCGCTTGGAGGTGCTCGGCGGCTTCCTGATCGCCTATCTGAATCTCGACAAGGTGATCAAGATCATCCGCACCCACGACGAGCCCAAGCCCGTCCTTATTCGCACTTTCAAGCTCACCGACGTGCAGGCGGATGCCATCCTCAACATGCGTTTGCGCAACCTGCGCAAGCTCGAGGAGATGGAAATCAAGCGCGAGGACAAGGCGTTGCGCGAGGAGCGCAAGGGCCTGAAGTCGCTGCTCGGCTCCGAAACGCAGCAATGGAAGAAAGTCTCCGACGAGATCAAGGCGGTGCGCGACGCCTTCGGGCCGAAGACCGAACTCGGCAAGCGCCGCACCACGTTCGGTGAGGTGGCGGAGCATGCCGCTGCGGCTGTCGAGGAAGCATTGGTCGTCCGCGAGCCGGTCACTGTGGTTGTGTCGGAAAAGGGCTGGATCCGCGCGCTGCGCGGCCATGTCACCGACCTGTCCGGCGTCGCCTTCAAGACCGACGATGCGCTGAAATTCTCGTTCTTCGCCGAGACGACGTCCAAGTGCCTTTTGTTCGCCACCAACGGCCGCTTCTACACCATCGATTGCGGCAAGCTGCCGGGCGGTCGCGGGCACGGCGAGCCGGTGCGGCTGTTCATCGATCTCGACCAGGATGCCGATATCGTCTCCGTGTTCGCATACAAGGGCGGGCGCAAATTCCTGGTCGGCAGCCAGACAGGGCGCGGCTTCATCGTCGCCGAGGATGAGTGCCTGGCCAATACCCGCAAGGGCAAGCAGGTGCTCAACGCGAAAGAGAAGGATGGCGCCTGCGCCATCACCACCATCGATGGCGAACTCGCTGCCGCCATCGGTGAAAACCGCAAGATGGTGATCTTCCCGCTCGAGCAGGTGCCGGAAATGGCGCGCGGCGCGGGCGTGCGCCTGCAACGCTACAAGGACGGCGGCTTGTCCGATCTGATCACCTTCCCGGCGGCCGACGGCCTGACCTGGTTCGACAGCGCCGGGCGCGCCTTCACCATGTCGCTCAGGGAGTTGAAGGACTGGCGCGGCAATCGCGCCGACGCCGGACGGCTGGCGCCGAAGGGATTCCCGAAGAACAACAGGTTCGGTAAGCCGATCGTTACGCCGGAATAGAGTACGGCGGGGTCAAAGCTCCGCCCGCACCCAGCCCTGCGACATCAGCCGTTCCTGCGGCAGGAAGCGGCTCTTGTAGTCCATCTTGCGCGAGCCGCGCACCCAATAGCCGAGATAGACGTAAGGCAGCCCCATACGCCGCGCACGCGCAATGTGGTCGAGGATCATGTAGGTGCCAAGCGATCGCTGCTCCTCCTCCGGCTCGAAGAAGGAATAGACCATAGACAGCCCATCATTGAGAATGTCGGTCAGCGCCACCGCCAGCAGCGTGCCGCTGCCGCGACCCTGGAAGGCCGATTCCGGATCGCGTCGTCGGTATTCCACGATGCGGGTTTCGACATGGCTGTCTTCCACCATCATGGCGTAGTCCAGCACCGTCATGTCGGCCATGCCGCCATCGCGGTGGCGGGCGTCGAGATAGGCGCGGAACACCGAATATTGCTCGGAGGTCGGCGTCGCATGGCGCATGTCGCCGAACAGGTCGGCATTGCGGTCGATGATCCGGCGCATTGAGCGGGTGGGGCGGAAATCGTCGGCCACGACGCGCACGGAGACGCAGGCGCGGCAGGCCTCACAGGCGGGCCGATAAGCGATGGACTGGCTGCGGCGGAAGCCGCCATGCGTGAGGAGGTCGTTCAGTCCGGGGGCACGTTCGCCGACGAGGTGCGTGAACACCTTCCGTTCCTCTTTTCCTGCCAGATACGGGCAGGGTGAAGGCGCCGTCAGATAGAACTGCGGAGTATCGCGCGAATGCTGGGTCACGGGCCGGTGCGAACCCTCCTGTCAGGGTCCAATGTTCGCCTGTCGGACGCCGTTCGTCAAAGGGAGTGTCAAGGCATGGTGACCGATTACGCCGCCGGCCGGAACGGGCGCATGGCGGCGGCGCGCACCTGGTTGTTGATCACCACCGTGCCCACCAGCATGTCGTGCAGCAGCCGGCGCCGGCTGTTGAAGAAGCAAACCAGGAGGATGAAGGGGGTGAGCGCTGAAACCGTCACCCAGAACACAACCGCATGTACTGCGCCGAGCACGAAATAGCTCGGGGCGCCGTACCAGGTGCGCATTTCCAGGTCCATTACCCGCATGCCGATGGTGGCCGAGCGCGGACTGCCCAGCGTCACGCCGTAATAGAACAGCGCCCAGAGCACGGAGACGACCGGCATCAGGCCATAGAGCACAAAGCCGAGCCCGAGCGTGACGACGCCGACGGCGAAAATGAACATCGCCAGGAAGACCATCGGCACCGCGAGAATGATCAGGTCGATCAGGAAGGCGATGACCCGCCGTGCCGGCACGCCGTCGAACAATTCGGGCTGGGTAGCCGGGTCATAGGCGTGCGGCTTCACGTCGAAGGACACACCGACCTGTTTCGGGTCGCCGCCGGAACTGCTGCTCATGGGATATCCTTGCTCCTGCCGCAGGATGGGGACAAAAAGCGCCCCCGTGCAAGAGGTTCCCGGATCTCGGCCGATCAGATTTGCGCGAGCGGCTCGGCGTCTGCGCGATCACATGTCGAAGGCGGGCAGCTTCAGGCGGCTATGCAGATCGCCTATGACGGGCAGCGAATCGGACGAGGTAGCGGCGGAGCCGAAGGGCAGATTGGCCGGCTTCTCGATGCGCACGGCGTTCACGACGAAGTCGCGGATCTTGCCGACGCCGGAGGCAAGCTTGTCGAACATGCCTTCGAGGCCGTCACGTGCGGGCGCGGGCTGCTCGGCCACCACGGTCGGGGTGATCACCAGCGGCGCCGCCGGCGGGGCGGCGTTGGCGACCGTCTCGCGCTTGGGTGCCGGCGCTTTCTTCCGCTCTGCCTGGGTGGCAGCGGCTTGCTGTGCTGGTGCGGCTTGCGCGGCCGTGCGGCTGCGCTGCGCCTCTTCGGCAAGCGCTTCCTTTTCGGCGATCTCCGCCGCCGCCTTCTTGCGCGCGTCCGCTTCCTGCCTGGCCTTCAATTCGCGCATGGCGATATGCCCGGCCTCGACCCGCCTTGCGATCTCGTCTTGACGGGTCAGGTCGGACTGATCGAACACGATCTTTTCGAGCTTCGGCTCCGTCTTGGGCGCGAGCAGGCCGAAATGCGACACGACAAGAGCGCCGGCCACGGAGCCTAGGATCGAGAATGCCATTCGTCCGGCATAGGTCCAGAAGATTTTCGGCATGACAGGTCTCGGCGGGATGACGCCGGTCCCCTCGACCCGGCGCAGCAGCAATTTTGTGCCTGTTGATCTCGCCGAAAACATGGCGTCTGGTGCCGCACGGACGCCATTTTCAGCCAGGTTCGTCACAAAGCCGACATGACCATTTCCATCGCCGATATCGAAGCCGCGAAGACCATTCTCGCCGACCGTGTGGTGCGCACGCCGATGCTGCCGGCGCCGCGCCTGTCGGAGCTGACTGGCGCCATCGTTTTCGTGAAATACGAGAACCTTCAGGTTACGAACTCTTTCAAGGAGCGCGGGGCGCTCAACAAGCTCGCCAGTCTCGACAAGGCCGAGCGCACCCGCGGCGTCATCGCCATGTCCGCCGGCAATCATGCGCAGGCGGTGGCTTATCACGCCGCCAGGCTCGGCATCGCCGCGACCATCGTCATGCCGGTGACGACGCCGCTAGTGAAAATCGCCGCTACCAAGAGCTACGGCGCGGACGTGGTGCTGCATGGCGAGAGCGTGGCGGAAGCGCAGGCGCGCATGGAGGAGTTGCGGGCCGCGCGTCATCTGGTGCTGGTTCACCCTTACGACGATCCGCGCGTGATTGCGGGGCAGGGCACCATCGCGCTGGAAATGCTGCACGACGTCCCCGATCTCGATTGCCTCGTCGTTCCTATTGGCGGCGGCGGTCTGATTTCCGGCAACGCGATTGCCGCCAAGACAATCAACGAGCGCATCGAGATCGTCGGCGTCGAGGCCGCGCTTTACCCCTCGATGTGGAACGCGGTCACCGGCAACGATCGCCCCATCGGCGGGCCGACGCTGGCGGAAGGCATCGCGGTGAAGAATGTCGGCAAGCTGACGCTGCCCATCGTCCGCCAGCTTGTCTCTGGCATCCTGCTCGTCGACGAGGAACATCTCGAACGCGCGGTGAACATCTTCCTGACGTTGCAGAAAACCATGGCGGAGGGCGCGGGCGCGGCCGGCCTCGCCGCGATGCTGGCGGAGCCAGAACGTTTCCGCGGCAAGCGTGTTGGCCTGATCCTGTGCGGCGGCAATATCGATCCGCGCATTCTCGCGTCCATCATGGTGCGCGAACTGGAACGCGACGAGCTGATTCTGTCCTTCCGCCTGACCATACCGGACCGTCCGGGCGTGCTCGGCCAGATCGCGACGCGTCTCGGCACGCTCGGCGCCAATATCCTCGAGGTCGATCACAAGCGGCTCTTCCTCGACGTGCCGGCCAAGGGCGCGCGGCTCGACGTCACCGTGGAGACGCGCGACCGCGCGCATGCGGAGGAAATCATCAAGGCGATGGCGGAGGACGGCTATCAGCCGGTGCGTCTCCACGCCGGCGAGGCGATGGAGTAGCTGTCTCGCGTCATGCCCGCGCTTGTCGCGGGCATCCACGTCTTGGCGACACCGTAATCCGTGGATGGCCGGGACAAGCCCGGCCATGACGTACGTCAGCTGCCGCTCCTTAGCTTCTCTGCCACTTTGGGCGCAAAATACGTCAGCACTCCATCACAGCCCGCGCGCTTGAACGCGATCAGGCTTTCCATCATGGCGCGCTCGCCGTCGAGCCAGCCATTCTGCGCCGCCGCCATGATCATCGCGTATTCGCCCGACACCTGATAGGCGAAGGTCGGCATGCCGAAGGCGTCCTTCACCCGCCGTACAATGTCGAGATAGGGCAGGCCGGGCTTGACCATCACCATGTCGGCGCCTTCCTCGATGTCGAGCGCCACTTCGCGCAACGCCTCATCCGAGTTGGCGTAGTCCATCTGGTAGGTGCGCTTGTCGCCGGTGAGCGTCTTGGAGGAGCCGACCGCCTCGCGGAACGGACCGTAGAAGGCGGACGCATATTTCGACGCATAGGCCATGATCGCCACGTCGGTGTGGCCTGCCGCATCCAGCGCCGCGCGGATGGCGCCGACCCGCCCGTCCATCATGTCGGAGGGCGCGATGATGTCGCAGCCGGCGTCCGCCTGGACGAGGGACTGCTGCACCAGCACTTCGACCGTCTCATCATTGAGGATCACGCCGTCGCGGATCAGGCCGTCATGTCCGTGGCTGGTGAAGGGATCGAGCGCGACGTCGCAGAGGATGCCGAGATCGGGGAATTCCTTTTTCAGCGCACGCAGGGAGCGGCAGACCAGATTATCCGGATTGGTCGCTTCGCTTCCGAACTCGTCGCGCAATTTCGGGTCGGTATAGGGGAACAGCGCGAGGCACGGGATCGACAGCGTCATCGCCTGCTCGGCGGCGCGCAGGATTTCGTCGATCGAGAGCCGCTCTACGCCAGGCATCGATTCGATCGGGGTGCGGGCCTTGCTGCCATCCACCACAAAGACCGGCCAGATCAGGTCGTCGGTGGTGAGTACGTTCTCGCGCACCATCCGGCGCAACCATTCGGCGCGGCGCAACCGGCGCGGGCGCACCGGCAGGTCCAGCGGCTCCTCGCGGCCAGCGGTGCCCGGCTCGACCGGGACGACGCGGGTTTTGCTTTCCAGGGGGCGGCCGAATTTGATCGCCATCACAGGCTCCGGATTGTCGGCCCTTCTTTTACTGCGTCCGGCCTGGCGTGGCCACCCTCGGGCCGGTTCGGCCGGCAATCCTGACCGCTCCTGGGGGCCGCTTAAATGGATCATTAGAAATCTATGGTTACGTGCCCGCCGTGATTTCAACGCCTCCGGGTCAGGGAGACCGAACATGTCGTTTCCCGAATTGTCGCATGACGACATGCGCAAGGCTTTGGGCGAGCTGGAACAGGCGCTGTTCAACCACGAACAATGGTGCGAGGCGCTGAACCGGACGCTGATTTGCGGACTGGCGCCTGACCAGCGCGACATCGACGAGGACGCCTTTCGCAAATGCCGATTCGGCCAATGGCTCTACGGCATTGGCCAGGGAAAGCTGGCCAACCATCCGGGCTTTGCCGAGATCGTGGCGGCGCATGCCCGCATGCACAATGCCGCCAAGGAATTGCTCGTCAGTTCGATGAGCCGGGAGCCGATCTCGATCGAGGACTATGAGCGTTTCATCAACGCCCTCAAGCAGATGCGGCTTGAGGTTCACACCACGCGGCATGAACTTGAGGATGCGATTTACAATGTCGATCCGCTGACCGGCGCAGCGAGCCGCATCGCCATGCTGACCAAGCTGCGCGAGCAGCAGGCGCTGGTGCAACGCAAGGTTCATTTCTGCTGTCTGGCGATGATGGACATCGATCATTTCAAGCGTGTGAACGATACCTGCGGGCACGCTGCAGGCGATCGCGTTTTGTCCGGTGTTGCGCAGCATGTGAAGGCACAGTTGCGTCCCTATGATCTATTTTTCCGCTACGGCGGCGAGGAATTCCTGATCTGCGCGGTGAACACCGACCTGAAGGCCGGCTATGACATAATGGATCGCTTGCGCCAGCAAATTGCCTCCCTGCGCTTCGAGAATGGCGGGGGTCCGTTCTCAGTGGCCGTCTCGTTCGGGTTGACCCTGCTCGATCCGGACGTGAGCGTTGAGCAGTCGATCGAGCGCGCGGACAAGGCGCTCTACGCGGCGAAGGCGAATGGCCGCAACCGTGTGGTCATCTGGGATCCCGCGATGCCGTGATGACATATCCCTGTGGCCGCGTTGACGGCGGCGGATCGCGCCTCTATCGGTGAAACCTCTGATCCGGTCTGCCGTGGGGACCATGGATTTCGATCTGTCAGACGACCAGCGCGCCTTTCAGGCCACCGCGCGGCAATTCGCCCGGGACGAGATGATGCCGTTCGCCCGCGACTGGGACGAGGGCGAGATCTTTCCCGTTGAGACGTTGAGAAAGGCCGCCGCGCTCGGCTTCGGTGGCATCTATGTGAAGGACGATGTCGGCGGCTCCGGCCTGTCGCGGCTCGACGCGACCGTCATCTTCGAGGAGCTGGCGCAGGGCTGTACCTCCACCGCCGCCTATATCTCAATCCACAACATGGCGGCGTGGATGATCGACGCCTTTGGCAGCGAGGCACAACGCCAGCGCTTCCTGCCGCAGCTCTGCACAATGGAGCATTTCGCCAGCTATTGCCTGACCGAGCCCGGCGCCGGCTCCGACGCGGCCAATCTGTCAGCGCGCGCCCGGCGCGAGGGCGACACTTACGTGCTCGAAGGCGCCAAGGCCTTCATCTCCGGCGGCGGCGTCTCCGACATCTACGTCTGCATGGTGCGCACCGGCGGCGCCGGGCCAAAGGGCATTTCCTGCATGGTGGTGGAAAAGGGCACGCCCGGCCTGTCCTTCGGCGCGCAGGAAAAGAAGCTGGGCTGGAAGTCGCAGCCGACCGCCGCCGTGATTTTCGAGAATTGCCGCGTGCCGGCCGAGAACCTGATCGGCAAGGAAGGCGACGGATTCAGGATCGCGATGATGGGGCTCGATGGCGGGCGGCTCAACATCGCCGCCTGTTCGCTCGGCGGCGCGCAATTCTGTCTCGACCGTACGCTCGAGTATATGCGCGAGCGCAAGCAGTTCGGTTCGCGGCTCTCGGACTTTCAGGCGTTGCGCTTTCGCATCGCCGACTACGCGACCGAGTTGGAAGCGGCGCGGCTGATGGTGCGGCGTGCGGCGCATGCCGTGAGCACAGGAGAGCCGGGTGCGACGCGGCTCGCCGCGATGGCCAAGCGCTTCGCGACTGACGCCGGATTCGAGGTGGTGAATGGTTGTCTGCAGCTGCACGGCGGCTATGGCTATCTGCGCGATCACCCGATCGAGCGCGTCCTGCGCGACGTGCGCGTGCACCAGATTCTGGAGGGCACGAACGAAATCATGCGGCTGATCGTGAGCCGCGATCTGCTGGAGAACTGAGTTGAACTTTCCGGCGAGCGACATTCTGTTCGAGCGCCGCAGCAGCGCGGGCGTCGTCACCCTCAATCGCCCCAAGGCGCTCAATGCGCTGACGCACGAGATGGTGCGGGCGCTGCAGACACAATTGAATACATGGGCCGCGGATGACAGGGTGACGCGCGTCATCGTCACCGCCAATGGCGAGCGCGCTTTCTGCGCCGGCGGCGATATCCGCGCGCTTTACGACCTCGGCCGTGCCGGCAAGCAGACAGAGGCGTTGCAATTCTTCCGCGAGGAATACGCGCTCAACGCTTTCATCAAGCGTTATCCCAAGCCTTACGTCTCGCTGATCGACGGCCTCGTCATGGGCGGCGGGGTCGGCATTTCCATCCACGGCTCGCATCGCGTCGCCGGCGACCGCTATGCCTTCGGCATGCCGGAAGTGGGTATCGGTTTCTTTCCCGATGTCGGCGCGACCTATGCGCTGCCGCGTCTGCCCGGCGAAATCGGGACCTTTTGCGCGCTGACCGGTAACCGGCTCGGCGTCTCCGATGCGGTGCTCTCGGGCGCCGCCACGCACCACGTCTCGTCACATCGCTTTCCCGGCCTTCTGGAGGCCCTGTGCGGCGCAGATCCGGTCAATGCGGTCCTCTCATCCTTCATGACGCCGCCCGGCGCGGGCGAGGTCATGGCGCGCCGCCGCGCCATCGACCGGCTCTTCGCGCATGACCATGTTGAGGACATACTTGCCGGCTTGGAGAAGGAGGCGGTGTCGGGGTCCGGCGACGCCGCCTGGGCGGGGGAGACAGCGCGGACCATGCGCTCCAAATCCCCCACCAGCCTGAAGATCGCACTGGCGCAGATGCGCCAGGGCCGGACGAAAGCGTTCGAAGAGTGCATGGCTATTGAATTTCGTATCGTGTCCCGCATTCTCTACGGCCATGACCTCTATGAAGGCGTGCGAGCCGTGATCGTCGACAAGGACAACAAGCCGCTCTGGCTCCCGGGAACGCTCGCCGAGGTATCGGATGCCGAGATCGCCCGTCACTTTGCGCCGCTCGGCGGCGACGACCTGGTGCTGGCATGACCGATCCCATCACCACCGCGCAGACGCAATCGATCGAGCCCGTGCGCACGCGCACCGAGGCGCAGCAGCAGGGGCCGTGGACGCGCTGGCTGGTCATGTTCCTGCGCGCCATGGCGGTTCTCTCGATGCTAAAGGGCCTGTTCCACTGGTCGGTGGTGCTGGGGATCGGGGAGGGGCCGGATACCCAATTCGCCGCCAACCCGGTGCCATGGCAGACGGCGACGGTCTATTTCGCGATCATCGATCTCGTTGCCGCGGTCGGGCTCTGGCTCGCCGCCGTCTGGGGCGCGGTGGTGTGGCTCACCGCTGCGGTATCGATGGCGGCGGTGGAAGCTTTCTTTCCGCAGATCTACGGCGGGTCGGTTGTTGTCGTCGCCATCGAGCTCGCCTTGCTATGCTGCTATCTGGTGCTGGCGATGCAATCGGCGCGGGAACACCCGCACTGATCATGTAAATCATCTGGGAGGCTGGTATGGCGCGGATCGCATTCATTGGGCTCGGCAATATGGGCCTGCCGATGGCGCTGAATCTGCTCAAGGCCGGCCATCACGTCGAAGGCTTCGATCTCAACCGCGAGGCGGTGGAGAAGCTCGTCGCCGCTGGCGGTGCCTCGATGGAAAGCGCGAAGGTTGCCGCCTCGCGCGCCGAGGTCGTGATCACAATGCTGCCCTCGGGCAAGGAAGTGCGCGAGCTTTATCTTGAGCCCGGCGGCATCGTCGACAATGCCAATCCCGGCGCGCTTCTGATCGATTCCTCCACCATCGATGTGGCGACCGCGCGCGATGCCGCGTCCTCCGCCGAAGCCAAGGGGCTGTTGATGGTCGACGCGCCGGTCTCGGGCGGCGTCGGCGGCGCGCAGGGCGGCACGCTCACCTTCATGGTCGGCGGCAGCGATGCGGCGTTCGAGAAAGCCAAACCCATCCTCGAGGCGATGGGCAAGACCATCGTGCATGCCGGCGGCCCCGGCACCGGGCAGGCCGCCAAGATCTGCAACAACATGATCCTCGGCGTGTCGATGATCGCGGTGTCGGAAGCCTTCGTGCTGGCCGAAAAGCTCGGCCTCGACGCGCAGAAGCTGTTCGACATTTCCTCGAAATCGTCCGGCCAGTGCTGGGCGATGACGAGCTATTGTCCGGTGCCGGGGCCGGTGCCGGCCTCACCCGCCAACCGCGACTATCAGGCCGGCTTCACCGCCAACATGATGCTGAAGGATTTGCGCCTCGCGAAAGAGGCGGCGCAGACGGCGGAGGCGCGCACGCCGCTCGGCGCGGGCGCGGCGGCAATCTACGCCGCTTACGTCGACAGCGGGGAGGGCGCGCGCGACTTTTCCGGCATCATCCAGTTCTTGCGCGACAACTAGAAGGCCCCATTGCTCAGGGTCTTGCCGGCAAACTGGTGCCCACTTTCATGCGCTCGCGGGAACAAAAAATAGGGCCGCGGCGTTGGTTCGCGTCCTTTCTGAAACCTTATTTTATTCATGACGTCGTCTCCCCAGCCCGCCGAACCCGTCCGCAACGGACAGACGGTCCTGGCGCAGGGGCGCCGCATTCCGTGCGAACAATGTCCGCTGCGGCGCCTGCCAGTGCTGCGCGAATTCAGCGCCGACGAACTCGCATTCGTGAGCGGCTTCAAGTCTGGCGAACTCAACGTCGAGGCCGGCACCAACATCCTGCTGCAGGGGACGAACAGCGCGCATCTCTATACCGTGCTCGCCGGCTGGGCCTTCCGTTACAAGATACTGCCCGACGGGCGGCGGCAGATCCTGAATTTCGCATTGCCGTCGGATTTCATCGGCCTCCAAGGCGCCGTCGCGGACGAAATGCAGCATTCGGTAGAGGCGCTCACCGACATGACGCTGTGCGTCTTTCCGCGCGAGCGGCTGTGGGAGCTCTACACGCATTATCCCTCGCTATCCTACGACGTGACCTGGATCGCCGCGCGCAGCGAGCAATATCTCGACGAGAGCCTCGTGAATATCGGGCGCCGCAGCGCGCTTGAGCGCATGGCGTATCTCCTGCTGCATCTGTTCGTGCGCGCGGAGGAGCTCGGCCTTGCGAAATCCAAGAGCGTCCAGTTTCCGTTCACCCAGCAGCATGTCGCTGACACGCTCGGCATGTCGCTGGTGCACACCAACAAGACGCTCAAGCGCCTTGCCACGTCGAAGACGATGCGCTGGAAGGACCGCACCTTCGAGCTTCTCGACCGCGACGGCCTTGCCGCATTGGCCGGCTTCGAGATGCCGGGAAAACACGTCCGCCCCTTCATATGATCCCGCAGGGCGGGGCGAAATCGTCCGTCGCTATGTCAAAGTTAATAGTCTCCGCCCGCCCGGCCTTTTATCGTGCCGGCCTTTCAAGGGATCGGCACGCGCTTCATGGCCACTATCTTCACCACATGTCCTGTTTCGGGGCGCAAGATTTCGACCGGCGTCGAAACCGATGCGGAAAGCTTCGCTCAGATGCCCGAATTCGTTGCCAGGGTTCTTTGTCCTTACTGCAAGGTTGATCACAACTGGACAAAGCACAATTCTTTCATCGTCGAGGACGGGGCAGGTAGCGCCGCCGCTGCCGAAAAACCCTGATGTTTCGCGTGGCCATAGTGCGCAGGGTGAACGGAATCTGAATCGTTTCGTTCAAAGGCGGACCATGCATCTTCTATTCACTATCGGAAATAAACCTAATCTTTATTCTAGAATTTAAGCCGTTCTTCAGCCGCTCTTCGTAGGGTTGCAGCGCTAACGAGGGGAAACAGGGCCCCCGTCCAAAGACAAAGAACTACGAAGGAAGGCGTCACATGAAAGCCGTTGCAAAAGCGGTCGAGCCGTCTGTGCCTGGTGCGCAGCGCTTCGACCATGTCAGGCCGCTCTATCTGGAGGCTCTGACGCTGGTTGAGCGTCTGCATCGCCGACTGCTCGACGTCATCAAGGACGAATTCGATCGCCGCGGGCGGGCCGACATCAACTCGGTGCAGGCTCTTCTGCTTTACAATATCGGCGACAAGGAGCTCACCGCAGGCGAATTGCGCACGCGCGGTTACTATCTCGGCTCCAACGTCTCCTACAACCTCAAGAAGCTGGTCGAGATGGGCTTCCTCGATCACCAGCGTTCGCGCGTCGACCGCCGTTCGGTGCGCATCAAACTGACCGACAAGGGCCGCGAGGTCCGCGACATCGTGGAAGCGCTGTATCAGAAACACGTGCGCACGGTGGAGCAGGTCGGCGGCATCAGCTGCGACGAGTTCACGACGCTGAACAAGTCGCTGCACCGCCTGGAGCGGTTCTGGACCGACCAGATCCTGTACCGGCTGTAAGACATTCGAAGCGAAGCCTTTCTTCCTTGCCTCGGCGGGTCCCTGGGGACTCCGCCGGGGCCCCTTCATTTTGTCGCAGCCACAAATTCGCCAGATCGGTTGCCTTTCTGTCCCGTCGGGGCATATCTGGGCGCGGGCGGAATTTGCATGCGGCGGACATCTCGGAACATCAGCCGGCGGCGTTTGATCGGCGCATTGGCGGCCGCGGCTGGCACGCTGGGCGCGGGCCGCGCCTTGGCCCAGGACGCGATGCTGCAGGCGCTGATCGAGCAGAACCAGCGCGGCGAATTCGGGCAGGGCTTCGACGCCGGGCTGCGCAGCGTGCGCATGCCGAAGTCCTCGCTCGCGACCCTGTCGCCGCAGACCGTGCAAACTACCGAACAGGCGATCCCGCGCTATGAGGCCATAGTCGCCCGCGGCGGCTGGAAGCCGGTTCAGCCGACCGACCGGCTGCGGCTCGGCAACCGCCACAAGTCGGTGCCGGCGTTGCGTGAGCGCCTGATTGCCGGCGGCGATCTCGATCCTAATGCCGGCATGAGCGACGCCTTCGATTCCTATGTCGAAGCCGGTGTGAAACGCTTTCAGGCGCGGCACGGCATGAGCGTCGACGGTATCGTGCGCGAACAGACCTTCAACGCGCTCAACGTGCCCGCCGAGATCAGGCTCAATCAGCTCAAGACCAATCTGGTGCGCCTGCGCAGCTTCTCCGGCAATCTCGGCCCACGCTTCGTGATGTGCAACATCCCGGCGGCGCAGATCGAGGCGATCGAGAACGGCGTTGCGGTCACGCGCCACACCGCGGTCGTCGGCAAGCCGGACCGCGCGTCGCCCGACATCCAGAGCCGCATCGTCGAGATCAATTTCAATCCGTTCTGGACCGTGCCGGTGTCGATCGTGCGCCGCGACCTCATCCCGAAGATGCAGGAGGAGCCGGACTATCTCGACAAGCAGCGCATCCGCATCTACGACCAGCGCGGCAATCAATTGCAGTCGCACCAGATCAACTGGCATTCCGACGAAGCGGTCAACTACATGTTCCGGCAGGACCCTGGCGATTTCAATTCGCTCGGATCGATCCGCATCAACTTCCCGTCCTCGCATGGCGTCTACATGCACGACACGCCCTCGAAGAATCTCTTTGGCGAGGATTTTCGCTTCCATTCCTCCGGTTGCGTGCGGGTGCAGAATGTGCGCGAGCTGGTGAGCTGGCTGCTCGACGGCACGCCGGGCTGGTCGCGGCAGGAGATCGATCAGGTGATTCGTTCCGGTGATCGGCGCGATGCGCGTATGGCGAAGCCGGTGCCGCTTTACTGGGTCTATGTCACCGCCTGGGCGACGGCGGACGGCGTGGTGCAGTTCCGCGACGACATCTATAATCGCGACGGCCTCGGGCATATCGCCACCATCAGCCGGGGATAAGTCCCGACATGACCGCGCAGGACGACAATTCCCGGGAAGTCCTGTTCGAGTTCAGGCAGGTCGGTACGACGGTTCGCGTCGCCGCCATCGATGCGGCGACCGGCACGGAGGTCACGGTGATGGGCCCCGCCACCGCCGCCCGCAACGACCTGCAGCGGCTGGCCCTCAACAAGCTGAAGGCGAGGCTGGCGGCGAAGGACCATTAGGCCGCATTCAAATCGAGCCGCCGCATCCTCCGTCATTCCCGCGCTGCGCTGGTGAGCGAAGCGAGCAGCCAGCGCCGCAACGTACCAGTCCCCGCGCCGGACACTCGCCCTGACCGGGCTCTCGGCCCGGCAAGGGGGAATTCAGCCTGCCCGCGTCGGGCCGCCTTGCGCGAGGACGAGCGGCGAGGCGGAATCCGCTACATCTTGCGGCTTTCCCCGCTTTTCACCTCAAGTCTTGGCGGGTTCCGGCCGATATGGTAGGGCCCTGACGGGCGCGCGATCAGCGACAATGGAAGCCGGTTTCGCGTCCGATCGCGCGCTAATTTAAGAACCGGCGCATGACTGTCCGGCGAACCGCCGGGCAATCATGCGCTGGGGGCTTTCAGGAGACCTCAATGTCAGCACCCGACCGCTCCACGGCCGGCGCGTCAGCGTCCAATCTGTTCACGGCGTCTCTTGCGGAGACCGATCCGGAAATCGCCGAGGCCGTCCGCCACGAGCTCGCTCGCCAGCGCGACGAAATCGAGCTGATCGCCTCCGAAAACATCGTCAGCCGCGCGGTGCTTGAGGCGCAGGGCTCGGTGCTGACCAACAAGTATGCGGAAGGTCTGCCGGGCAAGCGCTATTACGGCGGCTGCCAGTATGTGGACGTCGCCGAGCAGTTGGCCATCGACCGCGTGACCAAACTCTTCGGCTGCCAGTTCGCCAATGTGCAGCCGCATTCCGGCGCGTCCGCCAATGCCGCCGTGTTTATGGCGCTGATGAATCCGGGCGATACGTTCCTCGGCCTCAATCTCGCTGCCGGCGGCCATCTCACGCACGGTATGAAGATCAACATGTCGGGCAAATGGTTCAACCCTGTCGCCTATGGCGTGCGGCCGGACGATCACCGCATCGACATGGACGAAGTCGCGCGGCTTGCCCGCGAGCACAAGCCCAAGGTCATCATCGCCGGCGGCTCGGCCTATCCGCGCATCCTGGATTTCAAGCGTTTCCGCGAGATCGCCGACGAGGTGGGTGCGAAGCTCTTTGTCGACATGGCGCATTTTGCCGGCCTCGTGGCCGGCGGCGCGCATCCCTCGCCATTTCCGCACGCGCATGTCGTCAGCACCACGACGCACAAGACGCTGCGCGGTCCGCGCGGCGGCGTCATTCTTACCAATGACGAGGAACTGGCGAAGAAAATCAATGCAGCCGTGTTTCCCGGCCTGCAGGGCGGGCCGCTGATGCATGTGATCGCGGCGAAAGCCGTCGCATTCCGCGAAGCCTTGCAGCCCTACTTCAAGGTCTATGCGAAGAATGTCGTGGAGAATGCCAAGGCGCTGTCGGAGACGCTGAAATCGCGCGGATTCGACATCGTCTCCGGCGGCACCGACACACACCTGATGCTGGTCGATTTGCGGCCGAAGCGTCTCACCGGCAAGGTTTCGGAAACGGCGCTCGGCCGTGCCCACATCACCTGCAACAAGAACGGCATCCCCTTCGATCCGGAAAAGCCCACCGTCACTTCCGGCATCCGCCTCGGGACGCCTGCGGGCACGACGCGCGGCTTCGGCATCGCTGAATTCCGTCAGGTTGGCGACATGATCTCGGAAGTGCTCGACGTTCTTTCTCAGAAACAGGCGGAAGAGGATTCGCTGGTCGAGGCCAAGGTGCGCGATCAGGTGAAGAAGCTTGTGGCGCGGTTCCCGATCTACCAGAGTTAGACCATGCGTTGTCCCAATTGCGGAAGCCTCGATACCCAGGTCAAGGATTCACGGCCGACCGAGGATTCTTCCGCGATACGGCGGCGTCGCGTCTGTCTCGCCTGCAATTTCCGCTTCACCACCTTCGAGCGCGTGCAGTTGCGCGAGCTCGTGGTGATCAAGCGCAACGGCCGCCGCGTGCCGTTCGACCGCGACAAGCTGATGCGCTCGATCCAGATATCGCTGCGCAAGCGGCAGGTCGATCCCGAGCGGGTGGAGCAGGTGGTGTCGCAGATCGTGCGCGAGCTCGAAAGTCTCGGCGAAAGCGAGATCACCACCGATACCATCGGCGAGAATGTGATGCAGCACCTGCGCGAGCTCGATCACGTCGCCTATGTGCGCTTCGCTTCGGTCTACCGCAACTTCCGCGAGCCGAAGGATTTCGAGACGGCAGTCGCCGAATTGTCCGAGGACGATCACAAGACGGAAACGAAGGCGGCACAGGCGCCGCGCAAATAGGCGGACGAGCGGGCCGGGATGGACAGTTTCGCCGACGATCTCCGTTACATGCGGCTTGCGCTCGATCTCGGCCGGCGCGGCCTCGGCAATGCCTGGCCCAATCCGGCGGTCGGGGCGGTCATCGTCAACGATGGTGTGATTGTCGGCCGCGGCTGGACCCAGCCGGGCGGGCGGCCGCACGCGGAAACCGAAGCGCTCAGGCGCGCGGGAGAGGCGGCGACGGGCGCCACGCTGTATGTCACGCTCGAGCCTTGCTCGCATCACGGCAAGACGCCGCCCTGCGCCGACGCCGTCATCGCAGCCGGAATCAGCCGTGTGGTGGCCGCGCTGGAAGACCCCAATCCGGAGGTGGCCGGGCAAGGCCTTGCGCGTCTGCGCGAGGCGGGGATCGAAGTCGAGACCGGCCTCTGCGAGGAGGGGGCGCGCCGCGCCCATGCCGGGCATATCCGCCGCATCAGGGACGGCCGCCCGCACGTGACCCTCAAGCTTGCCGTCTCCGCCGACGGCAAGAGCGGCCTCGCCGGCCGGCGACCGGTGCAGATTTCCGGCGAGGTGGCGCGGGCCCGCGTGCACATGATGCGGGCGATGAACGACGCGGTGCTGATCGGCATCGGCACCGCGCTTGCCGACCAGCCGCTTTTGACCTGCCGCTTGCCCGGTCTGCAGAAGCGCTCGCCCGTGCGCGTCGTGCTCGACAGCAAACTGCGATTGCCGGTGGAACATTCACTGGTCGAGACCGCACGCGAGACGCCGCTCTGGGTGATCGCCGCGCCCGACGCGCCGGTGGACAAGGAGAAGGCGTTGCGGGAGGCCGGCGTCGAAGTGGTCCGCAGCGGCCGGGGCGAGGGCGGTCTGGATCTGAAAAGGGCGCTGAGCGCGCTCGGCGAGAAGGGCGTCAGCCGCTTGCTGGTCGAGCCAGGCCCCATCCTCGCCGCCTCGTTGCTGAAGGCTGAGCTGATCGACGAGGCGGTCGTCATCCGCTCGCCCGCGGCGCTCGGTGCGGCGGCCATCGACGCCATCGAAGGGCTTCCGCTCAAGGCGCTGACGGATTCGCTGAAATTCAGGATTGCGGCGCAGGACAAACTGGGTGCAGATCAACTCACGGTTTACGAACGGATCTAGGAGGACATGTTCACAGGCATTGTCACGGATGTTGGCGAAGTGGTGAGCGTCAAAGCGCGCGCCAATACGCTGAGCCGCATCGCCATCGCCTGCAGCTACGAGGCGGCGTCGATTGCGCTCGGCGCTTCGATCTCCTGTTCGGGCATCTGCCTGACCGTGGTCGAGGTCGGCGAGATGAACGGCCGCTGCGTGTTCGCGGTCGACGCCGCCGCCGAGACCCTGCGGCTGACCAATGCCGGCACATGGCGGCCTGGCACCCGGCTCAATCTGGAACGCGCACTGAAGGCGGGCGACGAGCTCGGCGGCCATATCGTCAGCGGCCATGTCGACGGCCTCGCCGAGCTGCTCTTGCGCGAGGACTTTCCCGATCAGGCGAAATTCATCCTGCGCGCGCCGAAGGACATCGCCCGTTTCATCGCCGCCAAGGGCTCGGTCGCGCTCGACGGCGTCTCGCTCACGGTGAACGATGTGTCCGGCGACGATTTCTCGGTCCACATCATCCCGCACACGCTGGCCGTGACCACGTTCGGCGCCGTCAAGACCGGCGACCGCCTCAATCTCGAAATCGACGTGATGGCGCGCTATGCTGCCCGCCTGATGCAGGCGCAATAGGCGGCATGACTTGAAGCGTAGGCTTGCGCCGGCCGGTCCGGGCGCGTAACTGACGGCGTTTCGAGTGGAGTGACGTGATGGCCGGCAAGCGGCGCAGCAACAGTACAAATGGCGGCGGCAAAGGTGCCCGCATCCTGATCGTGGAAGCGCGCTTCTACGACGATATTGCCGACGCGCTTCTGGCCGGTGCGACACGGGCGCTCATGCAGGCCGGCGCCACGTTCGAGCGCATCACCGTGCCCGGCTCGCTGGAAATCCCCGCCGCCATTGCCATTGCGCTCGATGCGGCGAAGAAGGCGAAAAGGCCCTTCGACGGCGTCGTGGCGCTCGGCTGCGTCATCCGCGGCGACACCATCCATTTCGAGATCGTCTCGCAGGAATCGGCCCGCGCGCTGATGGACCTCTCGGTCGCGCGCCAGATTCCGCTCGGCAACGGCATCCTCACGGTGAACACCGAGAGCCAGGCCTGGGCGCGGGCGAAGATGGAAGAGGGCGACAAGGGCGGCGACGCCGCTCGCGCCGCTTTAGCGATGCTGGCGATCAGGCGCGATCTGGCCAAGCCGAAAGCGCGGACGAAACGATGACGCGCGCGCCCAAGAAGGACGACCGCAAGGCCAACAAGCGCGGCGCCGCGCGGCTGGCCGCAGTGCAGGCGCTCTACCAGATGGATATTGCCGGCACCTCGCTCGGTGAAATTCTCGCCGAGTTCGAAAGCCACTGGCTTGGCGGCGAGGTCGAGGGCTCGCAATATCTCCCCGCCGAGGCCGCCTTCTTCCGCGATATTGTCGGCGGCGCGGTGCGCGAGCAGCGCAAGCTCGATCCGATGATCGACGCAGCGCTCAGCACCGGATGGCCGCTCAAGCGTGTCGAGGCGCTGCTGCGCGCAGTCTTGCGCGCGGGCGCCTTCGAACTCGATCAGCGCAAGGACATCCCTGCCCGCGTTGTCGTCTCCGAATATGTCGACGTCGCCAACGCTTTCGTCGACCGCGACGAGACCGGCATGGTCAATGCCGTGCTCGACACGCTGGCGCGGCAGCTCCGTGCGGCGGAATTCGACCGCGCTCCCGGCTGAGCCATGACCGAAACGGCGGAAGACAAGCTGATCGCGCGTTTCTTCCGGCCGCTGGCGAGTCATCCCGGCGCGTTTGCGCTCACCGACGACGCTGCCGTCTTCGCGCCGCCGGAAGGGCACGAGACGGTGCTCAAGACCGACGCGGTGGTCGGCGGCGTGCACGTGCTGCCGGACGAGCCAGCGGAGATGATCGGCCGCAAGGCCTTGCGCATGAATTTGTCCGATCTCGCGGCGAAGGGCGCTACGCCCGCGGTGTTTCTGCTCTCGCTCGCATTGCCGCGCGACACGTCTGAGGACTGGCTCGCCGCCTTCTGTCGTGGCCTGAAAGAGGACGCGGATGTCTATCGATGCCCGCTGGTCGGCGGTGATACCGACCGTACCGACGGCCCGCTCACGGTGACGATTTTCGCCGTCGGCACGCTGCCGCGCGGCACCATGGTGAAGCGCAGCGGCGCCAGGGCCGGCGATCATATCCTCGTCACCGGCAGCATCGGCGACGCCGCGCTCGGCCTGATGCTGCGGCGCGATCCTTCCCTCGCCGCGCGCTGGACGTTGAGCGACGGGGAGCGCGCTCATCTGCGCGGCCGCTACAGCCTGCCGCAGCCGCGCGGCGCGCTTGCCGACGCCCTGCGCGCCTATGCCTCGGCGTCGATCGACGTCTCCGACGGCTTTGTCGGCGACCTGACGAAGCTGCTGCGCGTCTCCGGCGTCTCCGGCGAGGTCGAGGTGACGCGCGTGCCGCTGTCCTCCGGCGCACACAAGGCACTCGCCGCCGATTCCGCCCTGCGCGACACGATCTATGGCGGCGGTGACGACTACGAGATCATCTGCACCGTCGCCGACGACAAGCTCGACGCGTTCAGCAAGGCAGCACTGCAGGCGGGGATTGCTGTTGCGGCGGTGGGCCGCGTGCGGGAAGGAACCGACTCCCCACACTTCTTTGACGCCGAGGGCAAGGCATTGACCTTTGCCCACCGATCCTTCAGCCATTTCTGAAAGCAGTCAGGATCGGGGAGGAGGGCATGTCGCCGGGTGAGAAGGCCAGTGAGCCGAAATCCTGGGGCGTCGCCGGAAACAGCCGCGCCGCACGACTGAAGCGCAGTTTCCCGACCGTCGAGGATTTGCGCAAGCGCGCTGAACGGCGCGTGCCAGCGCTCGGTTACGACACGGTCGCCGGCGGTACGGGCAACGATCTGTGCGTCGCGCGCAATGCGGCGGCGCTCGACGCCATCCAGATCGTGCCGCGCTACGGCGTCGATCGGGAAACGATCTCGACCGAAGTTGAATTGTTCGGCCGCTCCTATGCCGCCCCGCTCGGGGTCGCGCCGATGGGCCTGCAGGGTGTGATGTGGCCGGGCGCGGAACGCCATCTCGCGCGCGCCGCGCAGAAGGCGCGCATTCCCTACACCGCCGGCACCGTCGGCGGTGTCGCACTCGAGGAACTGGCGTCGCTGGCGCCGGATGTGCTCTGGTTTCAGCTCTATCGTCTGGCGCGCAATGATCATGCGGTCGGGATCGATCTGGTGAAACGTGCCGAGGCCGCAGGCGCGCATGTGCTGGTGCTCACATTGGACACGCCGACGCGCGCCAAGCGCCCGCGTGAATTGCGCAATCGTCTGGTGCTGCCGTTCCGGCCGAGCCCGCGCATGATCCTCGAGGCGCTGATGTGCCCGGCCTGGCTGCATGCACTGCTGACGCAAGGCCGCCCGAGCTTTCCGACGCTCGCGCGTTACGTTGGCCCCAACGCCAGCAAGGCCCAGATCGCCGCCTTCGCGCAGAACGAGGTCGGCGGCGGCTTCACCTGGGAAGAGGTCGCGCGCTATCGCGATCTCTGGAAAGGCCCGCTGGTCGTCAAAGGCGTCCTGCATCCTGCGGACGCGGAGAAGGCTGTCTCGCTCGGCGTCGACGGCGTGCAAGTGTCCAACCACGGCGGCCGCCAGTTCGAGGCCGCGCCAGCCGCCATCGATGTGGTGCCGTCGATTGCCGCAGCGGTCGGCAAGCGCGCCACGATTCTGTTCGATGGTGGCGTGCGCTCCGGCCTCGACATCCTGCGTGCGGTCGCGCTCGGGGCGCAGGCGGCGCTCGCCGGCCGCACGTTTCTCTATGCCATTGCCGCGCTCGGCGAGGAGGGCGCCGACTATGTCACCGCGCTGCTGATCGAGGAATTGCGTGTTGCGATGCGGCAGGCGGGCGCGCACGCGCTTTCCGACATTGCCGCGCTGGTGGTCCGCCACCCCGGCGCGTTGCAGATCTGGCCTGCTTCCGCCCCTCTGGCGCAGGTCGGATTCGGCCGCTAAGAAGGGCGCCCATTATTCAAGGACATGAATATGACGGCCCCCGCCGGAACCGCCGCCTTCGTGCCCGATGACCGCCTGGCGCGGCGCAACGCGCTGATCCTCGCCGTCACCCAGGCGCTGGCCGGCGCCAACAACACGGTAATGCTGGCCACCGGCGCCATAGCCGGCTCCATGCTCGCGCCCGACAAGATTTACGCGACGGTGCCGATCACCGTTTACGTGATCGGCATGTGGCTCGGCACCTTGCCGGTCGGCATGCTGGCGCGCCGCTTCGGCCGCCGCACCGCCTTCCAGATCGGCACCGTCTTCGGCGTGCTGACGGGCCTGTTCTGCTATCTCGGCGTGATGCAGGGCTCCTTCTTGTGGCTGAATGTCGGCGCCTTCTGCAGCGGACTCTATGCCGCCGCGCATCAGGCCTACCGCTTCGCCGCCGCCGACACCGCAAGCGAGGCGTTCCGCCCGAAAGCGATCTCCTGGGTGCTGGTCGGCGGCGTCTTCGCGGCCATCATCGGGCCGCAGCTTGTCATTGCCACCAAGGATGCCTGGCCGCCCTATCTCTTTGCCGCGAGCTATCTGGCGCAGGCCGCCGTCGCCGTGCTTGCGGCGGTGGTCCTGAGCTTCCTGAAAATCCCGACGCCACCGCGTGTGCAGGCGGGCGGCGAGGGCAGGCCGCTCGCGCAGATCCTGCAGCAGCCGCGTTTCGTCGTGGCGGTCATCTGCGGCGTCGCCAGCTACGCGATGATGAACATGGTAATGACCTCGGCGCCGCTCGCCATGGTCATGTGCGACCACTCCGTGGGTGACGCCGCGCTTGGCCTGCAATGGCATGTGCTCGGGATGTATGCGCCGAGCTTCTTCACCGGCAGCCTGATCGCGCGCTTCGGCAGCGAGCGTGTGATTGGTGCGGGTTTCGCGATTCTTCTGCTGAGCGCCGGCATCAGCATGGCCGGCATCACACTCTGGCATTTCTGGATCGGCCTCGTGCTGCTCGGCGTCGGTTGGAATTTCGGCTTCATCGGCGCCACAGCGATGGTGACGCAATGCCACACGCCGAACGAGCGCACGCGCGTGCAGAGCTTCAACGACTTCCTCGTCTTCGGCTCGATGGCGATCGGCTCCTTCGCGTCGGGCAATCTGCTCGCGCTCTACGGTTGGGTGGTCGTCAACGGCGTCGTGTTCCCGGTGGTGCTGATCGCCGCGGCGCTGCTGCTATGGCTGACGCTGCGGAGCCGGCGGCCGGCGGTATGAGCAAGGCGGGCCGTCACTCTCGGCGCGTCGGCGCTGTGCCTTTGGCACCTGCCGCGGCAGGCGCAGCCGCTTGCGGCGCCTGAGGTGTCGCGACCGAGATGCCGAATAGACGCCATTGCCCGTTCACATTCTCGAACAGAAGATCGAACTTGATCTGCAGCGGGCGTGTCGGGAAGACGCCGGAGAGTTGCAGCATGCTTTGCCCGTTGAGCGCGGGCGGCGCACTGAGTTGCGGTGCGATCAGCGCCACCGCAAACAGGTCGAAGTTGCGGCGCCGCAAATCGGAAAAGATCACGGCAAGGTCCGCGGCGGAATTTTTCGCCTGAAAGCCGGGCGCGGCGAGGTCGCGCAGCACGGTGTAGTTGCCGGAGCGGTTGGCGTCGTTGAGCGTGAGCAGCGTCGAGCGGATGAGGTAAAGCGCCTGTTCGAGGCTGACCGGCAGCGTCGCCTTTGGTGCAGCAGCAGCCGGCGCGGGCGTCTGCGTCTCCACGCGCGATCGCGTGGTTGCGATGTCCTGCCAGCGCTCGGCAAATGGTGCCTCCGGCGTGGGCTGCGCGGCGGCCATCAGCGGCATGAGCGCAAGCGCCGAGAGGACGCCGGTCAGGCGCATTTGCGTGATTGCCAGCACCGGCGCCCTACCAGCCAACGCGCATGCCGAGCCGGCCGCCGGCGATCCGCTCGTCCGCGCCGTAGCCGAAGCCAGCCGTCAACTGCATGTTGTGGGTGAGACGGGCGGCCGTGTTGATCGCGAAACCGTGTGCGCCCTGGAATGTGCCATAGTTGATGGTCGCCGCGAAGTTTTCGTTCGGCAACAGCGTGGGCACGCCGGCCATCGCGAAGGCCATCGCCACGCCGGTGAATGCCTTGCTGCTGCGGCGGTCGAGATCGTCGAGGCGGGCGTTGATTGCGGTGATGTCGCCGTTCGAGGCCAAGCCGAGTTCGGCGAGTGACGCCGTGGCGAGATTGCCGCTCGCGTCCGATGTGACGATCTGCGTGGGGCCGCTCTGCGCCGCCTTGCTCGCCGCCGAGGCGATGCCAGTCATGGTGTAGGTATTGGTTGCGGTGCCGAACACCTGCTGGTTGGTGCGCGTGGCCGTCGCGCCATTGCCGAAGGCAGCGGAGTTGGAAAACGTCGCTGATGCGTTGCCGCCGACGGCGACGGAATTGTTGCTCGCTGTTGATTCCCGGCCGATGGCGACGTTGTTGGTGAAGTCGCCGCTGGCATTGGCAAGGGCGCCGATGGCCACGTTGGCGCTGCCCATGCCGCTGGCATTCGCTTGAATACCCGTCGCCACATTGCCGGACGAACTGCCGCTGGCGTTGGCTTCGTATCCCACGGCCGTGTTGGAGGCGCTGAAACCGCCAGACGCGTCGGCGTTGGTGCCGCAGGCCACGTTGGATGCGCTTCCTGTCGCCGTCGCGCCGGCTCCGCCGCCGGCCGTGCTCTCGCAAACGAATTGCGCTGCCGCCGGTCGCGCGGTTGTCAGCGCAAGCGGCAGGTTGACCACGGCGACACACAGCAACCCCTGCCAAAAAGGGCGAAGTCGAACCGGCAAGTTCCGAGCAGACATGAGACCCCCCATTTCCTGCGCGGGCGGAGAACTCGGTCTGAGAGTCCGGCGTCTCGCCCGCGATCTGACGTTTATGGAACCTAGCCTCAAAATTTGCGGGCGGGCGGGGGGCCGGGCCAGAATTCTACAATTTCTCCAAGCGTTTCTAATTGGCAACGGTCGGCTGACGGCGTCCGGCGGATGTCACGAAACTAGGAGTTTAGTCATAATTCGTGATTGGCTTTCGTCCGAAACTAGGACTATATTCCATAAATCCCGCTCGTCGAGGGGCGTCTTCCGGAGACGTTCGCGAGGATGGAGCGGGATGCGGCGCCCTGCGGGCCGGCCCGAACGTGGAGCCGGCTCCCGGGTGGCCCCGGGGCTCCGCCCCTCCGGCATTACGAC
>Ga0073934_10001887_pt1 | contig 47159 bp, 44 predicted proteins | sample LarsenN4metaG_FD_76834 | JGI IMG/M metagenome (GOLD analysis project Ga0073934, IMG submission 76834) | Hot spring sediment bacterial and archeal communities from British Columbia, Canada, to study Microbial Dark Matter (Phase II) - Larsen... ...
ACCAAGCGCCTCTCGCCCTGGCTCGAGCACTACAACCGCCGCCGGCCCCACACGGCCTTGGGCTACCGTCCGCCCGTGAGCCGCATCCGGAGGTCCCGATGACGAACCTCCCTGGACGCGACAGCTAGCCCGCTACTCGGGCGCGAACACCTCGCGGGGCGGGAGGCGGCGCGCCAGCGACGCGGGGTACAAGCCCGCGACGAGCGCCGCGGCGGCGACGCCCAGGAAGAGGAGCGCGAGGTCCCGCACCGGGAGATCGAAGCGGACCGACCAGCCGAACGCCTCGCGCAGCACGTCCGTGACCATCGGGTAGGCGCAGAGCGCTCCGACTCCGATCCCGGCGACGGCGCCGAGGCCGGAGATCAGCGCGGCGTCCGCCAGCACGAGCGCGGTGAGCTGTCCGTTCGTCGCGCCGACGGAGCGCAGCAGGAAGAGCTCTCTACGCCGTTCGGCGACGGTTCCGATCAGGAGGTTCATGACCGCCAGGCCTCCCAGCACGGCGCTGAAGAGCGCCATCCGCGAGAGCATGGCAGCCAGGCGCCGAAGCACGTCGCCCGCGTAGCGGTCGAGGGCCTCGCCGTGGATGAAGAAGAGATCCTGGCGTCCGGCCACGGCGCTGCGGATGGCGTCGATCGCGGACTCCGCCGGCGAGTCCACCCACGCGGCCAGCAGGTACGAGCCCTCCCGCTTCCAGAGGCCGTCCAGCACGCCGATGTCGAGCTGAATGGAGCCCGCCGGTCCGACGTAGTCGCGAAACACGCCCGCGACGCGGAAGGTGCGCGGACCCTTCGGTGTGGTGAGCGTGAGGGAGTCGCCCGCCGAGATTCCGAAGCGATCGGAGAACGCGTCCGACACCGCGATCTCGCCCGCCGCGAGCGCGCGTGCCAAGGCCGCCGGGTCCGATCCGACCGCCGGGAGGCGCCCGTAGCGCTCGAGCACCGCCATCGTCTGCCCGACGAGCAGCACCTCCTCGCCCTCGTACAGGACGTCGCCCGTGAAGAGCTCGGACACCGCATGCACGCCGGGGACGCGCCGGATCCGCTCCGTCGTCTCGTGTGAAACCAGCTCGCGGTCGCGGCCCTCGAAGGGGCTGCCCGCCGTGATCAACACCGCGCCGCGGTACTCGGCGGCGATCCAGTCGTCGAAGGTCGAGGCCAGGCTCTCGACGATCACGAGCGTGGCGCTGAGGCCCGCCAGGACCCCCGCCACCCCGGCGAGGGTGATCCCTGCGCTGCGCGAGCGGGTCGCGAGAGACGCCCCTACGAGCCGCCCGATGCGCGGAACGACGCGCTCCGAGAACCGGCGTCCCATCCGCAGCGCGGGCGGGAGGAACGCGGCCGCGGTCCATGACAGCAGGATTCGAGCGCCTGGGAACCCGGCTCGGCGTGACCCAGCCCCGCCTCTCGCCCGAAACTTACGAGGCTCTCGCCGCCCACCCGTGGCCGTGGCCGGGAAACGTGCGCGAGCTGATGAACCTTCTCGAGCGGGCGCTCATCCGGCATTACGGAAGCGTCTTCGACGAGCGGGAGCTGATCGAGTCGATCTCGTCCGGTTCCGGCGAGAGAGGCGCCTCCGAGGAGGGCCCGCCCAGCCGCGCCGCCGTCGCGAGCGCGCTGATGGCGACCGGCGGCAACATCGCGCGCGCGGCGCGACGTCTCGGGGTCGCGCGTACGACGCTCCGCTACCGGATCAGCGCGTTGGGGCTCGAGTCGCTGCTGCCGCGCGACTGAACGCTTCCGTCGGTCGCGGCCGCGCGGCGGGAGCTCGGCGCGCTTCGTCGCAATCGACGAAAATGACCCCTCCGTGTGTCGGTGGAGCTCGCCTGGAGCTTCCCGCTCGGCGCGCTCGCGTGCTACAGCAAATCGACGGAGGTGGCCGTGGCGGAGCCGACCGTCGTGCTGTGGGACGTCGGTCCGAGGCTCGGCTCCGCTTGCGAGGCGGTGGCCCGCGAGCGCGGAGCCCCGACGAGCGCCGTGTCCGGAGCTCTCGCATCGCCGGCCTGCGGCAGGCCCGTCCGCCTGGCGGTCGTGGGTGGCTGCTCCGCAGCGTCGATACGGGAACGGCTGTTGACGGCCGGCAAGCAGCTCCCGAATGCACTCGTCGCCGGCGTCGTCCCGCCCGGCGATCTCGCCGCCGCCGCCGCCGCGGTCTCCGACCTCGAACGCATCGCCCTGGTGGAGGAAGGCGGATCGGCGATCCAGCTCGCGCTCGAGCTGCTCGAGGCGGGGAGCGTCGAGCCGAGTCGCTGGCCCGCCGGGTTCGTGGCGTCAGCCTCGCGAGCGCTCTCCTGCGCGCGCGAATCGCCACCGCCGCGTCCTGCGACGTGACGGTTCTGCTGCTCGGCGAGACGGGGACGGGCAAGTCGGCGGCGGCGCGCGCCATCCACGAACGATCCGCGCGCGCCAGCGGGCCGTTCGTCCACGTCGACTGCGCCGCGCTCTCAGCGACGGTCCTCGAGAGCGAGCTGTTCGGCCACGAGCGCGGATCGTTCACCGGGGCCGTCGCGCGGCGCGCGGGGCGCTTCGAGGTCGCCGGCGAGGGGACGATCTTTCTCGACGAGATCGGGGAGATCTCCGACTCGCTGCAGAGCAAGTTCCTGAGAGTTTTGGAGGAGCGACTCTTCGAGCGCGTGGGGAGCTGCGTCAGTCAGCCGATGCGAGCCCGCGTGGTCGCCGCGACCCAGGTCGACCTCGCGCGCGTGGTCGCGGAGGAGCGCTTCCGCGCGGACCTGTACTTCCGGCTGCGCGTGTACTCGATTCGGGTGCCGAGCCTGCGCGAGCGCAGGGCGGACATCGCGGCGCTGGTGAGGCACGCCGTGCCGCGCCTGTGTGCGGAGCTGGGGCGTCCGGTGCCGGCCGTGCAGCCGAGCTTCCTGGACCGGTTGCTCGCGCACCCGTGGCCCGGAAACGTCCGCGAGCTGCTGCACACGCTCGAAGCGGTGTTGATCCGGCGCGCCCACGGCCCGCTCCAGGCTTCGGCGCTCGACGAGGTGCTCGCGGAGGTGGATCTGGCGCGCCCGGCGCCAGTAGGCACCGCGGCGTTGGGAAGCGACGAGCAGCTCCGCAGGGCTCTCATCGCGACGAACGGCAACGTCGCGCTGGTGGCGCGCATCCTGGGGGTTCCCCGGAGCACGGCGCGCTACCGCATCAAGCGACTGGGCCTGTCGCACCTGACCGCACGGGAGTGAGGCGGCGGCTCCCGGCGCTGGGGGCGTGCGGCCGTACGATCGGACGCCCGCCTGGGCGCCTCAGAAGGGGTTCGCGCCCTCGTTCCGCTCGGCCTGTGCGATGGCGGCGGCGAGCGTGTCGCGCAGGCGGCGCAGCGCGGCGCTCTCGGCGGCGAACGCCTCCTGCTCCTCGGACGTCGACTCGCGCTCTTCGTAGAGATCCTGGCGCGCCGCGAGGGCCTGGTCGCCGGCGGCGAGCTCGGCGCGCGCCTCCGCGCGCCGCCCGGCCCCGAGGTAGGCGAGGCCCCGCTGGAAGCGGATCGCGAGCGGCGGCGGCGCCGGCGGGTGGCGCTGCTCGAGGAAGCGGCGCAGCGTGCGCTCGGTCTCGAGGAGCTCGGGCGGCGCGGGCGCGAAGGCGTTGCCGAGCGCGCAGCGCGGGCCGAAGCGCCAGTGGTCGAAAGCCTCCAGCGCGTCGTCGCGCAGGATGAACCAGGAGCTGCGCGTCGCGCGCCAGCGCTCGCGCCCGACCCAGTCGCGGCAGCGGCGCACGGACAGAATCGCGATCTCGCCCGCGGGATCGCGCACGGCTTCGCGCGCCGAGATCGCCTCCCACAGGCCGCCGCGGACGCGCGCGAGGCGGAGCTCGCGCACGTCGACGTCCATCCCGCCCGGCTCGCCCGTGCGCAGGAGCGCGAGGACGTCGCCGAGGGCCATCCCCGGGGAGGGCAGCGGCGGCCCGGCGCCGTCGACGGCGAGCGCGTCCGCGGGCAGCGCGCCCGCCGCGCCCTCGCTCTTCCAGGTGCAGCCCGCCGCCCACGCCGCCCAGGCCGCGAGCAGCGCGGCCGCGCCCCGCGTCGCGACACGTCCCCTCATCCGGCTGCTCCTCCGCCCCTCACGCCGCGCCCGGCGCCTGCAGCTCGACGAAGCGCCGGTACGCCCCACCGGGCCGCGCCACGAGCTCCTCGTGGCGCCCGCGCTCCACGATGCGGCCGGCCTCGAGGAACACGATCTCGTCGGCCGCGCGCACCGTGGAGAGGCGGTGCGCGACGACCAGCACCGCGTGGTCGCGGCTCGCCTCGCGCAGCGCGGCGACGAGGCGCTGCTCGGTCTCCGGGTCGAGCGCCGACGTCGGCTCGTCGAGGATCAAGACGCGCGCGGGCTTCGCGAGCGCGCGCGCGATCGAGAGCCGCTGCTTCTGGCCCACCGAGAGCTTCCCGCCGGCGCGCCCGAGCCGCGTCGCGTAGCCCTCCGGCAGGCGCCGGACGAACTCGTCCGCGCCGGCGATCTTCGCGGCGCGGCGCAGCTCCGCCTCGCTCGCGTCCGGGTTCCCGAGGCGGAGGTTCTCCGCGACCGTGGCGTCGAAGAGCACCGTCTCCTGGAAGACGAAGGCGACCTGCGCGCGCACCGAGGCGCGCGTCGCGGCCGCGGCGTCGACGCCGTCGAAGAGCACGCGGCCCGCGCTCGGCGCGAGGAAGCGCGGCACGAGCGAGGCGAGCGTCGTCTTCCCGGCGCCCGCGGGCCCGACCAGCGCGACGACGCGACCCACGCGCAGCTCGAGCGTCGCGTCGCGCAGCGCCTCGCTGCCGTCCGGGTAGCGGTAGGAGACGTCCTCGAGCCGCACCGACTCGCGCAGCGGCGGGAGGGGGCGCGCGCCGGGCGGGTCCTCCTCGGACGGAAGGTCCATGAGGAAGAAGACCCGGTCGAGCCCGGCCGCCGCCTCCTGCAGGCGGATCCAGAGCGCGCCGACCTCGACGCAGGCGAAGCCGAGCACGAGGAAGTAGCTGAAGAGGAGGCCGAAGTCGCCGAGCGAGATGCGGCCGAGGATCACGAGGTCGGCGACGTAGTAGAACGCCCAGGCGCCGATCGCGAAGCCGGGGAGGAGCGCGACGAGGGCCGCGGCCATCCCGACCGCGAGCTGGTCGCGGAAGCGGCTGAAGCTGCTCCACGAGTCGCGGTCGAAGCGGCGGCGCTCGCGGCCCTCGGCGCCGAGGCTCTGGACGGCGAGGATGTGGGTGAGGCCCTCCTCGAGCGTGGAGGTCGTCCCCGCGCCCGCCTTCCGGCTGCGCGAGCTGCGCCGGCGCACGGCCGCCGCGAACGGCCAGGTGGCGACGAGGGCCACGAGGAGGAGCCCCGCGGCGCACGCCACGATCGTCGGGTGCGCGCCGAAGACCGCCTGGAGCGCGGCGATCGTGACGACCGCGAGGAGGAGCGCTCCGATGGGCGTGAGCACGATGCGGTACACGCCCGCCGTGATCGCGGGCGTGTCGTACATCACGCGGTAGACCGCGTCGCCGATGCGCTCGTCGTCGAACGCGGTGAACGGGAGCGCCTGGATGCGCTCGAAGAGCCGCGCGCGCACGTGGTGGTTGAGGTCCTGCGTGAGGCGCAGCGTGAAGCGGAAGTCGAGCAGGCCCAGGAGGCCGCTCGTCATGCTGAAGCCGGCGTTCGCCTCGTTCTCCGTGCGCGTCGCGTGGTCGTGGCCGCCGTAGAGGTAGGCGTCGGCCTGGTCGCGCTCCGAGCCGCCGCTTCCCACCGCGCCGAGGAGGGCGACGAGGAGGAGCTGCGCGCCGAGCATCCACAGCAGGATCGCCTCGGGGCTGTGCCCCGCGAGGAGGCCCACGAGCGGCGCGATCGGCGCGGGGTAGGGCGTCGTCGGCGCGTCGACCGGCACCCCGACGATCACGTGGTCGACGACGATCTTCACCGGCCACGGCAGCACGAGGAGGGGAAGCAGCGAGAGCACGAGGAGGCCGAGCTTCGCGGCGAAGCGCGCGCGGAAGGGCGCCACGTAGCGCAGCGCCCGGCGCAGCACGCGGATCGCGTCGGCGTGCGCGAGCTCTCCGCTCTCCTCGAGGGGCGCCCTCACGCGCCGCTCCCCGTGGCCGCGCGCGCGCGCCGCGGCGCCGCGCCCTCGTGCTCGACGAGCGCGCGGTAGCGGCCGTCCTCGCGGGCGAGGAGCTCCTCCGGGCTGCCGAACTCGACGAGGCGACCCTCCTGGAGCACGGCGATCCGGTCGGCGCGCCGCACGGTCGAGAGGCGGTGCGTGATGAGGAAGATGAGGCGGCCCTTTCCCCACGCCGCGAGGTTCTCGAGCACGCGCAGCTCCGTCTCCGCGTCGAGCGAGGCGGTGGGCTCGTCGAGGATCAGGATCGGCGCGTCCTTCAGCACGGCGCGCGCGATCGAGAGCCGCTGGCGCTGGCCCGTCGAGAGCTTCGTGCCGCGCTCCCCGAGCGGGGTGTCGTAGCCGAGCGGCTGGCGCTCGATGAACTCGTCGGCGCAGGCGACCCGCGCGGCCGCGCGCACCTGCGCGTCGGTCGCGTCGGGCACGGCGTAGCGGACGTTCTCGCGGATCGTCGTCCCGAAGAGCAGGTTCTCCTGGAGCGCCACCGCGACGTGCGCGCGCAGGCTCTCGACACGGAAGCGCCGCACGTCGACGCCGTCGATCTCGATCGAGCCCTCGTCCGGCTCGAAGAGCCGCAGGAGGAGCGCCATCAGCGTGGTCTTGCCGGAGCCCGTGGGCCCCACGATCGCGGTCACGCTCCCGACCGGGGCTTCGAAGTCGACCCCCTCGAGCGCGGGCCGCGCCGGGTCGTAGCGGAAGGAGACGTTGCGGAAGCGCACGCCGCCGCGGATGCGCGGGACGTCGACCGCGCCCGGCTCGTCGCGGACCTCGGCTTCGAGGTCGAGCACCTCGAACACCCGGTCGAGGCCGATCGCGATGTCCTGCGTCCGGCCCCAGGTGCGGAAGAGCGCGCGCAGCTGGCCGGCGCCGTCGCCGAAGCGGGTCTTCGCGTAGTTGAAGATGCCGAGGTTCCAGGCGGTGAAGCCCAACGCGGCGACGGCGATGGCGTCGCCCCCCCGCGTGCGGAGCGCCGTCCACGCGCCGGCCAGCGCGAGCGCGACGCCCGTCACCTGGAAGAGGAGCACGAGGTACGAGGCGAGGAGGCCGCGGGCGTCGAACGCGGCGGCGAAGGCGGCGCGGCTCGCCGCCTCGAAGCGGCGCTGCTCCGCGGCTTCGGCGCCGTACGCCTTCACCACGCGGATCCCGGCCAGCGTCTCCTGGATCCGCGACGTCGCGGCGCTCGTCGCCTCGCGGGCCGCGCGGAAGCGCACGCGCAGGCGGCGCGAGAACCAGGCGCCGAGCGCGAGGAAGGGGGGGAGGAGGCCGCCGAGGAGGAGCGCGAGCCAGGGGTCGAAGAGCGCCACCACGCCGAGGCTGAACAGGTAGCGCGCCAACGTGTAGACGGGCGTGAGGAACAGCACCTCGATGAGCTGCGTCACCATCGCGCTGTCCTGCACCATGCGGTAGATCGCGTCGCCGACGCGGCTCTCGGCGTGGAAGCGCAGCGAGAGCGCCTGCAGGCGCTCGAGCAGCGCGACGCGCAGGTGCTGGTTCACGCGCTGGAGGATCCAGACCTGGTAGTAGTAGAGCGCCATCACGAGGGGCGTGACGGCGATGCCGACGACGACGCCGACGAAAACCGTGCGGCGTAGCACCTCGCGGCGCGCGTCGACGGCGAGCGCATCGACGTCCACGAAGCGCGCTGGATCGAGCCCGAGGAGCTGCGCTTCGACGGGAAGGAGCGCCGTGCCCTGGAGCGCGCGCGTCCAGAAGGCGTCGAACAGGAGCACGCCGAGCGGCACGAAGAGGAGCGCGAGCGCCCCGAACGCGCCGAAGAGCGCGGCCACGTGGCGGCGAACCGGGCGCAGCAGGTGGACGCAGCGCCACAGCAGCGCGACGACCATGCGGAAGCCGAGCCGATCGTCTCCGCGCCCGGTGCCGAGCGCTGCGAGCTGCGCGCGGGCGTCGCCCGTCTCCCGCCCGTCCACTCCCGCCCGCTCCCTCGGCTTCGCGCCCCGGGGAAGCTACCGCCGGCGCGCTACAGCCGCAGCCGGGGCTGCCGGCGGCGCGCCTGGACCCCGCGCACGGCCGCGCCGAGCGCCATCCCGGTGGAGAGGATCAGCGCGCCCGTGATCCACTCGGGCCAGCGGGCGCCCGCGCGCAGCGCCTCGTTCTCGCGGCGGATGCGATCGAGCTGGTCGGCGCGCCCGGCGCTCGCCTGGGCCTGCTCGTCGGCGTGCCGCCGGGCGTCGTCGACGGCGCGGCCGGCCGCCTCGAGCTGGCGCCGCAGCTCGGCGACCTCGGCCTCGAGCCGCGCGATGCGCTCCTCGGGCGGGCCCTCGCGCGCGAGGAACGCGCTCGCGATCCATCCCGCCTTGCCGTCGGACCGCCGGATCCGCGCCCACTCGCCCTTCGTCTCGAGCACCTCGATGCGCTCGCCGGGCGGCACCGAGCCCAGCCACGCGTGCTCGCTGCTGGCGCCCGCGCGCAGGCTCGGCGCCGCGCCGCGCACCCACGCCTCCTCGGCCTGGCCGCGCGCGGGCGCGAGCGCGGCGAAGACGAGCGCCAGCCGGATGGCGAGAGCGGCGCGAGCGGGCGCGCGGTGCATCGTCCCCCCCGAGGCGGTGCGGTGCGCGGAGGGTAGCGCCCGAACGCGAGGCGCGGCGCGGGGTTGGACAACGAGGGCCCAGACCCTAGAATCCTCCGTCCGTTCCCCGGTAGCTCAGCTGGTAGAGCAAGCGGCTGTTAACCGCTGGGTCGCAGGTTCGAGTCCTGCCCGGGGAGCCAGACGCCGGGGCGCCGGCGGCGGACCGCGCGTGCGGACCGTGCCCGCGTCAGGGCACGCCGGGCAGCGTGACCTCGACGCTCTGCGGCTGGCTCACGAGGCCGTCGCGGTCGAACGCGGACAGCCGGTAGACGAGCCGGCCGCCCGTCTCCTCGGGCAGCCGGTCCTCGAAGCTCGTGCGGTCGGCGGGCACCTCCGCGACGGTCTCCTCCCCGCCGTCGTCCCCGCGGCGGCGCACGATGCGGTAGCCGGCGACGTTGGGCTCGACGTTGCGCTCCCACGCGAGCATGACCGCGGTCGGTGTCGCAGAGACGACGCGCAGCGACGCGGGCGGAAGCGGCTCGGGGCGCGTCACGCCGCGCAGGGCGCGCGTCGGCATGCCCTCGCCGCCGGCGGCGTTCACGGCGGCGACCTTGTAGTAGAACACCCGGAGCGGCGCGAGCCCGCGGTCCACCCAGGTCGTCGCGTGGCGTCCCTCGATCCGCGCCACGGGCTCGTAGCGCCCGCGCAGGCTCGGGCTGCGGTAGACGACGTAGCCCGCGACCGTCGGGTCCGCGACCGCCCGCCACGTGAGCGCGATCCTTCCGGTCTGGTGGTCGTACGTCCGCAGCCCCTCCGGGCGCGCGGGCGGCGGCGCGGTCGTCGCGCTCACGACGGGGGTCGCGGCGCGCGCGATGCGGCCCTCGAGGTCGAACGCGCGCACGCGGTAGAAGTACGTGGCGCCGTCGCCGAGGTCGGTTCCCGGCAGCGCCTTCGGCGCGAGATCCGCGCCGCGGTCGACGAACGACGTCTCGAAGCGGTCGTGCGTCGTCCCGATGCGCTGGAAGTCCGCCTTCTCGCGCAGCGCGCGCTCGACGACGTAGCCGCCGACGTCGCCGGTGAGGAGCGGGTCCCACTTGAGGGGCACGGCGCGCAGCTCCCCGGACACGGCGCGTATCCCTTCCGTCGTCGCGAGCTCCGCGGCCGGCTCCTCGCGCAGGAGGAGGGGCGGCGGTCCCTGCGCCCGCTCGAGCGCGCGGCGCGCGGCCTCGACGTCGAGCACGGTCTCGCAGCCGCATGCGAGCACCGCGGCGAGGAGCGCGGCCGGGACGCGCACGCGCCTCATTCCCCCCCGACGGGCCCGGCGCCCGGCGGCTCGGAGCGCAGGCGTTCGAGGTTCTGCAGCAGCGTGTTGGCGCGCTCGACGTAGGCGCGCGCCTCCTCGTTGCCCGGGTCGATGAGGAGCGCCCGCCGCCACGCGTCGAGCGCGCGCTCGAGCTCCTCGCGCTGGTAGTGCGTGCGGCCCTGCTCGAGGAGGCCCGGCACCTCCGGCGCGAGGCGCGCGCGCAGCGAGGCGAGGTGCGCGCGCGAGCGCTCGTGGGACGGGTCGAGCCGCTGCGCGCGCAGCTCCTGGCGGATCGCCTCGTAGGCGTCGCCGGCGCGCTCGGCGGCGAGCGCATTCTGGTGGTAGCCCTCCGCGCGCACCTGCGCCTCGGTGGGCTGCGCGGGCGCGCGCGGCGGCGGCGAGCGGCGCGCGGGGGGCGCCGCCGCCTCGGGCGGGGGCGGGCGGGGCGCGCCGGCGCGGGCGATGTCGGCGCGCGCGTCCTCGGCGCGCACGGCGTCGATGTAGGCGAGGTAGCCGCGCGCCGACTCGTTGCGGTCGTCGAGGGCGAGCACCTGCTCGAACGCGGCGCGGGCGCTGCGGTAGTTGCCCGAGGTGAAGCCGCGCCGGCCGCGCGCCAGGAGCGCCTCCACCTCCTCCCCCAGCGCGTCCCCGAGCTGGCGCGAGAGCGTCTCGAGCTCGGGATCGAAGGGATCGAGCTCGCGCAGCGCCGCGAGGTCCGCACGGGCGGCGGGAAGGCGGCCCGCCTCGAGGTGGTCGCGCAGCGCGGCGTGCGCCGCGCGCTTTCGCGCGTCGAGCCGGCGGGCCAGCGCCTGGACGTGGTCGAGCGTGGCGTGGTCGTTCGGCTCCAGCTGGAGGGCGAGCCGGTAGTGGAGGATGGACTCCGCGAGGCGGCCCTGCGACTCGAGGTAGACGGCCCGCTTCTTGTAGCGCTCGACGAGCTGGCGGAACTCCTGCTCTACCGCGGCGATGCGCTGGCGCACCTTCGGGTAGTAGGTCGCGTCGGACTCGACCTTGCGCCAGATCTCGAGCGCGCCGAGCCGGTCGCCCTCCCGGTAGCGGCGCTCGCCGAGCTCGAGCGGCGTCGCGCACGCGAGGCCGGCGAGCGCGGCGAGGAGCCAGGCGGCGGCGCGGCGCCGCCGAGCCGCGGCACGGATCATGCGGCAGAGCCGGCCACGCCGCCGGGAAGCGCGGCGAGCGCGCCGCGGGCTTCGGCATCCACGGAGTACACGTGCACCGGCTCGAGCCGCCCCGAGAGCTGGCGCTCGCCTTCGAAGCGCAGCCGCAGCGCCCCGCGCACGCGCCGCTGCACCGCCTCGGAGACGAGGATCTGCGACGGGCGCGCCAGCTTCTCGAGCCGGTGGGCCACGTTCACGGCGTCGCCGATCGCCGTGTAGTCGCTGCGGCGGTCGGAGCCGATCGTGCCGACGACGACGACCCCGGTGTGGATGCCGACGCCGAGCTCGACGCGCAGCGCGTCGGGGGCGAAGCGGCGGTTGCGCTCCGCCAGGGCCTGCTGGATCGCGACGGCGGCCCGCACCGCCTGGAGCGGGTGCTCCGCATCGGGCACCGGCGCGCCGAAGTAGGCCATCACCGAGTCGCCGATGAACTTGTCGATGGTGCCGCCGTGGGCCAGGATGCGGTCCGAGGCGAGCTGGAACACCTCGTTCAGGAGCGCGACGACGTCGCTCGCCTTCATGCCCTCCGAGAGCCGCGTGAAGCGCCGCACGTCGGCGAAGAGGATGGTGACCTCGCGCTCCGAGCCGCCGAGCGTCCCGTCGGCGCCGGTCTCGAGCAGCTGGTTCAGCACGTAGTCGCTGACGTAGCGCCCGAACGCGCTCTGGATGCGCTCCTTCTGCTGCAGCGACTCGCCCATCTCGTTGAAGGCGCGCGTCAGCTCGCCGACCTCGTCCTTGGACGTCGGCGGGACGCGCACGGCGAGGTCGCCCTTCGAGAGCCGCTCGACTCCCGCCCGCAGCCGCCGCAGCGGCCCCACGAGGAGCGCCACGAACGCCGTGCCCGACCCGACGCCGAGGAGGGTCACGACCACGGCGAGCACGCTCAGCTGGCGCTGAGCCTCCGCCACCACGGGCTCGACGAGGACGTCGAGGTCGAGCTCGAGCTGCGCCTCGCCGACCGGAACGCCGCTGTAGGTCACGGGCGCGGCCAGGAGCAGCCGCTCGCGGTGGCGCTCCACGGCGACGCCGATGCGCGCGCCGCCGGCCAGCGCGCGCAGCACCTGCCCGTGCTCCGCGGGGTCGAGCGCCGCCACCGCGTACCCGTTCGTGCGCAAGAGCCGCACCGCGACGATGCCCTCCTCCGCGCCGGCGTGCTGCGCGAGCGCGACGAGGCGCAGCTCGTCGTTCGCGAGGAGCGGCTCCTTCGCGTCGCTCGCCAGATTCTCGACGAGCGCGCGGCCGCGGCGCTCGGCGGCCTCCTCCAGCGCCCGGCGCTCGTGCTGCGTGGCGACCCACGCGAGGACCAGGCACGCGATCACGAGGATCGCGACCACGAGGGCGCTGAACTTGACCTGCAGCGAACGCACCGCTCAGGCGTTCCCCAAGGGAGGCAACTGTAGCGCGCCGAGGGGGGCCGCCAGCGCGGCCCCTCAGGCGTCGTAGCGGATGTCGAGGATCGTGACCTCGCGCGTCCCGCGCGGGACGCTGATCTGCACGGTCGCGTCGGGCCCCTTGCCGAGGAGCGCACGGGCGATCGGCGACGTCACCGAGATCAGCCCTTCGCGCACGTCGGCCTCGTCCTCGCCCACGATGCGCCAGGTGAGGCGCTCGCCGGAATCGAGATCCTCGATCTCGATGGTGGCGCCGAAGCGCACGCGATCGGCGTTCTGCCCGCCGGGGTCGATCACCTGGGCGCGCGCGAGCCGGTCGTTCACGAAGCGGATGCGGCCCTCGATCTGGGCCTGGCGCTCCTTGGCGGCGTGGTACTCCGCGTTCTCGGAGATGTCGCCGTGGGAGCGGGCCTCCTCGATCTCCTTCACGATCTTGGGGCGCTCCACGGACGTGAGCCGCTTCAGCTCCTCTTGGAGCATGCGGTAGCCGCGCGGCGTCATGGGGATGCGATCGGTCAGCGGTTCACCCTCGGGGAGGCTCCGAGGCAGGGTACCCGATGAGGTGATGGGCGCCACGAGGCGGGCCCCTGCGGGGCGGCCGGGGCGTCGCGCCGCGGCGTCGCCCCGCGCGGTCAGCGCGGCCGGTCGCGCAGGGCGACGACGTCGATCTCGACGCCGACGCCGCGCGGGAGCGCGCCCGCCTGGATCGTCGAGCGCGCCGGGCGCGGCCGACCGCGGAAGCGGCGCTCGTACACCGCGTTCATGCGCGCGAAGTCGCCGAGGTCGGCGAGGTACACCGTGGTGCGGACCACGCGCTCGAGCGAGGAGCCCGCGGCCTCGAGCACGGCCGCGAGGTTGTCGAGCACGCGCTCGGTCTGCGCCTCGATGTCCCCGGCCACGAGGGCCCCCGTCGTCGGATCGAGCGGGATCTGCCCCGAGGCGAACACCCATGCCCCGACGGCCACCGCCTGGGAGTAGGGGCCGACCGGGGCGGGGGCCCGGTCCGTGCGGATCTCCTCGGGCCCCTCGGGCACGGGCCTCAGTTCGTTCCCGGCTCGCCGGCGGGCGGCTCGTCGAGCAGGCGCTCCTCGAGGACGCGCAGCAGGTAGCCGACGAGCAAGAGGTTGGGAAGCCGGCGGGCAAGCGGACCGTCGACCCGCTCGGCCTGCGCGAAGGACTCCGCGTAGGAGCCGAAGAACTCGAGCGTCTCGAGGGGCACGTTCTTCGCGAGCACCTCGTTCACCCGCTCGATCGAAAGCCCGGCGAACAGCTCCGCGAATTCCCAGGCCAGCTCTGCATGCGTCATCGGGGCCACCTGTCGTGGGGCCTGCGCGCCGCCGACAGGCTCCGCGCCTGGAAACTGGAGGCAGGCATGGTGCGCGCGGCGTTCCGCGAGCGCGGGCGATCCTGCCACCGGCGCGGGGGGCTGTCAACGAAAAGCGCGGGTACGCGCTCCGTCGGAGCGGAGCCGCCCGCGGCTGCGCGCGCGTTGCCGGCTCGTTGCGCGCGTCGCCTTCAGATGCGCTGCTCTTCGTCGCCCCCGACTGCCTCTTCGAGCGCGCGCTCGAAGAGCCCCTCCTGCACGAACAGGGGCGCGCGGAACCGCAGCGCCAGCGCGATGGCGTCGCTCGGGCGCGCGTCGACCTCCACCGAGCGCCCGTTGCGCGCGAGGACGATGCGCGCGTAGTAGACGCCGCCCGAGAGATCGGTGACCACCACGCGCGCGACCGTGCCTTCGAGGCCGTCGACGAGCCGCTTGGCGAGGTCGTGCGTGTTCGGGCGCGGCGGCGCGACCGACTCGAGCTCGCTCGCGATCGCGCTCGCCTCCGGATACCCGATCCAGATCGGGAGCTTCCGCGACCCGCGCAGCTCTTCGAGGATCACGACCGGGCTCTCGGAGCGCTGGTCGAGCGCGATGCCGCGCACGCGCACCTCGATCCCGGGCGCGGCGGCGCTTGCGCCGTCGGCGCCGCGTTGGCACGTCGCGCCGACGGCGCAGAGGAGCAGCGCGGTCACGAGCGTGAGGCGTCGGCGCATGGGCACCTCGCGCGGGGCGGGCGCTCCGACAGCATATCCCGCTCGAAGGCCCGCGTCGCGCGCCGCGGGCGGCGACGGCCGCGCGGCGCGCGGCGAGGGGGCCGCGTGGTCGGGGCGACTGGATTCGAACCAGCGACCTCTTCGTCCCGAACGAAGCGCGCTACCAAACTGCGCCACGCCCCGACGCGGCGAGCCCGCGGAATATGCCCGGTTTCGGAAGGCGGCTCAACCGGCGCGCGCCGGGGTGGGCCTGCGCCGCCCTGCCGGCCCTGCCGCCGTGATAGCATCCGCGGCCGCGGGCGCCGCCGCCGCGCCGGTCGGATCTGCGCCGTGTCGCCGCTCCTCATGTCCCTCTTGCTCGCGCTGCTCTTCGCGCTCGCCCTGGCCGGCGTCGCATGGCGGCCGGCGCTCGTCGTCCGGCATCCGCGCGCCGTGCTCGGCGCCGTCGCCGGGGTCACCCTGCTCGCCGCCTGGCCGCTGGTCTCGCTGCGGCCGCCCGGGCTCGCGCTCCGCATCGACCCCTCGACCGAGCCGCTCGTCCCGGCCGGCGACCCCGCCGCCGCCTTCTACCGCGACGCGGTGGCCGCCTTCGGCGACGACGAGATCTACGTCGTCGCGCTCGAGACCGACGACCTCTTCCGCCCCGAAGCGCTCGCGCGCCTGCGCCGCGTGCACGACGCGATCGCGCGGCTGCCCGAGGTGCGCAGCGTCCAGAGCCTCGCCGACGTGATCGACTTCCGCTGGGTCGCGGAGGAGGGCTGGCTCGACGTCGGGCGCTTCCTCGACGAGATCCCGAACGACCCGGCGGCGCTCGCCGCGCTCCGGCGCGAGGCGCTCGGGCATCCGCTCTACCGGCGCTCGCTCGTCTCCGAGGACGGACGCACGGGCGCGGTGAACGTGACGTTCGAGAAGATGACGGACCGCGCGTTCATCGCCTCGCGCCTCGACGCGCGCATCCGCGCGATCCTCGACGCCGAGACCGCGCCGGGCGCGCGCTTCCACGTGGCGGGGCGCGCGCACGTGAAGCACGCGGTGTACCACCGCATGCTGCGGGACCTGCGCGTCCTCGTGCCCGCGAGCTTCGCGCTCCTCGCCGGCCTCCTCTTCCTCGTCTTCGGGACGCGCCGCGGGATCGCGCTCCCCGTCGCGGTGACGGCGATCGCGACGCTCTGGACCTTCGGCGCGATCGCCTACCTCGACCGCCCGCTCTCGATCATGACGATCCTCCTCGCGCCGACGCTGATCACGCTCGGCAGCGTGCACGGCATCCACGCCCTGGGCCGCTACGAAGAGGAGGCCGGGCGCGCGGGCTCGCCCGCCGAGGCGGCGCTGCGGAGTCTCGAGCACCTGCGCGTCCCCGTCCTCGTCTCCGGCCTCACGACGATCGCCGGCTGGCTCGCGCTCATGAACTCCGACGTCCCGGCGGTCTTCGAGACGGGGGCCTTCGCGAGCCTCGGCGTCGCGTCGATCGTGCTGCTCACGCTCACCGGCTTCCACGCCGCGCTCCCCCTGATGCCGCTCCGCGCGACCGGCGTCGGCGCGCACGGGCCGGCGGACTGGCTCGCCGGGCGCATCGACGCGCTCCTCTCCCGCGTCGGCGACGCGGCGGGCGCGCGGCCGACGGCCGTGCTGGCCGGCTTCGGCGTCGCCTGCGCCGTCGCGGCCGCGCTCCTCCCGCGCATCGAGATCGACACCGACTACCTCTCGTTCTTCGACCGCGCCGCCCCCGTGCGGCGCGACTTCGAGGCGGTGAACCGGCTGCTCGCCGGCGCGGTGCCGCTCTACGTGAGCCTGCGCGGCGACCGCGCCGGCGCGTTTCGGGAGCCGGACGCGCTGCGCGCGGTGGAGCGGCTGCAGACCCGCGCCGACGCGCTGCCGCTCGTCTCGCGCACGCACTCGATGGCGGACATGGTGCGCCTGCTCAACCGCGCGCTCTCGGAGGACGACCCGGCGGCGGAGCGCATCCCCGACACGGGGCCGGGGGTCGCGGAGCTCGTGTTCATGGCGCCGAAGGAGCACCTGGAGCGCTACGCGACGCCCGACCACGCGCGCGCCAACGTGCTGGTGCGGACGGGCGCGGTCGGGACGGCGGCCGTGCGCGCGCTGGTCGCGGACCTGGAGGACGCCGTGCGGAGCGCCGGGTTTCCCGCGTCGGTCGAGGCCCGCGTGACGGGCAACGCGATCCTCCTCGCCCGGAGCGCCGACGGCATCGCCGACGGCCAGCCCCGCTCGGTGGCGTTCGCGACGGCGACCTGCCTCCTCATCGCCGCCGTCGGGCTGCGCTCGCTGCGCCTCGGGGCGGTCGCGATGACACCGAACGTGGTCCCCGTGCTCTTCTTCTTCGGCCTCCTGGGCGCCGGGGTCGCGCCGCTCTCGCTCCCGACGAGCCTGATCGGCTGCGTCGCGCTCGGCATCACGGTGGACGACACCGTCCACTTCCTCGCCCGCTACCGCCTCGAGCGCGCGAAGGGCCTCGAGCCCGCGGAGGCGACCCAGGTGTGCGAGCGCCGGGTGGGCCGCGCGAACCTGGTGACCTGCGTCGCCCTCATCGCCGGCTTCCTCGTGATCGCCCTCTCCGGCTTCGCGACGCTGCGCCAGTTCGGGCTCCTCTCGGCGGCGACGATGGCGATGTGCCTGGCCTGCGACGTCGCGCTGCTCCCGGCGATCCTGCGGCGGTTCAGGATCTGACCCCCACGCCGGCGTCGACGCAGGAGACCGGGCGGCGGCGGGCGCGGCCGGCCCGCGGGAATCATGCGGCTGCGATGCGGGGGCGAGGCGCGCCGCTCCGCCTTCAGTGCGACTGCAGCCGCCGCACCTCGAACTCCTTGTCCGCCAGTGCGGCGTCGGGCTCGAGGTGCTCGACCGTGAGCTCGGTGAAGCTGCCGAGCTTCAGGTTGCGCATCGTGAGGCGCATGGGCCAGTGGACGTCGCCGAAGGTCTGGATCGCGTCGAAGGGGACGGTGAGCTCCTTCACCTCGACGCCCTTCTCGTCCCAGTAACGGGTGCGCAGGGGAACGCAGCGCTCGCGGTCGACGTACGCCACGAGGCGCGAGTACTCCGAGTCCGCCTCCGGCCGCGGGGTGACCTCCACCACGTAGACGGGGTGGCCGTCGAGGCGCGCGTCGGAGAGGCGGCGGTACTCGCCGTCCTCGATCTCCGCGGGGACGATGTCCTCGAACGTGAAGTCGGTGCCGAACACGGCCTCGTTGCGCAGGTTCACGCGCCGGATGCGGCGCGAGGCGGCCAGGTAGACGAACTGGTCGTTCGCACGGTCGGCGTTGTTGATGACGAGGTAGCCCGAGAAGCGCAGGTCGAAGGGGTGCAGGTAGCGCACGAGGGTCTTCGAGAGGACGCCCGCGCGCGGCTCGCCCTTCTCGTCGCGCCAGCTCTTCCACGTCATGCGCAGGCGCGACTCCTGGGCGTTCGCGCCGCGGTCGCCGGACACGAGCCTCGCCTCCTGGACGTACGCGGCGAAGCGGTTGTCGAGGACGCAGCCGTAGATGTCGCGCCCGCTCTTCCCGTCGGCGAACGAGGGCGGGGCGTCCTCGAGCGGGGGGCCCGGGGACGCCTGCGGCGGCGCCGCGCCGGGCGGACCGGGGGGGGCGTCGGGCGCCTGCGCGCGCGCGCCCTGCGAGAGCGCGAGCCCCGCCGCGAGCGCGAGGGCGAGCGCGACGCCCGTCCGCGCGGCGCCGCGGCCGGCGAGCCGCGCGGCGCGGCGACGCACGGGGCGCGAGGCGGTTCGGGGCACGGCGCGGCGGCGACGGGAGCGCCTACACGCTCGCCGCGCCGGCCTCCTCGCGGAGCGCGGCGATCGCCGCGGCGTAGTCGGGGGCGCGGAACACCGAGGTGCCCGCCACGAAGACGTTCGCCCCCGCCCGCGCCGCGGCGCCGACGGTGCCCGGGCCGATGCCGCCGTCGACCTCGAGCTCCACCGCGAGGCCGGCGTCGTCGATCCAGCGCCGGAGCTGCGCGATCTTCGGGACGACGCCCGGGATGAACTTCTGCCCGCCGAAGCCCGGGTTCACACTCATCACGAGCACCTGGTCGACGTCGGCGAGCACGGGCTCGACGAGGACGGCCGGCGTCGCGGGGTTGAGGACCACGCACGCCTTCGCCCCCGCCTCGCGGATCTGGCAGAGCGTCCGGTGGAGGTGCGGGCAGGTCTCGACGTGGACGCCGACGCGCGACGCGCCGGCGCGCACGTACGCTTCGAGCGAGCGCTCGGGCGCCTCGATCATGAGGTGGACGTCGAGCGGAAGCCGGGTCGCCGCGCGCACCGCTTCGACCACGACCGGGCCGAGGGTCAGGTTCGGCACGAAGTGGCCGTCCATCACGTCGACGTGGATCCAGTCCGCGCCCGCGCGCTCGACGGCCTGCACCTCCTCGGCGAGGCGGCCGAAGTCGGCCGAGAGGATCGAGGGCGCGATCCGGACCGGGAGCCCGCTCACGCGTCGCGCTCGAGGCGCGCGGCGAAGAAGCCGTCCGTGCCGTGGCGGTGGGGGAAGGTGCGGAGCGCGCCGTCCGGGCCGAGGAGCGGCCGCACGCACGCGGGCGCCGCGTCGGGCGCGGCGCGGCGGAAGCCCGGGGTGTCCGCGAGGAAGCTGGCCACGACGTCCTCGTTCTCCTCGGGCGTGAGCGTACACGTACTGTAGACGAGGACGCCGCCGGGCCTCAACGCGCGCGCCGCGGCGGCGAGGAGCGCGCGCTGCGTCGCGGCCAGCTCGGCCGGGTCGCCGGGCGCGACGCGCCAGCGCAGGTCGGCGTTGCGGCGCAGCGTGCCGAGCCCGGAGCAGGGCGCGTCGACGAGCACGCGGTCGAAGGCCCCGGCCGCCGCCTCGGGCGGGAGCCCGGCCGCGACGTCGCAGGCGCGCAGCTCGAGCGTCGCGAGCCCCAGCCGGCGCGCCTCGCGCGCGACGAGCGCGAGGCGGCGCGCGTGGCGGTCGAGCCCGAGCACGCGGCCCTCTGCGCCCACCGCCGCCGCGGCCGCCGTCGCCTTCGCGCCGGGAGCGGCGCAGGCGTCGAGCACGCGCTCGCCCGGCTGCGGGTCGAGCAGCGCGACGACGAGCTGCGAGCCCTCGTCCTGCACCGCGAAGCGGCCGGCGGCGAAGGCGGGATCGGCGGCGGGGTTTCCGCCGTGTCCGAGCACGATGCCGAGCGGCGCGTAGGACGCGGGCCGCGCGTCGGGCCAGCGCGCGCGCAGCTCGGCGAGGAGCGCGTCGCGCGAGATGCGGAGCGCGTTCGCGCGCACGGTGAGAGGCGGCGCGGCGTTCGAGGCCGCCGCGAGCGCTGCCGCCTCCGCCGGTCCGTAGGCGTCCAGCCAGCGCTGCGCCAGCCAGGCGGGCAGGGAGAGCGCGTGCACGAGGTGGCCGAGCGGGTCGCCCTCGAGCGCCGGGAGCGGGAGCGCCTCGTGCTCGCGCGCGAGCCGGCGAAGCGCCGCGTTCACGAGGCCGGTCGCGCGCTCGAGGCCGATCGCGCGCGCCACGCGGACCGCCTGGTCGACGGCCGCGGGGGCGGGAATCGAGTGCAGGAACACGAGCTGATAGGCGCCGAGCCGGAGCACCGAGCGCACGGGGCTCTCGAGCGAGTCCAGCGGGCGCGGGACCACCTGCGCGAGGAGGGCGTCGAGCCGGCCGCGCCAGCGCAGCGTGCCGTACACGAGCTCCGTCGCGAGCGCGCGCTCCTGGGCGGAGAGCGGGGCGTCGGCGAGCGCTCCGTGCAGCGCGAGGTCGGCGTAAGCTCCCGAGCGCTCGACCCGGTCGAGGACGCGCAGCGCGGCGACGCGCGCCTGCGTCGGCCCGCCCTCGAAGGGCGGCGTCCCCGCCGCGCGGGCCGCACGGCCCGCCGGTCTTCCCCGGCGCGCGCGGGGGGCGCTCACGCGCTCGCCCGCTCGAGCCGTGCGCCGTCGGCGACGGGGTGCCCGCGCAGGAAGGCGTCCGCGGGAAGCGCGCGCCCGCCGGCGCGCTGGAGGACCGTCGGGACGAGCCAGCCGTCGCCCGTCGCGACGCGCAGCGTCCCGCCGTCGCGTCGCAGCGTCCCGGGCGGGTCGCCGGCGTGGCCGGGGAGCGCGCGCGCGCCGAGGATGCGGAGCGGCTCGCCCGCGAGGACGGCCGTCGCGCCGGGCCGCGGCGCGAGCGCGCGCACGCGCCGCGCGAGCGCGTCGGCGGGCTCCGCGAAGTCGAGCGCGGCGTCGGCGCGCGAGAGCTTCGGCGCGAGCGTCGCGCCCGCCGGGTCCTGCGGCGTCCACGCGACGCGGCCGCCCGCGATGCGCTCGATCGCCTCCTCGAGCGCGGACGCCGCGAGCTCCGCGAGACGCGCCTCGAGCTCGCCCGCCGTCTCGTCGGGCTCGATCGGCGTCCGGCGCACCAGCGCGACGGGGCCCGCGTCCATCTCGCGCTCCACCCGCATCACCGAGATCCCGGTCTCGCGCTCGCCCGCGAGGATCGCGTGCGCGATCGGCGCCGCGCCGCGGTGGCGGGGCAGGATGCTCGCGTGCGCGTTCACGCAGTAGCCGAGGCGCGGCAGCTCGCGCACCGCGCGCGGAAGGAACTGGCCGAACGCGACCACGACCCCGAGGTCCGGTGCGAGCGCGCGCAGCGCGGCGACCGCGTCGCCCTCGCCCAGGCGCTCCGGGCGCAGGACGGGGATCCCGGCCGCGAGCGCGCACGCGGCGACCGGAGAGGGGGACGGCTTCCGGCCGCGACCGCGCGGCCGGTCGGGCTGCGTCACCACGCCCACGACGGCGTGCCGCCCCGCCCGAAGGCGCTCGAGGCTCGGCACGGCGAACTCCGGGGTGCCCAGGAAGAGGAGCCGAAGCGACGCAGCCGGCGTGGCGCTCGCGCGGGCGCTCAGCGCGCGCCCTGCGCCTCCTGCTGCTCGAGGCGCAGCGCCTTCTTCCGCCGGCTCACGTAGAGGCTCCGCTTCAGGCGGCTGATGCGATCGATGAAGAGAATTCCGTCGAGGTGGTCGAGCTCGTGCTGGAAGCACACGGCGCGGAGCCCCTCGGCGTCCTCCACGTGCTCGCGGCCCTCGAGGTCGAGCCCCCGCACGCGCACGCGCTCGGCGCGCTCGACCTCGGCGGTGAAGTCCGGCACCGAGAGGCAGCCCTCGGTCCAGATCACGGTCCCCTCCCGCTGGAGGATCTCCGGGTTCACGAGGACGAGCGGGCTCTTCTCGCCGCCGGCCTCCTCGTCCTTCCAGTCCGTGTCGACCACGATGAGGCGAATCGCCTCGCCGATCTGCGGCGCGGCGAGCCCGATGCCCGGCTCGTCGTACATGACGTCCAGCATGTCCTGCGCGAGCGCGCGGATCTCGTCCGTGATCTTCTCGATCGGGGCGGAGACGCGCTTCAGGCGCGGGTCGGGAAACTGGAGGACGGGCCGGAGCGCCATGCGTCCCCGAGGGTAGCAAATGCGCTCAGAGCATCTGGGTCGGGTCGAGGTCGAGCTGAGCCTGGACCGGGCGGGGGAGCGCCGCGGCGGCGCGCTGCACGGCCCGGGCGACGTCGCGCACCGGCCCGCGCGCCGCGCCTTTCAGAAGGAGCTGGACGCGATGGCGCCCGCGCAGCCGCGCGAGCGGCGCGGGCGCGGGGCCGAGCACCTCCACCGCCCGGCCCGCCTCCTCCGCCGCGGCGCGGGCCGCGCGCGCGAGGGTCTCGGCGCCCGCGAGCGCAGCCGCCTCGTCCTCGGCCGAGACGAGCGCGCGGGCGAGACTGCCGCACGGCGGGTAGCCGAGCGCCGCGCGCTGGGCGATCTCCGCGCGGTAGAACGCCTCGTCGTCGTGCTGGGCGACGGGACGGAGGGCGTAGTGGTCCGGGACGTAGGTCTGGACGAGCACCCGGCCGGGGTCGCCGCCGCGTCCCGCGCGCCCGGCCACCTGGGCCAGGAGCTGGAAGGTCCGCTCGGCGGCGCGGAAGTCGGGGAGATGGAGCCCGATGTCGGCGTTCACGACCCCGACCACGCGCACGCCGGGAAAGTCGTGGCCCTTCGCGAGCATCTGGGTCCCGACGACGACGTCGACGGCGCGGTCGCGCAGCGCGCGCAGCACGGCCTCGGTGGCGCCGCGGCGGCTGGCGACGTCGCGGTCGAGCCGCGCGATGCGCGCATCCGGAAAGCGCGTGCGCACCTCCTCCTCGAGGCGCTCGGTGCCGACGCCGAGGAGCGCGTTCTCGTCCGACCCGCAGCCGGCGCAGCGCTCGGGCGGGGCGATCTGGTAGTCGCAGTAGTGGCAGCGCAGGCGCTCGCCCTCCGCGTGGAAGACGAGCGCGATGTCGCAGTGCGCGCAGCGCTCGACGCGGCCGCACGCGAAGCACGTGATCTGCGTCGAGAAGCCGCGCCGATTCAGGAAGAGGAGCACCTGCCCGCCTTCGGAGAGGGCGTCCGCGAGCGCGCGCGCGAGTGACCGCGAGAGGATGAGCTTGCGGCCGCGGGGGAGGGCGGCGCGCTCCTTCGCGAGGTCGACGAGCTCGACGGCCGGGAGCGGGCGGCCGCCGATCCGGTGAGGCAGGACGATGCGGCGCAGCTCGCCGCGCTCCGCCGCGTAGCGCGCCTCGAGGCTGGGGGTCGCCGACCCGTACACCACCGGGCAGCCGGCGGCGCGCGCGCGGCGGAGCGCGAGCCGGCGCGCGTGATAGCGGAAGCCCTCCTCGTTCTTGTACGCGCCGTCGTGCTCTTCGTCGACCGCGACGACGCCGAGGTCGTCGAGCGGGGCGAAGAGGGCCGAGCGCGCGCCGACGGCGATGGGCGTCTCGCCGCGGCGGAGGCGCTCCCACTGCGCGACGCGCTCCGCCGGGCGCAGCCCGCTGTGGAGGACGGCGAGCGCGTCCCCGAAACGGGCGCGTAGGCGGCCGACGAGCTGGTGCGTGAGCGTGATCTCCGGCACGAGGACGAGCGCCTGCCGCCCCGCCGCGAGCGCGTCCGCGACGCAGCGCAGGTAGACCTCGGTCTTCCCGCTCCCGGTGACGCCGTGGAGGAGGAAGGCCTGCGGCGTCCGGCGCCGGATCGCGGCGCCGATCTCCTCGCACGCGCGCGCCTGCGCGGGGCTCAGCGCGAGCGGAGCGCCCGCGCGGTCCGGAAGCGCGTCCGCGAGCGCGCCCGCGCCGCGCGTGCCGCGGCGGCGCGCCTCGCGCACGCCCGCCTCGACGAGCCCCTCGGCGGCGAGGCGCTGCAGCGACTCCGCGGCGAAGCCCGCGCGCACGAGCGTCGCGCGGCCGCGCGCGCCCTTCGCGAGGCGCTCGAGCAGCCGGCGGGTCTCGTCGCGCGCCGCGCCGGACCGGAGCGCCTCGCGGCCGCGGGGCGTGAGGGCGAACGTCGCCGCCGTGCGCGGCGCGGACCCGGGCGGCAGCGCGGCTGCGAGCGCGAGACCGAGCGGGCAGAGGACGTCGGCCGCCTCCTCGCGTAGGATCTCGAGCAGCGCCGGCGAGAGGGCGGGCGTCGCGTCGAGGATGCGGGTGAGGGGGCGGAGCGCGCGCGGCGGCGGCTCGGGCGCGTCGGCGAGGGCGACGATCACGCCGACGAGCTGGCGCCTTCCCTGCGGCACGCGCGCGCGCCGGCCCGGCTCCGCGTCCGCGGCGAGCGCCGGCGGCACCGCGTAGTCGAACAGGCGGTCGACCGGAAGCGGGAGCGCCACCCGCGCGACGCGAGCGGGCGCCTGCGCGGCGAAGAGGTCGAGGGACACGGCCGCAGTGTACAAGGCGGGACCGCGCGGGAAGGACGGGGCGGAGGTCGTGCGCCGCGGGAGGGCGCTCGAGCTCCGCGTGCGCGGCACCTTCGCGTCCTTCTACCGCCCGGGGAGCGCGCTCACGGGCTCCGTGTGGGACGCGCTCGCCGCGCCGCTCCTCGCCCTTCCGGCGGAGCGCGCGCCCTCGCTGCTCCTCCTCGGGCTCGGCGGGGGGAGCGCGGCGCGCGTCGCGCGTGCGCTCGCGCCCGCCGCGCGCATCGTGGGCGTCGAGATCGACCCGGAGGTCGTGGCGCTCGCGCGGCGCCACTTCGAGCTCGACGCGCTCGGCGTGGAGGTGGTCGTCGCGGACGCGTCGGCGTACCTCGCGCAGGCGCGCGAGCGCTTCGACGCCGTGCTCGACGACGTCTTCGTCGGCGCGGGGCGCGCGGTGAGAAAGCCCGCCTGGCTCCTGGAGCGCGGGCTCGCCGCGGCCGCCGCGCGCGTGGCGCCCGGGGGGCTCCTCGCGAGCAACGCGCTGGACGAGGCGCCGGCGGTCGCCCGCCGCCTCGCGGCGCACTTCCCGCGCGTCGTGGCGATCGGGATCGAGGGCTACGACAACCGCGTGCTGGTCGGCGGCTCGGCGGGGCTCGGCGCGCGCGCGCTGCGCGCGGCGGTCGCGCGCTCGCCCGTCCTCGCCCCGACGCTTCGCGCGCTCTCCTTCCGCACGTGGCGCGAGGCGCGCCGGCGTCCCGCGCGCGGGCGCCCGGCGGCTCCGACCCGTGGCGCGCTCAGCCGCGCTCGGCGAGGAACTGGAGCACGGTCCGGTTGAAGCGCTGCGCGCACTCGGCCATCACGAGGTGCGCGCCGACCTGGAAGACGACGAGCCGCGCGTCCGGAATGCCCTCCGCCAGCTCGCGGTGGAGCTTCGGCGGCGTGAGCTGGTCGTGCCGGCCGCACAGGACCAGCGTCGGCGCGTGGATCCCGCGCAGGCGGTCGGCCGCGTCGTGCGCGAGGCAGGCGTCGCACTGGCGCACGAAGAGGTCGGCCCCGATCGGGATCGCGCGGTCGCCCGGGAACGAGCGCGACATCGCCTCGACGAGGTCGGCCTGCTCGAGCGTCTCGTCCTGGAGCGTCCAGAGCAGGCGCTCGCGCACGAACACCTCGGGCGGCGTCCCGGCCCGCGCCATCTCGCGCCACTTCTCGAGGAGGAGCCGGCGCTTCGCGTCCGGGCGCGCGTAGCAGCCGACGAGGATCAGCTTCGCGACGCGGAGCGGGTGACGCAGCGCGAGCTCCTGGGCGACCATGCCGCCGAGGAAGACGCCGAGCACGTGCGCGCGCGCGATCCCGAGCGCGTCGAGGAGCGCGGCGAGGTCGTCGGCGAGGTCGGCGGTCGTGAACGGGCCGCCCGGGTCGTCGCTCTGGCCGACGCCGCGGTGGTCGTAGATCAGCGTGCGGTGGCGCGGCGCGAACTCCGGCACCTGTAGGGCGTGCCAGCCGCCGCAGGAGCCCGCCATCCCCATGACGAGGACGAGCGGCGGGCCGCTCCCCTCGCCGTGGCTCTCGTAGTACGTCTTGCGGCCGCGCACGGACGCGAGGGGCATTCCGAGAGCCTAGCCCCGCCCGTGCGGCCCGCCGCGGGGACGTTCCCGCGACGGCGGGGGCGCGCCCCCACCGTCGACCTCAGCGGCCGAGCTTCTTCAGGTCCGTGAGGACGCCCTTCGCGGTGGCCTTGAGCGTCTCGAACACGCCCTTTCCGACGGTCGCGCACGCCTCGAAGTCGGGGACGCCCATCGGGTTCAGGAGGCGCCGCATCTCCTCGAGTGGCGCCGCGTTCGGGAGGTCCCGCTTGTTGTACTGGATCACGAACGGGATCTTCTCGAGCTCGTAGCCCTGCTCCCGCAGGTTGATCTTCAGGTTGTCGAGGCTCTCGAGGTTCGCCTCGGTCCGCTCGATCTGGCTGTCCGCGACGAAGACCACGCCGTCCACGCCCTTCAGGATGAGCTTTCGGCTCGCGTCGTAGAACACCTGACCGGGGACGGTGTAGAGGTGGAAGCGCGTCTTGAAGCCGCGGATCTGTCCCAGCGCGAGCGGAAGGAAGTCGAAGAAGAGCGTGCGCTCGGTCTCCGTCGCGAGCGAGATCATCTTCCCCTTCAGCTCGGGGTTGGTCTTGCTGTAGATGTACTGCAGGTTGGTCGTCTTCCCGCACAGCCCCGGGCCGTAGTAGACGAGCTTGCAGTTGATCTCGCGCGACGAGTAGTTGATGAACGACATGTTTCCGCGTCAGTCGGAGAAGAGATTGTCGATGTCGTCGTCCGTGATCTCGGCGAACGGGCTCGCCGGCGCGCCGGCTCCGGGGTTCTCGGCCTTCTTCTGGAGGTCCTCGAAGATGCGCGCGAGCTCGGCGCCCGCCTTCTTGACCCGCAGCCGCACCAGGCCGAGCGAGCTGCGGTCGTCGAAGACGACGACCAGGATGATCCGCTTGGCGACCAGGGTGATGTGGAGGTTGTCGCGCTGGCCCTGGTGGAAGTGGACCGGGAAGTCCTCCTCCCCGATGATCTTCGCGAGGCCGCCGGTCGCGGCGATGCTGCCCGCGGTGAGCGACGCGAGGCTGGTCGTGTCGATGCCGCGCACCTCGCCCGCTTCGGCGATCAGCTGCCCGTTGCGGTCGACCACGAAGATGCCCTTCGCGTTCGCGTCGCGGACCAGCCGCTGGATCACGGCGAGGATCTTCCGGTAGTCCTCGTCGTACATCACGAGCTGGGTGTCGAACATCGGCAATTGCCTCTGTAACGGCCCGGGACCGAAAGCTTCTCCGACGGGCCCATCCTACTCGGGGCGGACCCCCGCCGCCAAGCGCGAAGTCGCCGGTCGCTGGCTCGGATCGGCGCCCTACGCCCCGCGCTTGAGCCCGGGACGGGCCGGCGCGTCGCCGCCCATCTCGCGGCGATGGAGGATGGAGCGCCCGATCGTCACCTGGTCCGCGTACTCGAGGTCGCCGCCGAGCGGCATGCCCGACGCGATCCGCGTGACGCGGACGCCGAGCGGCTGGAGGCGCTCGGCCACGTAGTGCGCGGTGGCGTCGCCCTCGGCGTTCGGGTTCGTGGCGAGCACGACCTCGCGCACGCCGCCGCGCTCCACCCGCCGCACGAGCTCGGGGACGCGGAGCTGATCCGGCCCGATCCCGTCGATCGGCGAGAGCGCGCCGCCGAGGACGTGGTAGCGGCCCGAGAAGCCCCCGCTCCGCTCGATCGCCGCGCGGTCGGCCGGCTCCTCGACCACGCACACGAGGCCGGCGTCGCGGCGCGGGTCGCGGCACAGCTCGCAGGGCGACTGCGCGGTGAGGTCGAAGCACTCCTCGCAGAGGACGACGTCCTTCTTCACGCGTGCGATGGCGCCGGCCAGCTCCTCGACGAGGGCCTCCGGGGCGGAGAGCAGGAAGAAGGCGAGCCGCGTGGCGGACTTCTCCCCGATCCCGGGCAGGCGGCGCAGGCTCGCGACGAGGCGCTCGATGGGCGGCGGCGACGGCACTCAGCGACCCGGCGGCGGCCCGAGCGGGATTCCCGCGGCGCGCTGCATCTCCTCCTGCACCAGGCGCTCGGCCGCCCCGAGCGCGGCGTTCACCGCGGCGGCGGTGAGGTCCTGGATCATCTCGCGGTCGCCGGTCTCGAGGAGCGCAGGCTCGATGCGGAGCTCGCGGATCCGGAGCGCGCCCGTCGCCACCGCGGTGACCATCCCGCCGCCCGCGCTGGCCTCGACCGTGCGCAGCGCGAGGCCGCGCTGCAGCTCTTCGAGCCGGCCCTGCATCGCCTGCGCGCGCGCGAGGATCTCGCCGAGGTCGGGCTGGCTCACGAGGCGTCTCCGAGCGCGCGGATCTCGACGATCTCGCCGTCGAGGATCTCGAGGGCCGCGTTGACCGCGGGGTGGCGCAGCGCCTCCTGGCGGCGCGACGCGGCGCGCGCGTCGTCGCGGCCGCGGGGGGCGGCCCCCACGGCGCCCGCCTCGACGTCGAGCTCGACGCGCAGCGGGCGCCCGAAGAAGCGCTCGCACACCGCGGCGAGGTCGGACCGGCGCTCGCGGAGGCGGCGCGCCGCGATGCCGTCCGGGATCGCGAGACGGAGGCGCTCGCCGTCCCAGCCGCCCAGGCGCCCGCCTTCGAGCGCGGCGAAGAGGGCCCGGTTCTCGCGCTGCGCGAACACCCGCAGCCGGTCGAAGATCGTCTCGGGCGCGGGCCTCCCGGCCGCGGCCGGCGTGCCGAGGGGCGGCGCACCCGGCGCGTCGAGGGGCGGCGCACCCGGCGCGTCGAACGCCTCGGCCGGGCCGCCGTCCGCGAGTCCTCCCTCGTCCGCGAGGCCCGCCTCGGGAGGCGCGGGCGCCGGCCCGTGGCCCGGGAGATCGGGGACGGGGCCCACGAGCCCGGGGGCGCCCGGGAGGCCGGGCTCTTGCTCCGCGAAGCGGGAGCGGTGCTCGGGCGCAGGCGCGGCCTCCGGTCGCGGCGGGCTCTCTCGGCGGCCCGCGGCGTCGAGGCCCGCCGGCCCGAGACGAGGGCCGGCGTGCGTCGCCGGCGGCGTCGCACCCGCCTCGCCGGCACGGCGCGGCGCCCCGGGCGACGCGGCCCGGCGGCCGGAGCCGCCCGCGCCGCGCGCGGGGCCGTCGCCCGGCCCGGGCTCGCCGCCGCCGCCGCCGAGGCGCCGCTCGAGCGCGTCGAGGCGCGCGAGCAGCTCGCCCACCTCGTCGCCCGAGGGCAGCGTCGCGAGCCGCACGAGCGCCATCTCGAGGACCGCGAACGGCTCGGGCGCCCAGGCGAGGTCCTCCTGCTCGCGCACGAGCGCGCGGAACATGCGGCGCACGCGCGCCGGCTCGGCGCGCGCCGCGAGCGCGCGCAGCTCGGCGAGCTCCGTCTCGGACGCCTCCACGAGGCCCGCGCGATCGGGCGCGACGCCCAGCACGACGAGGTCGCGCAGGCGCTGCACGAGCGAGGCGCCGAGCCGCTTCGCGTCGACGCCCGCCTCGGCCGCGCGCGCGCACGCCGCGAGCGCGGCCCCGGGATCGCGCTCCACGCACGCGCGCAGGATCCCGAGCACGACCTCCGGGTCGATGAGGTCGAGGATCTGGACGACCTCGGCGTCGGAGACCGTCGCTCCCGCGACGGCGACGACCTGGTCGAGCAGCGTGAGCGCGTCGCGCAGCGACCCCTCGCCCGCGCGCGCGACGGCGAGCATCCCCGCGTCCGACAGGTGCAGGCCCTCCGCCGCGGCGACCTCGCGCAGCCGCGCGGCGACCTCGGACGCGCCGAGCCGGCGCAGGTCGTAGCGCTGGCAGCGCGACACGACGGTGAACGGGATCCGCTCCGGGTTCGTGGTGGCGAAGACGAAGAGGCTCCGCGGCGGCGGCTCCTCGAGCGTCTTCAGCAGCGCGTTGAAGGCCGCCGGCGAGAGCATGTGGACCTCGTCGACGACGAAGATCCGCCACTTCCCGGGCGTCGGCGCATAGCGCACGGCTTCGATGATCTCGCGCACGTCGTCGACGCCCGTGCGGCTCGCCGCGTCGATCTCCTGGACGTCGGTCGACGTCCCGGCCGCGATCTCGCGGCAGAAGACGCAGGTGCCGCACGGCTCGTCGGTGGGCCCCTTCTCGCAGTTCAGCGAGCGTGCGAGGAGGCGCGCCAGCGTGGTCTTCCCGACGCCCCGCGGCCCCGTGAGGAGGACGGCGTGCGGGATGCGGCCGCTCCGGATCGCGTTGCGGAGCGCCGTCGTCACGTGGGCCTGCCCGGCCACCTCGTCGAAGCGGGCGGGGCGCCACTTGCGTGCCAGCACCTGATAGGACAAGGCCGGGGGAGCCTCTCGTGGCCGCGGCGGCTGCGTCGAGCTGGGATCGCAGGGCACCCCCGGCCACAGCCGGGGCCCCGCTGCCGTTGCTTCCTTCCGGACCTGGCGGGGTTCACGGGTCCCGCGCTCGGTCGGGACCCTGCGATCCCGGCTCGCCGCAGAGAGCGCGACTGTACCTCCGGGGTTCCGCGCGGGCAACGCATTCGCCGCGTCGCGGCGCGGGTTGCAGAATCTGCCGCGTCGCGGCATCGCCGTCGCGGCGCCGGGCGCGCGCGCCCGCCGGCGCCGCGTGCTCGGGGCGCGTCCGGGACGCCGCAGCGCGCTGCCGCGCCGCGTTCGAGGCGCGGGCCGCGCGGCGCGGCACGGCACTTGCTGCGGTTGCGACGCGGCATCCACCGGCGGGCGGGCCTCGCGTGCGTCGCGGGGTCGGGGCGTCGTTCGCCTTCCGGGAGCTCGCCGAGGTGAAGACCCGACTCGTCCCCGTGCTCCTCCTGCTCGCGGCCCTCGCGTCCACGAGCTGCGGGTACGTGCGCCTGCTCCGCGTGGGCGTCCTGAAGCAGCTCGACCCGGACGTCGTCGAGCTCCTCAACGAGCTGCCCGAGCTGGATCGCCAGAACGAGGCGATCGTCGGACGCCTCTTCGCCCACGGCGGTCTCTCGCACGCCGAGCCGGGCGCGGACGGCGTGATGCGGGACGAGATCCGCATCCCGTCCGGCCAGTTCGTCTGGAAGCCGGCCATCATCGTGAGGCCCGAGCCCGGGACCCTCGAGCTCGAGATCTCGAACGACGACGCGTTCTCTCACCATGCGGCGATCCTGCCGAGCAACGGCGACAAGCAGTTCCTCGCGCTGCCGATGCGCTCGCGCGGGAGGGCGCGCCTGCGCCTCGACGGACCGGGCTACTACTGGTTCGGCTGCCCGGTCGGGAACCATGCGGCGCGCGGCATGCTGGGCCTCGTGATCGTGCGCGGCGACGTCCCGCCCGAGGCGGCGCTCGACCGCCCCGCGCAGCCGAGGCCGTGAGCCCTGTGGAGGCCGCGCCGCGAACGGGTCGGCGGCGGGCGCCGCCGCTCGGTGCGGCGCGCGCGCTCGGCGTCCTCGCCGGGGTCTTCGCGGCGGCGTGCGGCGCGCGCGTGCCCGAGTACCCCCTCACCGAGGAGGCGCGTCCGCTCGGAAGCCTGAGCGCGAGCGCGAGCGGCGAGGGTCGCGCAGCGCCCGCGGTCGCCGAGGGCGTCACGTTCGAGCGACTCCTGCGCGCGCGGGACGAGCCGCACAACTGGCTCACGTACTACGGCGCCTACGACGGCCAGCGCTACAGCCCGCTCGCCCAGATCCAGCGCGGGAACGTGGCGCGCCTGCGACCGGCGTGGACGTTCCAGTTCGGCCAGATCGGGCTCGCGGCCACGCCCGCGACCTACGCGTTCGAGGCCGCGCCCATCGTGGTCGACGGCGTGATGTTCGTGTCCGGCTGGGACGGCTACGTGTGGGCGCTCGATGCGGCCACGGGCCGGGAGCTCTGGCGCTACAAGCACGAGATCCCGCTCGACACGCCGCTCTGCTGCGGCAACGTGAATCGCGGCGTCGCCGTCGCGCGCGGGCGGGTGTTCCTGGCGACGCAGAACGGGCACCTGGTCGCGCTCGACGCGCGCAGCGGCCGCCCCGTCTGGCAGCAGGCGTTCGCCGACGTCCGCGCGGGCGAGAGCGCCACGCTGGCGCCCCTCGTGGTGAAGGACCTCGTCCTCGTCGGAAGCTCCGGCGCGGAGTTCGGCGTGCGCGGACACATCGATGCGTTCGACGTGGAGAGCGGCCGCCGCGCGTGGCGCCGCTACAACGTGCCGGCTCCCGGCGAGCCGGGCTCCGAGACCTGGCCGGCGGACGGCGTGGCGTGGGCGCGCGGCGGGGGAAGCGCGTGGATCACCGGCACGTACGACCCGGAGCTGGACCTCGTGTACTGGGGCACGGGCAATCCCTCCCCGGACTTCGACGGCGCGGTGCGCGAAGGCGCCAACCTCTACACGAGCTCCGTGGTGGCCCTCGACCCGGACGACGGGTCGCTGCGCTGGCACTACCAGTGGACGCCGCACGACGTCTGGGACTACGACGGCAACAACGAGAACATCCTGCTCGACCTCGACGGCCGGAAGCTGCTCGCGCACTTCGACAAGAACGGCTTCCTCTTCGTGCTCGACCGTCGCGACGGCCGCCTCGTGCGCGTCGCACCCTTCGCGCGCGCGACGTGGGGGCGCATCGACGCGAGCGGCGCCGTCCACGTCGCGCAGCCCCCCACCGAGGCCGGCGTCGAGATCTGCCCGGGGCCGGCCGGCGCGAAGGAGTGGACGCACGCCGCGTACAGCCCGCGCACGCGGCTCCTGTACGTGCCGGTGATCGAGGCGTGCGCGACGTTCCGGCTGGAGCGCGGCGAGTTCCGCGAGGGGCTTCCGTACTGGGGCGGCGAGGCGCACGTGCGCGGCCCGCACTGGGGCCACGTGAAGGCCTTCGACCCCGCCACGGGGCGCGAGGCGTGGTCGTGGCGCAGCGAGGTCCCCATGGTGAGCTCGCTGCTCGCCACGGCGGGCGATCTGGTGTTCGCCGGCGCGCCGACGGGCGAGCTCCACGCCTTCGACGCGCGGACCGGCGCGGTGCTCTGGACGTACCAGACGGGGAGCGGGCTGCACGGCAACCCGGTCAGCTACGCCGTCGGCGGGCGCCAGTACGTCGCCGTCCCGGCCGGATGGGGCGGCTGGGTCGAGGGGTTCGCGCCCGAGATGTTCGGCGCGCCGCGCGGGAACGCGCTGATCGCGTTCGCCCTCCCCGAGTAGCGGCGCCGGCCGACCGGCGCGCCGGGTCGCCCGGCGAGGCGCGGACCTCCTACGTCGGACCGCCAATGGACGGCCGGACGCGTCGCGCGTAGGACGCTCCCATCCACGGTCGCGCCGCGTTCTCCGCGAGGTCGCGGGGCGCGCGGCGCGGCCGGCGTGATGGGAGAAACGGCCATGGAGCTCGCATTCCGACCGGCCCGGCGCGGCGCCGCGGCGGCGCTCAGCCTCGGGGTCCTGCTCGCGCTCGCGAGCGCGCGTCCCGCGCGGGCCGGACGGCCCGCGGAAGACGGCGGCGCCGGCTTCTGCACCGCCACGGCGCAGGCGCAGCACGGGGCGTGCCGCAGCGCGGTGAAGGAGGCGGGCTTCGCGGCGAGGGCGGTTTGCGCCAACCTCGCCGAGGAGGCCGCCCGCGCCGCCTGCCTCGATCGCGCTCGCGAGGAGCGCCGGGAGGCGGCGGAGGCGTGCCGCGAGCAGCGCGACGCCCGCCGCGCGCTCTGCGCCGCGCTCGGGGAGGCGCGCTACGAGCCCGACTTCGACCCCGCCCACTTCCAGACGGACTTCGGATCCCCGGCCGCGCCCAACTCGTACTTTCCGCTGGCGATCGGGAGCACCTGGGAGTACGCGGGCGCGGAGGAGCGGATCACGGTGGAGGTGCGCGACGCGACGAAGCTCGTCGAGGGGGTCCCGTGCCTGGTCGTGAACGACCTCGTGGAGGTCGGGGAGGACGTCGCGGAGGACACCGACGACTGGTTCGCGCTGCGGGACGACGGCACGGTCGTCTACTGCGGCGAGATCTCGCGGAACTTCGAGCGCTTCCCCGGCGACGACCCGCCGGAGCCCGAGCTCGTCGACGTCGAGGGCTCGTGGAAGGCCGGCCGCGACGGGGCCAAGGCCGGGACGCTCTTTCCCGGCGCGCCGCAGGTGGGCCAGGTGTACCGGCAGGAGTGGGCGCCGGGCGTCGCGGAGGACGCGGCCCGCGTCCTCTCCACGAGCTACGGCTTCGGGAGCGACGCCGCGCTCGACGAGCTCGTGCCCCAGGCCCTCGCGGACGCCCTCTGCGCGGGCGACTGCGTCGTCACGGCGGAGTTCTCGCCGCTCGAGCCCGACGCCTTCGAGCGCAAGTACTACGCGCCCGGGATCGGGCTCTTCCTGGAGGTCAGCCCGGAGGACCACGAGGTCGTGCGGCTCGTGGGATGCGACGTCGATCCGCGCTGCGCGACGCTGCCGGCGCCGTGAACGGGGCATCCGTCCCGCGCGCGGCGGCCGGCCCGCGCGGCAGCCCGCGGGGCGGGCGCCGCGCCCGCGCCGCTAACGTCGGAGCCGGACGATGAACGACCTCGTCGAGCTCCGCGTCCGCCTGTACGCCGCGTGCGCGGTGGTCGCCGGCCTCGCGCTCTTCCTGGGCCTCGAGCTGTACGAGGAGCCCGACCTCACGGTGGGCGAGCTCCTGCTCGAGGCCGTCGAGCTCGTGCCCGTGGTGCTCACCAGCGTCGGCGTGGCGCTGCTCTTCCGGGTGAGCCAGCGCCAGCGCGAGGAGCACGCCAAGGTGCTGCGCGATCTCGAGCTCGCGCGCGTGCAGGGCCAGCGCTGGCGCAGCGAGGCGCGCGCGTACCTGAACGGCCTCGGCGAGGCCATCGAGGCGCAGTTCACGCGCTGGAGCTTGACCGACGCCGAGCGCGAGGTGGCGCTCCTCCTCCTCAAGGGGCTGAGCCACCGGGAGATCGCCGCGGTGCGCGCGGTGAGCGAGCGCACGGTGCGCGAGCAGGCCCGCTCGCTCTACGCGAAGGCGGGCCTCTCCGGGCGCGCCGCGCTCTCGGCGTTCTTCCTCGAGGACCTGCTCGCCCCGATCGAGGGCGTGGAGTAGCGGGCAAGATGCTCGACGTCCCCCGCCACGTCGGGCTTCGTGCGGCGGCCGTGCTGGGTCTCGCGCTCGCCGGCGGCGCTCCCTCGTGGCCTGCGGCCGCCGTCAGCGTCGACGAGGCGGCGGAGGCGCAGAGGGGCGAAGAGCTGGACGAAGGCGAGGAGGACGACGAGGAGGACGAGGAAGACCTGCGCCAGCGCCTCACGGAGCGAGAGGACCAGCGCCGCCCGGCCGCGCCGTGGAGCGCGCTCGTGGCCGGGCGGCCGCTCACCGTGAGCGGCGAGTACGAGCTCGAGCTGGCGTGGGTGCGGCGGTTCCACCTCGAGGACGTCGACGAGGACGAACGCGACCCGCCCGATCGCCTGATCCTGGAGCACGGCCTCGAGGTCGAGGGCTTCTACTCCTTCGGCGAGCCGCTCTCGCTGTTCGTGCAGCTCCGCGTGGCGATGGAGGACGACCTCGTGCACGGCCGCTTCGACGAGGTGTCGGCGAGCTACGTCGAGCGCGGGGAGATGTGGCTCCACAGCGAGGACGTCCTCGGCACCGGCGTGGACTTCGAGGTCGGCCGGCTGGCCTTCGAGGACGAGCGCCGCTGGTGGTGGGACGGCGAGCTCGACGGCGTACGCCTCGCGTACGAGACCGAGCGCGTCGACGTCGCGCTCGCGCTCGCGCGCGAGCTCGCGCCGGAGCGCGGCGACCGGGACGGCATCGACCCCGAGCACGAGGACGTGCTGCGCGTGCTGGGCGAGGCGTCGTGGGACTGGCTCCCGAACCAGACGCTCGAGCTCTTCCTGCTGCACCAGGACGATCGCTCGGGCGGCGAGCGGCCGGGGGCGCTCGTGCACGAGGAGGACGAGGACGAGTCGGACGCGCGGCTCACCTGGCTCGGCGCGCGGCTGATGGGCGTCTACCCGCTGCGGACACGCGGGCTGCTCGGCTACTGGGCCGACGTGGCCTGGGTGGGCGGCGAGGAGGAGGTGCTGGAGCTCGAGGCCGTGTCGCGCCGGCGCAGCGTCGTGGAGGGGGCGAGCCGGCGCGACGTCTCGGGCTGGGCGATCGACGCGGGCGCCGCGTGGATCCTCGCGCTGCCGTACGAGCCGCGGCTGTTCGCGGGCTACGCGTTCGGCTCGGGCGACTCGTCGCGCGACGCCGGCCGGCGCGACCACGCGTTCCGGCAGAGCGGGCTCCAGGCGAACGAGGCGGGCTTCGGCGGCGTCGAGCGCTTCCCGCACTACGGGGTGCTGCTCGATCCGGAGCTCTCCAATCTCGAGGTGTGGACCGTCGGCGTCGGGGCGACGGTGCTGCGCTCGAGCTCCGTCGACCTCGTCTACCACCACTACCGGCTCGCGCGGCCGTCGGCGTCGCTTCCCGACGCGCGCTTCGAGGCGGAGCTGACCGGCCGCGACCGGGACGTCGGCCACGCCGTCGACCTCGTCCTCGCGCTCGAGGAGTGGGAGCGCGTCGAGTTCGAGCTGATCGGCTCGCTCTTCCGCGCGGGGCGCGCCTTCGGCGCGCGGCGCGGCGCCTGGAGCGCGGGCGGCTTCTTCGCCGTGCGGGTGGCGTTCTGAGGCCGGCTGGTGGTGCCCCGCCTGCGACGACCGACTCGGCGGGAACGCCGCGGCTCGCTACGGCGCCACGCAGAGCGCGAAGGCCTGCACCGTGTTGTCGGTGCCGCAGGCGGTGAGGCCCGCCACGGTCCACGCGGTCGGCGTCTCCCCGGCTTCCGCGGGGTTGCCGAGGTCGTCCGACGGGAAGCTGCCGCCGTGCGGCGTCGGCGTCGGGTCGTACTGTTGGAGGTTGATGCAGCCGTCCGTCACGATGAAGCCGCCCGAGATCGCGACCTCCCCCACTTCGCAGACGGCCGTGCTCTCCAGGTACTGAGCACCGCCGTTCGCGGTGTCGACCGCCCCGAGGCGCACGACGGGAGCGGACACGGAGCCGGGGGGACCCTCGGGTCCCTGGAGACCGAGCGCGGCCGGGTCGGCCTGCGTTTCGGTGGCCTTGCACGCGGTCCGAACCTTCAGCGTGCTTCTCTTGGTGATGCAGAGGACCTCGGCGTGCGCCGAGGTGGAGAGCAGAGCCAGAAGGGTGAGTGCCGCGAGCGGTCGCATGGGATTCCTCGCTGGAGCCGGACGGGCTGTCCGAGCCGGTCCTCTCTGTCGGCGTCCCCCGCCTCGGGATTGAGCGCCATGGGGACCCCCGCCGGCTAGGCGGGGCGGTGACGGCCCCGAAGCCGAGCCGCACGGGCGTCGCGCGAGGACGGCGCGGGGGCCGCTTCGCGCGGGCGCGCGGGATCCCCGCTCGCGGGCTCCGGCGCCGCGCCCGGAACCGCGGCCGAGGGGCTCTTGGCCGACGGCCGAGTGTCCAGTCCAGGGACGCGGTCTTCCGCGCTAGGGACGGCTAGTCTTCCGCACCTCCGGGCGGCGGAGGAGTGCTTCCCGCGCTCGGTGCGCGGTCGCTGCCTGGCTCACCGGATGCGCAGCCTCCAGGCCAAGGTGCCAGAGGTCGACTGGTTCGATCTGCGGGCGCACGTCGCGCTTGCTACGAAGCGCCCTCGCTCGAGCTCGCGCGCGAGCTCCGCAAAGACGTCGTGAAGCGCTTCCGGGATCGGCTCCCGGCGGCGATCGCCTGCTTCGAGGACGACTTCGAAGCGTGCATCGCGCACCTGCGCTTCCCGATCCTCATCCCAAGACGCCCATACGCCAGAATCCAGCTACCTGCGTCTAGAGGCATCCGCTTCACGGCCCTGTCAGCCCTTCTTCAGGTGTTCTCGCCGAGTGAAGTCGTGATGATCCACTTGGCCGTGTCCCGAAAGCCAAAACTCGTTCGTCCGCTGCTAGCGGGTTGACGGCACTCGACTGGGCAAAGCGGAGCGTTTCACCATCTGTGGTGTTCGAAGGCGCGCTCGGACACCGCACTTTCTCCGGCACACCACTCGGACCCGGTCACGGGCCGGCCGCGATGGCAGCGCCCGCGTCACACGTATCCGAGACGGCCCTCACGCGCGAGATCAGGACCGCGTCTACGTCAGGATGACTATCATCCAAGCGATGAAGAGGGTCACGTAGGAGCAGAAGATCACGCGAAGCATTCCCCCGATGCGGTCCACTTGGTGATCCCCCAGTCGGCGGAAGCGCCCGGCAAGAATCCAGCCGACCGTCCGGCTACTACTTGAAACGGTGTTGTTAGTCACCAGGCTCGGAGAGCCGAGCGCTCTGAACGTCTCGCTGTGGCGGCTCCGCAGGATGCGAAGCAGCGACGCCAGCAGCCAGAACCACACGGCTGCTAGCGACAATGTGACGACCAAGATCGCCCATTCCATACTATTTCCTTAGCAACCGCACTTCGGACGACAGGTTGGAAGTGTCCCGAGGAGCACTGAATTGGTGCGGCCAATGGAGGCACCGAATCCGAACCCGAACCCGAAAACTGCGCTTCCCGACGCACCGCCACCCGGGTGCGACGTCTTCGAAGCTCGGTGGGACCCCGGAGCTCCGCGGGGGAGACGAACGTCTTCGACCCGCCCGCCGCGTCGCTCGCCAGCTCGAGGCGGCCGTCCGGATCGTACGCGTACGTCCCGGCGCCCCCGCCGGCCGGGGCCGTGTACGTCTGGAGCAGGCCGTCGGGAGAGTAGGTGAACTGGTGCGCCTCGTTCGCGGCGTTGCGGATGGTGCGGAGCCAGCCGTTCGCGTCGACCTCGAGCGTCGTCGCGTGCGCGCAGAGCTCGGCGAAGAGGCCCGATCGGCTCGCCCGCGGCGTCGCGCTGCACGAGGTACTCGTTGCCGTCGCCGTCCTCGGCGCGCTCGAGCGTTCCTTCGGGTGTGTACTGGAGGTTCCGACGATGGGGTTCGTGCATCGCATGGTCCATCGAGGCCACCCCGCCCACTGCAACGCCCGCCTGCGCTTAAGGTCGCGGCCACTCGATCGGCCCGACGCCCAGTCGATCCCCAAGAATCGCCCCCACGATCAGCCCTGTCGCGCCCAGGATCTGCTAGAGGAGCGTGTACGCGGCAGGAACGCATCGCCACACCATGACGCTGTTCAGCATGCAATGGGATCGACTCGGCCCACCTTCGAGATAGGCCGTAGGAAGAAGGACTGCGAAGCCAAGCACCGCTCCCGGTATGAACGCGAAGAACAGTGCTCGCACTCGTTATCCAAACCCAACGGCGAGCGGTGCACGGTTCTCGATGTGTTTCATCACTTGAGGACCTTCAGAATCGGAGCTGAACGCGTCGTGCGCCCGCTCGCACCCGTGCCTGGCGGATCGTCTCGAGGCGCCCCTGCGCGTCGTACGAGAAGCGCACGGCCTCGAGGCTTCCGATCTGTTGCGAGAGCATGCGGCCCTTTCCGTCGAGGTGTCGGTGATCACGCGGCCCATGGGCGTGGTCGCCGTCACCGTGGCGGCGGCCGGCGACGGCGCGGGCGCTGCGTACACCTACTCGTAGACGCGTACGCTTTCACCCGCAGGCGTCTGCATCGCGGGCGCCAGGGTGTCGGTCTGCCCGATCACCTCGCCGTGCGAACCGTAGCTCGGGAGCCGACACTTCTCGCGACCGCTCCGCTCCAGGTCTGGCCTTCCAGCAGGACGCCGTTCCTCTCCTCGATCAACACCTTCTGGGACATTCCCGTGGTTCACAGCGATTGCTTCACCAGAATCGACAGCGAGAACACCCCTCCGATGAGGACAAGGGCACCCGTGAGGATGTAGACCATCCCGGCGATCCGAGCATCGCGGCCGATGTTCTCCTGCCTGAAGGCGATCGTCCTCGGCGCACGAATGCCCTCATTCCAGCCTTTGCGAACCATCGAGGCACCGCCCGCTACACAACCGAGCGAAAGGGCGACGAACAGAACGGCGCCGAGATCCACGAAAGCTCCGGTGCTAGATCGGTCTGAAACCCGCGGGGCATCGTTGGCAGCGGAGTAGTAGTTGATCGTTCCCGACGATTTCCTGTGTACCGACGTTCGCTAGGAACGAGAGTCCGCCGCCGAGCAGAGCCGAAGTGAGCGGGCCGCCGAATGCCGAGGCGAATCCGCTTGCGAAGCCGACACTCGCAGCAGCAAGCGCTTGATTCGTCGTGCCACCCAGAAGAAGCGTCTGCTGATAACTCGCATAGGAAGCGAAGCCGCCACCGATCACGCCTCCGAGGACCACGGCCGGGACTGCGCTCGCCGTGTGATCGACGAGACTCAGCGGATCGTTGAAGGCATAGCCAAAGAGTCAAGTGCTACGCGATCGGGCGCGCCTAGACACCTGAACTGCAACCCTCGCGCCGACCGCCATCCCGGTCGCCAGTGCGACAAGCTCCATCGGAGGGATCCGATGTGGACTTTGGGAGGAGTTGCTCGAGGATACGATCTCCACAACGCGGCTGGTACCAGAAGAAAGCCATGCCGCCAACAGCCAAGCACAGATCGCCAGGCTGACTCCACCGAGCAGCCCCGCGATCGCATCGACCGGCCGCAGTGACTCCGATTCCACGATCACCGTAGGCGGCCGAGCGGATGACCGCCACGACGCCAATGGTTCCTGGCCGCCGTAGCGCCAAGCTCGCCTGCCGCCTCTCCCGCACCTTCGAACGCTCCAGCGGCGGCGGCACTTGCGTAACCGGCCTCGCCGACGCCAAACGCGCCTGCAAGGCAGACCCCTGCCGCGGCACCTAGACCTGCGCCCACCGGCTGAATGAAGCTGAAGTTGGTCGTTGGGTACTGCCCCGCAAGTAGATTCCCTCCGAACTGACCCAGGACGTTACCGAGGCCGGCACTTAACGCACTCCCGGCCGCTCTGCCTGCCACGCTGCCAGCGGCCGGGAACAACGCTCCAACGGATCCACCCACAAATGCGCCGGCGACCCCGCCCCAGAATCCTCCCGTCGCATAGCCGCCAAGGAATCCTCCTACTCCACCAGCGATCAGCCCCGGAAGGCCAAACCGGCCAGTGGGATCGACGAGGTTGATTGGATCCGAGATCGCATAAGCGTAGAGATTCGCGTCCCCGGCCTCGAAACGAATCGGATCCTTGCTCGTCTACCTCCCGGTCCGCGCGTCGTAGTCCCGTGCCCCGAACCGCACCAGCCCCGTGTCCGCGTCGTACAACCCACCCGCGAAGCCGAACGGCTGGAAGTCGGCGGGACCCGTGACGAAGGTCGGGACGCCCCACACGTCGTAGTCGATCCGCTGTGCCACCGCGCCCGACGCGACGTCCACCACGAGCCGCGCGCTCCCGAGGTGATCGGTCAGGATCTGGTAGGTGTTGCCGCCCTTGCCCATGGACTCCGGCACGTTCGGCCGCGTCCCGTACACGAAGCGGCTCACCACCGCCCCGCTCGCGTCGAGCTCCGCCGCCACGCGGAGCGCATCGGACCAGAGGAAGCCCTTCTGGAGCGCCCCGTTCACGCGCTTCCCGATCCGCCGGCCGAGCGCGTCGACCTCGTAGGCGACGAGCGTCCCGCCCGTGCAGGTGTCCGGATCGCTGGAGCCGAGGCAGGCGGAGCGCAGGCTTCCGAGCGCGTCGTAGGCGTAGAGCGTGTGCAGGCCGCCCTCGCTCACGCGGCGCAGCTCGCCCGCCTCCGTGTAGGCGTATGTCCGGCCCGTGCCGTCGCTCACCAAGCGGTCCTGCGCATCGTACACGGCGGGCGAGGGGCAGGCGCCTCCCGTCTCGTTCGTGCACAGGCGGTTCCCGTTCGCGTCGTAGGCGTGGTCGGCGACGAGGGCGCCGCCCCGGTGCACGGTGTCGAGGCGGCCGGCGGGGTCGTAGGCGTAGTCCCAGGTCGTCGTCGTGCCCTGGAGCGTCTCGACCTTCCGGCGGATGCGGCCGAGCTCGTCCCGGATGGGGTAGCTGTTCGCGTAGAGCGGGGCGCCGGCCACGGTGGCCGTGTCCGCGTCGAGCTCGCCGAAGGGGGTGTAGGCGTAGCTCGTCGCGACCACGCCCAGCGTGGTCGCCTCGAGGAGGCCGTGGCTCGCGTGCGGCGTCAGCGTCATGGCGCCGGCCTGGGTCAGCAGGCCGTCGTCGTCGTAGGCGAACGCGACGAGGTGCGCGCCGTTCACCGTCTCCGCGGTGAGGCGCAGGCCCGGGTTCTCGTAGTGGAAGCCCACGCTCCCTGCGACCGCCCCGCTCCAGCTCTGGCTCTCGAGCAGGGGGCCGTTCCAGCCGAGCGGGCGCCGTCTCCGTCGACCGCCATGCGTACGCCAGAGGCCTTGTCAGCGCATGTTCAAGGCGCTCCATGAACCAATGCGCCTGCTCGCGCGATCAGGTTTACGAAGGCGTATCCGCCCACGACGACCATCGTCATGCCGACCAGACAATAAACGACACCACGCGCGACGGCTTCACGGCCCTCGTCCATCCTGCCCGAGTAGTCTGCGAGAATGCGTCGACTTCGAATGCCAGCCGTGTAGCCGTAGTAGGTGAACCACGACCCGGCGAGAAGCGCGACGCCGGAGAGTCCCAGCGCGACGAACTCCAGAGCGCTCACTTGAATACCCAGAATGGAACGGATGGCGTCATTCGAGCGGTCGCATCGAAGTACGTCGATGCAGCGCCCGCCGCGAAGGCCCCGAATGCCGTAGAGCCACTTGCGGCCCACGCAGCGCCATCGACACCTCCTCCGGCGATTCCTGCCAACCCGGAGACTGCGGCCGACTCATAGTCGAAGTTCTCAGGGCAAGTTCCTAGTGCGAGCTGGCCCAGAAGATTCCCGACGACTCCAGCGCCACCGCCGACGACCGCACCTCCTAGAACCGGATTCGCGCCAGGAATGGGCAAGGTCGATACGAAACCGGCGAAGGCGCCCGCCAGTGCCGACGCCAAGACCTGGTTGCCATTCGCTCCCGCGTAGTATGCGGAAACCCCACCGTAGCCTGCTCCCAGAACCGCGCCGACGAGCTGCGCAACCCATCACCCTCGGAGTCACCAGGCGGCGACCTCGACGTGCATCGGCGAGCCGAGAAACCTCGTCGTGCTTCAAGGCGGCGGCCTGCTCGTCGCCAGCCGCTGGCAGCGCCGCGTGAGGAAGCTCGATCCTCCGCAATCGACTGCAACGTCCACGTGGACCATCTCCACCACGGCAGGAGGTGGCTCGCAGACGCCGGGCAGCGGCGGCCCCGCGACGCGCGCCGCGCTCGACACCCCGTCCGGCCTCGCGCTCGGGCCGTCGGGCGAGCTCTACGTGACCGAGGTCAGTCCTCGCCGGATCGCCGCTGGTGGACCCGAGCGGTGTAGCTGCGGTCCAGCGCCGCGCGCGGCGCGCGGGTCAACTCGGCCCGTCGTCACCGCATCGTGTCGAGAGCGGCGGAAGTGCGCGAAATTCCGAGGAGATCTGGCGTAGCGAGGAGGTTCGAGCGCCGATAGCCCTGGCGGGTACACCTGATTTGGCGTCAGGCCCGCTCTCGGCTCGATTAGTATGCTCGCCGCCGGGTCGGGGGAAGCATGGCCGCGCGGGCTCGAGCTGACTACGTGCAGGACCTCGCCAATCAACTGGGCGGCGATCTCTTAAGTGTGGTCGACGGGCGCGGCGGCTGGCCCTCGCTCTGCAAGATCCGCGTCGGCGAAAAGTGGGAGAACGTCGCGCTCCACGTGGGTCGGATCGGCCTCAGTAAGCGTGGTCGAGACGACGTTGAGCGGCGCTTCCAGAACCCTCTTCTCATCGGAGTCCTCTACGGCGACGGGGGCAAAATCAACGCCATCGCAGGGATGGACGCGGTGCCGCGCCTCGGTAAAAGCACCCGGTTCTCGCTCTTCCTCCCGCTCGAAGGACTCCAGAAGGTACCCCTCGCCGGTTGGGTCGAGCACGTCTCGAGCAGAGGGGAGAGAATCCATTTATTCCGACCCGAGCTGCTGCCCGTTTTCGCGGGAATCGAGGACCCGAGCGCGCCTATGCCCGAGCTGGAGGAGATCGTGGAGGCATCCGGGCTAGGGGGTGGCCCAGAGGAAGCAGAGGAGCGCGCGCGCCGCGCTGCCCTGCGAGCGGTTCGGCGAAGCGGCTTCGGACGCCGGGTCGTGGATGCCTACGGCGGCGTCTGCGCGATGTGCGGCCTGGACGAAGGGCTGGTGGAAGGCGCACACATCTACCCGGTTCAGGCTCCGGGAAGCGTCGACGAGCTGTGGAATGGGATCGCGCTCTGCGCGAACCATCACCGCGCATTCGATTTGCACCGGGTGTTTGTCGCGCCGGCCGACCTGCGCGTCCATTTCCATCCCGACCTGGTACGAGCCGCCGAGACGGGGGGCGCCGCGTGCAAGGCGCTCATCGCAACCGCCCGAGTCAAGCTGGCATTGCCCGCAGCGAAGAGTGCTGCGCCCAAGCCCGACATGTTCGCCAAGCGGTACGAGTACTTCGCGGAGTCCTACAGCTGGGCGGCATGAAAGAGACCCCCGGTGCGAGGCTGTCTGTACCGTCGTCAACGTTGCTTCCCGTTCATCCCCTTGGGGCCCGCAACTAGGCGAGCTACCCCCTGTCCGGTCGACGGCTTCTCGAGGTAGTCTGCACATACGACGGGCTCGCGGCGGGGCGTGGGTGAGAGGGGGCACGTGCTGAAAGCGATCAGCCTCTACACGGGGGTTGGCGGCCTCGATTTCGGCATGGAGGCGGCGGGCTTCAAAACGGTCGCCGCCGTTGAAATGGACCGCGCCTCGTGCGCAGCGATCCGGGCGAACCGACGACGCTGGGGACTACTGCAGGACGACATTCACTCAATTGGCTCGCAAGCGATCCTCGAGAAGGCCGGGCTTCGCAAGGGGGAGGCGGATCTACTCATCGCGGGGCCGCCTTGTCAGCCGTTCTCGAAGTCCGGCTATTGGGCAAGTGGTGACGCGCTGCGCTTGGACGATCCACGCGCGACCACGCTCACGGCCTTTCTCCGCGTTCTGCGTGACACGAAGCCCCGCGCGTTCTTGCTCGAAAACGTCCACGGGCTCGCCTACAACGAGAAGTCCGAGGGCCTCGCGTACCTGCTCAGGGGTATAGAGCAAGTGAACCGCGCCGCAGGAACGAGCTACAGCGTCTCGTGGTCGGTGCTGAACGCGGCGGACTATGGCGTGCCGCAGACACGAGAGCGTGTGTTCTTGATCGGGAGCCGGAACGGGAAGCCGTTTACTTTTCCGCCGCCCACCCACGCTCCGCCCAGCGAGCAGCTCACGCTGGGCGAGGGGCTCGAGCCCTACCGTACGGCGTGGGATGCGATCGGTGATCTCCCCCGCGATCCGAAGGGTGAGGAAAGCTTGGCCGTCAACGGCAAGTGGGGTGACCTGCTGCCGTCGATTCCCGAAGGTCACAACTACTTGTGGCACACAAACCGCGGCGGGGGCATGCCGCTCTTCGGCTGGCGCCGCCGCTATTGGACCTTCCTTCTGAAGCTGTCCAAGCGGCGCCCCGCGTGGACCATCCAAGCGCAGCCGGGCCCCTACGTCGGGCCCTTCCACTGGCGCAATCGCCGCTTGACCACCGCGGAGCTGTGCCGTTTGCAGACGTTCCCCGACGGACTCCATTTCGAGGGCAGCCGGAATGAAGTCCAGCGGATGATCGGCAACGCCGTGCCGTCACTGCTCGCCGAGGTGCTCGGGCGGGAGATCCGCGAGCAGCTGCTTGGCTCCTCGCCCCGCGGCCCGTTGAAACTGATGCCGCCGCGGCGCGCTGACGTGCCGGAGCGCGAGCCGGTCCGCCCGGTGCCCGAGCGGTTTTGGCACCTTGTCGGCGACCATGCCGACCACCCGGGAAAAGGAAAGGGCAGCCGCGCACGGGCGCGCGCCGAGCGTCACCGGCTCGAATGACTTTCTTGCTGCTCAGCAGCGAGCGGTCCGGCTGACGGAGATCCTCGAGAAAGAGCACGGAACGCCGGACCTCGGGAACCTACCTGACCCGCTCGAAGAGCTCGTATGGATCGCGCTCACCCGGCAAACCCACCGGCTGAACGCGGTGCGGAGCTGGGCGGCACTCCGGGCGCGCTACCCGACCCTGCAGGACGTGCTCGAGGCGCCCGAGGGAGAGCTGCGCGAGGTGCTTCGGCCGGCGGGGTTCAGCACGCAGAAGGCCCGGTGGATTCAAGCGTCGCTCGTGCGGGTTGCCGAGGCGTTTGGGAGCCTGACCTCCGAGCCACTGCGCGCTATGGCGGACGACGAGGCTGAGCGGTTCCTCTCCAACCTCCCGGGAGTCAATCTGAAGTCCGCCAAGTGCGTGCTTCTCTACTCGCTGGGCCGCCAGGTCCTGCCCGTGGACACGCATCTCCGGCGGCTGGCCGAGCGTGTGGGGCTTGTGGAACGGGGGCTATCAGAGCATCGGATTCACCAGTCGCTGGAGGCAATCGTGCCCCCCACACTCCGTTACGCGCTGCATGTGAACGCCATTCCGCACGGGCGGATGTTTTGCACCGCACTGCGCCCGCACTGCGCCGCCTGCCCGGTCGCGGCCTTGTGCGACCATGCGCGACGTTCGGCGGGAAGCTGAGATCGAACAACACCCCGGCGGCGCGAGCGAGCACTGGAACGCCGGGTGCGCTCCGCTGGGGTATCGCCACGCATGGGGCGCGCACGAAATTATGTCAGGACGGCAGGATCTTGCGTCGCTCGAAGGGGCTGAGGGCGCTCGCTCCGCGCTAGCTAAGGAACCGCCGGGAGATACATTCGCGCCAGGTCCGTGCCCGGCACCGGCAGGCGGAGCGCACTCAGGGCGGCCAAGCGGGGCGACCCGGTGCTGTTAAACCGCGGTACGCCTGCAAGACTCTTCGGGCCAAGGGAAGGCGCTCGATGTCAAACAACTCTGAGCCGCACGTCCTGGACGACACCGAGGAGGAGGTTCTCGAATATCGATACTCCATCACGAGCTACGGCGCTGACTACCCCGTCGATGGGCTAGTCAAGAGGATCAACGATGATTCGATTTTCATCCCGCCGTTTCAGCGCCGCTTCGTATGGTCGCAAGCGCAAGCATCCCGGTTTATCGAGTCGCTTCTGATCGGCCTCCCTGTACCAGGGATCTTCCTTGCCAAGGAGCCGGAAACAAACCGGCTGCTTGTGATCGACGGTCAGCAGAGGCTGAGAAGCCTCTCTGCATTTTATGAGGGCCTGTTCGGCGCTCGAGCCTTCAAGCTAACGGGCATAAAGTCTCAGTTCGAGGGAGCGACCTACAAGAGTCTGCCCGATGAAGACAGACGACGGCTCGACGACTCCATCATACATGCCACGGTGGTGCGTCAAGACCATCCGAGCGAGGACGACACCAGCATCTATCTTCTCTTTGAACGATTGAACACTGGCGGGACTTTGCTTAGTGCCCAGGAAATTCGCGCATGCGTATCTAATGGCGAATTGAACACGCTGCTTGCACGCCTTAATGAGCGCCCTTCCTGGCGACACATCTACGGTGATCAGGACAAGCGCCTGGGTGAAGTCCTAGGCTTGCTGGAAAATGGGAGGGGGATGCAACCTCACGTGTGAGCAAACACGAGAGCCGGCACGGCGATGGCCGCGTTCGGCGAGGAGGCATCCCCTGTCGACGAGAGTA
>Ga0073934_10001888_pt1 | contig 47154 bp, 42 predicted proteins | sample LarsenN4metaG_FD_76834 | JGI IMG/M metagenome (GOLD analysis project Ga0073934, IMG submission 76834) | Hot spring sediment bacterial and archeal communities from British Columbia, Canada, to study Microbial Dark Matter (Phase II) - Larsen... ...
CGCTACGCGCATCAAGTCGGCCGCTATCCGCCGCTCGTGATCGTGCACGGAACGCCGGCCCAGCGGCTGCCCGATCCTTACAAGCGCTATCTCGAGAATGCGTTCCGCGAGGCGCTCCGGTTGAAGGGCACGCCGGTTCGCGTCGAGCTACGCACGACCGAGAATCCGTTCGCGGGCCGGCGCAACAAGCTCACGCCGCGGCAGGCGAAGCACCGGCGGCGCATGCTGCGTTTCAAGCACAAGAAGTGAAAGCAGGCGAGAGGCTAGCGTGGGCCGCCGGCGGCGCCGTTCTCGCCGGTGCATTCTTCATCGGTTTGGAGCGGCGCCCCGCCGATCCGGGCCTCGTGATCGCGCTCGCGGCGTATTTCGTGGGCTTGCATTGGATCGTGGCCTACCTATTCGACGGGACGATGTACGGCGCCATGCGCCTTCAGCCGACGCACAAGCTGATGCGCGCCGCGATCATGGGCGTAGGTGTGGCGCTCGCGGTGCTCGCCTTGCAATTCATGCTTGGGCTCGGCGGTCCGTTCTCGTCGCGCTGAACGGGGTTGGCCGGCTTCCGGCTCCGCCCTTCGACGGCCGCCGGACGGGCATATCGACCTGACGAGAAGTTACAAGCCGGCCGCACTGTCGGTTTAGACTGCCCGTCTATCGCGAACCAGGGTGGGATGCGTGGCGACGAAGGCGCGCAAGACAGTCGTCCTTGCCGGCGAATTTCCGATGCACCGCGGCGGCACGCTGCTGTCGCCGACGATCGCCTACGAGACCTGGGGCAAGCTCAATCACACGCGCGACAACGCAGTGCTGATCTTCACGGGCATGTCGCCGTCGGCGCACGCGGCGTCGAGCATCGAGGATCCGACGCCGGGCTGGTGGGAGGAGATCATCGGCCCGGGTCGGCCGATCGACACCCACCGCTACTTCGTCATCTGCGTGAACTCGCTCGGCAGCTGCTTCGGCTCGACGGGGCCGGCCTCGGTCGATCCGCGCACCGGCGATCTCTACCGGCTCACGTTCCCCGTGCTGTCGCTCGAGGACGTTGCGCGCGGCGGATTCGAGGTCATCAAGCACCTCGGCGTCAATCGGTTGAAGGCCACCGTCGGCCCGTCGATGGGCGGCATGACGGCGCTCGCGTTCGAGATCCTGTTCCCCGGCATCTCGGAGGGGTTCGTGAGCATGTCGTCGGGGCCGCGCTCGCTGCCGTTCTCGATTGCATTGCGCTCGCTGCAGCGCGAGATCATCCGCAAGGACCCGGCCTGGATGGGCGGCAACTATCCGCGCGACGCGCAGCCGCTCGTCGGCATGCGCCTCGCGCGCAAGCTCGGCATGATCACGTATCGCTCCGCCGAGGAGTGGCGGTTGCGCTTCGGCCGCGAGCGAGCCGCGTCGACGGACACGAGCGGCGATCCGTTCGGGCAAGTGTTCGAGGTCGAGACGTATCTCGAGCACCACGCGCAGAAGTTCACGGGCCAGTTCGACGCGAACTGCTATCTGTATCTCTCGCGCGCCAGCGATCTCTTCGACGTCGCCGAGCACGGCTCGTCGGTCGAGGCGGCCATGCGCAGGGTCGAGGTCGAGCGCGCGCTGATCGTCGGCGTGAAGACGGACTTTCTCTTTCCGATCTATCAGCAGCGCGAGCTCGCCGCGAGCCTCGAGGCGCCGGGCCGCGACGTGCAGTTCGTCGAGCTCGATTCGCTGCAGGGGCACGACTCGTTCCTCGTCGACATGGACAACTACCGGCCGCTCGTCGCGAAGTTCTTCGAATAGCAACGCCGAACTGCCCGGATTCGAGCCGGTGCCCGCACGCCCGCCGAAGGGGCTAGGGCTTGTCGGGCTTGATGGCGTCGATCGTGGCGGCGAGCCCGCCGCGTTTGAGCCGCACGTCGATCGTGGCGCCGCGCGCGAGGCCGGCGCTGTCCGTCAGCACCTTGCCCCCGGCATCCGTGACGATCGCATAACCGCGCTCGAGCGTGGCGAGCGGGCTCAGCGATTGCAGCGCGCGTGACGCAAGCTTGAGCCGCTGCTCCGTGCGCTCCATCTGCCGCAGCAGTGCGCGGCGCAAATCGCCGTGCGCGGCGCGCCAGCGCTCGCGCGTGCGTGTGAGCCGGTGCGCGGGGCTCGAGTGCGCGATGGCCGTCGCGAGGCGCGCGAGCCGCTGTCTGCGCACCTCGATGCGCCGCTCCGTGGCCCGCTTCAGACGTGCCTCGAGCTCGTCGAGCCGCTGCGCGCGCTCGCGAAGCTGCACGCTCGGGTTACAGCGCTGCAGCCGATGCGCGAGCATCGCGAGATGACGGCTTTCCTTCGCGAGGTGCTGCCGTGTGCAGTGAGCGATGCGCTGCTCGAGCGCCGCGAAGCGCTTCCGCCAGTCGCGCTGATCTGGCACGGCGAGCTCCGCCGCCTGCGACGGCGTCGGGGCGCGCAGGTCCGCAACGAAGTCCGCGATCGTGAAATCGATCTCGTGGCCGACGCCGGCGATGACCGGTAGCTTTACGGCCGCGATCGCGCGCGCAACGACCTCCTCGTTGAACGACCAGAGGTCTTCGAGCGAGCCGCCGCCGCGCGTGAGGATCAATACGTCGCACTCGGCGCGCCGGTCGGCGAGCGCGAGCGTGCGCGCGATCTCTTCGGCCGAGCCGGGACCTTGCACGGGCGTGGGGTAGATCAGCACCGCCGTCGCCGGGAAGCGGCGGCGCAGCGCGCTCAGCACGTCGCGCAGCGCGGCGCCGGTCCGCGACGTGATCACGCCGACGCGCCGCGGCAATCTAGGTATCGGCACCTTGCGCGCGGCGTCGAATAGGCCTTCGGCCGCGAGCCGGCGCTTGAGCTCCTCGAACCGGCGGCGAAGCGCGCCCTCGCCGGCCTCCTCGACGTAGTCGACGATGAGCTGATATTCGCCGCGTGCCTCGTAGAGGCTCGCGCGTGCGCGGACGAGCACCTGCTGGCCGTTCGCGGGCTCGAACGCGAGGCCCCGCGCGGCGAGCCGGAACATCGCGCAACGCACCTGGGCCGCCGCATCCTTCAACGACCAGTAGAGATGGCCCGAGGAGGGCCGCGAGAGGTTCGAGATTTCGCCCTCGACCCAGACGGTGCCGAGCCCCGTTTCGACGAGGCGGCGCGCCTCGCGATTCAGGTTCGAGACCGAGAGAATCCGCCGCTCCTCGAAGGGCAGTTGGAGCGAATCGCCGGGCTGCATGGGCGAGAGTATATGCCAGCGTGGGCGATTTGCCCGCGGCCGAGCCGGGCAGTAAACTGCGCGGCTCAAATTCCCCGGGAGCTCCGCTATGCGGATCATTCACGAGGCGCTCACCTTCGATGACGTCCTCTTAGAGCCCGCTTACTCGGAAGTTTTGCCGCGCGAAGTGAAGCTCAAGACGCAGCTCACGCGCTCCTTGAGCCTGAACATTCCGATCATCTCGGCCGCGATGGACACCGTCACCGAGGCACGGCTCGCGATCACGATGGCGCAGGAAGGCGGCATCGGCATCATCCACAAGAACATGTCGCCGAAGGATCAGGCGCGCCAAGTCCAGCAAGTCAAGAAGTTCGAAAGCGGCGTCATCCACGACCCGATCACCGTCACGCCGGACACGACGATCCGCGACGTTATGACGCTGACGCGCGCGAAAAACATCTCCGGCGTGCCCGTCGTCGAGGGCGAGAACCTGGTCGGCATCGTCACGCACCGCGATCTGCGGTTCGAGACGCAGCACGACGCGCCCGTCGCCACCGTCATGACGCCGAAGGAGCGTCTCGTCACCGTGCAAGAGGGCGCCGACAAGGAAGAGGTGCTCGGTCTCCTGCACAAGCACCGCATCGAGAAGGTGCTCGTCGTCGACAAGGGCAAAGGTTTCAAGCTTCGCGGCATGATCACCGTGAAGGACATCCAGAAGGCGCACGATTATCCGCTCGCGTGCAAGGACGAGCGCGGCGCCTTGCGCGTCGGCGCGGCGGTGGGCACCGGCGGCGACACGGACGAGCGCTTGGCGCTGCTCGTCGAGGCCGGCGTGGACGTCGTCGTCATCGATACCGCGCACGGCCACTCGCGCGGTGTGATCGAGCGCGTGCGCAAGGTCAAGCGCGAGTATCCCGACTTGCAGGTGATCGCAGGCAACGTCGCGACGGGCGAGGGCGCGCGCGCGCTCGTCGATGCCGGCGCCGACGGCGTCAAGGTGGGAATCGGCCCGGGCTCGATTTGCACGACGCGCATCGTCACGGGCGTAGGCATTCCGCAGATCACGGCCGTGACCACGGTCGCCGAGGCGCTCGAAGGCACGGACGTTCCGTGCATCTCGGACGGCGGCATTCGCTACTCGGGCGACATCGCCAAAGCCCTCGTGGCCGGCGCCCATTCGACGATGATCGGCGGCCTGTTCGCGGGCACCGAGGAGTCGCCGGGCGAAGTCGAGCTCTATCAAGGCCGTTCGTACAAGTCGTATCGCGGCATGGGCTCGCTCGGCGCGATGACGCAGCGGCACGGCTCGGCCGACCGCTACTTCCAAGACACGGCGGAGGAGCTCGAGAAGCTCGTGCCCGAAGGCATCGAGGGGCGCGTGCCGTACAAGGGCAGCATCGTTGCCATCGTGCAGCAGCTCGTCGGCGGCTTGCGCGCCGCGATGGGCTACACGGGGTGCGGCAGCATCGCCGAGATGCGCACGCGGCCGAAGTTCGTGCGCATCACGGGCGCCGGCCGGCGCGAGAGCCACGTGCACGACGTCACGATCACGAAAGAAGCGCCGAACTACCGAACCGACCGATGACTCAGCCCGCCAGGATCGTGCTGCAGCGCAAGGATCCCCACGCTGAGCGGATCCTCGTCGTCGACTTCGGCGGCCAGTACACGCAGCTCATCGCGCGGCGCGTGCGCGAGGCCGGCGTCTACAGCGAGATCCTGCCCTGGGACGCGTCTCCCGAAGCGATCGCGGAATTCGCGCCGAAAGGCATCATCCTCTCCGGCGGCCCGGAGTCGGTTGCCGCGGCAGGGTCGCCGCAGATCAGCGACGCGCTGATTGCGGCCGGGGCGCCGATGCTCGGCATCTGCTACGGCATGCAGGCGCTCGCCGCGAAGCTCGGCGGTGCGGTTGCTTCCGCCGATCACCGCGAGTACGGCTACGCCGAGGTCGACCTGACGGGCAGCGATCCGCTGCTCGAGAAGCTCGGCGCGCGGCTCAAGGTTTGGATGAGCCACGGGGATCGCGTCGAGCGGCTGCCGCCGGGCTTCAGCGCGATCGGATCGTCGTCGAACTCGCCGTTCGCCGCGATGGCGAACGTCGAGCGCAAGGTTTACGGCTTGCAGTTCCATCCCGAGGTCACGCACACCGAGCACGGGCTCGAGATCATTCGCCGCTTCGTGCTCGACATCTGCGGCTGTGCGCCGGTGTGGACGGCCAAGAACATCGTCGCCGAGCACATCGATCAGATTCGCGCGAAGGTCGGCAAGGATCGTGTGCTGCTCGGGCTTTCGGGCGGCGTCGACTCCTCCGTCGTCGCCGCGCTGCTGCACGAGGCGATCGGCGATCAGCTCGTCTGCGTTTTCGTCGACACGGGTTTGCTGCGCCTGAACGAGGGCGACCAGGTGATGAGCGTGTTCGCGAAGCACTTGGGCGCGAACGTGATCCGCGTCGACGCCGAGAAGACGTTCTTGGCGGCGCTCGCCGGAGTGTCCGATCCCGAGCAGAAGCGCAAGATCATCGGCCGGTTGTTCGTCGACGTCTTCGATGGGGAGGCCGAGAAGATTCGCGACGTGAAGTGGCTCGCGCAGGGCACGATCTACCCGGACGTCATTGAATCCGCAGGCGCGAAGACCGGCAAGGCGCATCTGATCAAGTCGCATCACAACGTCGGCGGCTTGCCGGAGCGGATGAATCTCAAGCTGCTCGAGCCGCTGCGCGATCTCTTCAAGGACGAGGTGCGGAAGATCGGCACGGAGCTCGGTCTACCGAAAGAGCTCGTCGGGCGGCACCCGTTCCCCGGGCCGGGGTTGGGCGTGCGCATCCTCGGCGAAGTTCGCAAGGACTACGCGGATCTGCTGCGCCGCGCCGACGACATCTTCATCTCGGAGCTGCGCACGCAAGGGCTCTACGATTCCGTGAGCCAGGCGTTCGCAGTGTTCCTGCCCGTGAAGTCCGTGGGCGTCATGGGCGACGGCCGCAAGTACGACTACGTCGTCGCTCTGCGTGCCGTCGAGACGGTCGACTTCATGACGGCGCGCTGGGCTCGCCTGCCGTACGAGTTCTTGGACCACGTCTCGCGGCGCATCATCAACGAGGTGCCGGGCATTTCGCGCGTGACGTACGATATCTCCGGGAAGCCGCCTGCCACGATCGAGTGGGAGTAACGGAAATGTTCCTAGGCTACCCAGACGCAGCCCTTCGCGGCAGCCATGGTCTTGATAATGGTGCAATCCACTCAGCGAGCGACCGGCGCTATCTCGAAGGGCAAAGTCGCGGCCATTCGCGCGGCGATGTAACTGGCGGGTCGGCGTAGCAGTGATATGGGCGGCCGTGGCGTTGCATCGTCGGCGTACTGCAGTGCCAACGCGGCCCAGACTATGAGCGATCGACGCTCAGCCGTGGTAAAGGTGCGTAGAAAGCTCGTTGCCTAAAGTGCGCAAGACGACGGGAGGTAGTTGAGCGCCATCGGGCGGCTCTCTGTGTCTCTGCGTCTCTGCGTCTCTGCGTCTCTGCGTCGAGGAGGACACGGTGCTCAGACGCAGGCGTTCTCGTGCCGTTTGCAACATTCTGCTGTCTAACCGGCGGGCCGTTCCTTGGGCCAAAAAAGGATCGAAGTGTCTCGCCAAGTCAAAACAGAGCGCGAAAATACCGACGAAAGCCTACGTGTAGAACGAGAGAAGACCGATCGAGCCTTGGTAGACAGGCAGGCGGCGGTCGACGAGAACGCCGACCAGATTGTCGAGGAAGCACGATCGGTGGCCGACGCCGTCGTCACCACGGCTCGCGTTACGGCCGATGAGGTGCTGCGCGCGGACGGCGACGAGTGTGTTCTGCCGAACGCGGCGCTTGCCGAGCAGCGGGCGGCGGCGGACGACGCACTCCGGGGCGTGCGGGCGGATGCGGACGAGGCGTTGCGCCTGCAACGCGAAGCGAATATCCGTATTCTCGCAGCGCTGCTGCCGCTGGAGAGACAAAAAACCGACCGATATTTACTAACTGAGCGCGCTCGCGCGGACGACGCGGTCGCGCATCGTGACGACTTCTTGGGGATAGTCACTCACGACTTGCGCGACTTGCTTTCCGGAATCGTGATGAGTGCCGCGCTACTGCCGGATAGCGCGTCCGAGCCGAACGGGACTAAGCAGCGAATTCAACGCTACGCCGCCCGCATGAACCGACTGATTGGTGACCTCACCGACGTGGCCTCCATCGACGCAGGGCAGCTTAAGGTCGTCCCGGCGCTCGCTGATTGGTCTGCTTTGATGGAGGAAGTGGCGGCGATATTCCGACCCTCGGCATCGGCGCAGGGCATCACACTCGAAATTGCGTTAGCAGAACGATCGCTCCCGATGCGATTCGATCACGATCGCATGCTGCAAGTGCTCGCTAACCTTCTCGCCAATTCGCTCAAATTCACACCGCATGGCGGCAAAATACGCGTGGAGGCTGAGCTCGGAACAGACGAGCTACGCTGCGCGGTGCGCGACACAGGTTCGGGCATACCGGCCCATATGCTGGAGGCGATTTTCCAGCGCTTCTGGCAGCGGAGCAACGATCGACGAGGCGTAGGGCTCGGCCTCTACATCACCCGATGCATCGTCGAGGCGCATCGGGGACGGATCTGGGCAGAGAGCGTCGAGGGCGTCGGAACCACGCTGCGGTTTTCTCTACCGCGCGTTTAGCTCGCGGTCGGGCTTAGAGTTCGCGGTCTGTCGCGCCCAGCGAGATTTTTCGGCGGCGCGCGACTCTCCGAGTTGCCGCCGATCCCAGGACGGGTGAGCTGGACTCGGCCCTCGGGGTGCGGTGGCATAGGTTTTGCTTCGCTATCCCCATGGACTATCACGGCCTCATAGATCTCTCTTTTTGGGGTTACGTTGCGACGGCGCTGTTCATGACCCACGTGACCGTCGTAAGCGTCACGATTTTTCTTCACCGCCATCAAGCACACCGGGCGTTGGCCTTGCATCCCGTTGCCAGCCACTTTTTTCGCTTTTGGCTTTGGATCACGACGGGCATGTTCACACGCGAATGGGTAGCGGTGCATCGCAAGCACCACGCGACGGTCGAAACCGACCGCGATCCTCACAGCCCCCAGATTCACGGAATTTGGCGCGTCCTGTTCGATGGAGTGTCCCTCTATCGCGCCGCAGCACGCGATCTCGAGGTCGTTCGCACGCATGGAACCGGAACGCCGAACGACTGGATGGAACAGCGCGTTTACGGAGCTTATCGTTTCGCCGGAATCGGAATCATGCTCGCCATCGATGTTCTGCTTTTCGGTTGGCCAGGATTGTTCATCTATGTCGTCCAAATGTTGTGGATCCCATTTTGGGCCGCAGGAGTGATTAATGGCGTCGGCCATTACTTGGGCTACCGAAACTTCGCGACGCCCGATGCCTCTCGAAACATCATTCCGGTCGGCCTACTGATCGGTGGCGAGGAACTTCACAACAATCACCACGGATACGCCTATTCGGCGAAGTTTTCCAGTAGATGGTGGGAGTTCGACGTCGGCTGGTTCTACATCCGACTTTTAGAATCGGTTGGGCTGGCCACCGTGAAACGCGTAGCTGGCACCAAGCCTCGGGAAAACGCGATTGCCAGCTCTTAAACGGACGAGCGACTGGCGCTGTTGCTTGCTGACCGCATGACAGCTGCGGCGACGTCGTGAACGTGGTTCGGTGAAGCTGCGGAAACCGGTTAGCAGACGCGGTCGGCCCGTCACGCCGTAGCCGAGCTGCCATTGCCGCCCCGGCATTCAACGCTGCCGCTTATTTCGGTTTGCATGGCAAACCATATGCTAGTAGAGTTCGCGGCGTGCGTATCGCAACCATCCTGATCGGCCTCGCCGCGCCATTGCCAGTCGCGGCGCAGGATCACGGCACGGCCGGCGGGGATGCCTTGGCCACGACGATCGAGGTGCCGTTCGAATCGCACGACGGCTACGCGATGCTCGGCAAGCTCACAGTGCCAGCGGACGATGCGGACCATCCTTTGCTCGTGTACGTCCAGACGGCGGAAGGCATGACGGTCGATATGAGGCGGCCGCTCCGCGAGGGCCGCACGTTCGACTACATGGATCTATATCGCGAGCGGCTGCCGCCGCTCGGTTTCGCGTTCTTCAGCTACGAAGGCCGCGGGGTCCGGATGGGCGACGCGCCGCCGCGCTACGAAACCATCGACCGCGCTGTGTACGATACGAGCACCTTGGAGAATAAAGTGCGCGACGCTCTCGCCGCGATCGAGGTCGCCGCGCGGCAACCGGGCGTCGATGCCGAGCGGTTGTTTCTCATCGGCGCGAGCGAAGGGTCACTACTCGCTGCGGAAACCGCCACCCGCGCCGGCGATCGCGTCCGCGGGCTGGTGCTCTACTCGATCCTCGCTAGTACGCTGCAAGATGCGACGCGCTACATGGCCGGAGACGGCGCATTCAATCAGATGAACGACCTTTTCGACACTAACCGGGACGGCGGCACGTCGCGAGAGGAGTACGAAGCCGACGCGCGCGGCTACCGCAAGGCTGCGCTCGGGAGCATTACATTCGAGCAGCTCGATGAGAACGGCGACGGAGTCTTCGCTGCGGCGGATCTGCGTGCGTTGCGCAAGCCGTTGCTCGATGCCATCGACTCGAAGAACGCGGAGCCCGTGTACCAATGGCTGGCGCTAACTGCCGCGGTAAGCTTGCCCAAAGGCTGGCTCGAGGACCACTTCGCCCACCCGCCGATGTGGTCGTTCCTCGCAAGGCTCGACATTCCGGTCGCCGTGCTGCACGGCACTGCGGACAACCTCACGCCTGTGGCTGGAACCCGTGAGCTCGAGGCAATCGTAACGGCCGCCGAGAAGACGAACATCGAGTTCCATTATTTCGACGGCCTCGATCACAGCTTGGGCCTCGCGCGGTATTTCGCGGCGGGCGCGCCGCTGCCGGCGGGCCACGAGGCCATTCTCCAGTTCTTGCGGAAGCACGCACGATGAGCACAGAGCTTGCGAGCCTCGAGCGGCGAACTTATCGCACTACCGACGATGGGATCGCCGATATTCTCGTCGGCGTGTTCTTCATGGCTGTTGGAATCGCGATGAGCTTCGAGCGCGGTTTGAACGTCGGCATCGTCAGCGGCCTGCTTGCTGCCGCCGCGTTTCCGGTGTGGCGCGGATTGCGTCGCGGCATCGCGGAGCCGCGCGTCGGCTACGTTCGCCTTCACGCCGCGCGCTCGCGGCGCATGCGGCTAGGCCAATGCGTCGGCGCCGCTGCAATGGCTGCGATCATCTTGGTGGGGGTGTTCTTCACGGGCGGCGGCCGCCAGGTCGATACTTGGTTCGTGGGCCTCGTGTACGCAGTCCCGCTTGCAGTGGTCGCCTATTTCGCCGATCTGCCGCGCTGGTACGCGTATGCCGGCGTGATCATGATCGAGCGCGCCGCGGACTCTTTGAGCGGCGGCCCACACGAGTGGCTGTTTTGGCCGTCGGGCGTGATCATTGCCGCAATCGGCGCGGTGGTGCTTGCCCGGTTTCTGCGGCGCTATCCCATTAGAGAGCGCGACGTCACGGAGCGGTCCTGAATGGAAGTCGATCGTTTAGTTCACGAACCCGCCCGCTTGAGCATCCTGAGCCAGCTCTACGTCGTCGCCGAGGCGGATTTCCTGTTCGTGATGCAGCAGGCGCAGCTCACGCAGGGGAACCTGTCTTCGCATCTGGCAAAGCTCGACGAGGCTGGCTACGTTGAAGTGCAGAAGGGTTTCGTCGGCAAGCGCCCGCGTACCGTTCTGCGGATAACACCGAAGGGGCAGCGCGCGCTGGAGCAATACGTCGCGAGCATGAGACAGGTACTCAACGACGTGCCAGTAAAGAAGTCGGGCCGCGTCCGGCGCGCAAAGCTAATGCCGGCACGGGCGTGAGCGCTCGCCGGCCGAGTAGGATCTCGCCATACGCCGTCATGGCGGCTGGGCTCTAGGCAGCGACGCTATGGCTGGATCAGGCCATGCCGAATCGCGATCAGCGTGAGCTCCGATTGATTCTCGGCGGCTAGTTTTTGCTTCACGTTATACAGATGCGTGCCGACGGTGGACGCGGACAGGTGCAGATCTTCCGCGATGCCTTGCACGGTTCCGCCGGCAGCGAGCCGGAGGAATATCTCGAACTCGCGCTCCGACAGCTTGTCGACGGGCGAGCTCGAGCCGTCGATCTCCGCGAGCGCGAGCTTTTGCGCAACGTCGGCGTCGATGTAGCGATGCCCGGACGCGACGCTGGCAAGCGCGTTGAGCAGGGCTTCCGGCGCGCTGCGTTTCGACAGGAAGCCCAGCGCGCCCTCGCGCAGCGCGCGGCGAGCGTGCATCGGGTCGTCATGTGCCGAGAGTGCGAGCACGCGAGCGCGCGGATCCCGCGCGCGGATTCTCTTTAGCGCTTCGAGGCCGCCCATGCCCGGCATCGCGAGATCCATGATGACGACGTCCGGAGCGAGCTCGGAGTAGCGCAGGCACGCCTGCTCGCCGGTTTCCGCCTCGGCGACGACCGAGACGTCGGGGTGCATTTGCAGCAGCAGCTTGAACCCGGTGCGTACGACGGGGTGATCGTCGGCCAGCAGGACGCGAATCACGCGAGCACCGCCGGCGCCGCGAGCGGGATCTCGGCGGCCAGTACCGCTCCGCGCGGTGTCCCGTTCACGATGCGCAGCCGGCCACTCAAGCTCTCGACGCGAGCCGCGAGGCCGCGCAGTCCGAAGTGGCCCGCGCCCGGCGGCTCTGCGGGCAAGCCGACGCCGTCATCGGTTACGGAGACGAGCACGCGTGCCGACTGCTCCGATCGCACGGCGATGTCGATGCACGAGGCGCGCGCGTGACGCACGGCGTTGATCAATCCTTCCTGCACGATTCGATAAATCGCCAACGTGACGCTGTGACCGAGCTCGCAATGGACGTCGTATTCGAGCGAGAGCGCGAGCTGCGGGCAGCGCCTTCGCCAGTCGCGCACGAGATTCTCCAGGGTCTCCGCCAGCCCCAGGGTATCGAGTGTCAGGGGCTCGAGGCGCGGGATGAGCCTGTGCATCGCGTCGTAGAGCCGCCCGGCTTCGTCCGCGATGAGCTTCGCCGTATCGGCCGTTTGCGCATCGCTCTGCGCCGTATGCGCGCCGATGGCGACTGCGAGGCTGCGGATCGCCGTTACGGATTGACTGAACTCGTCATGCAGCTCGTGAGCGATGAGGCGGCGTTCTTCTTCGAGCCGCTGCTCGATCAAGAGCCCGAGCTCGCGGCGTTCTTCGAGGCGGGTTTCCGCCTCGCGCGCCTTGCGCTCGGCCAGTACTTTGCCCTCGACGGCGTCCGCCATGTCGTTGAAGGCCTGGCCGATAGCGCGCGCTTCGAGGCCCGCAAGTGCGGGCAGTCGAAAGCCGAGGTCGCCGCGCTGAATGCGTGCGAGTCCGTCGGCGATCGCAGGGAAGGGCTTCAGCGCGCGGCCGACGTACCAGAATGCGACGGCGCACACCGCGGCTAGCATGGCGGCAGCGATCGTCACGAGCCGGACCAGCTCGTCCCAGCTATCGAGGACGGCGCGCGATGCATCGGCTTCGACGACGAGCTGGCCGCCGCCGGCGAGCGGAAAGATCTGCCGCTCCTCGATCGGCGTGAGCAGCCTCGCGAACCAGCGGGGTGCGTGCCGCCCAGCTTTCCAAGTCGACGGCGGCGAGCGGTACAGCGAAGCGCCGCTCGCCGACAGCAACGTGATGTTCTGCGCGCGAACCCGGCCGAGCTCGTCGAGGAACTCGAGAAGGCCCGAATCGTCGGCTTGCGGGTGAACGGAGGCGAGATGACCGAGCAAGTGCGCTGCCACGCGATTGGCCGCCGTGATTTCCTGCTCGATGGAAGCGCGCGTTCTCTGCAGCTCCGCGACGAGCAGGACGGCCACGAACGCGGCGCTCAGGCCGGCCACGACGAGATTCAGGCGAGTCTTGAGCTTCATGACGGTCAGCGCAGTGTGCCCGACGGGTTCCTGTCGGTCACGCGGGGCGCCTGCGGCTCATGAAAATCATGAGGCGAGTTCCAGGAAAAGCGCGGTTCCGGCCCGACGCGGGTCGGCGATCCTTACGGGGCGGCCACTTCGGCCGCAATCAAGGAGCTACACATGCGCTGGGAAACACCACGTGCCATCGATCTGCGGTTCGGCATGGAAATCACGATGTACATCTCGAACCGCTGAAGACGACCGACTGTGGGGTCAGCCCGCGCAAGCGGGCTGCGCCTCATGAGCAACCGTGAAAATTCGGGTCTTGGGATCGGCTGCCGGAGGCGGTTTCCCCCAGTGGAACTGCAACTGCCGCAACTGCGCGGCCTGGCGGCGGGGCGCAATGCGCGCGCGCGCCCGAACGCAATCGTCGATCGCGGTTGCCGGCGACGCCGCGGCGTCGTGGGCGCTCGTCAACGCTTCGCCGGACATCACGGCTCAGTTGCAGGCCAACCCTGATCTGCAACCCGGTCGCGCGCTTCGCGATACGGGTCTCGCGGGAATCGTGCTCGTCGATGGGCAGGTGGATCACACTGCCGGTCTCTATATGTTGCGCGAATCCGCGCGGCCCTGGCCGATCTGGTGCACCGACAGCACGTATGCGGATCTGACGCGAGGCAATCCGATTCTCGGCGTGCTCGCGCACTACTGCGGCGTCGATCGGCGCCGCGTCGCTCTCGGCGACGACTTCGCGGTCGATGGCGTGCCCGGCGTGATCTGGCGAGCGCTTCCCGTCGCGAGCAAGCCCGCGCCGTATTCGCCGAACCGCGATTCTCCTATGCCGGGCGACAACGTCGCGCTATCGATCTCTAACGCCGCGACGGGAAGGTCCGCGCTCTACGCTCCCGGCCTCGGCGAGATCGACGAGCCCGTTTGGCTCGGCATGCAATCCGCAGCCTGCGTGCTCGTCGACGGCACGTTCTGGACGGACGACGAGATGGTGCGGCTCGGGGTCTCGCGCAAGCGCGCTCGCGATATCGGCCACTTGCCGCAAAGCGGCGTCGGCGGAATGCTCGAATGGCTGGATCGTCTGCCGCGAAGCACGCGCAAGATTCTCATCCACATCAATAACACCAACCCGATCCTCGACGAGGATTCCGCCGAGCGTGCCGAGCTCGAGCGTCACGGTGTCGAGGTCGCGTGGGACGGAATGGAGATCGTGTTGTGAGCGTGCCTGCCTGGAGCAGAGCGGAGTTCGAAGCGCAGCTGCGCGCCAAGGGCGCTGCGTACCACATCCATCATCCATTCAACGTGATGCTGAATTCCGGCAAGGCGCGACCCGAACAGATCCGCGGCTGGGTGGCGAACCGCTTCTACTACCAGATCTCCATTCCCCTCAAGGATGCGGCCATCCTGTCGAATTGCTGCGATCGCTACGTGCGCCGCAACTGGGTGCAGCGCATCCTCGATCACGACGGGTTTGGTGACGATCCGGGCGGCATCGAATCGTGGCTGCTGCTCGCCGAGGCGGTAGGCCTTTCGCGCGAGCGCGTCGAGAGCCTGACGGAGGTGGTGCCTGGCGTGCGGTTCGCCGTGGACGCCTACGTCAACTTCGCGCGGCGCGCACCCTGGCCGGAGGCGGTGTGCTCCTCCCTCACCGAGCTGTTCGCTCCGGAAATTCACAAGCAGCGGCTCGCGAGCTGGCCGGAGCACTATCCGTGGATAGAGCGAGCAGGGCTCGATTACTTTCGGAGCCGCGTGAGCCTCGCGCGTCGCGACGTCGAGTTTGGGCTCGCGGCTACGCTCGATCGCTTCACGACGCGGGCCGAGCAAGAGCGCGCGCTCGAGATTCTGCAGTTCAAGCTCGACGTGCTCTGGCAAATGAACGACGCGATGGCCGCGCGCTACGGAGTGGAAAGATGACGGAGAGCGAGCCGGCCGGTAACCCGACGGTCGCAGCGCGAACGACGCTGCTCGATTCGGCGCGGTTGGCCGTCGGACGAGGTTTCCGTTTGCAGTGGGAGCCTGTGCAGAACGCGCACGTGCTGCTCTATCCGGAAGGAATGATCAAGCTGAACGGCAGTGCCGGCGCGATCATGAGCCGCTGCGACGGCGAGCGCACGGTTGCCGACATCGTCGCGGACCTGGAGCGCACCTACGGCACGACCGGCTTGGCCGAGGACGTCACGGCTTTCCTCGAGTTCGCCGTGGACAAGAGCTGGCTGGAGATCCGCGCGTGAGCGTGCAAGTTCGCGATCCAGGTCCGCCGCTTTGGTTGCTGATGGAGCTGACCTACCGCTGCCCGTTGCACTGCGTGTTCTGCTACAACCCGACGAACTTCGCGGTGCTCGATCGGGAGCTCACCACGGAAGACTGGCTGCGCGTCCTGCGCGAGGCGCGGGCTCTCGGCGCGGTACAGCTGGGGTTGTCGGGAGGCGAGCCGTTGGCGCGCGACGATCTCGAGGCGATCGTCGCGCACGCTCACGAGCTCGGCTTCTACACGAACCTCATCACGTCCGGCATCGGGCTCAACGAAACGCGCATCAAAGCGCTCAAGCAGGCGGGGCTCGATCACATCCAGCTGTCGTTCCAGGACAGCACGCGTGAAATGAACGACTTCCTGAGCAGCACGCGCACGTTCGATCTGAAAGCGAAGGCGGCCGCTCTCATCAAGCAATACGGCTACCCGATGGTGCTCAACGTCGTCTTGCACCGCCTGAACATCGACCACGCCGAGCAGATTCTGGACATGGCCGAGCGCCTCGGCGCGGACTACGTGGAGCTCGCCAATACGCAGTACTACGGCTGGGCCCTGCTGAATCGCGAGCGACTGCTGCCGAGTCGCGAGCAGGTGCGCCGCGCGGAGGACACCACGCGGAAGTTCCGTCTCAAGCCGGGGCAGCGCATGCGCATCTATTTCGTCGTGCCGGACTACTTCGAGACGCGTCCCAAACCGTGCATGAACGGTCTCGGCTCCGTGTTTCTGACGATCGCTCCCGACGGCACGGCGCTTCCATGCCACGCTGCCCGTACGCTGCCGGGCCTCACGTTCCCGAACGTTCGTGAAGCCAGCGTCGAATGGATCTGGCGCGACTCGCCGAGCTTCAATCGGTATCGCGGCGACGCATGGATGAAGGAGCCGTGCCGCAGCTGCCCCGATAAGACGAAGGACTTCGGCGGCTGCCGATGCCAGGCGTACCTCCTGACCGGTGACGCGGCCAATGCGGATCCCGTCTGCGCTCTTTCTCCCCACCATCATCTCGTCACCGAAGCCGTCGCGCGTGCCGACGCTCTCCGGACCGAGGCCTCGTCGCTCGCGGAGGAGAAGCCGCTGTTGTTTCGCGATCCGCGCACGTCTCGCGCCCTCTCATGACCGGAGAGGATCTTGCGATTCGCGCGGAACGCCTGAGTAAGCGCTATGGCGATACGCGGGCCGCCGACGCCGTGGACCTCGCCATTCCGCGCGGTCAGTTTTTCGGCTTGCTGGGTCCGAACGGTGCCGGCAAGACGAGCCTGATCCACATGCTCTCGACGCTCATTCGGCCGTCCGCGGGCGATGCTTGGGTAGCGGGTCACTCGGTGCGTCGGGAGAAGCTCGCCGTGCGCGCCAGCATCGGGGTGGTGTTTCAAGAGCCGGCGCTGGATCGCGCGCTCACGGCCGCGCAGAACCTGCGCTTCGCCGGCCTCCTGAACGACTTGCCGCGCGCCGAAATCAAGAAGCGCAGCGACGAGCTGTTGGCCCTGTTCGGCCTTGCGGACCACCGCGACCGGCCTGCCGGGGCGCTGTCCGGCGGCATGCGGCGCGCGCTCGACATCGCGCGCGGTGTGATTCACCGACCGCAGATACTTTTTCTCGACGAACCGACGATTGGCCTCGACGTGCCGAATCGCCGCGCGATCTGGCGCCACATCGCGCGGTTGCGCGCCGAGTTCGGCATCACGGTCTTTCTTACCACGCATCATCTCGAGGAAGCCGAGAACTGCGACGAGGTGGCGTTCCTCGCCGCAGGGCGCATCGTACACGGCGGGCGACCGAACGTTTTGATCGAACGCTTCGGCAAGTACGTCGTCGAGGCGGAAAGCGACCGGCCCAAGGAGCTCGCCGAACGGCTCGAAGCACGGCTTGGCGAAGCACTGATCGAAGCCGACGGTGTGCAGTTCCGTTGCAACCATGAGCCTGCCGATCTCGGAGCGTTGCACGCGGAATTGGCGGCTTCGGCGCGAGCCGTGCGCTGGCGGCGTCCCAATCTCAACGACGTGTTTCTGTGGGTAAACCGGCCGGCGCAGTCGCAGAGGCGCGCCGCATGACAGGCGTCGTGCGCCCAACGCTCGCCGTTCTGGAACGCGAAGTGATCAAGCTATTGGCGCAGCGCGGCCGATTGCTTTCGGCTCTCGTGAGACCCTTGCTCTGGCTGCTCGTAATCGGCGCAGGATTCGGCGCGCTGCAGGGCGGCGATGCCGGCAACCGCTACCAGTCCTTTCTCGTGCCCGGCGTGCTCGGCCTCACCGCGCTCTTCGGAGGAATTCTCGCGGCGCTGTCGACCGTTTACGACAGAGAATCCGGCGTCATGCGCATGCTGGTGATCGCGCCGTTGCAGCCCCACTGGATCGTGCTCGCCAAGACGCTCGGCGCGACGCTCGCAGCGATAGTCCAGTCGGTGCTGCTCTTGTTGGTCCTCGGCGCCCTGGGCTATCTGAGCGGACGGGTGTCGATTCCGCTGTTCGCACTGGGGCTGCTCGGCACGGCCTTCGCATGCGCGAGCCTAGGGATGCTCGTGGCGGCGTGGTCGCGCAACCTCGACAACTACGCAACGATGATGAACTTGGTGATTTTTCCGGTGTTCTTCCTATCCGGATCGCTTTATCCCGTGCAGCAACTGCCGCAGATCCTCGAAGTGGTGACGACGCTGAATCCCTATACGCACGGAGTGGATTTGCTGAAGCACTCCGGTATCGGCGCTGCCGGCTCGCAGCAAGCGGATTTCAGCATCGGCTTCAACATCGCGATGCTGCTTGGGTTCAGCGCCCTGGCCCTTGGAGTGGCCTGCCTGCGCTTCTCGCGCGCCGACGCGAACGAGTCGCTCGTGCACCGGCTCGCACGTAAGCACACGGACTGAACGTGAACGCGCAGGCTGTCGCAGGTCTTTTCGCGGGCGCGATAGCGATCGAGACGGCCGCGCGTCTCTGGCTCGCTACGCGACAGATCGCGGCGGTGAGAGCGCATCGCGATCGAGTGCCCGAGCCGTTCAGTAACGAGATTACCCTTGCCGATCAGCAAAAGGCCGCCGACTATACCGTCGCGCGGACGCGCCTTGGCCGCGTGGGCTTCGTCGTCGAAGCATCGATCGCCCTGGCGCTGACGTTTGGTGGCGGAATCGCGTTGCTCGACGCTTTCTGGAGCCGCCTGGCGCTCGGCCAGCCGTGGCACGGGACGTTGGTCGTGCTCACGACGCTGCTCGCGATCTTGCTGATCCGGCTGCCGCTGGCTGCATGGCGCACGTTTCGGATCGAAGCGCGCTTCGGTTTCAATCGCGTCTCACCGGCCTTGTTTCTCGCGGACTTCGTCAAGCGCATGCTCCTCGGGCTGCTGCTCACGGCGCCGCTGCTGCTGATCGTGCTCGCGCTGCTGGAAGGAGCCGGACCATGGTGGTGGGTGACTGCCTGGGCGGTTTGGGTAGGTGCGACGTTGGGGCTCGGCTGGGCGTGGCCGCGAATCATCGCGCCGCTTTTCAATCGCTTTACGCCGCTTGCCGATTCTCCGCTGAAAAGCCGCGTCGAGGCGCTGCTCGCGCGCTGCGGATTTGCATCGAGCGGTCTGTTCGTCATGGACGGGTCGCGGCGCTCCGCCCACGGTAACGCCTACTTCACCGGCGTCGGACGCAACAAGCGCATCGTCTTGTTCGACACGCTGTTGCAAAGGCTCGATGCCGCCGAAGTGGAAGCGGTGCTCGCGCACGAGCTCGGCCACTTCCGGTTGCAGCACGTGAGGAAGCGCCTGATCCTGTCGATCATGGGCGGTTTCTTCGGGTTCGCAGGGCTTGCCTGGCTGGCCGAGCAACCCGAGCTCTACCCGGCGCTCGGCGTGCCGGCCGCGCCGCACAGCGCGCTGTTGGTGTTCATGTTGATCGCGCCTCTGTTTGCGTTTCTTTGGACGCCTGTCGCATCGTGGTGGTCGCGGCGGCACGAGCTCGCCGCGGACGATTTTGCCGTAGCGCACGTCGATGCCCGCGCTCTGGCCGGCGCGCTGATCAAGCTGCACCGCGACAACGCTTCGACGCTCACGCCCGACCCGCTTCACTCGGCGTTCTACGATTCGCATCCGCCGGCACCCGTGCGTGTCTCGCGTCTGATTCGCGTGGGGTCGCCTTTCGCCGAGTCGCGCAATCAGTGCTCGACGTCGCGATAGGCGCGCCGTGACGGACCGCCGCGTTCGGATGAGAAGCGACGGAGAAGCTTCCGACGGCGGCGCTTTGCGCCGCAAGCCGGCGGACGACAAACACGGGATGCATTCGTTTCCGCTCGATGACGTCGCGATCTGTCGGACAGCCACGTTCCCGGCTCCCGGCTCATGGCAGCATCGCTACTTCAGCCTCATGCAGCTCGCGTAAAAGCTGACCGGCGCCGCCCAGTCGGAAAACACGCCGAGGACGCCGACGTCCTGCGCCAGAACGTCGATCACACGCATGACGTCGCCTTCGCGCGAGATCGCCGGATCGATGGTCTGGTAGTAGAAGCCGTTCGCCCCGTCGGCCAGGACGCCGGAGCGCTCGAGCGTCCAGGTAATGACCTGGAGCCTGGCCATCCGCGCCCATCGGGCATGCTGTGACGGCACTATTCGGTTGCTCTCATCGAGCGCCAGAAGCGCGAACGTCGGAGGTGCCCAAATGTTGATGCCGCGCGCCTTGTAGCCAACGAGCTCCTGGAACGTCGGCAGGTCCTCGACGACGTTGGCATCGTCGAGGTACACGGCCTGGCGCCCGAATCGCGGCTCCTTCGCGATCCAGTACGACACATCGTCGATATTGAAGGACTGCGGCCACACATCGTTGGGGTCGATGCCGGCGGCTTTGTACTCGTCGATCATTTTCTGCGCATAAGCTTGCTGAGTGAGGCCGTTGAACGGCATCTGAACGGCGGGCTCTTTGAGCTCGGGCGTGAACTTCGCGCCCATGCTCTTGAAGAGCTCGATGCTCTCGGCGTGCGTCAGCAGCGTGCCGCTCGTCGGCCCGGCATAGAGATCCGTGCGAAATGGCGCCGTCCCGCCGACGTATTCGTCGACCGTGCGCGCGTTCGGGTTGAAGGCATCCATCTTGCCGCGCAGCGTCTTGAACTCGGCGAGCGTGATCTCGCTCGTGCGGCATTCGGCGGCGGCCGGGCTGATGCGATTGCCGTTCGCATCGAACGTTGCCGGAGTGAACGGCGTGATACACGTCGCGGCAAGCGGAGTCTGCAGAATGTTCGTCGTGGTATGCAGGTCGTTCTGCGCGTGGCGACAGACGAGCTGCTTGTCCTTCGTGAAGGTCACGTCGCATTCGAGCACTCCCGCGCCCATCTTGAACGCCGCTTCGTACGACTCCTTCGTGTGCTCCGGGAACTGCAATGGCGCCCCACGATGACCGATCGAGAAGTCGCTGCGACGCGGCTCGTCGTTCAAGCACGACATGAGCTGGCGCTTCAGCGGCCCGTCGGCCATGTCGTTGACGAGAAACTGCGGACGCGGGCCGAGCTCGATGGAAGCGGTACTGCGGTCTTCATCCGGACGGCCCGAGCGCCCGCGATCGTGCCAATCGTGCTCGCGCTGTGCGTGAACCGTCAGCGATGTGCCAACCGCCGTGCCAATCAGCACCATTTTCGCCAGTGTCTTGCTAGTCATGGATCGACGCTCCTCCGGAAAAGTTGTCCGCGCAACAGAAGGTAGAGCAGCGATGTGGCAGCTCTTTGGCCGATACGTGAAGTTGGCGTGACAGCCCTCGTTCGAGTCGAAACTCGACCGAAGCGAAGGGGAAACTATTGCCGTCACTTCCTTGGTCACGCGGCTTCGCAAGGCCCCTTCGCCGAAGCGAAGCTCGAGGAGCGCATGCGCCGGCCGTCGCCCCGACGGCGATGCGGCGGCCCGAGTGGTCGCGGATCCGCCCCGACCGTTTTCGGTATCGCCGCCCAAGCTGTGACGGGCTCAATGGCGAGGAGTGGCGGTTCCTATTGGCGATCTGCGCCTGGTCTTTCGCGCGTACGCGTTGATTGCAGGCAGCTCGAATCCTCGGTGCAGTCGCCCGGCAGAGGCGAGCTCGATGACCTCGCTGCGCGTGAACCACTGCGTCTGCGAAATCTCGTCCGTGTCGAACGTACGCACGGCCTCGGCCAGGTCGCAGCCGTACAGCCTATGAATTTCGCCGCCTTGCTCGTAATCGACCAGATCGACGTAGTCGCGGAGATCGAGATGAATCTCTTCTGCGATCTCGCGGCGTATCGCGTCAGCGGGGCATTCGCCGGGCTTGACGCGACCGCCCGGCAACGCCCACTTCTTCGAGTTTCGCTTGTGCCAGCTCTTGTGGCGAACGAACAGGTAGCGTTCTTGGAATCGAAGCACGCACCGCACACGCGTCACGCCACGCGCGCTCCGAAGACCTAGGTCCGGCGCTTGGCGAATATCGTCCGTTGGCGCCCCCATGGCTCGACTCCATGCCAATCGGCCGGTCGAGCATGCCATCGAACGTTTACGGTAATGTGAAGGCGTTCGGGAGCGTGCCTTCCCCAATCCGGCTGCAATAAGTCGTGCTCGTGACGAGCGCTGGGGCGTTGGTGCCGCCGCGACTCGAACGAGACCTGTCATCTGCTCGTCACACTGTCCCGCCAGCGTTACGGAATGCGCCTGCTATCCGACTTAACCATCGTCATCCCGACCCGCAACGAAGCGGCGAACATCGGGGCGCTCCTCGCTTCGGTTCCGCCCGACGTGGAGCTCATCGTCGTCGACAATAGCGACGACGATACCGCCGAGATCGTTCGCAGACGGCGCCCGTGCCGCACACTGATCGTCCACTGCAGCGGATCTTTGACGGTTGCGCGGGAGACCGGTGCGCGCGCGGCCCGATCGCGATGGTTGCTGTTCACCGACGCCGACGTCCGCTTCGCGCCGAGCTATTTTTCGACTCTCGGCGACCGGCTCGAACGCTCGGGCGATATCGCTCTGTTGTTTGGCTCGAAGCTTTCAGCCGATGACTACGTCGGCCACTACCGCCGGCTATCGATCGCGCAGGGAGCGCTCGCGCGGCTGAAAATTCCGGCCGCGAGCGGCTCGAACATGCTCGTGACTTCCGAAGCGTTTTCCGCCGTAGGCGGGTTCGATACGTCCCTCTCGTGTAACGAGGACTCGGAGCTCGGCTGGCGCATTGCACGCGCCGGTTACGCATGGCGTCACGAGCCCGGCCTCGTCGTGTTCGCCACGGACCATCGTCGGCTCCACCGTGGCCCGCTGCGCAAGACGTTCCATACCGTATTTCGCTGTACTTCGCTGTATCTGAACTTGATCCCTTCCTGCTTGCGTGGTCACGACTGGGGATACTGGCGAGAGGCGCGGCGGGCAACGAAGTAGGGCCATGCCGGAGCCTCGGGGCCCGCGCGCATGGCTGCGTCGACGTGCAGGATCAGGCGCGCGCGAATTCGTAGACGAAGGCAGGAGGCAGATTCATCGGCGCGATCCCGAGCAGGGTAGCGCGAAGACCGAGCTCGGTGCGAAGCCTGGAGCCGATCGGCGGCCTGCCGAGGTACGTGAACTGGTGGAGCTTGCCTTCCGGCTTGAGCAGTGTCATGGCCGCGGCCAGTATCGCGGCCTTCTTGTCTCGGTTGAACCAGAGGATCGGCAGACCGCTCACAACGTAGTCCACGGTGCCTCGAAGCCCGCCGAGTCTGGCCGACAGCGTGGCTGCATCGGCTTCGACCACGTGAGCGCGCGGGAAGCGGCTCCTGAGAACGGTCACGAAGCCGCGCTGCTGCTCGACGAGGTAAAGATCTTCCGGACGGACGCCGCGATCGAGGATGGCCGTCGTCAACGAACCCGTTCCGGCGCCGAGCTCGACGACTCGAGCGCCGCTCTCGATGTTCGTCGCCATGAGCTTCGCGAGGCAGCGACTGCTCGGCGCGATGGAGGCCACGTGGAATGGATCGCGCAGCCAGCTCCGAAAGAACACTCCGCGATGCGGTTCGTGCTGTCTCGAGTGCTGGGTGCGCGGCATCGCGAAAATCTCTTGGCGTGGGACGGGGGGCATTTTACGGACACACATGTAACGAGCTCGTGACAGCTGCGCCGTAACGCCGACGAAATGAAACGCGCCGAAAATGCGCCGATGGCGAAATCGAGCCTCATCGAGCATCTGACGCAGCACGAGCGCTTGAACTTCCTGCTCACGAACCGCATCCCGCGTCGCTACGCGACGCTCTTCATGGGCTGGTTCAGCCGCATCGAGAACCCGCTCGTACGCTGGATCTCATTCCGTTTGTGGCAGGCCTTCGGCGGCGATCTGCGTCTCGATGAAGCCGAACGAACGCACTTCAGGAGTGTGCACGACTGCTTCACCCGCCGGCTCAAGAGCGGCGCACGCTTCGTCGATCCCGACCCGCGCATCGCCGTAAGCCCGTGTGACGCGATCGTCGGTTCGAATGGCGCGATCCGCGATGCCGAGGTGTTTCAGGCCAAGGGCTTTCCATATTCGCTGGGCGAGCTTCTCGGGGACGACCGGCTCGTCGTCCGATACGAGACCGGCGTGTACGTCACCCTGCGTCTCCGCTCGAACATGTACCATCGGTTTCACGCGCCCTGCGACGCGCGGCTCCACGAGGTCGTGTACGTCTCGGGCGACACGTGGAACGTGAACCCGATCGCGCTCGAGCGCATCGAGCGTTTGTTTTGCAAGAACGAGCGCGCGATCGTCGAGCTCGATTTGGGCCGCAGCGCAGGTCTCTTGCTCGTGCCGGTCGCCGCGATTCTCGTCGCGAGCATTCGTCTGCACTGCCTTCCGGAGCCGTTGCGGCTGACGTATCGCGGACCGAACCGCTTGCCGTGCGACGCGGTGTACGCCAAAGGCGACGAGATGGGCTGGTTCGAGCACGGCTCGACGATGCTGGTTTTCGCCACCGCGCACTTCGCGCTCTGCTCCAACGTCCGCGAGGGGGAGCCGATTTCGATGGGACAGGCGCTTTTGCGGGAGCTGTGAGGCGTGCGCCGGTTGTCGAGAAGATGTAATCGATCCATCACGAACGCTTCTTACGATGACGCGCATACGAAACCCTCGTTACGGGCGTGTTTGGGAGCCACGAATGAACGGCGACGGTAGCCTTTCGGGTACGCGCGACCTTGGTTTCTGGGCCGAGCTCGAGGAGCAACGATGGGACGACCATCGCCTCTATCATCACAGCCGCATCAACCAATCCCTGCACCTCTTGAGCGCGCTGTCGTTTCTATCGGCTTACGCTCTGCTCGCAATCGAGCCCGGCATGGCGGCGCTCGTGGGGTGGCTCATTGCCATGTGGTCGAGGCAGATCGGCCACTTCTTCTTCGAGCCAAAGGATTACGACTCGGTAAACCAGCTCACACACCGCGAGAAGGAGCTCGTCAAGGTCGGCTACAACTTGCGCCGGAAGGTGGTGTTGCTGGCCGTCTGGGCGTTTTCGCCGCTGGTCCTCGTCGTGGATCCCGCGCTCGGTGGGCTGCTCGAGGCGCACACCAGCCTCGAAAGCTTCGTCGATAACGTCGCGATCCTATGGCTCTTTGTCGGCGGCATGGGATTGCTGGTTCGCACCGTGCAGTTGTTCTTCATACGTAGCGTGCAGACCGGGCTCGTTTGGGCCACGAAGATCCTCACGGATCCGTTCCACGATCTGCAGCTCTATCTCAAGTCGCCGCTCTACCTGCTGCGCGGCGAGCTCATCGACCCGATGCACCATGTGGACAGCGGCAAGGAGGAACGTCGCCTCAAAGGCACCGGCTAGGACGGCGCCAGCCGAGCCGCGCCGCGAAGGCCTCGCGCAGGATCGCGCGTCGAATGCTCCGATTGCTTGCGCCGCTGCCCGTCCACCACCAGCCGTCGGCGGACATCGCCTCGGCGGCGGCCACGAAGCGCTCGGCCACGGCGGCGAAATCGTCATTCGTGTAGTTGTGACTGAATATGAGCCTGCCGCTGCCGACCCACGACAGGACGAGCCCGTGCGCCCGCAGGTAATACTGGAACAGCCAGTTGTATCGGCTGGGGCTCTCGTAAAGGACGGTCCACACGGAGACGAGGTTTGCGACGCGAACCGGTAGCCCGCGTGCGGCCAGGCGGCCGTTCAGGAGCTGCGCCCGCGCGTTCCAGCGCTCGTCGAGCCCTTCGTAGCTCGCGCGAATCCAGTCTTCCGAATCGAGCCTGCGCAGGAACTCGTTCATGGCCGCCATCACGTACGGATGCGAGTTGAACGTGCCGCGCGCGAAGCAAGCGTCGCTCGGCCGGTCGTCGCGGAAGCGCTTCATGTACCGGCGGCTCCCGCAGACGGCGCCGACGGGGAGTCCGCCGCCAAGCGTCTTCCCGTACGCGACGAGATCGGCGCGCACGCCGAAGTACTCCTGCGCGCCGCCGCGCGCGAGCCGAAACCCCATGAACACCTCGTCGAAGATCAGCACGACGCCGCTGCGCGTGCAGACCGCGCGGAGCTCCTCGAGCCACGCCGTGTAAGCTGCGCGATCCAAAGCGCACCGCCGGCCGCCGTCGACGAGTGTGCCGTCTTGCGGCGCCGGCGCGTTGGGATGCAGCGCTTGCAGCGGATTCACGAGCACGCAGGCGATGTCCTTTCGCGTTGCGAGAACGCGAAGCGAGCGCTCGCTCATGTCGGCGAGCGTGTAAACATCGTTCACGCGGCGACGGTTTCCCAAGCCCGGCTGCACGCCGTCCCACCAGCCGTGATAGGCCCCGCAAAAGAGCGCCACGTGCGAGCGGCGCGTGTGAAACTGCGCGAGCCGTACGGCTTGCATGACGGCTTCCGTGCCCGACATGTGGAACGAAACTTCATCCTGACCCGAAAGCGCCTTGAGCCGGTCGACGTTGTCGCGCACGATCGGATGAAGCGGGCCGAGCACGGGGCCGAGGGCGGCGACGCGCCGCACGCCGGCGGCGATGCAGGTCTTGTAAAAGTCATAGCCGAACAGATTCACGCCATACGATCCGGAAACGTCGTAGCCGGAGTGGCCGTCGAGATCGCGGAGCTCGACACCTCGCGATTCTTCGACGACCGAGCCGATTCGCAGGTGCTCGCGCACGTAGTCGCGAAACTGGAACGGCACTCGGTAGGCGTCCGTGAACGCTACGTCGCTCGAGCCCGACGCGAGCGACTCGCTGAACGCGGCCGACTTTGGCGAGCAGGAACGAAAGTTCTCGGCGAGACGCGCGAATCCCGACCGCCGCCGAGCTACGACGTCGGCCGGCGCGCCGTCGCAGGCGAATACTTCATGCTCGTCGTATGCGTAGAAGGGCAATAGCGCGGCCATCAGTCGCGATAGCTTGGCGTGCCCTGCGAGCGATGGATGCTTCGCGCGCGCGAGCTCCAATCTGCGCCACGCGCGGTACAGGAGCCAGCACCCGGCAACGAGCGCGGCCGCGAGCGAGAGAACGATGAGCGTCCCCATGAGTACGACGGCGAGTACGACGGCAGCCGCGGCCCGGAGCTTACGACGGTGGCGGCACGATACGTCCACGGCGTTAACGTTTTGCTACAGCTACCGATCGGCCGTCGTGCTCCGTCGAAGGCTCCGCGCTCCGCCGGCGAAATCCCTCGTGTACAGGAGGTTGAACGAACCTTGCAACAATAGCTTCAAGACCGCGAGCTAACCTCTCGTTACTTCGATGGTAAGAGGAAGCGAGCGATGAACGAGATCGCCTATACGACGGTGTGGCTCTCCGACGTGCACTTGGGGTCTCGCGCGTGCCGCGTCCGGATGCTGCTCGACTTCCTCCGGCGGACCGGCTGCGAAACGCTTTACCTCGTCGGCGACATCATCGACCTGGAGAGTCTCCGCACCAGCTTCTTCTGGCCCCCGAGCCATACGGAAGTGCTGCGTGTGCTGCTGAAGAAGAGCCGGGAAGGCACACGCATCATCTACATCCCCGGCAATCATGACGAAGACATGCGCGCGCTAATCGGCTTGACCTTCGGCAACATCGAGGTGCGCAGCCGCCACGTACATACGACCCGCGACGGTCGCCGCCTCCTCGTGCTGCACGGCGACGAGTTCGATGCCGTCATCAAACACAGCGTGTTGGGCCGTATCGTCGGCTCGGCCGCGTACCGCGGCCTGCTCGCGCTGAATCGGTTGGTGCATTGGCTGCACGAGACGATGGGGCGGCCGTACTGGTCACTTGCGCAGCACGTCAAGACGCGGAGCGGGAAGGCGCAGCACTATATCGAGTCGTTTCGACAAGCGTCGCTACGCGCCGCACGGGCGGAAAATCTCGACGGCATCGTGTGCGGCCATATCCACAAGGCCGACGTGCTGGAGCGGGACGGGCTCCTGTACTACAACGATGGCGACTGGGTCGAAAGCTGCACCGCGCTCGTCGAGCGTCAGTCCGGTGTCCTGGAGCTCGTGACGTGGCGATCGCAAGTGGCGACGGCGCCGCTCGGGCAGCCGATCCGAGACGCTGCTTGAGCCCGCCCGATCCATGAAAATCGCCATCGTCACGGACGCCTGGGAGCCCCAGGTCAACGGTGTGGTCACCACGCTGCGCCGCACGCGCGCGTCGCTTGCGCGGCTCGGCTATGCCGTGAGCGTCTTCTCTCCGGATCGGCACTGCACCATTCCGTGTCCCACATACCCGGAAATTCGCCTTGCGCTCTGGCCGAGGCTCAAGCTGGCGCGGGACCTCGATGAGCTCGCGCCCGACGCGATTCACATAGCTACCGAGGGACCGCTCGGCCTCGCGGCGGCCGCGTATTGCGGGTCCGAGGGACTCGCGTTTACGACCTCGTATCACACGCAGTTTCCGCAGTACATCCGCAAGCGCGTACCGCTGCCCGAGGCGTGGACGTATGGGTTCTTGAAGCTGCATCATCGCCGCGCGCGCCGCACACTCGTCGCGACGGAACAGCAGCGGCGCGATCTCGTCGATCGTGGTTTCGACAACGTCGTGCTCTGGTCGCGCGGCGTCGATGGCGACGTCTTCCGGCCACGTGAGCGCGAGCGACTGAAGCTGCCGCGGCCGATTTTCGCTTACATGGGGCGCGTGGCCGTCGAAAAAAACATCGATGATTTCCTTTCGCTCGACCTGCCGGGCACGAAGGTGGTCATCGGCGATGGCCCCGATCGGAAGGTGCTCGAGGCGCGCTATCCGCAGGCAGAGTTCCTTGGGTACAAGTTCGGCGTCGAGCTCGCGCTCTGCTTGTCGGCGGCGGATGCATTCGTGTTTCCGAGCCGCACGGATACGTTTGGGCTCGTCATGCTCGAGGCCATGGCTTGCGGCACGCCCGTCGCGGCGTATCCCGTGACCGGTCCGATCGACGTCGTGACCCGCGGCGTAACGGGAGTGCTCGATCCCGATCTGCGCAAAGCGGCGCTCGGCGCGCTCGCGATCGATCGCGACCTCTGCGCCCGCGTCGCCGCGGGCTGCACTTGGGAACGCGCGAGCGCGCAGTTCCTCGGGCACCTCGTCCGCGCGGCGGACGGAACCGATCTCGTCGCCGGCGCTTCGCATCCGCCGTTCGTGCTCGGCATGCGCGGGTCAGGCGCAACTCCCGAACGGATCGCCGTCACGGCGACGTAGTCTCGGCGGCAGCCGTAGCGCCGGCCAAGGCACGATGAACGATTGGGCCTCTATTCGTGCCTGCCCCGATCGCGACGCCGGCCTTGGGACCGGTGCTCATCGGTCTCGACGCTCGAGGAGCTGAAACCAAAGCGACATCGGGCGTTCATGCACCGCGCGTAGCGTGTCGATGAGTGTCCTCGCAGCGGCGAGAGGCGCGCTGCTGCGTGTCTGACGCGCCATAACCCTCTTAACCGGAGTAGCAAGAATGAAAATGAAGAGCCACTGGCCGTGGTTGGGCGTTTCCATGGTTGTCGCCGCCGGCGTCGCCCGGGCCGACGGCGACCACGATCGCAAGGTGCCATGGCAGCAGGGCAGAGCGTTCGAGCGCATCGCCACTTTCCCGGTGTACGTGAACAACGCGAGCGCTTCGGACGGCACGGTGGCCGAGATAGTGGCCGTCAGCAAGAACGGCAACACGATCGTCTACACGGACGCGGCACTCGGCGTCATCGGCTTCCTCGACATCGCGTCTCCGCATATGCCGATCGGCGCCGGCACGCTCGAGGTCGACGGCTCTCCGACCTCGGTGGCCGTGATGGGCAACCGCTACGTGCTCGCGGCCGTCGACACGAGCGATTCGTTCACGGCGCCGAGCGGCCATCTCAAGGTATTCGACCTCGGCACCCGCGCGGAGGTCGCGACGATCGATCTCGGCGGTCAGCCCGATTCGATCGCGATCAGCGAGGATGAACGATACGCGGCAATCGTGCTCGAGAATCAGCGCGACGAGGAGGTCGAGGTGGACGGCGAGGAGGGTGGCTTGCCGCAGCTTCCGTCCGGCGCGCTCGTAATCCTCGATCTCGTCGGCGCGCCGCAGAGCTGGACGCTGCGCAGCGCCGCTCTCACCGGTCTCTCGGCGTACGCACCGACCGACGCGGAGCCCGAGTTCGTCGACATCAACGAGCGCAACGAAGCCGTCGTCACGCTGCAGGAGAACAACCACGTTGCCGTCGTCGATTTGAGAACGGGGTTGGTCGTGGACGACTTTTCGGCCGGCAACGTCGATCTCGCCGGTATCGACGCCGAGGAAGACGCGCTGATCGAGCTCGACGACTCGCTCGATGGCGTGCCGCGCGAGCCGGACGCAGTGGCGTGGATTCCAGGCGGCATGGAGCGTCGCCGAGGTTGGAGCGGAATCGAGTGGCCTCAGCGTCAGGTCCGCAATCTCATCGCGACCGCCAACGAAGGCGATCTGTTTGGCGGCAGCCGTGGCTTCTCGATATTCGATCGCGGCGGCAACGTGCTGTACGACAGCGGTGCCTCTTTCGAAGAGATCGCCGTGCGCCACGGTCACTACAACGACGATCGGTCCGAGAACAAAGGCAGCGAGCCCGAGGCCATCGACTACGCGCGCTTCGGCGACGAGGATTACCTGTTCGTCGGCTCCGAGCGCGGCAGCTTCGTCGCCGTATACACCTTGCGAGATGGCCGGCCGCGCTTTACGCAGCTCTTGCCGGCGCCACTTGGCCCCGAGGGGCTGCTCGCGATTCCGAAGCGCGGTTTGCTCGTGGTTTCGGGCGAGGTGGATAGCGTCGTCGAGGACGACGAGCCGTTCGGCGTGCGCTCGACGATCATGATCTATCGATTGCAGGGCGGCATGCCGTCGTATCCGCAGATCGTGTCGGCGAACGACGCCGGCAAGCCGATCGCTTGGTCGGCGCTCTCGGGCATGGCGGCGCTTCCCGGCCAGTCGGACCGCATGCTGGCCGTCTGGGATTCGTTCTACGACCAAGGCAAGATTTTTACGATCGACGCCTCGAGGAAGCCTGCCGTCGTAACCCGCGCCGTTACGATCCAGGGCGGCTCGGGTGATTTCGACAACGAAGGCATCGCGATCGCGCCGGACGGCACGTACTGGCTCGCGAGCGAAGGCAACGCGGGTAGCCGCCGGAATCGCCTGCTCCAGACGGACACGCTCGGCGTCGTCATCGACGAGATCGGGCTTCCGGCCGAGATCGAGGCCTGCCGCGCGGCTTCGACGAGCCGCGCTACGCTCGCCTCGGGTTTCGAAGGCGTGGCCGTCGTCCCAAAGGCGCGCGGCTATCTCCTCGCGGTCGCTCAGCAGCGCGGGTGGAACTACACGACCCCGGAGTGCGAGGCGCTCGACGACAACCCGGCCGCAGACGAGAACCGGGACGAGCCTCGCTACTCGCGCATTTGGCTGTACGACCCTTCGTCGGGCGAGTGGGACTACGTGGCCTACGAGCTCGAGCCGCTGCCGCAGAGCGCGAGCTGGGTCGGGCTCTCGGAGATCACGCGCGTCGGCAGTTCGTTCATCGTCATCGAGCGCGACAACCGCACCGGCGACTTCGGCGAGCTCAAGACGCTCGCAAAGTTCACGTTCGGCGAAGCGGCGGACGGAGTCGTGTCGCGCCGCGAGAAATCGGTGTACGACCTGTTGCCGGCGATGCTCTCGAGCAACGGCTGGATCACGGATAAGCCCGAAGGGGTGGCCGCGACTCCGAAAGGCGACGTGTACGTCGTGACGGACAACGACGGCGTCGACGGTTGGTCGGGCGAGACTTCGTTCCTGCGCCTGGGTAATCAGTGGAAGCTGTTCCACTAGAATCGGCGCTGAGCTCGGGAAGCGCGGCCGATGTGCGGCCGTGCTTCCCGTCGTCGGCGCCAGGTCCAGAGCAACGCCGATTCGTACAGGAGCGACGATGACAGCGTCTGGAGTTGCAAGGAGAACGTCATGCGTGTGCCATCGCTCCTTCACATCCGAGTCCCAAAGTTATTCGGCTTCGCTATTCCGATGAACGGTCAATGTCTGTGCGCCAATCGGCACATATCCGGCGAATTCGCCGTATGCTCTTGAGCGCTGCGGTCAGGCGGCGTCGAGCGCTGGCGCGTCGAAGCGAGCGACAAGCTCGTCCGCCCGCGGAATGACGAGATCGAGCCCGCCGCTCACGGGCGGACCGTGCGCGTAGCAGTTTTCGACCCGCGGGCCGACGCGACGAGCCGGCAAACTCGTGGCTATGCATCCGTCATCGAGATGCAAAGTCAGCGGGCGAGACTTATGGCCCTAACGGCGGCGAGTAGAGAAATGGCGCCCGACCTGGCCTGGATATCGGTTTCGGTGCGCGAGCCGCACGACCGTGAGGTGGTGTATGCGCGCGCCAAATGCGGCACACCGCAGAAAGTAGTTTTTTGCGCCAGTCCAGCACGCTGGATCGGCGCCAACATCGTCTACCACTTCGAGTACTTTTGGGAGTGGGCACCAGTCGACTCCCGTGAGCCTGCCATGAAGAGGACAGCGTAGAGGCCTCGCGCCCGGGTGTACGCCGCTTTCGGAACGCACTGCGGCATTGGGCGGAACGCATTGACCAGGTAACGTTTACCGTGCTCAATGACCCGACGTCTTCCAAACGGGGGGGTCACGGGGTGCGTTCAAATCTCTGCAGCGTACGCGTCGGCAGCCTAGCAGCAGCGCTTGCCGTCCTGAGTGCCACGGCGTCGCCGCCGACTGGCGCGCAAACGCGCGACGGCGATTGGCCGATGTACAGCCTCGACTTGGGTGGCAGCCGCTTCTCGCCGCTGACCGACGTCACGCCGCGCAACGTCGCCCGGCTCGCCGAAGCGTGGCAGGTGCCGGTCGCGCGTGGGCCCAACGAAGACGGCGACGCGCCGGGCGGGCGGGGCAATCCGCAGGCCACTCCGATCGCCGTCGACGGTGTGCTCTATCTACCCGTGCGCGGCAACCAGGTCCTGGCGCTCGAGGCGCACACGGGCAAGGAGCTCTGGCGGCACACGCTGCGCGCGCCGCTCAGCACCACCGCGCGCGGCGTCGCGTACTGGCCCGGCGACGGCACGCGTGGGCCGCGCATTCTGCTCACCGCCGGGCCGACGCTCGTCGCGCTCGATGCCCGCACGGGTCTCCCCGTGCCGGAGTTCGGCGTGGACGGCGTCGCGCAGATTGCCGTGCCGTGGAACGGCGTGCCGACGATCTATCGCGACCTCGCGATCTTGGGCGCGACGACGAACGAGGTGGCGCTGGCCGAGCCCGGCGACACGCGCGCCTTCGACGTCCGCACGGGCAAGCTCGCGTGGACTTTCCATACGGTCCCGTTGCCCGGCGAGGTCGGTCACGAGACATGGCTCGACAACGGCTGGCGCAATCGCTCCGGTGTCAACGTCTGGGCGTGGTACATGACCGTCGACGCCGCGCGCGACATTCTTTATATGCCCGTCGCGAGCGCCGCCGGTAATTACTGGGGCGGCGACCGGCCCGGCGACAATCTCTTCAGCAACTCGATCGTCGCTGTGCAGGCGACGACGGGCCGGTACCTCTGGCACTTCCAAACCGTGCATCACGATTTGTGGGACTTCGATCTGCCGAATCCGCCCGTGCTCGTCGATCTCGCTCCGGACGGTGACCGCGTTCCGGCGCTCGCGTCGATCGGCAAGACGGCGTGGATGTTCATCTTGAATCGCGAGACCGGCGCGCCCGTCTTCGGCGTTCGCGAGCAGCCGGTGCCGCAGGGCAACGTGCCGGGCGAGTGGTATTCGCCGACGCAACCCGTGCCCGTTAGACCTGCGCAGCCGTTCGCGCGCGTGTCGTTCGACAAAGAGCGTGACTTCGTGCGCGTCGAAGACACGTCGGCGGATCACGTGGCGGCGTGCGAAGCGCTCTGGGAGAAAAGCGGCGGCTTTGCGAACGAAGGGCCGTATACGCCGTTCAATTTCCACCGCGACGGCGATCCGCCGCGCAGCACTTTGCAGCTGCCGGGCGCGGGCGGCGGCGTGAACTGGGGCGGCGTCGCGGCCGATCCGCGGCGCGGCATCGTCTACATGCATACGCACGACACCTCGCTCGTCGGCTGGATCGAAGAGCGCAAGCCGGGGAAGAACTACGGCCGCGGTGTTGCAGGCACGACGATTCCCTACGATCGCGGCAGCGTGAACGGGCCCGGCCCGTACTTCACGTTCAGCGCGCGAGCCACGAACGACGCCGGCGAGTCGCTGGGGAGCTTGCCGTGCTATCGGCCGCCGTGGTCGCGGCTCGTGGCCGTGAACGCCAACACCGGCGACACGCTATGGGAGAAGACGCTCGGCGTCACGCCGGGCCTGCCGCCCGACCGGCAGCTCACGGGCGGCAGCGGCAGCGCCGGCCCGACGGCCACGGCGGGCGGGCTCGTGTTCGTCGGCGCGACGAACGACAGGCGCTTCCGCGCCTTCGACGCGGCGAACGGCGACGAGCTCTGGTCGGTGCAGCTCGACTCCGTCGCGAACGCGAATCCCATGACCTATCGCGGCCGCGATGGCAGGCAGCACGTTGCAGTCGTGGCCGGTGACACGCTGCGCGTCTTCGCGTTGCCGTAGCGACGGCCGCGGTCGGCCGTCTCGCATGCGGGGACGTTTGGGCACGTCGCACGCTCGGCCTCACGCTCGTCTCCGCGAGCGGCTTGTTCGTCTGCTATGCCTGCTCGCGTTGAGCGTGCTCGCTTCGCGAGCGCACGCGCATCCGGCTCCGTTCAGCTATCTCGATCTCAACGTAGATGCCGAGCGCACGGCCGGCACGCTCGTCATTCACGACTTCGACGCGGCGCACGAGCTCGGGCTCTCGGAGCCGCAGGCGCTGCTCGAGCCGGGTTTGGCGCGCGCACGCGCCGACGAGCTCATCGCGATCGTCGGCGAGCGGCTGCGCATCGTTGCCGACGGCGAGAGGGCAGCACTGCAGTGGCAACAGCTTGAGGTGCTGCCCGAACGGCAGAGCTTGAAGCTCGCGTTCACTTTATCGCTTGCGCAGCGGCCGGCGCACGTCGAGATCGACGCGACCCTTTTTCCGTACGATCCGGTCCATCAGACGTTCATCAACGTCTACGAGGACGGGCGGCTCGAACGCCAAGCGATCATCGACGCCAACGACAGCCGCTTCGAGCATTTCGCGGGCACGACCCAAGGGCGATGGGCCGTCGTGCGCACGTTCGTCGTCTCCGGCGTCGAGCACATCTTGATCGGACCCGATCACTTGCTGTTCTTGCTCGGCTTGCTGCTGCTCGGCGGCTCGCTGCGGCGGCTCGCGACGATCGTAACGGCGTTCACGTTGGGCCACAGCGTGACGTTGTCGCTGGCCGCCCTCGATCTCGTGCGCGTGTCGCCGGCGCTGGTCGAGCCGGCGATCGCCTTGAGCATCGTGGTCGTCGGCGTGGACAACCTGCTCGTGCGCCGGCGGCGCGTCGCGGAGCCGCTATCGGCCAGCGTCGACTTGAGGCCGTGGCTCGCCGTGGCGTTCGGGCTCATTCACGGGTTCGGATTCGCGGCCGTGCTGCGCGAGGTCGGGTTGCCGCCCGGGGCGCTCGGCTGGTCGTTGGCCGCGTTCAACGTCGGGGTGGAGCTGGGGCAGCTCGCCGTCGTGGCCGTGGCCGTCGTGCTGCTGGCGGCGGTCCGGCGCTACGACGTAGTATTGGCGGAGCGCTTCGCCGTGGTCGGTTCCGTTGGCGTCATCGCCGGCGGTGCGTACTGGTTCGCGGAGCGCGTCGGGCTCATCGCGTAGCGGCGTCAAACGGGGGGGAATCATGCAGCGTCCAATCGTTCTCGGCACGGTCATCGTCGGCGGGTTCCTGGCCATGACGGTGTTCGGTCAGGCGGGGCAGCTCGGCATCGACAACGTCGCGCCGAATCTCTATCGCGTGACGGGCCAGGGCGGCAACACCGCGGTGTTCGTCCGCGACGACGGCGTGCTGCTCGTCGACACGAAGCTCGCCAACAACGGCCAGGGCATCCTCGATCAGGTGCGCACGGTCACCGACAAGCCGATCACGCACATCCTGAACACGCACACGCACGGCGATCACACGGGCAGCAACATGTTCTTCCCGGCGAACGTCGAAGTCGTGACGCACGCGAACACGGCCGCCAACATGCGGAGGATGGAGGCGTTCCAGGGCGAGGGGCGCGTCGGCCTGCCGGACAGGACCTTCGAGGACCGCCTCACGCTGTTCTCGGGCGCGGAGGCCGTCGACCTCTATTATTTCGGCGCGGGCCATACGAACGGCGACGCGCTCATCGTGTTCCGAGACGCGCGCGTCATGCACTCGGGCGACATTTTTCCCAACAAGGGATTGCCGTTTCTCGACGTGAACAACGGCGGCAGCGGTGTCGCGATCGGCGAGACGCTGACGAAGGCCGCGAACGGCATCCGCAACGTCGACCGTGTCATCACGGGGCACTCGGACACAATGCCGTGGCAGGACTTCGTCGACTATGCCGAGTTCAACCGGCTGTTCCTTGAGCACGCGCGGGCCTCGCGCGCCGCGGGTAAGACGCCCGAGCAAGCCGCCGCGGATCTGCAGTTGCCCGCGAAGTTCAGCGGCTACAACCTGACGGGGCGCGGCGGCCCGGCCACCAATCTCACGATCATCTATAACGAGCTCGGCCAATAGCGCCCTCTCTAGCAGCTCGAAGGGATTCGCCGTCGAAGGCCCAGTGGCTCTTCGCGGCGCGAACGGAGCCAAGATCTTCACCAAATGGATGGCGCTCGTAGATAGCGCTCGCCGCTCGGCTCGCTCGTCGATCGATACTCCGGTTGCGCGGCTCGCGGGCCGCTCGGCTCGCTCTCGCCGCCGCGCGGGCTCGCTTCGAGGTCGCCGGCGCGACTTTTAGAGCCGAGCGCCGTCAGTTTTTTGCTTGCCGTTCGTTCTAGGGGTGAATGAGCGGAGAACCGTTGTGCCGAACCCGGACGCCAGGCGATTCGCGACGCTGATCGAACCGCACCTCGACGCGCTGTTTCGCGCCGCCTATCGGCTCGCGCGTAATCGTGCCGACGCCGAGGATCTCGTTCAGGAGACGTGTGCTCGGGCATACGAGCGTATCGGCGAGCCTCGTGAGCCGCAGCTCGTCAAACCTTGGCTCCTGCGCGTCATGCACAACCTGTTCATCGACGGTGTTCGACGCGCCCGTATCGTGCCGACTTCGTCGGGCAACGACGAAGAGCCGGCGTCTTCGGCCGCGTACCAAAGTCCGGAAGAAAGCCTGAGCGCCGCGCAGCGCGAGGAACAATTTCACCGCGCCTGGCTCAAGCTCGATCCGCACCACCGGGCTCTGTTGGCGCTACAGGCCGAAGGGTACTCGGTGAAGGAGATCAGCGAGATCACAGGCGTCGAGGGCGAGGCTCTCAACGCTCGCCTCTATCGCGCCCGCCGCAATTTCGCGCGGCATCTGGCGGGCGAAAGCGAAGCCGCGCCCTGTATTCGAATGAAGGTGGCGAAATGAACTGCGCCGAAGTCGACCGAGCTCTCGCTTCCCACGGCCCCTACACGCCGAAGCAGAAGCAGGCCATCGACGAGCACCTGTCGTCGTGCCGGGATTGTCGAGAGGCGTGGGCCGCGTATCGCGGGCTCGTTGCGGAGCCCATTCCAGCCACGCCGACCGCGCTACGTCACAGAGTCATGCGCGCGCTGCTCGCGACTCGACGCGTGGAGCCGCGAGCGGCACATCCGCTGCGGCTCGGTCTCGGCCTCCTTCTGCTGGCCGGCGCGGCAGCTGCGAGCACGTGGGTCTACCGCTCTTTCGAGGAGGAGCCGACGGTGCCGTCCGCGCTCGTCGAGAGTGACAACGCTCCAACCGCCGTATCGCCAAGCTCCGGGGACACGGGGGCGCGGCGCGCCACGCGTCCGGGCGCTGCGCCTGCGAATGGCGGAGTCGGGCAGCCAGACGTTGCTCCGGCAGGCGACGCTTACCCGCTCGACGCGTATAGCCTCGTCGTCCTCGCGATACCGAGTCCCGCGCTCGCGCCGGAGGCGGCCGGCTATTTCGAGCAGTGCCACGAGGACGCTCTCCGCGCGCTTCGCACGATCGATGGCCTCAACCTCATCGCGGGCGGGCAGGTTTCACCTTATGGCGATTCCCGTCGCCCGCCGGAAGAAATCGGCCGCGAGCTCGGAGCCGGGCGAGTCTTGGTGCTCAGCACGGCGTCCGCCACGAGATTCGAACAGATGCCGGCGCCTCCGCGCGAGCACGAGCCCGGTTCGCGCGTCGCCGGCTCGTGCTACGCCGATCTCATCGACGTGCAAACGAACGCTGGGCGGCCTATAGCGGGAGGCACGAGCTCGCCGTGGACGGCCGATGACTCGCGTCGTTTCGCGCAGGGCGTTGCGTGGGGCGTGCGTAACGCCATCCTCGAGGATCGCGGCGCGCTGATCGCGCGCGCGCAAGCGACGGTGCTCGATCCGGCGGGCGGTGTTGGTCGCGTTGGCGCGCTGGCGAACCTCCGCCGCGGCCGCTTATACGCCGAGCAGCTGGCCATCGACGAGATGCAAGGAATGGCACCGGAACCCATTCCCGGTGCATTTACGGAAGCCGTGGTTGCGGCGGCCGTGAACATCGGGTCCGCGGCGCCCGATGCCATGGTGCGCCTGTACGCGTGGCGGTATTTGCGCGGCGTTCGCGATCCCAATCTCACGCAGGCCCTTCTCTATTCGCTCGCGAGCGACGGAGACGCTCGCGTGCGTTGCCAAGCGGCGCTCACGCTCGGTTATCTCTTGGATGAGCCCGGTGTGCGTAACGCATTGATGCGCGCCAGCTTAGAGGACCCTTCGACGGAACCCCCCACGAAAGATGGATGTATATTGTCCGTGCGCGCCGCCGCGGAGAGGGCGCTACAGTCGGACGACGAGCTCCGCGCGGCGTCGCTGCGCACGTTGCTCGACCCCACGTTGCCGAGCGCGTCGCGGCTGGCACCGCTCTACGAGAGCCTCGACGGTCGAGGCCTGCCCTCGGCGCTCGATGAAACCGCCGCGCAAGCCGTCTTCGAGATCGGGCAACGCGCCGAAGACGCTCGAGTCCGCGCGCTCGCGTGGGAATCGCTGCGCAGCTCCGTCCTCCCCGCGTTCAAGCCGACGCTGATCGAGGATCTCGATAGGCACCCTTCGGAAGACGTACGCGCGGCCGCGGCTACTGCGCTTGGACCCTACGCCGGGGAAGCGCAGGTGAGGGCTGCTCTCGAGCAAGCACGCGCCGACCCCGCGCTTGTCGTTCGCCGCGCCGCGCAGCTGGCTCTGGCGACGGCCTCCACCGAATGAGTCGCGCCGACTGGGCACAACGCTAACCGCGCGTTCGCGCGAGTACCGATGTTCCTCGCATGGACCTAGCGCTCGTCGACGACGATCTCGCCGCTCTTGATGACGGCAACGACGTTCAGTAGATCCGTCACCGTCTCGAGCGGATCGCCGTCCACGATCACGATGTCCGCGAGCTTTCCGGGCTCGAGCGTACCGATGTCGTCGCGCAGCACGGCTCGAGCGGCATTGCGCGTGAGGATCTGCACGATGTCGCGCGGCGAGAACATCAGCGCGAGCGGACGCAGCTCGAGCGCCAGCGATTCGCGCGGCAAGAAGCGCGTGTCGGTGCCGTAGCCGTAGACGATTCCGGCTTCCCACAGCAGGCGCGCATTCACCGGTCCCTGGCCCCCGCTCGAGAGCGTGTTCCATGGGAACGGTTCGAAATCGCGGAAGGTGGGCCGGTTCTCGTCGTCGAAGTAGGGCACGAACACGCCGAGCGTCGACATCATCGGGATCCGCGCCGCGGCGATGAACTTCGCCTGTTCGTCGGTGAGGTGGCCGATGTGGGGCGTATGAGCGAGCGACTGCACGCCTGCCCGTACGGCTGCGAGCGTGTCGTCGACGGTCACCGCGTGCGTGATCACGGGTAGGTTGTGCTTTTTCGCTTCCTGCACGATCAGCGTGAGCGTAGCTTCCTCGGGTCCGCCGGGTGTCACGATGATGTTGGTCTTGAGGCCGTCGACGCCGGCTCGCGCCATCGCCGCGACCGCCGAGCGCGTCTCTGCGGCCGGCACGGCGGCGGCCGCCTCGGTGCGCGGCGCCCGCGACCGGTCCGAGCGCGCCGGATCGACGCGCGGCGCACCGCCGCCGCCGGCTGCGGCACGCGCCGTGGGTACGCGGCCGAGCACGATCAGCCGCGGGCCTTCGATGCGGCCGTCTTCGAGACGGCTACGGAGCTCCAGCGCCGTGTCGATGTCGTCGCCTGCTGACAGCACCGTCGTGAAGCCCGCGTCGAGGAACTCCCGCATGCGGGCCGGCGCTTCCGACGCGAGCCACTCCGCTCCGCCGCCGATGGGGTGTCGATGCGACTCGATAAAGCCCGGCATCACGGTCTTGCCGGCGGCGTCCACGACGCGGCCTCGGGAAGCCGCGGGCGAGCCGGCGGCAACCGATTCGATTCTGCCTTCCGTCACGACAACGGCGCCGCGCTCGATCACGCTGCCCGTGCCGTCGAGGATGCGCGCATTCGTGATCGTAAGCTCTTGCGCGAGCGCGGCGCTCGAGACCCACGTTAGCGCGCATACGGCGCCGAAGGACAAAGGGCATAGCGCGTTTCGCATGGCGATCACATCGTCTTATTCAACTGCCGGTACGATACCGGCGAAGAGCCGAATACGCCAAGTCGATGCGTTCCGGAGGACTTCGCCGCTCAAGACCGTGGATCGCTTGGACCGGCCCGGATCTCGAGCGGCGATAGAGTCGTGGACCCTGCGCCGCATTCCTGACAAGAGATGTCCCGAGCATCGGTACGATTCGAAGCGTCTCGTACGGCAAGGAAACTTCGATGTACGTTCTGTATCACTTCCCTCAATCGCAACACGCGCGGCGCGTCGTCTCGCTGCTGGAGGAAGCCGGTCTCCCATACGAGCTGCGCCACGTGGCAATGGACAAAGGCGAGCATCGATCGGCGGAGTATCTGGCGATCAACCCGAACCACCAAGTGCCTACTTTGATCGACGGAGACGTGAAGATTCACGAATCGAACGCGATTCTGCGCTACCTCTGCGCAAAACACCGTCTCAGCGCGTGGTATCCGGAAGACCTGCCGGCGCGAGCCAAGGTCGAGCAGTGGCTCGATTGGAATCAGTGCCGCCTGTCGCCGGCGGTCGTCGACGTGGTGCTGAACGGCGTCTTTCTTGGAGCCGCAGGCGATCGGGCTGCGGTCGAGCGTGGCTTGTCGAAGCTGCCGGAGCTTTGGTCGGTGCTCGAGGCCGGGTTGTCCGAGTCACCGTTCGTCGCGGGCTCTCGGCCGACTATCGCCGATCTGTCGCTCGCATCCAGCGTGTTCCAACTGACGTTCGCGAACATCGTGCCGGCCGAGCCCGCGACCGCGGCTTGGTTTCGGCGAGTGAGCGAGCTCGACGGCTTCCGGAAGTCCCTTCCCAACCGACCGGCTTGACGGCCGCAGCCGTTCGCGGCGCGGCCGCAACGGTTCGCGGCGCGCCGCGGCCTGCGACGGCAATTGGCAGCCGACACCGAGCAACGGCGCGACTTCGAGCGCTGGCACTAGCTTTGCAACGGGGCGCGAGCGGGCGAGGAGCCCGGCGTTTCAACCCCTCAAGCGGAGACAAGTGCATGCAGACGAAGAAGGCTTTGTTCGGCTCGGCGGTCGGCGGACTGATCGCGCTCGCGCAGATCGCGATCCAAGCTCAGCCGGCGCCGACCCCGAGCTTTGCAGCCGAGAAGTGCTATGGCGTCGCGAAGGCCGGCAAGAACGACTGCGCCGCGAACGGCCATGCGTGCCAGGGCCAGGCGAAAGCCGACGCCAACGCGCGCGAGTGGATCTACGTTCCAACGGGGACGTGCGAGCGCATCGTCGGCGGCAGCCTCGCGGCCAAGTAGGTCGATGCGCGCGAACCCCCCGACGCGCAGACCCGGAGCCCCGGTCCCGGCGCTGGCCGGGATCGGGCTTCGCTCGGCGCATCTCGCCGAGCTGCTGGCCGGCCCGCCGCCGGTGCCGTGGCTCGAGGTGCACAGCGAGAACTACTTTGCGGCCGGCGGCGCTGCGCTCGAGTCGCTCACTCGCATTCGCGCGACTTACCCCGTGTCGTTCCACGGTGTCGGCTTGTCGCTCGGCTCCGTCGATCCGCTCGATCGCGCTCATCTTCGCAAGCTTGCCGAGCTCGTGCGGCGCTACGAGCCGATGCTCGTCTCGGAGCATTTGTCGTGGAGCTCGATCGGCGGCCGCTTCTTGAACGATCTTCTGCCGTTGCCGGCGACGCGCGAGGCGCTCGAGCACCTTGTGCTGCGCGTCGACGAGGCGCAGGAACATCTCGGCAGGCAGATCCTGCTCGAGAACGTGTCGAGCTATCTCGTGCTCGGCGCGGACGAGATGCCGCAGGCCTGCTTCTTCGCGGAGCTCGTGCAGCGCACGGGCTGCGGCATTCTGCTCGACGTCAACAATGCGTACGTGAACGAGTGCAATCACGGCGCGTCGGCCGCGGAGTTCATTCGAAATCTGCCGCCGCAAGCCGTGCACGAGATACACCTCGCGGGACACACGATTCACGACTACGACGGCGAGCGCGTCGTCGTCGATACGCACGACACGCTCGTCTGCGACGCCGTTTGGTCGCTGTACGAGCTCGCCGCGGCGCGGTTTGGCCGAGTGCCGACGCTCATCGAATGGGATTCGGAGCTGCCGGCTCTCGACGTGCTCGTCGGCGAAGCGCGGCGCGCCGACTACATCATGACGGAGGCCCGCCATGCCCTCGCTGCGTGAGCTGCAACAGACCGCCTATCGCGCGATCGCGCGCGACGACGACTCGCACGCCGCCGCCTTCGACGCGGCGCGGCTCGCCGTCTATCGCAACAACGCGCGCGAGACCTTCCACAAGACGCTCGCCGTGACGTATCCCGTCGTGCGCCGGCTCGTCGGCGAGATGTGCTTCCGCGGCCTGGCGCGCTCGTACTCGACGGAATTCCCGTCGCGCAGCGGCGATCTCGCACGCTATGGCGCCGAGTTGCCCACGCTGCTCGACATCCAATATCGCGATACGCCGTTCGCCTATCTCGCCGACGTCGCACGGCTGGAATGGGCCTGCGCGGAAGCCGAGACGGCCGCGGACGGGTTGCCGTTCGATCTGCTCGCTCTCGAGCGCGTCCCGCGCGACGATAGCGACCGGCTGCGCTTCCTGTTGCGGCCCCCCGTTCGACTGCTCTCGTCGCGCTTCCCGATCTTTGCGATCTGGGAGGCGCACCAGCAGAACGAGGTCGAGCCCGTCTCGCTCGGACTCGGCGCAGAGCACGTGCTCGTCACGCGCCGCCGCGGTGTCGAGGTCTTCAAGCTCGACGCGGGCACGTTCGCGTTCGCGCGTAGTCTCGCCGACGGCGAGCGGCTCGCGGATGCCGCTGCCGCCGGGGAGGCCGCGGCCGCCGACTTTGCGCTCGACGACGCGCTCAAGATACTGGTCCGACTCGATGTGCTGTCAGGCGTTCGCTTGCCGGCCGACGAACTTGAATAACGACGGAGAATCAACATGAGCATAGCGAAGCTTCATCACTTGTTCGTCGCCGTGCCGGAGCGCGTGCTCGGCAACCTGGAGTCGCTGTTGCTGCTCGCAACGCGGCTCTGGGTGAGCTGGGAGTTTCTGAAGTCGGGCTGGCTCAAGATCACGAGCTGGCAGAACACGGTCTTCTTGTTCCGGAACGAATACCAAGTCCCGGTTTTGACGCCGTACTTGGCCGCCGTCGCCGGCACGGCCGGCGAGCTCGTGTTTCCGGTGCTCTTGATCGCCGGGCTCGCCGGGCGGTTGTCGTCCGTCGGGTTGTTCGCCGTGAACGTCATGGCCGTGGTGTCGTACGCGCACGTGCTGCTCACGGAAGGGTTCGAGGCGGCGGTCGGCCAGCACTATCTCTGGGGCTTCGCGCTGCTCGTCCTCGCCGTGTTCGGCCCGGGGCGCCTCTCGCTCGATCGAGCGCTGACTTCGCTCGCCGAAGCGCGGCCCGCGGCGCTTCGGGCACGCACGGCGTAAGGCCGGCTATACTGCCGCGCGTAGCCGCACAAGACCGTCCGCGACACGGCGACCGAAAGCGAACCGACCGAGTGGCAACCGAGCGTCACGCATCCCGCAGCGATCTCTTGCGTTCGCTGGACGAATCGCTGGCCGGTCTCACGGGCCGCGAGTTCTTCCGGGCGCTCACGCGCACGCTCGCCGAAGGGCTGCAGGCGCACTGTTCGTTCGTTTGCGAGTTCACGGACGGCAACACGGTCGCGATCCCGTTCGCGTTCTGGCACGAAGGTGAAATCGTCGACGGCGAGCCGTACGCGCTCGAGGGCACTCCGTGCGAAGCCGTGCTCGCCGGCGACGTCGTGGTTTTCGAGCACGACGTCTGCGCGCACTTCCCGCATCACCGTGCCGAGCTCGAAGCCGTGAAGGCAGAGAGCTACCTCGCGATCCCGATGAAGAGCCGCGACGGCGGGATCATGGGGCACGTCGCCGTCATCGACAAGCGCCGGCGCAGCTTCGCCGACACGGACTTGGGACTGCTGCGGCTCTGCGCGAGCCGGGCCACGGCCGAGCTCGAGCACATCCGCGTGGAGCGCGAGCTCGAACGCCGCGTGCAGGAGCGGACGCAGGAGCTCGCGGCCGCGCGCGACGAGATGGAGCAGCGCGTGCTCGAGCGCACGGCGACGTTGTCTGCAGTCAACACGCGCCTGCGGCACGAGATTGCAGCCCGCACCGAAGCCGAGGCCGCTCTGCGGCGGCAAGAGGAAGCGTATCGCGATCTCTACGAGCACGCGCCAAACGTCTATTGGTCGACGGGCGCCGACGGCCACATCAAGCGCGCGAATCGCCGCGCGGCCGAGCTGTTCGGCCGCGAGGTCGTCGGCGAGCACTTCACGAGCCTGATCGCCGACACACCCGACGGTTTGCCGCGCGGCCTCCGGGTCTTCCAGCGGTTCCTCGAAGGGAAACCGACGTACGGGGAGGAATTCGAGTTTCGCGGCGCCAACGGCCGCAGCATCTGGGCCACCGTGAACGTGCTGCCGATTTTCGACGAGAACGGCAAGCCCGTGGCCACGCGCACGACGCTGGCGGACATCACGGAGCGCAAACGTGCCGAGCTGGCGCTCGAAGCCGCGCGCCGCGAAGCCGAAGCGGCGAGCCAGGCCAAGAGCGAGTTTCTCGCGCGTATGAGCCACGAGCTGCGAACGCCGCTGAACGCGGTCTTGGGTTACGCGCAGCTGCTGCAGCGCGATCCCGGAATCGGCGCCGCGCAGCGCCTGCAGATCGAGACGATCCGCCGCTCGGGCGAGCACTTGCTCACGTTGATCAACGACGTGCTCGACCTCGCGCGCATCGAGGCCGGCAAGTTCGAGGTCGCGGCCGTCGACACCGATTTGGGCGCCCTGGTGCGCGACGTCAGCGCGATGTTCCGGCAGCGCGCCGAGCACGCGGGCCTGGCGTTTCACAGCGAGCTCGCGTCGCCGTATCCGCCGCTCGTGCGCGCCGACGACCGGGGTCTGCGCCAGGTCCTGATCAACCTCCTCGGCAACGCCGTCAAGTTCACGAAGGCGGGCGAGGTGCGGCTCACGGTGCAATCCACGCGGCTCGACTCGGAGCGCTGGAGGATCGTCTTCGAGGTTGCCGACACGGGGATCGGCATCGCGAAGGGCGACCTCGACCGCATCTTCGAGCCGTTCTATCAAGTCGCCGGCCGCAACAGCGAGGGCCTCGGGCTCGGCCTCGCGATCACGCGGCGGCTCGTCGAGGCTATGGATGGCGAGCTCACCGTCGCGAGCGAGCCTGACGCCGGCACGACGTTCACGCTGGCGCTCACGGTGGAAAGCCGCGCGATCGAGCCCGCGCGGGCCGAGCCGCACGCGCAGGGTTACAGCGGGCGCCGCCGCAGCGTGCTCGTCGTCGACGACAACGCCGAGAACCGCGCCGTCCTCGCGCGCTGGCTTGCGCCGCTCGGTTTCATTGTCCACGAGGCGGACGACGGCGAGGCGGCGATTGCAGCGGCAGAGAAGCTCGCGCCCGATGCCGTGCTGATCGACCTCGTGATGCCCGGCGTCGACGGGCTCGCCGCGACAGCGCGCATTCGCTCGCTCGATCTCGAGAACCCGCCGCGCATCGTGGCCGTCACCGCGAATGCGTTCGAAGAGGCACGGCGCCGCAGCCTCGCCGAAGGCTGCGATGCGTTCCTCGCGAAGCCCGTGAATTTCGACCGGCTGCGCGAGACGCTCGGCTCGCTGCTCGAGCTCGATTGGCAGTACGCCGGCGAGACCGAGCCGCAGTCTGCGAACGCGGCCGAGCCGCCGCCGTCGTCGGTGCCGTTGGAGCGGCTCGCGGAGCTGCGCGACCTCGCGCACGCCGGCGACGTGATGGCCCTCGAAGCGCGAATCGAGGCACTGGCAGGCGACTCGCGCCATGCCGCGTTCGTGGCGGACCTCCGCTCGGCGATCGCGCGCATGGACCTGCGCGGCATCGAGCGCCGGCTCGAGCACGTCCTTCGCGAGGGCGCTCGCCAATGACGGACTCGACGACGGTGCTCGTCGTCGACGACGACGTGGCGAGCTTGAGCGCTTTGTTCGAATGCCTGCGCCGCGCGGGCTATCGCGTGCTCGTGGCTCAAGACGGCGCCAGCGCGCTCGAGCGAGCCGAGAACGGTAAGCCGGCGCTCGTGCTGCTCGACGTCATGATGCCCGACATGGACGGCTTCGCGACGTGCCGGCGCTTGAAGCGGAACCCCGCAACGGCCGACATCCCGGTCTTGTTCTTGACGGCACTCACGGATACGGCCGAGAAGCTCAAGGGCTTCGAGGCCGGCGCCGTCGACTACCTGACGAAACCGTTTCAGTGGGAAGAGGTGCTCGCGCGCGTTCGCACTCACTTGCGCCTTCGGGCCGCCGAGCGCGAGCTCGTTGCCGCGAACAGGACGCTCGAGGCGCGCGTCGCCGAACGTACCGCGGAGCTGCAGCGCTCGCTCGAGGAGCTCGAGCGTTTGCGGCAGCGCTTGCAAGCCGAGAACGCCTACCTGCAGCAGGAGCTCGGCGCGGAGCAGCGCGGCATCGTCGGCTCGTCACCCGCCATCGAAAGTCTGCGCGAGCAGATCGCGCGCGTCGCGCGCAGCGACACGACGGTTCTCGTCCACGGCGAGACGGGCACGGGCAAGGAGCTCGTCGCGCAAGCGCTGCACGACGCGAGCGCGCGTCGCGATGGGCCGCTCGTGAAGCTGAACTGTGCCGCGATCTCGGCCGGACTCGTCGAGAGCGAGCTGTTCGGCCACGTCAAGGGCGCGTTCACGGGCGCGACGGACAAGAACGTCGGCCGCTTTCAGCTCGCCGACGGTGGCACGCTGTTTTTGGACGAGATAGGCGAGCTGCCGCTCGAGACGCAAGTGAAGCTGCTCCGCGTGCTGCAGGAGCGCGAGTTCGAGCCGGTCGGCAGCGCGAAGCCGCAGCGCGTGGACGTGCGCGTGATCGCCGCGACGAACCGC
>Ga0073934_10001889_pt1 | contig 47112 bp, 47 predicted proteins | sample LarsenN4metaG_FD_76834 | JGI IMG/M metagenome (GOLD analysis project Ga0073934, IMG submission 76834) | Hot spring sediment bacterial and archeal communities from British Columbia, Canada, to study Microbial Dark Matter (Phase II) - Larsen... ...
AGGCTTCGCGCTACCGATTGCTCGGCAACGCGCTCGATTGGCTACCTGTTGAACGGGTAATTCACAGGGTAAACTCCTTTCAGTTCACAAGACCAGCCAGGCTTGGCCTGGCACACCCAAGGCGCCAGGAGATCCGAAATAGAATTTGCCCGCCTCAGCGAATGCGTCTGGCGGGAAAATCTTCCTCGATCTTGTCGCGAAAGAAGCTCGCGGGCGAAGGCGAGCTCATGAACTGCCGGTGCACTTCGGCAGACACGCCCGAATACTGCACGATCGAGCCGCTCGTGAACTCCACCTCGAGCAGCTGCCTGCCCGCGTCATAGCCGACCGAGCGGATGGTGGAGGCGTTGACGCGCTTGCGTTCCATGGACGCGCAGCGACCAAGTGACCGGGTAACTAAGTGATTGAGTGCGCTGTAGCCCCTGGTCTCAATCGCCTACTCATTTAATCACTCAGTCACTGCCCTTACTTCAGGGCCTCGGCAACGATGTCGGCGAGGAGCTTTTCCACCGCCCGCAGCGATTTCTCCGACTGGGGAGAGGCGGACGTGCCGAGCCTCCGATAGGCGACATAGACCCTGCCCGGTTCCTTGGGCAGCGCGTAGAGCGCGATCGCGTACGGGCAGAACGCGATGTTGCGCGGATCGGCCTCCATCGTGTCGCGCGAGAGCCGCGCGCTGCAGAATTCGAGCATCTCGGCGTCGCTGTAGACGGCGCGGGTGCGCCCGATGTCCCTGCCCGTGCGCTCGAGCATCGCGCCGATGCGCGCCGTGTAGTTGAGCACGAGCCCCCGGTTCTCGATCGCCATCAGCACGCGCTCCTTGACGTCCTTGAACTCGCCCTTGGTCGAGCGCACCACCACCTCCGGCTCCGCCGCGAGAGCCGCGCCGGTTACCGCCGAGAGCGCCGCATACGCGAGCGCCACAGTCCAGCTCGTCTTCATAGGTGTCCCCCTTGTGGCCTCACCCGGCAGCCGCGCACAACGGAGCGGGCGGCTGCTGCCCTTCATTCTATAGCAACCCGCCCCGGGGCGGCCCGTAGCCTCGCGGCGGCACGACAATGCGGGGATTCTCGATTCGGCAGGGGTGACGCCGGCCAACCGTCTCACGACCGGCAGGAGCCGGCGGGCGCGAGGCCGGCTTGCGGTGGCCGGAGCGCCTGGCAGCCGCCGGAAGATGCTGCCGTGTGTGAGGAGTTCGCCGGCTGTCAGGCCGGCGACTTGCCGCTAGGACTCGCCGCCAGCCATCGGAAACGGCCAGGCGCCGGGAACCGCTACCGGCCGGGGCGCGACCGGGGCCGCGGCGGCGGGCTTGCGCGCGGCCGCCTTGCGCCGCGCCGGCTTTGCGCGGGTCGGCCTCTTCTTCGCGCGCCGCCGCGCGGCGCGCCGGGCGACCGGCCTGCGGCCGGCCGCTTTTTTCTTCCTCGCTTTTCTCCCGGCCGCTCTCTTTCTCGCTCTCGCCATGTGAGCCTCCTTAGTGCAAGGCCGCGTGGGCCTTGTTCGCAAGATCGCGGTACAGCATTTCAGGATCGAGGTGGATCCCCCCTCCCCAGGTCACCCCGTTCGACACCGGGTCGATCGCCACGCGGCTGAAGGTCTGCTCGTCGGAGATCGCCCGGTACGATTTGGTGAGCACCAGATCGCCGAGGTAGACACAGCCTTCCAGCCCGTCGTCGAAACGGAGCCAGAGGGTGTAATTGCCCTCGGCGCGGCACTCGGTGATGGTGTGCATGCTCGCTCCCCTTCGGCTGCGGTAACGCCGGTTCAGCAGGCTGGAGCCCAAGAGATCGCGCCTCCTGTTTCAGGTTGAAGGAAACCGTTCCGCGCCGAAGCGCCTGCGCCTCGGGAAGCGTGCCGGGGCGAGCCCCGGCGAACGCCTAGTCCCAGGACAGCGCCCCGCCGGTCTGGTACTCGATCACGCGGGTTTCGAAGAAATTCCGCTCCTTCTTGAGGTCTATCATCTCCGCCATCCACGGGAACGGGTTCGCCGCCCCTTCGTAGAGGGGATCGAGCCCGATCTGCTGGCAGCGCCGGTTGGCGATGAAGCGCAGGTACTCCTTGAACATCGCGGCATTGAGCCCCAGCACCCCGCGCGGCATAGTGTCCTCGGCGTAGCGGTACTCGAGCTCCACCGCCTTGCGGACGAGCCCGCGGATCTCCTCGCGGAAATCCGGGGTCCACAGATGGGGGTTCTCCATCTTGATCTGGTTGATGAGGTCGATGCCGAAATTGCAGTGCATCGACTCGTCGCGCAGGATGTACTGGTACTGCTCGGCCGAGCCGGTCATCTTGTTCTGCCGCCCCAGCGCGAGGATCTGCGTGAAGCCGACGTAGAAGAAGAGCCCCTCCATGATGCAGGCGAACACGATCAGGCTCCTCAGGAGCTTCCGGTCGGCTTCCGGCGTTCCGGTCCTGAACGACGGATCGGTCAGCGTGTCGATGAACGGGATCAGGAACTCGTCCTTGTCGCGGATCGAGGGGATCTCGTGATAGGCGTTGAAGATCTCGGCTTCGTCGAGCTGCAGGCTCTCCACGATGTACTGGTAGGCGTGGGTATGGATCGCCTCCTCGAACGCCTGGCGCAGCAGGTACTGCCGGCACTCGGGCGCCGTGATGTGGCGGTAGGTGCCGAGCACGATGTTGTTCGCCGCGAGCGAGTCGGCGGTGACGAAGAAGCCGAGGTTGCGCTTCACGATGCGCCGCTCGTCCTCGGTCAGCCCGTTCGGATCCTTCCACAGCGCGATGTCGCGGCTCATCTGGATTTCCTGCGGCATCCAGTGGTTGGCGCACGCGGCGAGGTACTTCTCCCAGGCCCACTTGTACTTGAACGGCACCAGCTGGTTGACGTCGGTCATGCCGTTGATGACGCGCTTGTCCTCGACGCGGATGCGGCGGAACTGCGGCGCCTGCGCGAGCACAGCGGGCACCGCGTCGAGCGCCATTTGCGGCGCAGGCCCCGCGCCCACCGCCTGTTCCCCTCCGAATGGCAGCATTCCCTTCTCCTTTCTCGCTACTCGCAGGACTCGCACTCGGGATCGTCCACCTTGCAGAGCTTCGGCATCGCGCCTTCCGCCAGCCCGCCGTTCGCGGGCACGGCGTTCAACTGCCCGGTCGCGACGGTGGACTTCTCGGCCGATGTCGCGCCGAGCGTCCTCAGGTAGTAGGTCGTCTTCAGCCCCCGGATCCACGCGAGCTTGTAGATCTCGTCGAGCTTCTTGCCCGAGGCGCCCGCGAGATAGATGTTGAGCGATTGCGATTGGTCGATCCATTTCTGCCGCCGCGCCGCGCATTCGACCAGCCATTTCGGATCGATCTCGAAGGCGGTCGCGTAGAGGCTGCGGATGTCGGACGGAATGCGGTCGATCCTGGCGAGCGAGCCGTCGAAGTACTTGAGATCCGCGATCATCACCTCGTCCCAGAGATTCAGCTTCTTCAGGTCGCGCACCAGAAACTCGTTCGCGACCGTGAACTCGCCCGAGAGGTTCGATTTCACGTAGAGGTTCTGGTAGGTCGGCTCGATCGACTGCGCGAGCCCGGTGATATTCGCGATCGTCGCGGTCGGGGCGATCGCGAGGCAGTTGGAGTTGCGCATGCCGACCGCCCGGATGCGCTTGCGGAGCGCCTCCCAGTCGAGCGTGGCGGACAGATCGCACTCGACGAAGCCGCCCCGCTCCTCGGCCAGCAGCCTCAAGGTGTCGCACGGCAGCATCCCGCGCTCCCACAGCGAGCCCTTGAAGGTCGAGTACGGCCCGCGCTCTTCGGCGAGCTCGGTCGAGGCCCAGTAAGCGCAGTAGGCGATCGCCTCCATCGAGCGGTCGGCGAATTCCACCGCCGCCTGCGAGGCGTAGGGGATCCTCAGCACGTGCAGGCAATCCTGGAAGCCCATGATCCCCAGGCCCACGGGCCGGTGCTTGAAGTTGGAATTGCGCGCCTTGTTGACCGAGTAGAAATTGAGATCGATCACGTTGTCGAGCATGCGCATGGCGGTGCCGACCGTGCGCCTCAGCTTTTCCATGTCCATGCGGCCGGTGGAGGCATCGAGATGCGCCGGCATGTTGATCGAGCCCAGGTTGCACACCGCGATCTCGTCCGGGCCGGTGTTCAACGTGATCTCGGTGCAGAGATTGGAACTGTGCACCACTCCCGCGTGGCTCTGCGGGCTCCTGATGTTGCACGGGTCCTTGAACGTGAGCCACGGATGCCCGGTCTCGTACAGCATCGAGAGCATCTTGCGCCAGAGCTGCGAGGCCGGGATCTTCTTGTAGAGCTTGAGCTCCCCGCGCGCGGCTTTGCGCTCGTACTCGAGGTAGGCCTTCTCGAAGCTCTTGCCGTACTTGTCGTGCAGGTCCGGCGCATCGGAGGGCGAGAACAGCGTCCACTCCGCGCCTTCCATCACGCGCTTCATGAAGAGATCGGGCACCCAGTTCGCGGTGTTCATGTCGTGGGTGCGGCGGCGGTCGTCGCCCGTGTTCTTCCGCAACTCGAGGAACTCCTCGATGTCGAGATGCCAGGTCTCGAGATACGAGCACACCGCGCCCTTTCTCTTGCCGCCCTGGTTGACGGCGACCGCGGTGTCGTTCACCACCTTCAGGAACGGCACGACCCCCTGCGACTTGCCGTTGGTGCCCTTGATGTGGGAGCCGAGCGCCCGCACCGGCGTCCAGTCGTTGCCGAGGCCGCCGGCGAACTTCTGCAGCAGCGCGTTTTCCTTGATCGCCTCGTAGATGCCGTCGAGATCGTCCGACACGGTCGTGAGGTAGCAGCTCGCGAGCTGCGAGCGGCGCGTGCCGGAGTTGAACAGCGTGGGCGTCGAGCTCATGAAATCGAAGCTCGAGAGCACGTTGTAGAACTCGATCGCGCGCGCTTCGCGCTGGTCCTGCGGCTCGTTCAGCGCCAGGCCCATGGCGACGCGCATGAAGAAGATCTGCGGCAGTTCCACGCGCCGGCCCTGCACGTGCAGGAAGTAACGGTCGTAGAGGATCTGCAAGCCGAGGTAGGTGAACTTGAGATCGCGGTTCGCGTCGAGCGCGGCTCCCAGGCATTTCAGGTCGTAGTGGGCGAGCCGTTCATCGAGCAGCTCCGCCTCGATGCCCATCCTGATGAACTGCGGCAGGTACTCCCCGTAGCGCAGGTGCATCTCGGCCTGCGTCACTTCCTTGCCCAGCGCCTCGAGCCTCAGCGAATTGAGCAGCAGCCGCGCGCTCACGTAGCTGTAACCCGGGTCCTGCTCGATCAGCGCGCGCGCCGCGAGCACGAGCGATTTCCTCACCTCGTCCATCGAAACGCCGTCGTAGAGGTCGCGGCTCATCGCCTGGAGGATGGGCTCCGCGTTCACCTCGCGCCCGAGCCCCTCGCAGGCCTCGCGCACGAGCGCCGTCAACTTCGGGAGGTCGAGCACCTTCGGGATGCCGCCCTCCTTCACGGTCAGCACGGGCTCCCGGCGCTTCTCGTCCTGCGCCTGGCGCTCCTGGGCGCGCTGCCTCGCCCGTTCCTCGCGGTAGAGCACGTACGCGCGCGCGACGTTGTGCTCGCCGGCGCGCATCAACGCGAGCTCGACCTGGTCCTGGATGTCCTCGATATGGAAGGTGCCCCCCGAAGGCCGGCGGCGCATGAGCGCGCCCACCACGCTCTCGGTGAGCCTCGCCACTTGCTCGCGCACGCGCGCCGAGGCCGCGCCCGTGCCGCCGTTCACCGCGATGAACGCCTTCGCCATCGCGATGGAGATCTTCGAGGGCTCGAATCCGACCACGGCGCCGTTACGGCGGATCACCTTGTACTGCGCGTAGCGCTCGCCGTCGCCGGCGTGAGCTCGGTCTATCGTCGGGATGGCTGCTGCAGGAGCGAGGATCGTGTCCGTGGCCAGGTGCATGTTCTAACTCCTTGAGCTTTAAGTTTTTCTTGACCCAAGGGGAGGATTCCTCCCCCGCCCTCAAAGAACCACAATATATTGTGGCGCCAACTTGATCTGGATCAAATCATAGTAGTCCGATTTTTCGAAAGCAATAGGCTTCACGAACTTTTTCTTAAATCCTCGTCCTGATGGGAAAAATCCGCGGCAAGGCGATGAACGAACGGGCAAAACTGCCCAAAAATTGACCAATTCCGCGCGCCGGCGGCCAGGACGCGCCGCGGCAAGCAGGTGCGTTGTGGATAAGTGGGGTTAAAGCCGGGCCGAGGCGCCGGCTTAAGCCCGCGCGTTCGAACGGGCGAAGGACTCGCCGCCGAGCGCGCGGGAATGCTGCTCACGAAAAATTCTTATTTTCGCCTCGCTCTTGCTTGGCGTCTTGGGGTCTTGGCGGTTCGAGCAGCCGTGAGTCGTGAATCGTGAGTGGTGAATGGTCCTGCTCTGCTTTGCTTCCTTTGTGGTTGTGCTCTGGTCTTCCTCCGCGTCCTCCGCGGCGGGGGCTGGTCTAGCATCGCGCGGTAGCGGGTCCAGTCGAAATGCGGCCCGGGATCGGTCTTCCGCCCCGGCGCCACATCGGAGTGGCCCGCGATGTCGCGGATCGGATAGCGGGCCTGCAGCGCGCGCGTGAGCTCCGCCAGCCGCTCGTACTGCGCATCGGTGAAGGGCGCGCGGTCGGTGCCCTCGAGCTCGACGCCGATCGAAAAATCGTTGCAGCGCGCGCGGCCCCTCCAGCTCGACTCTCCGGCGTGCCACGCGCGCTTCCCGCACGGCACGAACTGCACGAGCTCGCCGTCGCGCCGGATCAGGAAGTGCGCGGAAACCTTCAGCTCCGCGATCGCGGGATAGTCGGGATGCGCGGCGGCATCGAGCCGGTTGGTGAAGAGCTCCTCGATGCCGCGGCCGCCGAACTCGCCCGGCGGCAGGCTGATGTTGTGTATGACGAGGAGCTCGGCCGTGCAGCCCCCGGGCCGCTCGTCGCAGTTGGGCGAAGGCACGTAGCGCACGCCCTCCACGCGTCCCTCGGGATCGAGACGCAGTTTCACCAGGGCGCGCCGGCGCCTCGGAAGGCGTGATTCATGATTCGAGATTCGAGGGGTCGAGAACCGGCGGGGGTTTCTTTCGCTTCACGCTTCACGATTCACGACTCAACTCAGCTCTTGGAATCGAGCTCGTCCTTGATGCCGAGCCGCTCCATACGGTAGCGCAGCGCACGGAACGTGATGCCGAGCAGCTTCGCCGCGGCCGTGCGGTTATAGCGCGTCTGCTCGAGCGCTTCGAGTATCGCCCGCCGCTCGACGAGATCGAGCCGCTCCTGCAGCGGAAGGCCCGAGGCATCGGCAGCCACGCCCGGCGCCGGCGCCCGCGCCGGCGCGAGTTGCAGGTCCTCGGCCTTGATCTCGCCGCCGGCGGTGAGCGCAAGCGCCCGCTCGAGGATGTTCTCCAGCTCCCGCACGTTGCCCGGGAAATCGTAGGCCTGCAGCTCCCCGAGCGCTTCCGCCGAAAGCCGCGGCGGCTCCCGCCCCTCCGCCGCCACCTGCTTCCTCAGGATCGCCGCGGCGAGCAGGGGGATGTCTTCGCGCATCTCGCGCAGCGGCGGCATGCGGAACTCGATCACGTTCAAGCGGTAGTAGAGATCCTGCCGGAACGCCCCGTTCTTGACCTCCTCCGAGAGATTGCGGTGGGTCGCGCTGATCAGGCGCACGTCCACGTTCTCTTCGGCAGTCGAGCCGACCTTGCGCACCTTCTTCTCCTGGATCGCGCGCAGCAGCTTCACCTGCATGGCGAGCGGCAGGTCCGCCACTTCGTCGAGGAACAGCGTCCCGTCGTTCGCGGCCTGGAAGAACCCGTCGCGGTCCGCGGCCGCGCCCGTGAAGGCGCCCTTCTTGTAGCCGAAGAACTCGCTCTCCATCAGGTTCTCGGGGATCGCGCCGCAATTCACGGCGACGAACGGCCCGTCGCTGCGCGAGCTGCCGAGATGGATCAACCGCGCCGCAAGCTCCTTGCCGCTGCCCGATTCGCCCGTGATGTGGATCGGCGCCTGGCTGCGCGCAAGCTTGGCGATCATCTGGCGCGTCGCCTGCATCTCGCGCGAGTTGCCGATCAACATCGGTGCGCCGGGGGCGGCGGCCTCGCCCTCGGCGGCGCGGCGCTGGCCGGGACGCGACAGCTTCAGGGCAGAGCGCACCAGCGTGCGCAGCTGATTGAGCGAAACCGGCTTCGCCAGGTAGTCGAAGGCGCCCGCCTTCAAGGCCGCCACCGCGTTCTCGGTGCTGCCGTGCGCGGTGATCACCGCCACCGGCAGGTTCGGATGGTGCCTGGCGACGTAGTCCACGACGGCGAGCCCGTCGCCGTCGGGCAGCCGCATGTCGGTGAGGCAGAGATCGTAGCTGTTCCTGGCGAGCAACGCCAAGGCCTCGCTGGTGCTCGCGGCGCAGTGCGCCTCCAGCCCCATGCGCGTGAGCGTCATGCCGAGCAGCTCGCGAATGTCGGCTTCGTCGTCAACGACCAGGACCTGGCTCATGCCTCCCCTGCCGATCCAGTGATTGAGTGATTAAGTGATTAAGTGATTGGGTGATGGAGTAAACGCCTTTCTCGATCGCTTGGTCACTCAGTCACTTAGTCGCTCGGCGGCGCGCTAACCCGCGCGGCAGAACACGGTGAACTGCGCGCCGCCCGGCGCCTCGGTGTAGTCCAGGCTGGCGCCGTTCGCATCGCACACCTCCCGCGCGATGTAGAGCCCGAGGCCCGTGCCGCCGGTGGCGGTGGTGAAGAACGGCTCGAACAGCTGGGAGCGCGCCTCGGGGGCGACGCCCGGCCCGTCGTCCACCACGTCCAATTTTACAACACTGCCGAAGCGCGCCATCGACACGCGGATGCGGATGCTCGCGGGCCGGCGCCGGCAGTGGCGCAGCGCGTTGCGGCACAGGTTCCACATCACCTGGTTGAGATGGCTGCGGTCGAACAGCACCTCGGGGTCCGCGCCGAGCTCGAGCGCGAACACCTCGGGGTCCACCTTCTCGATCTGCGCGAACTGTTCGACGAAGGTCTTGAGGAAACCCACCAGCTTGAAGCGCTCGCGGTGCGCGCGCTCGCCGCGGTTCAGCCGCAGCACGTCGTTCATCATGCGGTCGAGGCGCTCGGAATTCTCCTTGATGATGGTGATCAGGCGCTGGGTGGTCTCGGTCACCGCCGGCTCCTCGTGCAGCAGCTCCGCCGCGTGGCTGATCGCGCCCAGGGGGTTCCTCACCTCGTGCGCGATGTTCGCGGTGAGCCGGCCCATGGCGGCGAGCTTCAGCTGGCGCGCCTGCGCCTGCACCCGCGTCTGGTCCTCGAGGAAGATCACCGCCCCCACCCGCCGGCTCCTGCCGATCGGCACGAAGCGCGCGCTCACGTTGCCGCTGAACGGCACGCCGCCGCCGGTGTCGACGACCGCCCGCGCGCGCCAGCGGTCGAACTGCGCGGCGAGCGCCGGCGCGTAGCTGGCAAGCAGCACCTCGCCGCGCTCGCGCGGGAGCGTTCCCAGCAGGCGCTCGGCGCCCGCGTTGAACTGGCGGATCACGCCGCGCTCGTCCACCACCAGCACCCCGTCCTGCATGTCGCGGATGACGAGCTGGTTCACCTCCGCCATGTTGGCGAGGTCGATCTCGCGCTGCGCCGCGCGCTGTTCGCTCGCCACCGTGTGCTTGGCGAGCGTGTGCGCGAGCCAGGCGATCGCGAAATACGCCGCCGACAGCAGCCCGGCCTGCACGTACTGCGCGATGAGCGCGTCGAGCCTGAGCACCTGGTAGGTGTGCTCGAGCAGGACCGCGATGCTGGCGAGCGCCGCGAAGAAGAGCGTGAGGCGCCCCCGGCTGATCAGGCCCGCCCCGGCGAGCGTGGTGAGCAGCAGCAGTCCCAACCCGCTGGAGATGCCGCCGCTCGCGAAGAGGAGGATCACGATGAAGAGGATGTCCGCGGTGACCTGCACCATGAGCTGCAGGTTGAAGCGCCGGCGCGCGCTGATCGGCACGAAGCAGGCAATCGCAAAGAGCAGGTACGCGACGCCCGTCACCACGAACAGCGCGCGATCGTGCGAGCCGAGCACGATGTCGGCTCCCCAGATCGCGACGAGCAGCAGCAGGAGCAGCCCGACGGTCAGGCGGTAGATGTTGAAGAAGAACAGCGAGCGCCAGAACGGCTCCGGGTAGCCGCCGGCGGCAAGCTCCGCCTCCCGCTGCAAGGATCGCCCTGTGTCGACGGCGCTCACGGGGTTCGCCGGGACTCGCGCTCGCGCCGGTGCTCGGCCGAGCAGAAGAAGCTGCCCCCGCTTGCGATGCTCTCGCTGCGCGGCAGATGCACGCCGCACTGCGCGCAGCGCACCATCTGCTCCGCTTCCCCGGCCCGCCGCCGCTCCTCGCCACGGTCGATGCGGCGCCGGTAGCTCCTCAGGATCCAGTACGCGAGCAGCAGCCCGAAAACGACTAGCAGGATCTTCGCCAAGCGTGGCTCCGCACCCATCCGCAGGTTGAAATCGAATGGCCAGGATTCACAGGATTCCCCAGTTCGATCCCGTCTATCGCGATTGTCGAATTAGTGTGCCGCAACCCCGCCCCTGCGTCGAGGGCCAAAGTCGCGCGAGAGCCGAATGGAAAATCGCGGGATGGCGGTCAGGCAATGGGAGTCTTGCCATTCACCATTCACGATTCACGACGGAAAATGGTCGGGGTGAGAGGATTTGAACCTCCGACACCTGCGTCCCGAACGCAGTACTCTACCAGGCTGAGCTACACCCCGATCTTGAGCTGTCAGTTGGCAGTTGACAGTTTGCAGTTCCAGAACCGTCGAAAAAAACGCGCGGCGTAGCCGCGCTGTCGGTTGACGGTTTGCTGCCAGCTGCCCACTGAAAACTGCCAACTGCTCAATACGTTCGCGTCACCGCGAAGTCGGCCAATTGTAGCAAATAATCGCGGTGTTTTGAATTTGACAGGCACGCGAGCGCGGCGCACGCCGCGCGCGATTCGGCGCGCGCCTGCTCCCGCGCGTAGTCGAGCGCGCCGCTTGCCCGGATCGCCTCGATCACCGCGGCGAGATCCTCCCGCCCGCCGTGCTCGATCGCCCCGCGCACCCGGCTCGCGTGCTGCGCGCTCCCGTGCTGCATGGCGTAGATGAGCGGCAGCGTCGCCTTGCCCTCGGCGAGATCATCGCCCAGATTCTTGCCGATCACGGCCTGCTCGCCCGAATAGTCGAGCACGTCGTCGATCAGCTGGAAGGCGGTGCCGAGGTGGCTGCCGTAGCCGGCGATCGCGTCCTCCTCGCTTCGCGGCGCCGCCCCGAGGATCGCGCCGAGCCGCGTGGCCGCCTCGAACAGCTTCGCCGTCTTGCGGCGTATCACCGCGAGGTAGCCTTGCTCGTCAATGTCGGCGTTGTGGCAGCTCATGAGCTGCATCACCTCGCCCTCGGCGATCACGTTGGTCGTGTCCGCGAGCACCTGCAGCACGCGCATGTTGTCCACACCCACCATCATCTGGAACGCCCGCGAGTAGACGAAATCGCCGACGAGGACCGCCGCGGCGTTGCCGAAGAGCGCGTTGGCGGTGGCCCGGCCGCGCCGCAGCGCGGACTCGTCCACGACGTCGTCGTGCAGCAGCGTCGCGGTGTGGATGAACTCGATCACCGCCGCGAGCTCGTGGTGGCGCCGGCCCCGGTAGCCGAACGCGCCGGCGGAAAGGATGAGGAGCATCGGGCGGAGCCGCTTGCCTCCTCCGCCCACGATGTATTCGGCAATCTGGCGGATCAACACGACCTCCGAGGCGAGGCGGGCACGGATCACCTCGTCCACCGCGCGCATGTCCGCCGCAACGAACTCGCGTATCGCTTCTATGGGCACGGCCAACGCCAGCGGGAAAAAGAGCGTGATGATACCAGCAAAACACCGCGCCGCCCGCCCCTGCCGGGACCGCCCAACGGCAGAGCCAGCTCCAGCAACCCGTTGACACAAAAACGCCAAGCGCGGTTGCGGCGGGGCGGCTTTTTTTGACTATCGGGCACGCTTTTTGTAGAATTCCCGCTTCTTCGAAGTGGCGGAACGGATAGCCTCATGTATGCGGTAGTCAGGACCGGCGGCAAGCAGTACCGCGTCAAAGCCGGGGAGAAAATCCGGATAGAGCAGATCCCTGCGGAAGTCGGGCAGGAAATCGTCCTCGACCAGGTGGTGGCGGTCGGCGAAGGTGAAGCGTTGAGGATGGGCACGCCGCTCGTCCCCGGCGCCACCGTCAAGGCAAAAGTTCTCGCGCAGGGCCGCGGCGACAAGGTGAAGATCTTCAAGCTGCACCGCCGCAAGCACTACCGCAAGAGCCAGGGCCACCGCCAGAACTATACCGAGATCGAAATTCTCGGCATCGCGGCCTAAGGAAACGGATCATGGCACATAAGAAAGCAGGCGGCAGCTCGCGCAACGGGCGCGACTCGCAATCGAAGCGCCTGGGCGTGAAGCGCTACGGCGGGCAACTGGTGCCCGCCGGCTCGATCATCGTGCGCCAGCGCGGGACGCAGGTCCACCCGGGGGCCAATGTCGGCATCGGCCGCGACCACACCCTCTTCGCCAAGGTGACGGGGCGGGTCGAGTTCGGCGAGAAAGGGCCGGATAGCCACAAGACGGTGAGCGTCGTTCCAGCCTGACGCGCGCGATTCCAGCGAAAAGGCCCTGTCGAACGACAGGGCCTTTTTATTTTCGATTCGTTTTCTTGGCGCGCTCGGCGGCCTTGGCGGTTGGTCATCCATGAAGTTCGTTGACGAAGCGGTGATCGAGGTCCGCGCTGGAAAGGGCGGCGACGGCGTCGCCAGTTTTCGGCGCGAGAAGTTCGTGCCCCGCGGCGGGCCCGACGGCGGGGACGGCGGCCGCGGCGGCAGCATCTACGCGGTGGCCGACCGCAACATCAACACGCTCCTCGACTACCGCTATGCGCGCATCCACCGCGCCCGGGACGGGGAGAACGGGCGCGGCTCCGATCAGTACGGAAAATCGGCCCCGGACGTCTGGCTGCGCGTGCCGGTCGGAACCGTGGTGAGCGACGAGGCGACCGGCGAGCTCGTCGCCGACCTCGGGCGCGACGGCGCGCACGCTCTCCTCGCCGCGGGCGGGGCGGGCGGGCTGGGGAACGTGCACTTCAAGTCGAGCACCAACCGCGCGCCGCGCCGGTTCACGCGCGGCGCCCCCGGCGAGCACCGGCGGCTCAAGCTCGAACTGAAACTCCTCGCCGACGTGGGGCTGCTCGGCATGCCCAACGCCGGCAAGTCGACGCTGATCCGCGCCGTGTCCGCGGCGCGGCCCAAGGTGGCCGACTATCCCTTCACCACCCTCTACCCCAGCCTCGGGGTGGTGCGGCTGGACGTCAATCGCAGCTTCGTGCTCGCCGACATCCCGGGGCTGATCGAGGGCGCGGCCGAGGGCGCGGGGCTCGGCCACCGGTTCCTGCGTCATCTCGCGCGCACGCGGCTGCTGCTGCACCTGGTGGATATCGCGCCGCTCGACCCCGCCACCGAGCCGGTGCGCGAGGCAAGAGCGATCGTGAGGGAGCTCAGAAAGTACGGCGAGGCGCTCTACCGCAAGCCGCGCTGGCTGGTGCTGAACAAGATCGACCTCCTCCCCCCCGAGGAACGCGGGCGCGCGGCGAGGCGTTTCGTAAAAGACTTTGGCTGGAAAGGCAAAAGCTTTATCATTTCCGCCCTCACCGGCGAGGGCTGCCGCGAGCTCGCCTTCGCGGTCATGGAGCACCTGGAGCGACAACACGAACCGCGGAGACGCCGAGGCGCGGAGAAAACCTGATCCGTTTCGGGTCTCTTGGCGTCTCTGCTCGCCTGCGGTAACCAACATGAACTCGGTTCTCGCCAGCGCGAAACGGCTCGTCGTCAAGGTCGGCTCGAGCCTCGTCACCAACCGGGGGCAGGGGCTGGATCATGCCGCGCTCACGCGCTGGGCCGGGCAGGTCGCGGAGCTGCGCCGCATGGGGCGCGAGGTGGTGCTGGTGTCGAGCGGCGCGATCGCGGAGGGCATGCAGCGGCTCGGCTGGAAGAGGCGCCCGCACGCGCTGCACGAGCTGCAGGCCGCCGCCGCGGTCGGGCAGATGGGCGTCATCCAGGCCTACGAGTCGTGCTTTCGCGGGCATGATCTCAAGAGCTCCCAGGTCCTGCTCACGCACGAGGACCTCGCCGACCGCAAGCGCTATCTCAATGCGCGCTCCACGCTGCGCACGCTGCTCGCCCTGGGCGTCATCCCGATCATCAACGAGAACGACACCGTCGCGACCGACGAGATCCGCTTCGGCGACAACGACACGCTGGCGGCGCTCGTCACGAATCTCGTCGAGGCCGACGCGCTCGTGATCCTCACCGACCAGGCCGGGCTCTACGACAAGGACCCCCGCAAGGACAGGACGGCGAAGCTGATCGCGGAGGCGCGGGCGGACGACCCCGCGCTGGAAGCCGTGGCGGGCGGCGTCGGCAGCCCCATCGCGTTGGGCGGCATGGTGACCAAGGTGCTCGCCGCGAAGCGCGCCGCGCGCAGCGGCGCGCACACCGTCATCGCCTCGGGGCACGAAGACGATATCCTCACCCGGCTCGCGCGCGGCGAGAAGCTCGGCACGCTCCTCGTCGCGGAGCGGGCGCCCCTCGCGGCGCGCAAGCAGTGGCTCGCCGACCACCTGCAGGTGCGAGGCAGCCTCACGCTCGACGCCGGGGCGGTCAACGCGCTCAAGGTGCACGGCAAGAGCCTGCTGCCGATCGGCGTGCACGAGGTCGGCGGCGAGTTCGAGCGCGGCGAGGTGGTGAGCTGCCTCGACGAGTCGCGGCGCGAGATCGCGAGGGGGCTCGTCAATTACAGCGCGGCCGAAACGCGCCGCATCCTGCGCACGCCATCGAGCGAGATCGAGGCCAAGTTGGGCTATGTGGACGAGCCGGAGCTCATCCACCGCGACAATCTGGTGCTGCTGTAAGGAGCACCCGGGCGGCTATTTCTGCCCGTAGCGGATCGCGTTCACCGCCTCTTGCGCGCTCTTTACCGCAGTGCGGCCGCGGCACAGGATGTCGCTGTAGAGCGTGCCGTGGTGGCGGTTGACTTCCTGGTGCTCGATCCTGCGCCACTGCGGGTGACGGGCCGGAGCCCAGCTGCCGTCCCGGCGGCCGAACGCGTAGACCTTGAGCTGCCGCTCGTCACAGCGTATTCCTTCGTACGACACGTTGGTCGCACCGGCCGCGGTCCTGACGACGAGCGTGTAGCGCACGACCCCGTCTTCGCCCACCGAGATCGATTCGGGATCGATGAAGAAGCGGTGCCCGGTCGCCGCGCCCGCGTCGAACTGCAGCAGATTGCCTTCCCTGGGATACGCGGGCGGCTTGACCGGGAGCTCCGGTCGTTCCTTCTTGAGCGCGTCGCGATCGTAATCCCAGCCGCTCCACTGCCCGGCCGCGGGCCACGCAGCGACGGCGAGCGATAACGCGCAACCGGCTGCAAGAAGACGGCGGGAAAGGCTCACCGGCGGTAGAGAAAGTCCCGGGTCCAGGGCACGGCGTTGTTGCCGGAGCGCGCGAACACCACCTGGAAGAGCTGCAGCTCTCCCGTGGTGAACGCCGCGACGGAGCCCGCGAGGTAGAGCCGCCAGGTCCGCACGAAGGTGTCGTCGAACAGGCTCCGCACTTCGCCGGCACGGGCCTCGAAGCGTGCAAGCCAGTGCTCCAGCGTCCGCGCGTAGTGCAGGCGCAGGTTCTCCACGTCGAGCACCGAGAAGCCGGCGCCCTCGAAGATCGGCATCATCTCCCCCAGGCTGGGCGGATAGGCGCCGGGGAATATGCGCCGTTCGATCCACGGGTTCATGGGCGCCGGGCGGTTGCGCCCGATCGAGTGGATGAGGCCCACGCCGTCCGGCGTGAGGCTCGCGTCGAGGATTTGCCCCAGGTGCTCGAAGTTCTTCAGGCCCACGTGCTCGAGCATCCCGACCGACACGAAGGCGTCGAACTCGCCCCGGATCTCCCGGAAATCGCCTTCGATGAATTCGACGCGCTCCTCGAGCCCGACGCGGCGGGCCGCCTGCCGCGCGTAGGCAACCTGCTCGCGCGAGATGTTGTAGGCCTTGACCGAAACCCCGTAGTGCTGCGCCATGTGCAGCGCCAGCGCGCCCCATCCGCAGCCCGCTTCCACGACCCGCTCCCCGGGCTTCAACCGGAGCTTGCGCGCGACGTGGTCCATCTTCGCGAGCTGGGCCTGCTCCAGGCTCGCCTCCGGCGCCTCGAAATAGGCGCACGTGTAGAGCATGCGCTCGTCGAGCCACAGCCGGTAGAAATGGTTGCCGATGTCGTAATGGTGGTGAATGTTGTCCCTCGCGGTGGCGAAGGTGTTGCGCCGCGGCGGGTGAAGCCGCTTCTGCAGCGAGGCGAGCCCTCCCGCGACGCGCGCCCGCCCGTACGCGCGGTAGGCCATCTCCAGGAACGGCACCAGCTCGCCCTCGAGCTCGATGCGCCCGGCGCTGAAGAGCTCTCCGAACTGGAACTGCGGATCGGCGAGCAGTTTGAGGAGCGCCGGCTGGTCGTGGATGTGAAGCCGCCAGCGCCGCGCCGGCTGCGGAGCGCCGACTTCGTGCCCGTTCCACAGGACGAAGGTGAGCGGCGGGTTGCCGAGACTGCGCAGCCACCGTGCCAGTAGCGATCGCGCCGGGAGCCAGCTCCTGGCGCCCTCTCCCGGCCTCGCCGATGAGGGCCGCGAAGCGGGCACGCCCAGGGCTTCGATTCGGTCTCTTTTCATGGGGCCGTCCGGATGCGAGATTGTAGCCCATGCGGCGAGCGCCGTTCCATGGAGGCGCCCGTCCGCGCCCCGCCCCCGGCGGGTCGGGGATGATCCGCCGCCGCCTGCCGGCACCAGCCGCCTGTCGGACTCTGGCCCTTTTTCTGGGGCCGGTTTTGCGTCAGGAGTTTGCCGGCGCCAAGTCCGACAAACTCCTTAGGCCGTGAGATCCGCGAGCAAGGCGTCCCGCACCGCGCCCTCTACGCGGTCCACGCGCGCCGCGTAGGCCGGGTGGTCCACTCCGATCGCGAGCGCGGCGCCCGCGCGCAATGCCTGGATCGCCGCCCGCGGCAGCTCGAAGCGCAGAAAATGCACCGAGGAGGTCTTCTCCGGGGTCTCGCGCTGCAGATCCTCATCGGCGATCGCGTAAACGCGGGGATGCCCTTCCACCTGCACCCAGACCTTGTCCTCGATGCCGACCAAGCGGGCGAGCATCCGCTGGCGCTCCGCGACGTCGGGATACTCGATCATCATGGTCGCCTTCCAGTTCGTCCCGTCGGGGACGAGCGGGTTGTAGGCGTCGAGCTCGTCCTGAATGCCCTCGTCCTCGAAAATGCGTTCGGCGCGCAGCATCTCCTGGATCTGGTAACGGATCGTGAGCTCGTCCTCGAAGATGAGCGTGATGCTCTCGCCGAGGGCGAGCGTGCGCTTGTTCTTGTGCGCCATGACGCGCGCGCGGAAATCGTTGCGCGCCCTGGCATAGGCCTCCAGCGTGAGCAGGCTGTCTCGGGTGATCTGTGCCATGTCGCTACCGCCTAATGATGAGTGATGAATGCAGAATGCAGAACGGTTTTTTCGCTGATCGCTCTGCGCTTTGCACTCCGCACCCGGCATTCCGCACTCTGCGCTCACAGGCCGTAGGCGATGCGCAGGAGCGTCAGCGGGTGCTCCTTGCGCGCCTTCGTCTCCCCCATCCCCTGGAGGATGTGGCGGCCGGCGATGGCGCAGTCGGAGCTCACGTAATCGGGCGCGGCTTCCGCCATCTGGCGGAACACCGGGCGGCCGATCTTCATCGAGTCGGCGAAGTGCTCCACCTTGACGCCCCACGTGCCGTCGTGGCCGGAGCAGCGCTCCACCGTGTGCACCTGGGTGCCCGGCACGAGCTCGAGCAGCTCGCGCGTTTTCTGGCCGATGTTCTGCACGCGCAGGTGGCACGGCACGTGGTACGAGACCTTCCCGAGCGGCTTGGGGAAAGCGGTCTTGAGAAGCCCATCCTTGTGGCGCAGCACCAGGTATTCGAAGGGGTCGAACATCGCGTCCGCCACCGCCGTGACGTCGGCATCGCCCGGGAACATCAGCGGCAGCTCCTGCTTGAACATGAGCGTGCACGAAGGCACCGGGGTGAGGATCGCATAGCCTTCGCGCGCAAGCCGCGCCAGCACGGGGATATTGAGGTCCTTGTTGCGCGCCACCGACTCGAGGTCGCCCAACTCCAGCTTGGGCATGCCGCAGCAGGCCTCCTTCTCCACCGTGACGGCGGGAATCTCATTGTGCTCGAGGATTTTCAGCAAGTCGTGGCCGATGCCCGGCTCGATGTAATTCACGTAGCAGGTGGCGAATACCGCGACTTTGCCGGGGCTTCGGCTTCCGTCGCGCACGGGAAACGAGGAGCGCGGCCGGGCGTTCCCGCGGAACTTCGCGCCGGCGTACTCCGGCAGCACGCGGTCCTTGTGGACGCCGAGCATGCCCTGCATGAGACCGCGCGCGGCTGGCGCCTTATTGGCCGCGTTGACCAGCTGCACCACCACCGGGATCGTCGCCAGCTTGCCCACGGCGTCGGTGCTGGACAGCAACCGGTCGCGAAACTTGACGTCGCCCCTGCGGAACTTGACTGCCTTGGCGCGCAGCATGAGGTGCGGGAAGTCCACGTTCCACGGGTGCGGCGGCACGTACGGGCACTTGGTCATGTAGCACATGTCGCAGAGGTAGCATTGGTCCACCACCTCCCCGTAGCGGCGCTTGTCCACGCCATCGACCTCGCCCGTCGCGCCCTCGTCTATGAGGTCGAAGAGCCTGGGGAACGCCGTGCACAGGTTCACGCACCGGCGGCAACCGTGGCAGATCTCGAAGACGCGCTCGAGCTCCTTCTCGAGCTTCGCCTCGTCGTAAAAGGCCAGCGCTTTCCAGTCGATGGGGTGCCGGGTGGGAGCCTCGAGGCTCCCCTCGCGTACGGTCATGTGGGACCTGAGGGATGAGGGATGAAAAAGGCGGAAGGCGGATTTCCGCCTTCCGCCTGACCTCGCTACTGCATCAGCCGAGTCAATCCGCCAGCGCGTCGAGCGCCTTCTGGAAACGGTTGGCGTGCGAGCGCTCGGCCTTGGCGAGCGTCTCGAACCAGTCCGCGATCTCGCTGAAACCTTCCTCGCGCGCGGTCTTCGCCATGCCCGGATACATGTCGGTGTATTCGTGCGTCTCGCCCGCGATGGCGGCCTTGAGGTTCTCGCGCGTCTTGCCGAACGGCAGGTCGGTCGCGGGATCGCCGCAGACCTCGAGGTATTCGAGGTGGCCGTGCGCGTGCCCGGTCTCCCCCTCGGCAGTGGAGCGGAACACGGCCGCCACGTCGTTCTGGCCTTCGACGTCGGCCTTCGCAGCGAAATACAGGTACCGGCGGTTGGCCTGCGATTCGCCTGCAAACGCCGCCTTCAGGTTCTGGTGGGTCTTCGATCCCTTGAGTTGCATGGAATACTCCTTTTAATCAGCTGGTTAGTGACGCACTGCGGCGATGTGCGATCCTTCACTCCGATCGCTGCCGAGACAGGAATTAGATCAAGTCTAATCTGTGAACTGAGTATAGATAGCATCGGGCGGCGTGTCAACTCCGAGCTTCCGCCTGAGGCCACCGCGGCATGCTACCAGGGCTGCGCCCGGCGCCATTGATCTGGCTCAAGGCGAGCGCCAGGTCGGGCGTTCAACGCGCCAGCATCGCCTCGATTTCGGAAAAGGTGCGCGCGATTTCGCTCGTCTGGATCGACACGCCGAGCTGGCGCGCGATCTGCGTGGCGGAAAAGAGTCCCCGCACGCTCTGGCGGCCGTTGGCGTCATGCTCGACCACCACGACGTGCTGGCGGCCGGCCTTCTTGAGCGTGGCGACCACGTGGCCGACTTTCGCCGCGCGCACCTCCTCCAGGTCGAGAACCTCCAGCTCTTCCTGCGGGGTCATGACGTCGTGCACCAGGACCTCCTCGCGCCGCAGGCCGCGCTCGGTCGCAACCTGCACCGGCTTCTCGCCGAGGATGTCGGTCGCGGTGATGATCCCCGCAACCCGGCGGTGCTGGTCCACTACCAGCAGCAGGCGCACCCCGCGCTGGATCATGCGCCGGTGCGCCTCATCCGCGGTGTCGCCGGGGAGGATGATGACCGCGGCGACGTGCTGCAAGTCGGTCATCACGCTCACTGCGGCGTCCTCGAGCGCGACCCTGTCGGGGAACGCCTGGGCGGGCTGGGCGTAACCCACGCCCGGCTGCAGCCGGGTAAACCCCAGTGGATGATAGTCTCGGAGCACGCTCCCTCCTTGCACCTGCCCGGAATTTGCAGGGCCTTAGAGTGTAGACAAAATCGCGGCGCGGCTGCTAGCCCGGGTGAAGCAGCGCGTCGAGCTCACGGCCGATCGCGTGCGAGGCCCCGGGCCCGTAGCGGCTCCGGAGCGGATCGAAATCGTCGGTGAAGGCGTACTCGTACTCGAGGTGGCGCAGACCGGCCGCGCCGAGCAGCCGATTCTCGTCGGCATGGATCCCGCAGCCGGCCAGCTCGTCGGCATAGGCGATCGCGCGCGCGCCCGCGGCGCGCCACGCCGCGGCGTCGCGCGCGCCGAGCCGGCTCGGGAAGAAGGCGAATTTCACCGGCGCGATACGATTGAGTCGAGCGGCGAGTCGCGGCGAGAAGCTCGGCGTATTGACGAGCACGCCGCCGCCCTCGTGGTCGGCGAGAAAGAACACCGCGGGAGCGGTGCGCGGGAGATAGTAGACGCTGCGCGCCGGGAGCGTGAGGAGCGCGATCATTCCCGCTCGAGCGCGCCTGCGGGCTCGCGCCGTTCGGCCCCCCGGCGTTGCCGGGGATAGCGCTGGAGAAGCGGCGCAAGTTCCTCCAGGGCTCGCTGGTAGACCTCGCGCTTGAACTCGATCACCGATTCCATCGGCACCCAATAGTCGTGCCAGCGCCAGGCGTCGAATTCGGGCTTGGCGCAAGCGCGCAGCCTCACGTCGCAATCGCGGCCGACCAGTCGCAGCAGGAACCAGATCTGCTTCTGGCCGCGGTAGTTGCCCCGCCATTCGCGCCGGATCCACTGGTCGGGAACGTCATAGCGCAGCCAGTCACGCGTGCGCCCGAGAATGCGCACGTGCTGCGGCTGCAGGCCGATTTCCTCCTTCAGCTCGCGGTACATCGCGGCCTCCGGGTTCTCACCCGATTTGATGCCGCCCTGCGGAAACTGCCACGAATGCTCTCTCACCCGCTTGCCCCAGAAAACCTCGTTTTTCCAGTTACATAGGATGATGCCGACGTTCGGGCGATATCCGTCACGGTCGATCATGAGGAACCCCCAGATAAGCCTGTTGCCACGATTTTTTCACAGTTCGGACGCAAAAAAAAGCTCGTGCACCCGAAACCGCTCATCCATCACGGCCAGTCGCGCCGATTCGCGATTCACGAGATATAGAGTCGTTCCCCGTCGTGCCGGTTCATTTTGCGCAAGCCCTGCACGAATTTCCCGAATTCCAGCCCGTAGCGGGCCTCGAGCTCGCGCGCCTTCGCGGCGAGCTCTTCCCAGCGGGGCTCGCCAACAGGGTCGCGAAATCCGAACACGAGGATGTTGCCCGGCTTCTCCGCCGGCAGGGCGAGCGTGCCGGCCGGGAACGCCGCCTCGATGCGCTCGAGATAATCATCGAACAGGCGGTCCGAGCCCCAGAGATTCACCACCAGCATGCCGCCCGGCGCGAGCCGCCGCCGGCACGCCTCATAGAAGGCAGCCGAGGACAGCCCGGCGACCTGGGACTCGCCGTCGTAGCCGTCCACGGCGATGAGATCGGCGCACGATTCCGCCTGCGCCACGCACTCGGCGCCGTCGCCGATGCGCACCGTGAGCCGTTCGTCGTCCGCGGGGACGTGAAACTGCCGGCGCGCGATCAACACCACCTGCGGGTTGATTTCCACCGCTTCGATGCTGACCCAGGGCATGCGGTGGTAGATGAACTTGAGGAGCGAGCCCCCGCCGAGCCCCACCATGAGCACGCGCTGCGGCCGCTCGTTGAACAGCAGGAACGCCATCATGCTGCGGGTGTAGGCGAGCTCGAGATCGTTCGGGCGCGCGAGCCGCATCGAGCTCTGGATGGTGTCGCTGCCGATGTGCAGCGAGCGCACGCCGAAGCGCTCCGTCACGTAGACCGGCCCGGCGTCGCCCGCGGACCTGCGCAGCCACCTCGCGAAGAAATTCATACTAGGGCGAGCTTCATGCCAGCGGAAACGGTTGGGTAGAATAGCGTCTTTCGCGATTTTGACAATCATGCGCGCCACGCGATTCCTGCTCTCGACGCTGAAGGAGGCTCCGGCCGAGGCCGAGGTCGTGAGCCACCGGCTGATGCTGCGCGCGGGCCTCATCCGGCGGCTCACCAGCGGGATCTACACCTGGATGCCCCTGGGGCTCCGCGTGCTGCGCAGGGTGGAAGCGGTGGTGCGCGAGGAGATGAACGCGGCCGGCGCGCTCGAGCTCGTGATGCCCGCGGTGCAGCCGGCGGAGCTGTGGCAGGAATCGGGGCGCTGGACCGAGTACGGGCCCGAGCTGCTGCGCATCAAGGACCGGCACGAGCGTGACTTCTGCTTCGGCCCGACGCATGAGGAGGTGGTGAGCGACCTGGTGCGGCGCGAGGTGAAGAGCTACCGCCAGCTTCCGCTCAATCTCTACCAGATCCAGACCAAGTTCCGCGACGAGATCCGGCCGCGCTTCGGGGTCATGCGCGCGCGCGAGTTCACGATGAAGGACGCCTACTCCTTCCACGCCGACAAGACGAGCCTCGACGAGACCTACCGCGAGATGCAGCGCTGCTATTCGCGCATCTTCACGCGCCTCGGGCTCAAGTTCCGGGCCGTGGCGGCCGACACCGGCGCAATCGGCGGCACCGCCTCGCACGAATTCCACGTGCTCGCCGACTCGGGCGAGGACGCGATCGCCTACTGCCCGGCCTCCGACTATGCCGCCAACGTGGAGCTCGCCGAGGCGCTCGTCCCGCAAGGCCCGCGCCCCGCGCCCCGGGAGAAGCTCGTGCGCCTGCATACGCCGGGCGTGAAGACGATCGCCGAGCTCTGTGCTTTCCTCAGGATCCCGGTGTCGCGCACGGTCAAGGCGGTATGCGTGGACGGCGCCGACGGCAGGCCGGTGCTGATGATGGTGCGCGGCGATCACCAGCTGAATCTCGTGAAGGCGGGCAAGCTCGAGCAGGTGAAAAGACCGGTCGCGTTCTCGGCGCCGGAAGCGATACGCCGCGCCTTCGGCGCCGATCCCGGCTCGCTCGGCCCGGTGGGCTTCAAGGGCGTCGTGATCGCCGACCGCACCGTGGCGGCGATGGCGGATTTTGTCGTGGGCGCGAATACTGACGACCACCATTACACCGGAGCCAACATCGGGCGCGATTTTCCCGAGCCCGCCGTCGCGGACATCCGCGACGTGGTGGCGGGCGACCCCAGTCCCGACGGCAAGGGCGTGCTCGAGATCTGCCGCGGCATCGAGGTCGGCCACATTTTCCAGCTGCGCACCAAGTACTCGAGCGCGATGAACCTCGTCTTTCTCGACGAGGCGGGGAAATCCCGGCTGATGGAGATGGGCTGCTACGGCATCGGCGTCACGCGCATCGTCGCGGCGGCGATCGAGCAGAACCACGACGAGCGCGGCATCATCTTCCCGCGCGCGATGGCGCCGTTCGACCTCGCCCTGGTCGCGATCGGCCTCGCCAAGAGCGCGCAAGTGCGCGAGGCGGCCGAGCGCCTCTACCGCGAACTCACCGCGGCCGGGATCGATGTGCTCTTCGACGACCGCGACGAGCGCCCCGGCGTCGCCTTCGCCGACATCGAGCTGATCGGGGTCCCGCACCGGCTCGTGGTCGGCGAACGGGGATTGAAGAACGGCCAAGTCGAGTATCAGGGGCGGCGCGACCCCAAAGCGGAACAAATTCCCTTGCAGGACGCAGTTAAATCTGTAATATCAAGAGCATGCAACGGATAGCTCCTGCTGCCACCCGCCTCGCCTGCGTGCTCGCCCTCGCGGCGCCCGCGCCCGCCGTGGCCGGCGCGCAGGTCTATGAGCCGCTCTCGGCGAGCGTGCAGGCCGTGCTTCACAAGGCGATCTCCGACTATGCCGCACCCTACCTTGCGTTCGCGACCGAGGCGGAGGCGCGGCGCTGGCTCGCGGCCATGTCGAAGCGGCTCGCCCGGCGCATCCCCGACCGCGCGACCCGCGAGGAGTTCCTCGTCACCGTGCACTACGAGGCGAAGCGGGCCGGGCTCGATCCCCAGCTCGTGCTCGCCCTCATCCAGGTCGAGAGCAACTTCCGCAAGTACGCGGTCTCCCCCGCCGGCGCCCGCGGCTACATGCAGGTGATGCCGTTCTGGATCAGGCTGATCGGCAACGGTGAGCACAGTCTGTTCCATCTGCGCACCAACCTGCGCTACGGCAGCGTCATCCTGCGCCACTACCTCGACCGGGAGAACGGCGACCTCTACCGCGCGCTCGGCCGCTACAACGGCAGCCTCGGGAGGCCCGAATACCCGAACATGGTGGTGCGCGCCTGGCACCGTGACTGGCATTACAGCGTGCAGACCGCCGAGGAAACGCGCCGCGACGCCCGCGGCTAGATCGCCTGCATCCGCACGGGGCTCGCCGAGGCGTCGGCTTCCGCCGGGGCCGCCCGGCGGAAGAGCTCCTCCAGCGAAAGCGCGAGGTGCTCCTCGATGCCGCCGGCGAGCGTGAGCGCAAGCCGGTCGAGCGCCTCGCCCGACTGCCGCGCCGGCAGCCGCGGGCCGCTGCGGAACACGAACAGACGGTAGACGTCGGCAACGCTCACCTCGGCGGCGTCCTTGATCAGGGCCCATCCGTGCGCCACCCGCCCCACCCAGTTCGCCGCGCTCATGGTGTCGAGCACCGCCTCGATCCGGTCGAGCGGGAGCTTGACGATGCCGTGCAGGCGAAAGACGCTGACGACCTCGCCCGTGCGGTGGGCCTCCCACAGGACGCGCAGGATCTGCAGCGCGTCGAGGAACTGCACGCCGGGGACCGGCGCCGCCTGCGAAGCGCGCTCGCGCCACTCGGGCATCACCGCCGTCGACACCGCGCCGAACAGCACCACCAGCCACGACAGATAGAGCCACAGGAGAAAGATCGGCACGCTGGCAAAGGCGCCGTAGACCAGCTTGTAGGTCGGAAAATGGGTGATGTAGGCGGCAAAACCTTGCTTCATCGCCTCGAAGGCGACCGCCGCGAGGAAGCCGCCGGACAGCGCGTCGCGCACCAGCACGCGGCGGTTGGGCAACGTGATGTAGAGCAGGGCGAAGGCGAACCCGGTGAGCAGGATCGGAACGACCTTCAGCAGCACGAGCGCCGCGTAGGGGACATCCCTCACGAGGCCCAACGAAAGGCCCACCACCCAGGAGGTGAGCGACAGGCTCGCTCCGATCAGGATCGGGCCCACGGTGAGCAGCGCCCAGTAGATGAACACGCGCTGCACCGGGGTGCGCCGCCGGGGCACGCGCCAGATCTGATTGAAGGCGCGGTCGATCGTCATCAGCACGATCATCGCCGTCACGAACAGGAATACGAGGCCGGCGGCGGTGAGCCGCGCCGCGTTCTCCGTGAACTGCTGGGCATACGCGGCGATGGTCTCGGCCGACTCCGGCAGCATGTTCTGGAGCAGGAACCGCTCGATGTGGCTCATCCACTCGCGAAAGACCGGGAACGCGGCGATCAGCGTCAGCGCGACGGTGATGATCGGCACGAGCGCGAGCAGCGTGGTGAAGGTGAGGCTGGAAGCGATCTGCATGCAGTGGTCCTCGTCGAAGCGACGCGCGACCATGCGCCCGAACTCGACCAGCGATGCCGGCTTTCTCGGCACGTTTCCCCTCTCGGTGCAGGATGAGCGGGCTATATAATAACTGGTTAATGCGGACGGATTAGCCCGCCGCATTAACCCCGCCGGATGGAACGGACGCCGTGCGCCGCCCATCCGGCGGCATTTCCGGCCGGGTCGCGATGCGTGAGATCCTTGTCCTCTATTACAGCCACACCGGCGCGGTGAAGGAGATGGCGCAGCTCGTCGCGCGCGGCGTGGAGCAGGTGGAAGGCTGCGCCGCGCGCCTGCGGACGGTGCCCAGAGTGTCCACCGTGTGCGAGGCGGTCGAGCGCGCCGTGCCGGACGCGGGCGCGCCGTACGCGGAACTGAAGGACCTCGAGGAGTGCATCGGCCTTGCGCTCGGCTCGCCGACGCGCTTCGGCAACATGGCGGCGCCGATGAAGTATTTCTGGGACTTAACCGGCACGCTCTGGCTGAGGGGCACGCTCGCGGGCAAGCCGGCGGCGTTGTTCACCTCGACGGCAAGCCTGCACGGGGGACAGGAGACGACGCTCGTCTCGATGATGCTGCCGCTGCTGCACCATGGCATGGTGATCGTCGGGCTGCCTTATACCGAGCCCGAGATGTTCACCACCGCGAGCGGCGGCACGCCCTACGGCGCAAGCCACCATGCCGGGGCCGCCGGCGAGCGCCCGCTGACCGAGCACGAGCGCAAGCTCTGCCTCGCGCTCGGGCGCCGGCTCGCCGAGGTCGCGATCAAGCTCGCGCGATGAGCGCCGCGGCGCAAGCCCGTGCGTGCCTGCGCCGCCGGCATCACGGCGTGCTCTCCACCATCTCGCGAAAACTCGGCGGCTACCCGTTCGGCTCGGTCGCGGCCTTCGTGCTCGATCACGACGCGCGCCCTGTCATCCTCATCAGCCGGCTCGCGGAACACACCGGGAACATCGAGGCCGATCCGCGCGTGAGCCTGCTCGCAGCCGACGTTGGCGGCGATGCGCAAGCCGCCGCGCGCGTGACGCTCATGGGAGAGGCGGCCAGGCTCGAGGGCGAGGGGGCTGCGCGCGGCCGGTATCTGCGCTACTTTCCCGACGCCGGGCGCCTGCTCGCGCTCGGCGACTTCGCCTTCTACGCGATCGCGCCAAAGACGGTCCGCTACATCGGAGGGTTCGGCGACGTCCAGTGGATATCGAGCGATGCTTACGCGCCGCCCGCCAACGATTTCGCGGGGGAGGAAGACGCCCTCCTCGCCCGGATCAATGTCGAGCACGCACGCGACCTGCGCGAGTTCTGCCGCCACTACCACGGCAGGTCGCCGGAGCCGGCGGTGATGGTCGGCGTCGACTGTGACGGCTTCGACGTCCGGGCGGGGCCCGACATCCTGCGTTTCGACTTCGAGCGGCCGGTGACCGATGCCGTCGGCGCTCGTGAGATGCTCGCCGCGATGGCGAAGAGCGCCCGCGCCACGTGAGCCGCGGCGCTTGCGGGCTCACGCCATCCGACAGGCCGTCAACGGCGGAAAATCCACAGGATGAGGGTGATGAGGAGCGAGACCAGGATGCTGGTCGTGATGGGGAAATAGAACGTGAAGCCCTTGCGCTCGAGCTTGATGTCGCCGGGGAGGCTGCCCAGCCCGAGCTTGGCGAGCAGCGGCCAGGCGAGCCCCAGCGCCACCAGCACGATCCCGATAGTAATCAGCCACTTCGCCATGGCAAGCCCGTCGCCGTTTCGCTGTTTCAGCAGCGTTCCATGATATGCGATCTGACCGGCGCGCCGCCGCCCGGTTCATGGCCTGGGCAGAGTGCTATGCTGGTTGGCAGAGGCGGGAGAAACAGGAGGAGACCATGCCACTTATCGCCATGACCCGCGAAATGGGATCGCTCGGCAAGGACGTCGCCGCGACGGTGGCCGAGCGCTTGGGGAAGCAGGTGGTGCATCACGAAATCATCGACAACCTCGCCAACAAGATGCGCCTGCGGAAGAGCCACGTCATCCGCTTTCTCGACGGCAAGGCCGGGATCTGGGAGCGGCTGACGACCGACAAGACGAGCCTTTCGATCTATACGGCCGACGAGACGTTCTCGCTGGCGGAGAGGCAGGAGGTCGCGGTGATCCACGGCTGGGGCTCCGCGCACCTGCTGCGGGCGGTGCCCCATGTCATATCGGTGCGGGTGTGCGCGCCGCTCGAAGTGCGGGTGCAGCGCATGATGAAGCGGCTCGACACCGGCGACCGCGACATCGTGGCGAACGAGATCACGCTCGCCGGGCTGGTCGAGCCCGGCGCGGAGCCGAAGGACGCCGCCGATGTGGCAGGCAAGGTGAGCGGCGTGAGGGACGTGAAGAATCAGCTGCGCGTGGCCGGGCCGGTGCGCACACTGCACATCGACGAATCGGGATAGGGGACGATCAAAGGTGATCGTGCCCCTCCCACACCACCCGGCATGCGGGTCCGCACCGGGCGGTTCGAGAAGTTGAGGTCACGAGAGCCGTGGCACGCCCAGGCGGTCGAAGTAGGCAATGGTCAGAATACCATTGAGATCGCCACAGCCGTTGCGCCACCAACACCGCACGTTTCCGGCGATGCGCGCCGCGCGCGCCGGGCTGGCACCCAGAGCCAGCGTTTCGCGAAACACCGTCGAGCCGTGCCGCCAATGCTTGAGGTGCAGAGCACGCAGGCGGTGCCGCAGCCATTCGTCAAGCTCGCGAAACACCCGCGGCGTTTGTGCCAGGCGGTAGTACGCCTTCCATCCCGGCACGTAGGCACGCAGTTCTTCCACCACTTGATTCATGCTGCGACCGCGATTGCGCGTGGTGATCGCGCGCAGCCGCGATTTATACGCCGTAAGCGTCTTCCTCGCCGCCGCCCGTCTCACCTCGCCCGTAGGGCTGCGCCATAGCGCATACCCCAGGAACTTTCGCCCAAACGCGCCCGCCACCGCACTCTTACCCTCGTTGATCTTCAGCCGCAGGCGTTCGTAGGTCCTTCGCAGCCCAGCCCTGACCCGCTCGCCCGCTTTCTGACTGCGCACATACACGTTGCAGTCATCGGCATAGCGCACGAAGCGATGCCCTCGCCGCTCCAGTTCCCGATCCACCTCATCGAGCAGCACGTTCGCAAGCAGCGGCGATAGCGGCCCGCCTTGCGGCGTGCCCTCGTAGCGCTCCTGCACCACGCCGTGCACCCTCACCCCAGCCTCCAGGTAACGGCGCACCAGACGCAGCACTGCCCGATCGCCGATTCTCCGGCCCAAACGGTCCAGCAGCACATCGTGGTTGACCCGATCGAAGAACCTCTCCAGATCGATGTCCACCACCACGCGGTATCCAGCCTGCACATGCGCCTGCGCACAGAGCACAGCGTCGTGCGCGCGGCGTCCAGGACGAAACCCATAGCTGTGTTCCGAGAAACCCGGATCGATCAACGGTTGCAGCACCTGCAATAGCGCTTGCTGGATCAGCCGGTCCGTCACCGTCGGTATCCCCAATTCGCGCACTCCGCCTTCTGGCTTCGCAATCTCAACGCGCCGTATCGGGCTTGGCCGATACGTCCCATCGAGCAACTGCGCCTTCAGCCGCGGCCAGTGCGTCTTCAGGTACACCCCGGTTTCCTTCACCGACCTCCCCTCCACGCCAGCACTGCCTTTGTTGGCGCTGACCCGTTTCCAGGCCCGCTCCATGTTCTCCCGCGTGAGCACCTGCGCAAGCAGGGTTCTTCCCAAGTTTCCGTCGCTTTGCCTCACCGGCGGCGCTTCACCGCGACCGGTTGAGCCCGCCGCTTCACGACTTGCTCGCTCCGGACGCTCCTTGTCGGACTTCTGGTGCGCTGCGCCTTCAACGGGCATGGACATCCACTTTCCTTCTCGTTCGGCCCTTCGCCCCGTCTTGGCGGCTATTACGGCCTTTGCTGACTTCTCGCTCCGCGTTGCCACGTCGACCTTTCAGCCGTAACGCGAGATCTCCCCAGGTAAGAACACGATCCTTCACCACACAGCCGCCAGATTTACGCCGCCTGAGCCTTGACCACGAGAGCTTCGCGGAATCATGCCCGCTCGCCCTGCTCGGCACCGCCTTATATCCGGTTCTTGTCCATCGGCTCGCAGTCTCGCTCCGCGCTTCCTTCCCACGCTCGGTCGCCCTCGCGCAGTTGCACTTCGCTTCGTTCGCTGTGGTCAGCTCACGAGAGGACTTTCACCTCCAAGATCGCGCCCATGCTGGGCGCACATGAAAAAGGGGCGCAAGGTGCGCCCCTTTTTCATCAAGCAAACCGGGACAAATCGGCTAATTTGCCTTCAAGCCCCCACGTCCCCGGCGCGTGCGCGCGCGGCAAGCGCGTGCCTCGCCCCCGCGACAGCGGGACCCCGTAGCGTTTCCCTGTTAATGAATCGCGCGGCACAGCACGCGATTCATTAGACCTGCGGGTTCAGCCGCTCGAGCCTCGAATGCAGCTTGTTGAGCGCGTTGATGTACGCCTTGGCCGATGCCACGACAATATCGGTGTCGGCGCCCTGGCCGTTGACGATGCGCCCGCCCTTCGCGAGCCGCACCGTCACCTCCCCCTGCGCGTCGGTCCCGGTCGTGATGGCGTTCACCGAGTAGAGCAGCAGCTCGCAGCCGCTGGCGACGATGCTCTCGATCGCCTTGAAAGTGGCGTCCACGGGCCCGCTGCCGCGCGCCTCGGCCGGCCGCTCCCGGCCGTCCTCGGCGACGACGATCCTCGCGTACGGCTGCTCGCCGGTCTCGGAGTGCGCGGTGAGGGAAACGAGCCGGTAGTGCTCGTTCACCAGGTGCTCCAGCTCCTCCTCGGTGATGAGCGCCTGCAGGTCCTCGTCGAAGATCTCGTGCTTCTTGTCGGCGAGGTCCTTGAAGCGCTTGAACGCGGCGTTCAACGCCTCCTCCGATTCGAGCACGATGCCGAGCTCCTGCAGGCGCTGGCGGAACGCGCTGCGCCCGGAATGCTTGCCGAGCACCAGCCGGTTCGTGACCCAGCCCACGTCCTCGGCGCGCATGATCTCGTAGGTGTCGCGGCTCTTGATCACCCCGTCCTGGTGGATGCCCGACTCGTGGGCGAAGGCGTTCGCCCCGACGATCGCCTTGTTGGGCTGCACCGGGAAGCCCGTGATGCCGGAGACCAGCCGGCTCGCCGGCACGATCTGCGTGGCGTCGATGCCGGTGTCGCAGGGGAAGATGTCCTGGCGCGTGCGCACGGCCATCACGATCTCTTCGAGCGCGGCGTTGCCGGCGCGCTCGCCCAGCCCGTTGATGGTGCACTCCACCTGCCGCGCGCCGTTCAGCACCGCCGCGAGCGAATTGGCGACCGCGAGGCCCAAGTCGTTGTGGCAGTGCACCGACCACACCACCCGGTCGGCATTCGGGATGCGCTCGCGCAAGGTGCGGACGAGCCGCCCGAAATGCTCGGGCAGCGTGTAGCCGACGGTATCGGGAATGTTGATGGTGGTGGCGCCCGCCCTGATCACGCGCTCGAGGATGCGGCACAGGAAGTCGATGTCCGAGCGGCCCGCGTCCTCGGGCGAGAACTCGACGTTGTCGGTGTACTCGCGCGCCCACTTCACTGCGCGCTCCGCCTGCTCGATCACCTGCGAGGGCTCCATCCTCAGCTTCTTCTCCATGTGGATGGGGGAGGTCGCGATGAAGGTGTGCACGCGCGGGCTCTTCGCCCGCGCGACCGCCTCCCCGCAGCGGCGGATGTCGCCTTCGTTCGCGCGCGCGAGAGCGCAGACCGTGCTCTCCTTGATGACGGAGGCAACCGCGCGCACCGCGTCGAAGTCGCCGTCGCTCGCCGCCGGGAACCCGGCCTCGATGACGTCGACGCGCATGCGCTCGAGCTGGCGCGCGATGCGCAGCTTCTCCTCCTTGGTCATCGACGCGCCGGGGCTCTGCTCGCCGTCGCGCATCGTCGTGTCGAAAATGATCAGCTTTTCCTTGGCCATCGCGCTCTCCGATCCTTCCTGCTCGCCGCCGCGGCCGCAGCCGCAATGCGGATACCCGAAACCTCGCCGGGGCGGTTTGCGCCGCGCCCGAACCCGAAACCCAAACGTGAAAGAAGATTAAGGGATTATGCGCCGCGAAGGCGCAGCAGCAGGCGGGCCAGGAAGAGCCCGGCAAGGAGGGTGAGCGTGTTGGCCTGCGTCAGACGATCCATGGCACTGCAATATAACGGCTTTCTTGCCGCGGCGCAAGGCTAGGCCGGGGGCGCGGGTGGCGCGCGCCCCGCGGCCCGCCGCTTCGCGATCTCGTAGATCCAGATGGCGTAGCCCGAGACGCCATAACCCGCAAAAGCGAGGAACAGCATCTCCGGCAGCGTGCTCGAGAACGCGAAGAGGGCGACCACGCCCAAGGTGATGGCGACCACCACCGAGAACGGCACGCTCTTGCGCAGGTTGATGTCCTTGCCGCTGTAGAACTTGAGGTTGCTCACCATGGTGAGCCCGGCGAATACCGTCAGCCCCCACGCGAGCCATTTCACGTCCTGGCCCCGGATCTGGTACTCGTTCATCGCCCACACCAGCCCGGCGATGAGGCAGGCCGCGGCGGGGCTGGGCAAACCCTGGAAGAAGCGCTTGTCGGCGACCTCCAGCGTCGTGTTGAAGCGCGCGAGCCGCAGCGCGGCGCAGGCGCAATAGATGAAGGCCGCGATCCATCCCAGCTTGGTGGAGAGCCACGGACCGAGCATGGCGAGGCCCTTCATCGCCGCGAAGTCCTTCAGCGCCCACACGTAGACCACCAGGGCGGGCGCGTCGCCGAAGGACACCATGTCGGAGAGGCTGTCGTACTCGGCGCCGAACGCGCTCTGGGTGCGCGTGAAGCGGGCGACGCGCCCGTCCAGGCCGTCGAACACCATTGCGACGAAAATCGCCATCGCCGCCTGCTCGAAGCGGCCGTTCATCGCCTGCACGATGGCGTAGAAGCCCGCGAACAGCGCGACGGTGGTGAAGAGGTTGGGCAGCCAGTAGATGCCGCGCCGCGCGAAGCGCGACCGGATGAGGAGCTTGTGCTCGCGCGGCTCGTACATGGGCAAATGGGAAATAGGCAAGCGGGAATAGGAGGCAGTGATTTCGCTACCGGCCGTCTGCCATTTGCGGTTTCCCGTTCCCCGGTTCCCCTCAGGGCAGCATCGCGAGGATGCTCTCGGCGGCGTGGACCTTGTCGCCGACGGCCGCGACCGGGCGCGAATCCGCCGGCAGATAGACGTCCAGGCGCGAGCCGAAGCGGATGAAACCGTAGCGCTCGCCGCGCGCGAGGCGCTGGCCGGGCCCGGCGTAGCACAGGATGCGCCGCGCGACGAGCCCCGCGATCTGCACGCAGGTCACGTCCACCCCGCCCGCGGTGCGGATCCAGAGCGCGGCGCGCTCGTTCTCCAGCGAGGACTTCGAGAGCGCGGCATTGAAGAACTTGCCCGCGTGATGCCAGGCGTTGCGGACCTCGCCGTCGACCGGGCTCCTGTTCGAATGCACGTTGAACACGTTCATGAAGACGCTCAGCTTGAGCGCGTCGCGGTCGAGGTAGGGATCGCGCGCGCGCTCGACCGTGACGACGCGCCCGTCCGCGGGCGAGAGCACCGCCTTGGGTTCCTGCGGCACGGTGCGCGGCGGGTCGCGGAAGAACTGGAGCAGGAAGGCGAGGCCCAGCCACAGCGGCGCCGCCCACCACGGGCCCGCCACGGCGTGAACGAGCACTGCGGCGGCAGCCGCCGCCGCGATGAAGGCCCAGCCCTCCCGCGCGATGATGGGGTGCGGGTAGTGCACGGGATCGAGCATTGAGGATTGAGGATTGAGCCCCCGCCCCGGGTCGCTGCGCTGAGTCATATCTCACCGATGCTCAATGCAATCCTGACGGCTCAATCCTAGTTCTTGGTCTGGTCGACCAGCCGGTCCTTCTTGATCCAGGGCATCATGTCGCGCAGCCTCGCGCCGATCACCTCCACCGGGTGCGTCGCGCCGACGCGGCGCATGGCCTTCAACGAGGGCGCGCCCGCGCGGTTTTCCAGGATGAATTCCTTCGCGAACTGGCCGGTCTGGATCTCGTGCAGGATCTTCTTCATTTCCGCGCGCACCTGCTCGTTGATGATGCGGGGCCCGCGCGTGAAGTCCCCGTACTCGGCGGTGTTCGACACCGAATAGCGCATGTTGGCGATCCCGCCCTCGTAGATGAGGTCCACGATCAGCTTCACCTCGTGCACGCACTCGAAGTAGGCCATCTCCGGGGCGTAGCCGGCCTCGACCAGGGTCTCGTAGCCCGCCTGGATGAGCGCGGTGAGCCCCCCGCACAGCACCACCTGCTCGCCGAAGAGGTCGGTTTCGCATTCTTCGCGGAACGTGGTCTCGATCACGCCGGCGCGGGCCGCGCCGATCGCCGCGGCGTACGACAGCGCGAGCTCGCGCGCATTCTGGCTCGCGTCCTGGGAAACCGCGATCAGCGAAGGCACCCCGCCGCCGTGGACATAGGTCGAGCGCACCAGGTGGCCCGGGCCCTTGGGCGCGATCATGATGACGTCGAGGTCCGCGCGCGGCTCGATCTGCTTGAAGTGGATGTTGAAGCCGTGCGCGAACGCGAGCGCGGCGCCCCTCCGGATGCCGGGCTCGATCTGCGTTGCGTAGACCTCGGCATGGTGCTCGTCGGGCAGCAGGATCATCACGACGTCCGCCCCCTTCACCGCATCGCCCACCTCCTTCACCGGGAGGCCGGCCTTCTTCGCCTTGTTCCACGAAGCCCCGCCCTTGCGCAGCCCGACCGTGACCTTCACCCCGGAGTCCTTCAGGTTGTTGGCGTGGGCGTGGCCCTGCGAGCCGTAGCCGATGATCGCCACGTGCTTGCGCTTGATGAGCGAAAGGTCGGCGTCCTTGTCGTAGTAGATCTTCATTGATTCCTCTCTTGGTTCGGGACTCGGGACCCGGGACTTGGGGCTGGTATGCTGTTTCGAGCTGGCTCGAGTCCCGAGCCTCGAGCCCCGAGCCCCGCTTTATCTACACGCGCAGCACCCGGTCGCCGCGGCCGATGCCGGAGGCGCCGGTGCGCACCGTCTCGAGTATCGCGCTGCGGTCGATCGCCTTGAGGAAGGCGTCGAGCTTGGCGCCGGTGCCCGTCAACTCGATGGTGTAGTCCTTGTCGGTCACGTCGATGATGCGCCCGCGGAAGCTCTCCGCCATGCGCTTCATCTCCTCGCGGTCCTTGCCCACCGCGCGCACCTTGACGAGCATCAGCTCGCGCTCGATATGGTCGCCGTCGGACAGGTCCACGAGCTTCACCACGTCGATCAGCTTGTTCAGCTGCTTCGTGATCTGCTCGATCACCTCGTCCGAGCCGGCGGTGACGATCGTCATGCGCGACAGCGTCGGGTCCTCGGTCGGCGCGACCGTCAGCGACTCGATGTTGTAGCCGCGCGCGGAGAACAGGCCCGCGACGCGCGAGAGCGCGCCCGCCTCGTTTTCGAGCAGGACCGAGATGATGTGCCTCATACCAGGATCATTTCCGACAGGCCCTTGCCCCCGGGCACCATCGGGAACACGTTCTCGGTCTGGTCGGTGATGAAATCCATGAACACGAGCTCGCGGCTGCGCGAGAACGCCTCCCTCAGCGCGGGCTCGACGTCCGCCGGTTTCTCGATCTTCATGCCGGCGTGGCCGTAGGATTCGGCGAGCTTCACGAAGTCGGGCAGCGCGTCCATGTAGGACTCCGCGTAGCGGTTGCCGTGGAAGAACTCCTGCCACTGGCGCACCATGCCCATGTACTTGTTGTTGAGATTCACCACCTTGACCGGCAGCCGGTACTGCTTGCAGGTGGAAAGCTCCTGGATGCACATCTGGATCGAGGCCTCCCCGGTGACGCACGCGACGGTCGCCCCGGGATGCGCGAGCTGCACGCCCATCGCGGCGGGCAGCCCGAAGCCCATCGTGCCGAGGCCCCCCGAATTGATCCAGCGGCGGGGCTTTTCGAACTTGTAGAACTGCGCGGCCCACATCTGGTGCTGCCCCACGTCCGAGGTGACGAATGCGTCGCCCCGCGTCACCTCATGGAGCTTTTCGATGACGTACTGCGGCTTGATGAGCGGGCTTGCGCGGTCGTACTTGAGGCACTCGCGCGAGCGCCACAGCTCGATCTGCGTCCACCACGTCTTCAACGCGTCCGGGTCGGGCCGGTCTTTCGCGGCCTCGAGCTGCTTGAGGAGCTCGCGCAGCACCTCGCGCACGTTGCCGACGATGGGGATGTCGACCTTGACGCGCTTCGAGATCGAGGAAGGATCGATGTCGACGTGGACGATGGTGCGTTCTTCGGCGAAGAAGTGCTTGGGGTTGCCGATGACGCGGTCGTCGAAGCGCGCGCCGATCGCGAGCAGCACGTCGCAGTGCTGCATCGCCATGTTCGCCTCGTAGGTGCCGTGCATGCCGAGCATGCCGAGGAACTGGCGGTCGGTGGCGGGATACGCGCCGAGCCCCATCAGCGTGTTGGTGCAGGGGAAGCCCAGCTTGCGCACGAGCTGCGTCAACTCCTCCGCCGCGCCCCCGAGGACGACACCGCCGCCGGTGTAGACCATCGGGCGCTTCGCCTTCATCAAGGCCTGGATCGCCTTCTTGATCTGCCCGGTGTGCCCCCTGGTGACCGGGTTGTAGGAGCGCATCGTGATCGTCTCGGGATAGTGGAACGCGGCCCTTGCCGTCGTCACGTCCTTGGGGATGTCCACCACGACCGGCCCGGGCCGGCCTGTCGCCGCGATGTAGAACGCCTTCTTCATGGTGACGGCGAGATCCTTCACGTCCTTCACCAGGAAGTTGTGCTTGACGCATGGGCGCGTGATGCCCACCGTGTCGCATTCCTGGAAGGCGTCGAGCCCGATCGCGTGCGTGGGCACCTGGCCGGTGATCACCACGTGCGGGATGGAATCCATGTACGCGGTGGCGATCCCCGTCACCGCGTTGGTCACTCCCGGCCCCGAAGTCACGAGCGAGACGCCCACCTTGTCGGTCGAGCGCGCGTAGCCGTCGGCGGCGTGCACGGCGCCCTGCTCGTGCCGGACGAGGATGTGCTTCACCTTGTTCTGCTTGAACAATTCGTCGTAAATGAAGAGCACGGCGCCGCCGGGGTAGCCGAAGACGTATTCGACCCCCTCCTCCTGCAGGCAGCGCACCACGATTTCAGCGCCGGTCAGCTCCACGACGGCTCTCAGGGCAATGCGGAAACTTGTAACGTTACCGTTTGCGGCGGCTTTGGTCAAGCAAAACACCCCTTTAAACAGGAGGATAGGTGAGTCAGCCGCGGTTGCCCCCGCGCTTGGTTACGCGCGCCGGATTTTTGCTAAGATGCCCCGGACTTCGGCGGGCAGGCCGCGCGAGCACGACGATCCCATAAGGCAGGACGACTGGCCACCTACAAAGAACTTTCGGACTTCCTCGCCGAAGTCGAGCGCCGGGCGTACAAGCAGGCGCTGTTCGCAGTGCGGGACGATCATCTGGCGCTCGACATCGTGCAGGACGCGATGCTGAAGCTCGCCGAGCGGTACTCCGCCCGGCCGCCGGCCGAGCTGCCGCTCCTGTTCCAGCGCATCCTGCAGAACACCATCCGGGATTTTTTCCGCAGGCAGAAGGTGCGCTCGCTGTGGACGCTGCCGGTCTCGAGCCTCTTCGGAGCGCACGCCGACGACGACGCCGACCCGCTGGAAACTTTGGAGGTGCAGGACGACTCCAAATTTTCGGAACCTCCCGCCCAGCAACTGGAGCGCTCACAAGTGCTTGGTTTGATTGAAAAAGCACTGGAGAAGCTGCCGGAACGTCAACGCCAGGCTTTTCTGCTGCGTTATTGGGAGGAGTTGGACGTCGCGGCGGCGGCAAAAATAATGGCTTGCTCGGAGGGGAGTGTGAAGACACACTGCTCGCGGGCGACCCGTGCCCTTGCCGCGATGCTGAAAAAACAGGGGATCAAGTTATGAACCAGCCGGAACACGAGCTGGCGGCGAAAATCGTCCAGCACCTCGATTACGGCGTGGATCATCTCGACGCGGCCACACGCGAGCGCCTGCTGGCGGCGCGCGGGGTTGCGCTTGCGCGCTACCGCGAGCGTCCCGAGCCGGTGCTCGGCCTTGCCTGGGCCGGACAGGCCGTGGCGAGAGTGCGCGAGTACCGATTCCACGACGCCCGCCACGTGATCGCCATCGCCGCGCTCATCATCGGGCTCATCGGTTTCGCCTACTGGCAGAGCATGGGCGCGGTGAACGAGCTGGCCGACATCGACGCGAGCCTCCTCACCGACGAGCTTCCGATCAACGCCTATCTCGACAAGGGCTTCGATTCATGGCTAAAACGCTCGTCGCGCTGATCGTTTGGCTATGTCTCGCATTCCCGGTAGTCGCCGCGCAAAGCAAGTCGGAAGTGAGGAAGCCCGCACGGCCGGCCTGGTCCGAGTTGACGCCCGCCCAGCAGAAGATCCTCGCCCCGCTCGGTGCCGAGTGGGACAGGATGGACGCGACGGGCCGCAAGAAGTGGATCGCGATCGCCGAGCGCTATCCGAAGATGAAGCCGCAGGAGCGGGAGCGCCTGCAGAAGAACATGGCCGCGTGGGCGAGGCTCACGCCCGAGCAGCGCAAGGCAGCGCGCGAGAAGTACCAGAAGTTGAAAAACCTGCCGCCCGACAAGCGCCGCGAGGTGAGTGCCCAGTGGCAGCGCTACCAGCAATCGCTCGCCGCCCATCCCGAGATATCGCCTTCGGATCCGCCCGCGCCGCCCGAAGCGCAGCCCGCCGAGCCGCCGGTTCCGCCCCCGCCCGCCGCTGAAGCAGCGGCCTCCACTTCACAACAATAGCGCCGCGACCGCTCCGACCGATGCCCGGCGCCGCGGAAAACGGCGCACCGCGGGGCGCGCCGCACGCGAGCCTCGGGCGGCGCCTGGCGAGTCTTTTCTACGAGGCGTTGCTCCTCGCCGCGCTGCTCATGGCGGGCGCCCTGCCCTTCGTGATCCTCGCGCGCGGCGCCGACCCCCTCGCCGCGCGGCCGCTCGCCCAGCTCTACCTGCTCGCGATCGCCGGCGCCTACTTCGTCTGGCAATGGGTGCGCGGCGGCCGCACGCTGGCGATGAAGACCTGGCGCCTGAAGCTCATAACGCGCGACGGCGGCGCGCTCACGCTGCGCCACGCCGTTCAGCGCTACCTCTTCGCGGTTGCGGGAACGGCCGCATTCGGAGCGGGCTTTCTCTGGGCGCTCCTCGACCGCGAGCGCCAGTTCTTGCACGACCGCCTCGCCGGAACGCGGATCGTGAATGGCTGATCCGCGTTGCGGCGGTTCCCAGTCCAACCTTGAACTATCGTCGCTCCTGCCACCACATCATCGCGACCGCGACCGACAGGAAGATCAGGGTCGGCGTGATCGCGCTCGCGAAGGCCGGCCAGGCATTGAGCAGGCCCAGGTGCGAGAACAGGCGGTTCAGGAAGTGGAAGGCGATCCCCAACATGATGCCGGCGAAGATCTTGGCGCCCACGCCCGTTTGCCGGCCCTGGAAATGCGCGAAGGGAAGCGCAAGCACCATCATCACCAGCACCGCCAGCGGATAGGTCGCCTTCATCCACAACGCGATCTCGTAGCGCAGCGCCCGCTGGCGGTTCTCCTTGAGGTGCTGGGCGTAGGAGTAGAGGCTCCAGGCCGACATCTGCTCGGGCTTCACCAGGAGCACGCTGAGGAGGTCCGGGTCAAGCACCGATTGCCAGCTCGCTTCGGCGATCTCCTGCACCGAGGTCTTCGTGCCCTCGAAGCGCGTCTGGGAAACCCCCTCCAGCCGCCAGCGGCGCTCGCCCTCGTAGGCGCCGCGCCGGGCGAAGCTCATCGTCCGCAGCCGGTACTCCCCGTCGAACTCGTAGATGCGCACGCCCCGCAGCGTGGCGTCGGGGGCGACTTCCACAACGTTGACGAAGCTCTTGTCGTCCTTGATCCACAGCCCGGAGCGGAACTCCTGCGCCACCAGGCCGGTGATGGCCTGCGAGCGCACGCGCTGGGCGAGGCTTTCCGCGGGCGGCGCGATGAATTCCCCGAAGACGAACGTGAGAACCGCGAAGACGAGGCCGATCGTGGCGAGCGTCGCCGCGAAGCGCACGGTGGATACGCCGGAGGTCCGCATCACCGTGTACTCGGAACCCGCGACCAGCTGCGCGAGCGCGAAGAGAGTGCCGATGAGGGCCGCGATGGGGAAGAGGTCGTAGATGTGATCCGGCACCGACAGCAGCACGTAGATCGCGATCTTGCGCAGGGTGTAGGCGCCGCGCCCCAGGTCCTTCATCTGCTCGACCAGATCGAAGAACGCGAACAGCATCACCAGCGCGGCGAACACGAGCGCGGTGGCGGCGGCGATCTCGGCCGCGAGATAGCGGCGCAGCGTCCTCATGGAAGCAGGCGGAAGAGCGAGAACACCGCGAGCCGCCGGTAGAACAGCACGGCGAGGAGAAGCAGCATCACGGCGTGCACGCCGAGCAGACCCGCGGCGAGGGTGAGCCGCGATTGCGCGATGGAAGCCTGCGCGATGGAGAGCAGGTTGCTGTAGGTCATGTAGATGAGGAGCGCCAGCACCAGGTTCGCCGAGCGGCCCGCGCGCGGGTTGACGAAGGAGAGCGGGATCGCCAGCGCCGCGAGGATGAGGGCGCTCGCCGGCAGCCCGATGCGCCACGACAGCTCGGCCAGGTTCTGGGCAGTCGGCTCGGCCAGCAGATCGATCGTGGACGTCGTTCGCGTGGTCGGCGCGCGCTCGGCCCGCGCCTCGGTCGAGTCGATCCGCATGGCGTAGCGCTCGAACTCGTAGATCCGGTATTCCGGGGTCCCGGGCTCGCCCTCGTAGCGCCGGCCGTTCATCAGGACCAGGAAGCGGTCGCCGTTCGCCGCAATCTCCTGGAAGCCGCGCGCGGCGACCATCACGCCCTGCCTGCCGTGCTGCGTGGAGCTCACGAACACGTTGGCGACGAGGTTTTCGGCGCCCGAGACTTCCTCCACGAAATAGACGCGCTGCGCCTGGCGGGACTCGCGGAAAACGCCGGGCGAGACGGTCGACACGTCGTCGCGGCTGTCCATCTGCCGGCGCAGCTCCTCGCTCTTCGATACCGCCCAGGGCGACAGCGCGAAGGACAGCAGCGCGATCACGAACACCAGGGGAGCGGCGAACGCCAGCACCGGGGAGAGCCACCGCGTGAGGCTCACGCCGCTCGAGAACCATACCACCATCTCGGAGTCACGATAGCTGCGGGTGAGCGCCATCAGCACCGCGATGAAGAGCGTGAGCGAGAGCAGCACCGGCAGGTAGTTCACCACCGAGAAACCGAGCAGCGCGACCGCGCCGGCGGTCGTGATCGCCCCGGTCGCGGCCTGCCCGAGGAGGCGCACCAGCAGCATGGTGAGCGTGATGCCGACCAGCACGACAAACGTCGCCAGCGCGGCGGTCACTAACTCGCGGAGCAGTGCATTTCGGAAAATCATCGGGGGGCCGGGGTCCGCTTTGAGTCCGGTCTTGCGTCGGGCAGCAGGTCGAGACGCCGGGTCCGCGAGGCTGCTAGAATGCGCAAATAATCAGCCATCTAACTCAACACGGCGCGTACGATGGAATTTAGCATAAAAAGCGGCGCACCGCAGTCGGGCCGCAACGGCTGCCTCGTGGTCGGAGTGTTCGAGCCGCGCAAGCTCGCCGGGGTCGCGGTGCGCCTTGACCGCGCGGCCAAAGGCTACCTCTCGGGCGTGCTGCGGCGTGGCGACATGGAGGGCAGGGCCGGCACGACGCTGCTGCTGCACGACGTGCCCAACGTCGCGGCCGATCGCGTGCTGCTGGTGGGCCTCGGGCGCGAGACCGCGTTCGGCGACAAGCAGTACCGGGAGGCGATCGCCGGCGCGATCCGCGCGCTCAACGCGAGCGGCGCCGAGGAAGCCTCGTTGCATCTCACCGAGCTTGCCGTGGGCAGGCGCGACGCCGCCTGGAAGGTGGCGCACGCCGTCACCGTCGCGCGCGAATGCGCCTACCGCTTCACCCGCATGAAGAGCAAGAGCGAGGAGCCCGAGCCCGCGCTGCGGCGACTCATCCTCAGCGTGGCCGACCGCGCCGCCGAGCGGCGCGGCGCCGCCGGGCTCGAGCAGGGGCTCGCCGTCGCGCACGGCGTCGCCCTCGCGCGGGACCTCGGCAACCTCCCTCCCAACGTGTGCACGCCGTCCTATCTCGCCGACCAGGCGCGGGAGCTCGCGAAGCGCTACCGCATGAAAATCGAGGTGCTCGAGCGCGCCGACATGGAGCGGCTCGGCATGGGGGCGCTGCTCTCGGTGGCGCGCGGCAGCGCGCAGCCGCCGAAGTTCATCGTGCTCGAACACCGCGGCGGCCCGAAAGCGATGAAGCCGGTCGCGCTCGTCGGCAAGGGCATCACCTTCGACACCGGCGGCATCTCGCTCAAGCCCGCCGCCGAGATGGACGAGATGAAGTTCGACATGTGCGGGGCGGCGGCGGTGCTCGGCACGATGAAGGCGGTGGGCGAGATGCGGCTGCCGGTCAACGTGCTCGCCGCCATTCCCGCCACCGAGAACATGCCGGGCGGCCGCGCCACCAAGCCCGCCGACATCGTGACGAGCCTCTCGGGCCAGACCGTCGAGATCCTCAACACGGACGCCGAGGGGCGGCTCATCCTGTGCGATGCGCTGACCTACGTCGAGCGCTACAAGCCCGCCGCCGTGATCGATATTGCGACGCTCACCGGGGCCTGCGTCATCGCGCTCGGGAACGTCGCGACCGGGCTGTTCGCCAATGATGAGCCGCTCGCCCGCGAGATCACGGCCTCGGCCGAGACCGCGTACGACCGCATCTGGCGCATGCCGCTGTGGGAAGACTACCAGGAGCAGCTGAAGAGCAACTTCGCGGACTTCGCCAACGTGGGCGGGCGCCCCGCGGGCGCGGTGACCGCGGCGTGCTTTCTCGCCCGCTTCACCAAGAAATACAAGTGGGCCCACCTCGACATCGCCGGGACCGCCTGGAAGAGCGGCAAGGAAAAGGGTGCGACGGGGCGGCCCGTGGCGCTCTTGACCCAGTTCCTCGTGAACCGGGTCAAGCGCGGCCAGTGATGAACGATGAGCGCGGAGTGCAGAATTGAGTCGCGGGCGCAGGCTGTTGCTCATCGCTCTGCCCTCCGCATTCTGCACTCATCACTAACGGCATGACGCAGATCGACTTCTACACCCACGTCGAGGACAAGGTGAGGACCGCGTGCGCGCTCTCGGCCAAGGCGTTCGCGCGCGGGTTGAAGGTCACCGTGTTCTGCGCCGATCCCGCGATGGCGCAGCGTTTCGACCGCATGCTCTGGACGACGCCGGCGATCGGCTTCGTGCCGCACTGCGGGCCGGAGGACCCCCTCGCGGAGGTGACGCCGGTCATCGTGGACTGCCGCGGCGAGCCTTTGCTCAACGACGAGGTGCTCCTCAACCTGCGCCCGGAGTGGCCCCCGTTCTTCAGCCGGTTCCAGCGGCTGATCGAGATCGTCAGCCTCGACGACGAGGACCGCGCGCGGGGGCGCGAGCGTTTCCGCTTCTACCGTGACCGCGGCTACGAGATCCGCACCCACGACCTTGGCAAGAACAGTGCTTAGTGTCGGGTTTCAAGTGTTCAGTTAACGAGCAAAGCGGCCGGAAGACAGCTCGACACTCATCAGTCACAGCACTCGACACTTCGAAGATTGATGGCGGAGCAACCGAAGCGGCACGAGGAAAGCGACGCGCTGCTCGCGCGGGCCGACGCGCTGCTCGCGCGCCACCGCGGCGCCGCCTCCTCCCGGCCCGGCGCCGGCGCGGACGACATCCCGGTGCTGACCGACGCGTTGGACGCGCCGCCGCCCGCCGACATCCCCACGCTGAACGAGATCGTGATCGGGGAGGACGCGCGCGCCGCGTCACCGGTCGCGCCGGTTCCGCCCCCCGGCCCGCCGCAGGGGCTCGCGGGCGCGCTGGAGCGGGACCTGGAGGAGAGCCTCTACCGGAAGCTCAAGCGCGAGCTCGACCAGCGCATCGCCGAGGCGATGCAGGACCGTTTCGTCCCCGACATCGGCGCCGCGCTCGACCAGGCGCTCGCCAGGGTCACGCGGGACATCAGGACCGACATCAACCGGATGGTCCGCGCCTCCATCGAGGAGACGCTGCGCACCCAGCTGAAGGAACTGAGAGCCTCCCTCGAAGCAAAGGCCCGGGAGCCGCAGGCCGCGCCGGCGGCCTCCGGTATAATTCCCGCTTTTTCCAGGTCGTTCCCCTCCCCCTTCACGATGGCGCTCGCCAAGAGTTTCGAGCCGGCGGCGATCGAGGCGCGCTGGTATCCGCTCTGGGAAAAAAACGGCTACTTCAAGGCCGGCCTCGACCCGGCCAGGGGCAAGAACTACTGCATCCAGCTGCCGCCGCCCAACGTGACGGGCGTGCTGCACATGGGGCACGCCTTCAACCAGACGATCATGGACGCGCTCGCGCGCTATCACCGCATGCGCGGCTTCAACACGCTGTGGCTGCCGGGCACCGATCACGCCGGCATTGCGACACAGATCGTCGTCGAGCGCCAGCTCGAGCAGGAGGGCGGCTCGCGCGAGGCGCTCGGGCGCGAGAAATTCATCGAGAAGGTCTGGGAGTGGAAGGCGAAGTCGGGCGCCACGATCACGCAGCAGATGCGGCGCCTGGGCGCCTCCTGCGACTGGGATCGCGAGTACTTCACCATGGACGCGAAGCTCTCGCGCGTGGTCACCGAGACCTTCGTGCGCCTCCACGAGGAGGGCCTCGTCTACCGCGGCAAGCGCCTGGTCAACTGGGACCCGGTTCTCCTCACCGCCGTCTCCGACCTCGAGGTGGAAAGCGAGGAGGAGGACGGGCATCTCTGGGAGATCCTCTACCCGTTCAAGGACGGCCCCGCCGCGGGATTGAAGGGACTCACGGTCGCGACGACGCGGCCGGAGACGATGCTGGGCGACGTCGCGGTGGCGGTGCATCCCGAGGACGAGCGCTACCGGCATCTCGTCGGCAGGACCGTGGTGCTGCCGCTCGCGGAGCGGGAGATCCCGATCATCGCGGACGAATACGTGGACAGGGCGTTCGGCACCGGGTGCGTGAAGATCACGCCCGCGCACGATTTCAACGACTACCAGGTCTGGTCGCGCCACAAGGACGGCGCGCTCAAGGACGCGCCCTTCGGAGGCCTTATCAGCATCTTCAAGCCCGACGCGCGCCTGAAGGACGGCCCCTTCGACGATTCCACGTGGGAACACAGAGGCGGCAAGCCTCAAGTGGTGGATTCCGAAGCGGCCGGGCCGAGCACTTACGAGCTGCTGCCGCCGCAGTACCGGGGGCTCGACCGCTTCGAGGCGAGAGGCCGCATCGTCGAGGACCTCGGGCGGCAAAGCTTCCTCGTCTCGGTCAAGAAGCACCGCATGGTGGTGCCGCGGTGCGAGCGCACCGGCTCCGTGGTCGAGCCGATGCTGACCGACCAGTGGTTCGTCGCGGTGACGAAACCGGCGCCGCCCGGCACGCTCCATCCCGGCAAGTCCATCGCCCAGGTCGCGATCGAGGCCGTCGAGAAGGGCAAGGTCCGCTTCTACCCCGAGAACTGGGTCAACACCTACTACCAGTGGATGAGGAACATCCAGGACTGGTGCATCTCGCGCCAGCTCTGGTGGGGCCACCAGATCCCGGCGTGGTACGACGAGCGCGGCGCGATCTACGTCGCGCGCACCGAGGACGAGGCCTACGAGCAGCACGCGCGGGCGAGCCTCGCCGCGGCCCTGCCTGCCGATTCGCAGGAGGCCGAGGGCCTCGTCAAGGCGGCCGCCGCGGTCAACCGCTCGAATGCGGTGCTGCGGCGCGACCCCGATGTCCTCGATACCTGGTTCTCCTCGGCGCTCGTGTGCCATTCCACGCTCGGCTGGCCCGATCCGCAGGGCGAGGACAAGCTCCTCTATGAGCTCTATCTCCCCTCGAGCGTGCTCGTGACCGGCTACGAGATCATCTTCTTCTGGGTCGCGCGCATGATCATGATGACGATCCACTTCACGGGACGCGTGCCGTTCCGCGACGTCTACATCCACGGCATCGTGCGCGACGCCGAGGGGAGAAAGATGTCGAAATCCGAGGGCAACACGATCGACCCGGTGGATCTGATCGACGGCATCGCGCTCGGGGCGCTCCTCGAGAAGCGCGCGACGGGCCTGCGCCGGCCGGAGGACGCGCCGAAGATCGCCGAGCGCACGAAGCAGGAGTTCCCGGAGGGCATCCCCGCCTACGGGGCAGACGCGCTGCGCTTCACGATGGCCGCCTACGCGACGCTCGGGCGCAACGTCAATTTCGACTTCAAGCGCTGCGAGGGCTACCGCAACTTCTGCAACAAGCTGTGGAACGCGGCGCGCTTCGTGCTGATGAACTGCGAGGGCAAGGACGTCGGGCTCGACGACGCGCTGCCCGCCGAGCTCACTCTCGCGGACCGCTGGATCGTGAGCGCGCTCCAGCGCACGGAGGCCGAGGCGGCGAAGGGCTTCGCGGAATACCGCCTGGACAACGTCGCGAACGCGATCTACCGCCTGGTGTGGGACGAATACTGCGACTGGTATCTCGAGCTCGCCAAGGTGCAGCTCGCGGGCAACGCCGACCGGCAGCGCGGAACCCGCCGCACGCTCGCGCGCGTGCTGGAGGCGATCCTGCGCCTCGCGCATCCCGTGATCCCGTTCATCACCGAGGAGCTGTGGCAGAAGGTGGCCCCGCTCGCCGGAAAATCGGGCCCCTCGATCATGCTCCAGCCCTATCCGCAGGCGCAGCCGGAGAAGCTCGACGAGGCCGCGGAACGGGAAGTGGCGATCCTGAAGGACCTCGTCAACGCCTGCCGCACGCTGCGCTCCGACATGAACGTCGCCCCCGGGCAGCGCCTGCCGCTGCTCGTGCAGGGCAAGCGCGAGCGGGTCGCCGCGTTCGCGCCCTACCTCGCGGCTCTTGGCCGGCTCTCCGAGGTCATCATCACGGAGCGCGAGCTGCCGCGGGCGGAGGCCCCCGTTTCCATCGTCGGCGAATACAAGCTCATGCTCAAGATGGAGATCAACGTCGCGGCCGAGCGCGACCGCCTCGGGCGCGAGGCCGCGCGGCTCGAAGAGGAGATCGCGAGGGCGCGGGCCAAGCTCGACAACCCGGGCTTCATCCAGCGCGCGCCCCCGCTCATCGTCGCGCAGGAGAAGGAGCGGCTCGCCCGTTTCCGCACCGCCCTCGAGCACGTGAGGCAGCAGCTCGCGCAGCTCGACGGAGCGTAACCGGAATGGACAGGATTTGCGGGATTCAACAGCATTAACAGGATCGCGAAAAGCCTCACCGCGAAGGACGCGACGGGCGCCAAGGAAAA
>Ga0073934_10001890_pt1 | contig 47062 bp, 40 predicted proteins | sample LarsenN4metaG_FD_76834 | JGI IMG/M metagenome (GOLD analysis project Ga0073934, IMG submission 76834) | Hot spring sediment bacterial and archeal communities from British Columbia, Canada, to study Microbial Dark Matter (Phase II) - Larsen... ...
AAGCGAATCCCTATCGAACCCTGGAGAAGGCCATCGAGGCGGCGGTAAGTGGAAACACGGTTCAGGCGGCCAGCGGCACCTATCGGGTGGTGAGTCGGCCTTCGATTATTTTAAAATCCGGCGTGATCCTTCAAGGGGAAGATCAGGCCACGACCATCCTGGACGCCGGAGTTCCCCTGGCCGTGATCGGCGCGGATAATAGCACCATCACCGGATTTACCATCACCGGAGCGACGACGGGCATCAGTTGCTCGGGCTCCTCGGTGACCATCACCGGCAATAAAATTTTAACCCCGAACGGTATTGATTGTGACGGAGGCTCCACGGCCGTCATCAGCAATAATACCATCACCGGCGGCGGAGGCAACGGCATCTCCGTCCGCCAGACCGCCAGCCCTACCATCACCGGGAATACCATCACCGGCAAAGTCGTCGGTATTTTATGCCAAGAAAGCTCCTTCCCTTCGATCAGCGGAAATACCATTACCGGGAACGGCCAGGAAGGGATAAGGATCGAGGGAACGGCCAGTGCCGACCTGGGGGGGGGCCCCAAAGGGAGCTCCGGGGACAACACCCTCCAGGGAAACGGCAGTTTCGACCTCAGGAACGTGACCCCGCAGCCTATCCGGGCGGAAAACAATAAATGGGACCATACCACCCCCGCCTCCATCGATAGCAGCGACATCTACGATGACGACGAAGGGGCCGCCCTGGGAATCCCGGGCGTGAGCTTCGGGGCCGTGGATTTTGAGCCCTTTAAGTAGAAGGGGGAGATGGGGGACAGGGCGCTTGCTGCCCCCTGCTCCCCCTTCTTTTTCTTTGCTAAGAGGTTTGGTAGCGCTGGCGCAGGAGCTCAATAAGGCCGGGTAAAATGGAGATGAAAATGATCGCCAGGATGACCAGGGTGAAGTTTTTCTGGACGATGGGGATGTTGCCGAAGTAATAGCCTGCAAAAACACAAATCGCGACCCAGGCAATGCCGCCGATCACGTTGTAGCTAATGAAGCGTCCGTAATGCATATTTCCGATGCCGGCCACAAAAGGTGCAAAGGTACGAACGATCGGAACGAACCTGGCTAAAACGATCGTTTTCGCCCCGTACTTCTCGTAAAACTTCTCGGTGCGCTCCAAGTACTCTCGGTTTAAGAAACGACCGAACACCTTCGGCCCCAGAAAACGTCCTATCCAGTAATTTACGGTATCTCCGGCTATGGCCGCGATGCTAAGGAGAATAAACAACCCGCTCACGTGGAGGGAGCCGCGGGCCGCGAAGGTTCCCGCAGCAAAAAGGAGAGAATCCCCGGGTAGGAGGGGAGTCACCACCAGACCCGTCTCACAAAAGACGATGAGAAAAAGGAGTAAATACGTCAAGACGCCATAATCCCGGATGACCACATCCAGGTACTTATCCAGGTGCATAAAAATATCGATAAAATGTTGAATCCATTCCATAACATCTCCTTAAGATAAAACCTCTCCATCCGAAACGATCTCAACGATGGGGCCCCACAGGGGGAATTGGCCGATCACGTCCAAGGTCAGAACAGATTAAAGTTAAATAGGAAACCGCCAGCAAGTCAAGGAAATTCAAGGGTTGCCCCGAGAAAATTTTAGACATCCTTTCAAACCCGGCTCCCTCGATTTTTTTTACGTCCCTGAACAAAGTGGGGGTCCAGGGCATCCCGTAGCCCATCTCCGAGGAAATTAATGCTGACCACCGTAAGTAAAATAAAAAAGCTCGGGAAGAGGGCCAGCAGAGGGGCTTTTTGCAGGTAATCCTGGGCATTATTCAGCATATTTCCCCAACTGGGAACGGGGGGTTGAATGCCAAGTCCCAAAAAGCTGAGGGTGGATTCATAGATAATATTATCTCCGACGGAGAGGGTCGCCGATACAATGATGGGGGCCATGCAATTGGGGATCAGATAGACCGAGATAATCCGAAAACTAGATACGCCTAGCGCGTGGGCGGCGGTTATAAAGTCTCGCTCTTTGAGGGATAATACAGAGCCGCGAACCAGCCGGGCCACCCCCATCCAACTGAAGATAACCACGATGAAGATAATGTTGAGCACGCTCACATCGATCTCCCAGGGGAGGGCCTTTAGGTTTAAGCGCTTGGGGAGGTCGACGGCAGCCAGGATGATCATCAAAGGGAGGGTGGGAAGGGAGATCATCGTGTCCGTGAAGCGCATGAGAAGGGCATCGAGCCATCCTCCGTAATACCCTGCAAAGGCGCCGATGAAGGTTCCCAGGGTTGTGGCGGCCAGGGCCGCGGTAATACCGACCAACAGGGAGACCCTGCCTCCGTAGAGGATACGGGTCAGAACATCACGACCTAACTCATCGGTTCCAAAGGGATGCTCCCAGGAGATGGGCGCAAAATGGTCCGAAAGGTTTACGTGGCCCATGGGGTAATGCGTTACGTATTTGGAAAAAAGGGGTGCGGAAAAGGAGAGCAGGATCAAAATCAGGAGGATCAACCAGCTAGCGAAGGCCAGTTGATGCGTTTTAAAGCGGTCCCAGGTACGGTTCATGGGCCCTCTTTCATGACCCGAACCCTGGGATCAGCTACGGCGTAAAGGATATCGGCCAGGAAATTAAAAATCAGGGTGAGGACGCCTAACGCTAAGAAACAGAGCATAGCTACGTAGTAGTCGCTCCCCATAACGGAATCATAGAGCAGTCGCCCCATGCCGGGCCAGGCAAAAATGGTCTCTGTGATAAGGGCCCCGCTGAACAGGCCCGGTATCGAAAGGGCCAGAATGGTAATGGTTGGAATTAAAGCATTTCTGAAGGCGTGGTAGAAGATAATCCTTTTCTCCGGAACCCCCTTGGCCCGAGCCGTTCGGATGTAATCCTCATGGAGGACTTCCAGCATGCTGGCCCGGATATAACGGCTCCAGCCGCTAATGCTCCCGACGCTCAACACAAAGGTCGGAAGGACCAGATACTTAAGCTGATCCAGAACGGAATCCACCCCGATGGTAAAGATGCCTCCCGCCGGAAACCATTGAAGCTGAACGGAAAACACCAAGATCGCCAGGATTCCCGTCAAGAAGGTGGGGATCGAGATCCCGAGGAAAACCATCAGGTTTACCACGTAATCAAAGGTCGAGTACTGTTTGATGGCGGAGTAAACCCCGACGGGGATGGCGATGAGGAAACTTAGCAGGAAAGAAAAAGTCATCAACTTGAGGGTGTTCAGCACTCGAATTTTTAAGATCTCCCCGGTGGGCTTTTTATAAGTCCTGGAGAAGCCCAGATCTCCTTCCAGGGTCAACTGTTTCAACCATTTAAAGTACCTGATATAAATAGGCTGGTCCAGGCCATAGATCTTTTTCAATCGCTCGATATCCTCCGGTTTAACCTTAGGGTTAGAGGTAATGAGCAACTCGACCGGGTCTCCCGGCATAAGCCCTAACAGATAGTAGGCGCCCACCGAGAGCAGAAATAAGACGATCACCATTTGGATCAGTCGATCCAGAAGATAGGCGACCACGAAGCGTCCTGCGTAGGGCGTAAAGCGTCGTGCGCAACGCGGAGTCCGTTTAGGGTCGCGCACTCAGCCTCACGTTCTACTTCGCGAAGTACCACCGCTCCACATTCCAGGTTACGGGCGTATCGGTCCCGGTGATAAGCCAGTTAACCAGATCCTTCCGTGTGGCGGAGACATCGGCCCGAAAATAAAGGGGGAGGGCGGGTAATTCCTCGGCCCAGATCTGTTGTTCCTGGATGAGGAGGTGGCGTCGTTCCTTTTCGTCCAGGGTCTTCGGGACCAGGTTATCGATGCGATCCATTTCGGGATGGCGGAATCCTCCCGTATTCTGCCCCTGCCAGTTATTTTCAGCAGAAGGGATATTTTTAATGGTCCACAAGGACTCGCCGTCGGCGGTCGGGCCTATGATCCAGGCGTACATGGCCAGGTGAGGGAATTTACGATACCGGGTCGTCTCTCCGAAGAAAACCTTGGCGGGCTGATTTTTGATCTCCAGCTCGATCCCCACGTTCTTCCAATCGGCCTGGATAATTTCCTCGACCCGCTCCCGGATTTTGTTTCCAGCTGTCGTCATTATCGTAAGCTGCAACTTCTCTCCCTGTTCATTGACCCGAACGCCGTCCGGCCCCTCCTTCCATCCGGCGTCCTCCAGAAGTTTTCGAGCCTTTTCCGGATCGTAGGGATATTTTTTAACCTCCGCGTAGTGCCCGTAATGGTGAGGGGGGAGCCAGCTATCCGCCACCTCCTGCTTACCCTCAAAGAGGGTTTTAACTATCTTTTCCCGATCCATGGCGTAGAGCAGGGCCTGGCGAACCCTTTTATCCTTCAGGATCGGCGAGTCATGGTTCATGTCGATATGCTCCCAGACCAACCCCTGGACGAAGCTGATATTAAAGTCGGCCCCCCTTCGCTTCTGGAACTCCATCGCCTGATCAAAGGATAAGCCAACCGGAGAGATGGCATCGATGGTCCGGGATTCCAGGTTTGCGAGAATCGTGTTGGTATCCGGGATGATCCGGTAAATAACCTTGTCAAACTTGGCCGGCTCTCCGAAGAAGGTAGGACTTTTCTCCAGCATCAGATAATTTCCAGGCTCCCACTGGCTCAACTTATAAGGACCGTTGCCAACGGGTTTGGTGTTGAAAAAGGATTCATGGTATTTGCTGGGATCTTTCTGGTAAACAGATTCCAGGGCGTGCTTGGGAAGCAGCGCATGCCCCTCATTGGCATAGGCGTAGAGCTCCTTCCAGGTTACGACGAGGGTTAAAGGGTCGGGGGCTTCCATCTTTTCGATCCGGCGATCCAGGTCCCTGGAAATGACCGGGACACGATCATCCATAATCACCTGGTGAGCAAAGATGAAATCCTCCGCAGTCACCGGGTGCCCGTCCTCCCACCTGGCACCCTCTTTAAGGGACCAGGTGGTTCTCATCTTATCCCCGGGGAGCTGTTCCCACAGGCCGTTGGTCAAGGAGGGAACTTCCTTAGCAAGCTCAGGAAGGAGCTCCCATTTTTCATTGCGGGTGGTTAACCCTCGCAGAAGAGCGCCCAGGATCTCGCTGGATGCGGCCATCTCTCCTAAGAGGGGATCCAGGCTATCCGGTTCCTGGGAGATGCCTACCGTAATTTGACTATCGGTTCCAGATTGTCCGGACTTGCTGCAACCTGAAAAGAAGACGAGGACTATGATCAGTAAAAAGTTTAAGAATTTTTCCATAACCCGGTCACTGTTTCAATATGGTACGTATGCGGGAACATATCGATGGGCTGGACTTGAGAGACGCTATAGCCAGATCCCTGAAGATCCTTTAAATCCCGAGCCAGGGTGGTCGGGTTGCAAGAGACGTACAGGATTTGAGGGGGAGCTATCTCCAGAAGCGCCTTGATCCCTTTTTTATCTAACCCGGCCCTGGGAGGGTCTACGACGGCCAGGTCCGGTTGAATGGGCAGGCCGGGAAGAATTTTCTTAACCTCTCCGCAGTAGAAGAAGACATTACCGATTTGATTTTTCTGCGCGTTTAACCGGGCGTTCTCAACGGCGATCGGGTTGATCTCCACGCCGTGGACTTCCTTGACTTTAGGAGCCAGGTGGAAAGCGATCGCCCCGGTGCCACAGTATAAATCCAGGACCACGGACCCTTTATCGACTTCCGCCATATCCCCCACTACACGATACAGCCGTTGGGCTTGATGGGTATTTGGTTGAAAGAAGCTGTTGGCAGAGATCTCAAACTGAAGACCGTTGACCACCTCACAGATGAAGGGTTGACCCCAAAGGACCCTCTCCTCCTCGCCTTGGCCCGTCTCACCGACGCGCCGATTCACGTTGAGCACTATCGAGGTAATTTCTGGAACCCGAGCGGTTAGAACCTGAACCAATTCAGGAGCTTGAGGAAAGTCTTCTCCAGAGGTCACCAGGTTTACCATGACCTGCCCCGTATTCTTTCCTTCCCGGATCACCAGGTGCCGCAGGAGCCCCTCATGGGTTTTAGTAGAATACGCGGACAGCTTACGCTTTATGGCAAACTCCTTGACGATTCCCAGGATCTTATTGCTCAGGGGAGACTGAAGCCAGCACTCTTCAATATCCACGATCCGATCCCACCGACCGATCTGATGTAAGCCCAGGATGAGCTGACCTTGTTCATCGTAACCAAATGTAAATTCCATCTTGTTACGATAGAACCAAGGCTCCGGCGACATACCTATCGTGGGGTTTACGGAGATATCCGTTAACTTTCCAATGCGGACCAAGGCCTCCTTGACCTGTTTTTGTTTAAATCTCAGTTGCTCCTCGTAGCGAAGGTCCTGCCAGGTGCATCCTCCGCACACGCCAAAGTGTTTGCTCCTCGGCGGAACTCGGAAGGGGGAGGGGCGGATTATTTCCAGAATTTTTCCCTCTGCAAAATTGCGTTTGCACTTGGTCACCTGCACCCGAACTTGATCCTGGGGAAGCCCTCCCCTCATAAACACGACCAGACCCTCCTCTGTTCTGGCTACACTTTCTCCTCCAAAGGCCAGGTCTTCGATGGTTAAGGTCAGAATGTCTCCCTTTTTAAGTCTCAACTCACCCAAGAGTCCGTCGTCCGTTGTTCGTGATCGACATAAACAACGGACAAACGGTTATTTCCGTCGTTCAATCATCTTATCGATGAGGCCATATTCGATAGCCTGCTCTGGGGACATGAAGAAATCCCGTTCCGTATCGGACCTAATTTTATCCAAGGACTGGCCGGTATGCCGGAAAAGGATCTCATTTAGGGCCTCTCGAATTCGGAGGATCTCTCGGGCCTGAATGGCAATATCCGAGGCTTGGCCCTCAAATCCTCCAAAGGGCTGATGGATCATAATCCTCGCATGGGGGAGGGCGAATCGTTTCCCTTTAGTCCCGGCGGCCAATAACACGGCTCCCATACTTGCAGCTTGTCCAACGCAAATGGTAGAGATATCCGGTTTAATATACTGAATGGCATCATAGATGGCCAGACCGGCTGTAACCCATCCGCCCGGGCTATTTATATATAAATTGATATCCTTCTCGGGGTCTTCAGCTTCTAGAAAAAGCATCTGGGCAATAATGATATTGGCGATATTATCATCAATAGGAGTTCCCAAAAAGATAATTCGATCTTTTAGTAATCGCGAATATATATCATAGGTCCGTTCTCCCCGGCCCGTTTCTTCAACGACCCAGGGGATGACCACCTGATTCTGCTCACGGTAAATAGACATGTTCCATCTCCTCATTCTAAATGGTAATAATTCAGCCTTGTGAGTTAAGATACTACTTTATTATGGGACTAAATAAAAATTATGTCAAGGATTCGCCGTGAAAGAGTGGGAAGGGGGAAATTCTTCAACCCGCGCAGTCAACGGAAGATAAGCAGGTTCAGAATGGAAGGGCTAAAGAAGAAGAGCGGGGGAGCCGACGTACAGGAGCAGCACAGGATGGGGAGGTGGGAGTATCCTCAGGACATGTTGGGACCTCCGCCCTTTTATCCTCCCATCCTTCGATTGGTCAGATTCCCGGTCGCAGGTGCGCGATACCCGTTTAATTCACGGAAGTCTGAAAGACCCGGTTGGTTAATTGAAGAACTTGATTGATGTCATCCAGAGGCTTTTCCAGATAACCGGCTACGCCAAGATTGAGAGCTTCTATAGCATTTTCTTTGGAAGGATAGCCCGTAATGATGACCGCTTTAATATCCTTATGGAGATCCTTAGCCCGCTTGATCACTTCAAGTCCATCCATACCCGGCATCTTATAATCCACAAAGACGAGGTGATAGAAGGACTTTTGCAGAAGTTCCAGAGCCTGGTTGCCACTACTCGCCGTATCTACGCGATATTCGCCCGATTTAGATAAGGTTTTTTGAATGATATCTCGGACCTCCTCTTCATCGTCGACCACCAAGATTCTCTTTTTCGGAAGCAGGTTCTGTTTGGGTAAATTCTGCTGATTTTCCAGCCATTCATCAATTTGCTCTTTTCGAAACCTCCATTGCCCGCTCACTTTAATAGCGGGAATGCGATTTTCTTTAATGAGCCGATATAGCGTACGCCTATCTAAACGCAGGTAATCCTTCAAGTCGTTGACTGTCATAAGTTTATAGAACATAGCTGCACCCCTTTGTAGCTGGTTTTACTTTTAATCCTTTTTGTCAAGGTACCCTATCCTATCTTAATAGTAAATCTTGTAAAAGTCAATACGTTAAGTGAATTCTCAGGGTAAGTTACTTCATTCTTTACAACTCATGAAAAGATCTCCCCACCAAAAAGGATCTTCCGGAACGGAGGTTCCGCTTTTTCTACCAAGCTCCTCCAGTTCGTAAAGAAGTCTTTTTAGTCCCTCTTGTCGCTTAAGCAGGCATTGAAATGCCCCATAGGCTTGCCAGTACGCCTGCTCGGAAGAGAGCGGATCCTTCGGGTTTTCCAAGGTTTCCTGGATAATTTCCGGAGTCGGAGGGTTCTTGAAAACCCGCCCCCCATATTTTCTAACCAAACGGAGCCCTTCTCCGGAAAAATGGAGGGCCAGCGCTTCATTAAGCCATAAAGGGCAACGACTTTGAGAGATTTTATTAACAAAGATATGGGTTAACTCGTGACGGAGGGTGGACGGTAGCGTACCTCTTTTTCGAAGGAGCTCGATCGGCTGAATTTCAATCCGAGAGCCCTCGTGGGTCGCGGCTATCCACCAAGGCTTACCCGTTGATTGGGTAAAGCTCCGAGTCGTTCGATATACCTTCACTTCCACAGGGTTCGTTAAAGAAGAGCCCAGTTCCTGGCTTAATATTTCATACGCTTCCTCTAATATCTCAGGAAGTTGATAGAAAACACCCTCCGGTGCGTCCCCCTCATACCTAATGATAAAATGGCTGCTGTATAACATTTCTGCAGCACCCATAGAAGGAGAAACATAATTCAGCAGCCAAATTATCGCTGAGACCCTGAGAAATGCAAATCTTATACCCATTAAAGTCCCTCACCTGGATTTGCCTTTTTATCACACATCTAGAGCAATAAGGGGGAATAATGTATCGGTCATCCTATTCCGTCGGACCCCTTCCGGATGAGACCCCCCACCTGCCATCGGCCTATCCTAACGCTATACCCTAACCCTTTTCCAGTAAAATGATAATTTCTGCTAATCAGTTCCATTTTAAACCAGGTACTTTTAAGAGTGTTCCAACCTAGAACACGATTTACATTCACCTCCGGCGGAGTTGTACCAAATTTTAATACAGACCGGCAAGTAAATTTGGGGCCGCACAGAAAAAAAGCCGACGTTTGAAGAACATCGGCTTTTCAAGAGATTCCCCGGAACCCCGGATTTCAAGTGCAGGGTTCCGGGGGCCCGTTATTTCAATTTATCTAATACTTGTAATACCTCCTCAATATTAGGCACTTCGGTGATGGGACCTACGTTGGCATACTGGATAACTCCATTTTTGTCGACGACAAAGACGGCTCGCTCATTGGCGATCCTGGCCGTTCCGGCAAAATCTTCGTTTCGGAAAATCCCGTACTTTTTAGCAACTTCATTGTTATAGTCGCTGAGCAAGGGATATTTTAAACCCAAGGATTCCGCCCACACTTTATGAGCAAATACGCTATCCGCACTAATACCCAGGACCTGAGCATTTTTTTCTTCAAACCGAGATAATTCTTTCTGGAATGAAGAAACTTGCTGCGTTCAGGTAGGGGTCCAGTCTAAGACGTGGAAGGACAGAACAACGTTTTTCTTTCCTTTAAAGTCGCTCAGGGTGATTTTATCCTTCCCATCCAGGGGCATCGAAGCCGGCAGTGTAAAGTCTGGAGCCGGATCTCCAACTTTAAGATGGGTTTTCGTCTTGACCGGCTCTAAATTACCCGCATGGGCTGTGTAAACCCCGAAGATCGATACCATGAGTAAGGCTAAACCGCTTAGGATTAGCTTACGCCTTGCGACGGCTCTGAGATCCATAAAGTTATACCCTCCTTCGCTTTTATAGTTGAAAGTTCTCCCCGGAGAACTCCTAACTTCTTGGTAAGGATTGAAGTTCCAGATAGAAGCAAATTTCCCTTCTTAGGTACCGGATGGTAACTACCCGATACAAAGGTAGTGATATAATGGAACTCCAGGTTTGTCAAGGAGAAAAAAACTCTGATACGGTGGGTAGAAGCATCCAGGCGGCTATCTCCTTGAGGGCGACCCAGAGGGTCGCCTTTAGATATGCAACGGAGGGAGTATTTAGGGTCGGGAGATAGAACCCCGAGCACATCCAGACCTTCAAACGACCTACTGCTGCCCGTCCATAACTTCAATCTTAGCTTTAGCCTTCAGGTCATCGATCCACGCCTTGACGGCCTCCCGAATCCGCTCTTGCCTGAGGTTGGCCTTGATGTCGTCCTTAACCTCCGAAAAAGGGGTGACGCCGGAGTCCCGCTTATCTGTTAATTTAATGATGTGATAGCCGAATTGCGTCTCTACGATGTCGCTGATCTCTCCGACCTTCAAACCGAAAGCGGCCTCTTCAAAGGAAGGGACCATCACCCCACGACCAAAATAGCCCAGGTCGCCCCCGGTTTCCTTAGCACCCGGCTCTTCCGAGTACTGCTTCGCCAGTTCCGTGAAATCCTTGCCCGCTTTAGCTTCATCCCGAATTGCCGCCATTTTCTTTTTGGCTTCCTCTTTCTTTTCCTGGGAGTCATTGGGTTCAACCCGGATGAGGATATGGCTGGCCTTAATCTGTTCCGGATGTTTGAACTGGTCTTCTTTGCTCTTGTAAAACGCCTCCGCTTCCTGATCGTTGACGCTCACCTTGGAGATCACGTTATCTTGGACCAGCTTATCGACGATCATGTTCTTCATGACCAGAGGCTTCAATTTCTCCGGCGCGATATCGGTCCCCTGCTGTTGAATGGAAGCGAGCGCCTGGTTTAATTCTTCCTCTGAAACCACGATCTTCTCTTCCTGGGCTTTCTGGAAGAGCACCTCCTGGGTAATCAAGCGATCGATCAGGTCTTTGCGGATCTCCGCGACCCGGTCCAGGGGCACCTCCTGTCCTTGATTTCTGGCCTTCAATCGGGCGAGCACGCGATCCAGGAAGAAATTCAGCTCTTCCGTGGTAATCGCCTTATCGTTGACTTTGGCGACGACCCCGGGGCTGGCACTCTCCGACTTTTGAACCTCCGCAGATTGCTGAGATTCAGTCGCCTTTTGAGACTCCTGAGCTGAAAGTAACCACCCCCCAAGAGCTAAGGCTGAGACAATAACTAAGGTAACAGCGACCGTTCTTTGCATGAAAACCTCCTGCAAAAAGTTAATCTTCGGCTCATTGACAGGAATGGGCTCCGTCGGCCTGTCCGGTCATGAGCTGTCATAAGGTCAAAGGAGTTAAAATTATATAGTTTCAAGGTGCAAAGCCTCTGGCTTTCTCGGGAGGAGATAAGGGAACTCTTGCCCCAAAAATTGCAGGGTATCTACCTGAAGCTATATAATTTGAGGACAAACCTGAGTTACAGAATAGCTATTTCCGTTAAGTTTGTCAAACATTTTCTTTACTTACCGGGGCGTAGTACCCTGTTTACTCAGGCCCGCGTGGTTTTTAAACCCTCCCCTCTCCCACGCGGTGGGAGAGGGGAGGGAAAACGAAATGACCCTTTCAAAAGGAAGTAAACCGGGTAGGAGTCCTTTGTTGACTTGGTTTGGGGTAACTTTTAAATCTGCCCCTCCCCCCCGGCCCCTCTCCCACCGCGTGGGAGAGGGGAGGTAGGGAGAAGACGAAATGGCCCTTTCAAAAGGAAGTAGACCGGGTAGGAGTTACGGCGCGTTGTATTTAGTTAGCAGGTCGCAGAGCGCCGTAAGGGTCAAATTTCCCCCGCTCATAACCAGGACCACTTTTTTTCCCGCCAGAGATTCCCGTACCTTTAAAGCTGCCGCCAGCGGGGAAGCTCCGGCCCCTTCCGCAAGGTTATGGGTTTTTTCCAGCAAAGTCAAAACCGCGCGTGCAATTTCCGCCTCACTTACCAGTAAAAAATCGTCCAGGAGATCCCGCAAGATTTCAAGGGGCAGTTTAAAGGGGGATCGGGTCGCCAGGCCATCGGCGGAGGTCTTCGACGGACGAATCACCTCCCGCCCCTCCTTCCAAGAGAGATAGACCGCAGGGGCCAGCTCTGCCTGGACCCCGATAACTCGAATTGTCGGGCGAATCGCCTTGGCCACAATGCAGGCCCCGGCGGCCCCACTTCCCCCTCCGATAGGGGTAATAATGATATCTACGTCCGGCAGATCCTCCAGGATTTCCAGATGAAGGGTTCCAACCCCCGCGATGAGCAGCGGTTCATTCCCTGCGTGTACATAACGATACCCCTTCTCCTGGGCCATCTGTTCCGCATAAATCCGAGAATCATCGAACTCCTCTCCATGGAGGATGAGCTCGGCGCCCAGGTTTTTTATAGATTCCATCTTATCGGGGTTTGCATTCTCCGGGCACACGGCAATCGCCCTAACTCCGAAAAGCCTGGACGCATAGGCTATAGACTGTCCGTGATTTCCGGAAGAAGCCGTAATGACCCCTCGGTTTCGCTCCTCCAGGCTCAATTGAGAGATGAGGTTGATGCCCCCCCGGACCTTAAAAGCTCCGATGGGTTGATGGTTCTCATGTTTGATATAAACCTCGGCCCCCAGTAACCTGGAGAGGGACGCGTAAGAGTAAAGGGGGGTCCTCAGGAGATACCTGCTAATAATCTTTCTCGCCTTCAAGACGTCTTGAAGGGTGGGTCGATATAATGCGCTCATGAAGCTCCTGTCCTCTGCCTGCTATCTGTTGTCCGTTGCTTATTAAACGAAGGCCGGGTCTGAAATTTACTGAGAAATGACGATGGACCCCGGACAACGAACCGCAGCCAGTATTTACTTTACCTGAACATGAACGATAGAGATCAAGGGCTGACCTTTATTTGTGAAATAGAGATCGTTAGCCTCAGGATTAATGATCAGCTTAAGGGGATGGCGACCTGCCGGAAAGGAGGTCAAAATTCGATTCATCGCGCTGTTAATAACGGAGATCGTATCGCTTCCCTGATTGGCCACGTAGAGGATATCGTTTTTTAAGTTAAGAGCCATCCCGTAAGGGGCTTCTTCTACAGCCAAAATTCCTTCTACCGTGTAAGTATCCCCATTAATGACAGAGAGGGTATTGCTTTGGGAATTAGCCACATAAATTCTTTGAGCCGGGGGGTTAATCACCAGATTGGAGGGTTTGCTTTCCACCGGGATCGTGGCAATCACCCGGGTATTTTCTGCGTTAATGGCCGATACCGTATCGTGCCCCGTATCAACGGCATAAATCAAATTCTTACTCGTATCCACGGCGATCCTGTTGGGTTTGGAGCCGACTTTAATTTCATCTATCGTACGATGGGTCCGTCCATCCACTACAGAAATTGTCTTATCTCCGGGGTGTGCGATATAAATTCTATTGGTTACCGGATTTACATCCAGGTGAGAGGGGGGAGACCGCAGGGACAGGGTGGCGACGAGGGCATTCTCCTCTAAACGAACGACCTGAAGGAAAGGAGGCTTCAGGCTCAAGAGATAGAGGAGCTGGGTCTCCGGGTTAAGGGCCAGAACGCTGGCCGGCTGAGAAACGGAGAAGGTGTTGAGGACTTTCCGGGTCGCCAGGTCTACGGAGATCACCTTGGGGATTTGACTGTAAGCCACGTAAAGGGTCCTGGTCTTCGGATTGAGGAGAAAATCTGCAGGGACATCCTCCAGGGGAATGGTCGCATCAACGATATCCGGGACCGCAAAAGGGGGGGGAGAGGCCTTCTTCACCGAGCAGGATTGACAGAAGATGAGGATGGCAGCGAGTAAGGCCAGAAAACGTATTTTAGGCAGCACCGTGGTCCGTGGCCCGCGGTCCGTGGTCTCAGGTCGTAGGGCGATCCGGCAGGTCGCCCTTACAAAGGACGATGGACAACGGATATTTTTACATGTCCAGGGAGACAATCCGTTTAAATTCTTCTCCTTCCACAACTTCCTTTTCCAACAAAACTTTCGCAAGATGTTCTAATCGGTCCCGATGGGCCCTGAGGATATCATAGACCCGCTTATACATTTCGTCGACAATTCTTTTCACTTCCAGGTCTATTTCACGGGCCGTCTGTTCGCTGTAATCTTTCCCGGATCCCATGCCATTATCCAGGAAGAAGGACCTTCGCTCTTTTTCAAAGGTGACGAGACCTAATTTTTCGCTCATGCCGAACTCTTTAACCATCCTTCGAGCGATATCTGTCGCCCTTTGAAGGTCATCTTGAGCCCCTGTGGAGACCTGACCAAAGATAATTTCTTCGGCCACTCGACCTCCCAGGGCCACACAGAGCCGATCCAACAGCTCAGGCCTCGTCATCAGATAGCGGTCTTCGGCAGGGAGGTACTGGGTGTACCCCAGGGCCGCAATTCCTCGGGGAATAATAGAAACTTTATGAACCGGATCTGTATTGGGAAGAAAGGCAGCGATCAGGGCGTGCCCGGACTCGTGGTAAGCCACGATCTCCTTTTCTTTTTTAGTCAGCACCCGGCTCCTCTTTTCTAATCCTGCGATAACGCGATCAATAGCTTCTTCCAGCTCTTCCATCCCGACCTCGGCTTTGTCCCTTCGAGCGGCCAACAGGGCCGCCTCGTTGACCACATTCGCCAGGTCTGCCCCGACAAATCCAGGGGTTCTGGCTGCCATCACGCGGAGATTAACTTCTTTTCCCAGCTTAACCGGTCGGGCATGGACCTGAAGGATTTTCTCTCGGCCATTGATATCGGGGCGGTCCACCAAGATCTGTCGGTCAAATCTTCCAGGCCGTAGAAGGGCCGGATCCAGAATCTCAGGCCGATTGGTGGCAGCCATAATAATAACGCCCTTTCGGGTATCAAACCCATCCATTTCCACAAGAAGTTGATTTAAGGTCTGCTCCCGTTCATCGTGCCCTCCAATAGAGCTCGCTCCGCGGGTTTTCCCGAGGGCATCCAGCTCATCGATGAAAACAATACAGGGCGCCTTTTGCTGTGCCTGGGCGAAAAGGTCCCGGACCCTGGCGGCTCCCACCCCCACGAACATCTCGACAAACTCAGAGCCGCTCAGGCTGAAGAAGGGCACTTTCGCTTCTCCGGCCACAGCCTTGGCTAACAGGGTTTTTCCCGTTCCCGGAGGACCGATCAAAAGAAAGCCTTTAGGGATCTTACCCCCCAAGTTCCGAAACTTCTCCGGATTTTTCAGGAAATCGATCAGCTCCACCAACTCCTCCTTAGCCTCCTCGACCCCGGCTACATCTTCAAAGGTGATCCGGGTTTCGCTCCCGGCGTAGACCTTGGCCTTATTTCTCCCAAAGGACATGATACTTCCCCCAGGTCCCAGCTTTTTAAAGACAAACAGCCAAAGCGCAAAAAGAACCAGCACCGGTACCACCCAGGAGAGTAAATCCCTGATCCAGGCATTTTCAAATTCCCCCGAGTAGTCTATACGGTGCTTCTCCAACTCCTTTACAAGATCTGGATCCTCTACCCTGGCCGTCACAAAGGGCGTTTCCTTCCCACTCCCTTCCGTCCCTGCTCCCTTTACACCCTGGATGATATCCCCGCCGATGCGGATATTCTTGACCAATCCCAGGTTTACATAGTTTCTAAACTCGCTGTAAGGGATCCGCTCGACGCGTTGAGACAAAGTAAAATTATAAATAAGGACGATAAGAAGAAAAACCCCTACCAACCCAACCGTATAAAAATGAACCCGCCTGTGCATGCGATCTCTCCCTCCAGAACTAACTCAAAATTAATAAATATTAGTTTTAGTTATATAACAAATCCTCTGTTAGAGCGTCAAGGGAAAACATGATCCGAGATCTGTGTTAATTTAGTCGGCGAGCGGCACAAGGGCGAGGTTTCCCCGGCCTGCTCCCGGACGAAAGGTCATCCGATCTATGGAATCAACATAGACACCCTAATCCGTAACGTAGCGCGTAATGGGTAAGAAACGCAGCGCCGTCCCCTTAAACCCTTCCCCCCCATTCACCGTGCGGGAGCTGTCCTTGCCAGGAGCAATAGGGGCCGACGCCCCGGGCCCAGCGAAGGAAACCAGACCTCCCGCTTTTCTTTGCACAGCGACGCCAGCGAAGGGGTTTTACAGACCGCGGATGACGCGTCCCCAATGAGGCGTATACTAGTCCGAATAAATCAGATGGGCCAGGACCTCCCCGACGATCTTTAAACTCCGGGGGCTACATTTATCCGGGGTATCCTCCAAGGTATGCCAGTAAGGGTAGTCCAGGTCTATGAGATCTATGGACTTTATTCCGGCCAGAAAATTTAAGGACCAGTGATCGTCAAAGATAAACATCCCCCGCTCCTTACGGAACTCCTTGTATCCCAGCTTTTCCGCAATGTTCCAGACCTTAGCGACCAGATCGGGGGCCCGATCCAGGGATAGCTTCTCCATATAAATATCCAGATCCCGGTCCCCGATCATATCCAGCACAATGCCGTAATCTGCCCTATAGGAACCAGATGCCGGGCAAAGTACTTGGATCCCAATAACCAGTTGCTGCTCAGCTCTTCTCCCGGTCTGTAGGTTTTACCCAGATCCTCCCCATCGAAGAAAACAAGGATGACGTTTCTACCGGGCGGCTGTTGGTTAAAGAGCCTGGCCATCTCCAGGAGTACGGCGACCCCAGAAGCCCCATCGTTAGCCCCGGGAATAGGTTTCAGGTGGTTACCCGGGTTAGAATCCTGGTCTGCCCAGGGGCGTGTATCCCAATGCGCAGCCAGGATGTAGCTGGATTTCCCCTCTAAGGCCTTATCCGGTCCAAAGACCCCGATGATATTGGTTAAAGTATACCGGACTTCCCCATTTTTGAAGTCAAAATCCTGGAGCTCAACCCGGTCCGTGTAGGATCTAAGCTGGGAAACCAGGTAATCTCTGGTCAAGTCATGTCCCGGGGAGCCGGGACTTCGGGGTCCGAAGCGGACCTGCTGTTCTAAATGTTGGAAAGCTTTGTGCTCGTCAAACTGCGGGAACTGTGGATGTGCTTCACAGGACATAACTCCCCATATCAGAAGCAAGTAAAACCAGGAATTCAACTTGACACGTGCGAAAAGATACGGTAATTTTTTTAAAAACCATTTTGTCATTAACTTATTATCGTTAACCCTTCTACCCGTTAAAGATTCATGTTAAGAATCGCTCTCATGATCGCCCTCTTCATATTAGGCCTGGCCCTGGCTATCTATGGCTACTTCTTTGCCATCAAGTTTACTAAGTATAAACCTTATCCTCACTTACCCAAAGCAAAAAAAGAAGAAAATTTAAAAGGACCTAATTCCCGAGAACAAAAAAAGGGATGAGAGACCTTGCTTGAAGGAACATTTTTCTTGCAGGCTTCTTGCAAGGTTTGTTCCTAGTTATAAATAGAACACTGTAGAAATAAAAGAAGGTGGAACCATGGATGATGTTTAGGAACCAAGGATTAGGAGGAAGATAAGATGGCTGGTTTACAATCTTTTTACCAAAGCGTCCTGTACCGAGTGCATAAAGCGGGCTCCATTTTGGGAATTGACAAGATGGTTCTGGACAAAATAGAGAAGCCTGTAAGGGTTGGAGAGCTCACCATACCCGTAAAGTTGGGGGATCGCGTTATCGCAAATTTAACCGGTTATGTGGTGCATCATAGCGAGCACAAAAAACCCATGCGCGGAGGCATCCGGCTGCACAAAGGGGTCACCTTAGACGTCGTCAAAGCCCTGGCCTCCGACATGACCTGGAAGTTGGCCGCCGCGGATATCCCCCATGGAGGGGCCAAGACGGGTGTCGTCGTAGATTGGGAAGATGACTGGTACAAGTCCCTGTCCCCGAGGGAGCAAGCCATCGCCGAAGAAAATCTGATCAGGCGGTTAGCCGGGGAGATGCACCGTGCGGGCCTTATAGGAACCGGAATTTATACCTGCGCTCCCGATGTGGGGTTCAAGCAAAAGTATGCAGACATTTTCTTCGATGAATACGATATCCGGCTAAACCCGACGAACCGGGAAAACAAAGCCATCATCACCAGTAAATCCGTCGTGAACGGAGGTATCGATGGCAGGGTAGAAGCCACCGGATACGGGGTGGTTATGATGATCAAAGCAGCTTTGGAAGAGGGAAGGATTCCCGGCATTGAACAGACGACGCTGGACGGTCTCACCCTGGCCCTTCAGGGGTTTGGGAACGTCGGTTCTTGGGTCGCGGATATGGCCTACCGGGAGGGGGCTAAGATCGTAGCGATCGCGGATGAACGGGGCACTATTCTGAACGAGCGGGGCATTGATATCAACAAATTGAAGGAGCACGTCACAGAAAGGAGAACGGTGGTAGGGTTCCCGGGCGCCGGGCCTCATGGAGATTCTCAAGCGGTGTTGGGCGTCGCCTGTGACATCCTTGTTCCGGCAGCCCTGGAAAATCAAATTACCCTCAAAAACTACAAAACCATCAAAGCAAAAGCCATCTTCGAGGGGGCCAACGGACCCATCACCCCGGAGGCCGACGAACGCCTCATTAAAGAGGGCATTTATATCTCACCGGATATCATCACCAATACGGGCGGTGCCTTTGTCTCTTACCTGGAAATTGATAAGGCCATCAGCAATACCCGGTTTGGAGGGTCTTATACGGCAGAGGGATTAACGGCCCACGTCTTGAGGGAGCATAGAAAGCTCATCATGCAACACCCGAGGGTTCAGGAAATCGCGAGAACCCGGCAAGCAAAGTATAACGTCGAGGAGTTCATGAACGAGCTGGCCATCCTCTCTGAAGTGATAGATAAAGTCATCGATGAGAGGACCGTCATAATGACGGCCCTGGAAAGGAAGATGCGGGAGGTGCACCACGCCATTACGGAGTACATGTATCAAAAAAAGCTGCCGGACCTCCGAACAGCCGCCCATGTATTCGCTCTGGAGAAGGTGGCCAGATGTTATACAACCCGGGGGATCACCTAAGGCACTCCCCCAAATTCCGGTGACCGGCGCCGGTCCCTTTCTGTACCGCCCCGGGGGCAGCTCTCGGATACCCGAGGGCTTTTTAATTTAAAAAAAATTAAGTTCTTTTTTCGGCTGGGCCTTCGGACTTACAAAAAAGGGGAGCTAACGTTATTTTTCTCCACGTCAGCTCCCCCTCAGGCACCTCAGCTCCCTCCTAATAATCCAGGGTATTCTCGCAGAACAGCTCTTCCATGGAAAGTTTCCTTTTAATAAGGTGCTGTTCGAGCATGTACTCGACAAAGGTTTCTAGCCCTTTCAGGTTTGCTTTAATTCCGTAAGGCCAGAAATCTTTTCCTAGCGTTTGCCGGACATGGTTCATGTGGATATCCAGCCAGGGGACCATATACTTCAATCCCTCCAGGGTTTGATCCAGGTCCTGGTAGCAGAGGTCCCTGGCCTGGCAAAAAGCCCGGTACAGGCTAAAGGCGATCCAGGGTTTTTCTCGATAGAGCGACTCCTTGATAACGATGGTATGCATGATGGGGAAGATGCCGGTGCGTTTATAATATTCTTCCTCAACGCTCCGGGGATCCTCGAAGAGCTGTTTAATATGGGCCGGTCCGTTCTTGAACTTGGGCGGAACCCGAGGCATGAACAGGGCATCGAGCTCTCCATCGATAAGCAAATCTGCCAACATCCTTCCTCCCTGAGGAATTAACTGGGTCTTAACATTAGGGGGAAGAGAGAGCCCAACTTCCGCGCGTCCCAGATACCAGTCGATGGTTTCGGGCATGACCCCGTAGTCATGCTGGAGGATTCCTTTCGTCCAAACAGCCGTGGTCATTTGATATTGAGGAGCTCCCACCTTTTTGCCTTTGAGATCCGCAGGCTCGTGGATGTTAGACTTGGTGTTCACAAAAATGCCGGAATGCGGGAAGAATCTGGCTAAAAACACCGGGATAGCGATATAGGGCGCCTGGCCCATTGATCTTAAAAGCACATACGTCCCCATGGTCATCTCAGAGGCATCATAGTCTTGATGGCGAACCATTCTCCAAACGGAATCATCCGGAGGATAGGGCAAAAGATTTAAATCCACCCCCTCGGGCTCCACCTGCTTGAGCATCAAGGGTTTAACCCGGTCGTAATCCCAGCAAGCCAGCGTTAAGGGTACTTTAGACATAGAGTACGCTCCGTTCGTAGCTCATAGCAGGAGGGGCTATACCTATCCCCGCTCTAAGCTTTAGGGAGGATAGGCACAGCTCCCCCTGCTAACAAGGTTGAGTCGTCCAATTTATCTGAATCGAATGTAATGCAGGAAGATTTTCAAAGCAAGGAAAAAATAACTCTTCACCGGACGCATCAAAGAGCGCCCCACCGGGCCGCTCCTCAACGTAAGAGCAGGCAGGGGGATCCTCCCTGCGCGGCGTAAGGGAACCTGGTGGGCGGCTCTGCGTCCGGCTATCTCTGCATCCCATCGGGAACCCGGGGCGTATTTACGACCCCCGCACTAACTTTTAGTCCTCCCCGGTCGGTCTAACAGCGTCCTTATCAAATTTCGCGCGCTGTCCTGGTCCCAGGCGCGGGAACCCCTGGCACCTCCGATTAAGATCCCTTCAGGGTCCACCAGGTAGGTGGTAGGGATAGAAGTCACCGCATACATGGAAGAAGTAATCCCCTCAGGATCTAACAGGATGGGGAAGCTGAGATGAAAGCTATCTGCAAAATGTGCTACCGCCCTGGCCTCGTCCCGATCGATGGAAATGGCCAAGATGACAAAATTTTGATCTTTAAACTCCCGATACAGCTTTTCCATAGCCGGCATTTCCATGCGGCAAGGGCCGCACCAGGTCGCCCAGAAGTTTAAAAGAACGAGGCTACCTCGAAAATGGCTTAATCGGATTTCCTCGTTAATAAGGCCCGGCAGGGCAAAATCGGGCGCTTCCAGACTTTGCTTAAACGGTTGAATGGCCATTTGTCGCAGGTAAGAGGAAATCTTCTCGGCCCGCTCGGGCCCCTGATTCTTCTCCGGGGACCGAGCGGGCGGTGCGTGAGACGTTGTCTCGGGGAGGCCCCTATCCTCGATCTTTTCACCTCGTGTTAAGAAATAGGGCTCCAGAAAAAGAGGAGCTCCGAAAAAAAGGCTAACGCCTAGAACCATTCCAAGGAAAGCTAACCAAATAAAGGGGCTTGTTTTTTTAGGCATAGTGAGTGAGACCCCGGCATAACGAAACCACCTGTTTTTTTGCACGGCCGCCATGGCACACGGGTATGGGGCGGCGTACCTGTCGCCCTCACTACGCCGGCGCAGGCCGAGGTTTGCGCCTGTCCAGGTCGAGCGAAGCTTTTAAAGATATAACATCTCCTGAATCCAGGAGGGGCCGAGAACCTTATTTTAAAAAAAGGTTGACCTGGGAGAAAATCCCATCTTCTGTAAATTTAAGTTGGGCCAAGAGCTTTTCAAGCTTTTCAAAAAGAGGATGGAGAAAAAACTTTTCGGGGGGCTCATCGAGTTCCACATAATTTTCCAGAGAATTATGAACAGAGCAGTAAACCTGAGCGTTTTCCAGGTAGTATTTACCCCCGTCTGGGCACAGCAAGGGTCGCTCCATACCTCCAAATTTAAGCAGCTCTCGAAGCATTTCGGAATCGGATAGACCGGCCTTAGGACCTTCGGAGAGTTCTAGTAAGTTTTGCAGAGTGACGAGATTTTTCTTACACGACCAGCCCATTTGATCTTTGATGAGCTGAAAGAGATACCCTTGCAGTTGGGGAATTTTATCAAAGTTAATTTCTGTTTGAAGGTTTACCCCCGGCATAGCGGCCCCCTCGAGGGGAGGGAGTCTATTTGGAGGGGCGAGGGGGAAATCTATGATCCGCTGGATGGCTTCGGAAGAAGTGCTGAGCACAAACAGCTTACGAACGACGGAGCCATATAAGTTGAGATGGCCGGCGATGTTAACACGTCGGATCTCCGTCCCTTTATAGCTTTCCGGCGAAGCCAGTTGAAAGAGGGCCCGCAAATACTCCCAGGCCTTGCCTTCATCCTGGAGATTCTGGATTAGAAATAAGGGGACTTCTATCTGGGCCTGGGCCAGTTCCTTAAGGGTTCTCGGAACTTTGCCGGGAAACTTGAAATCGAAGATGCCGACGGCCAATTCGTTACCGAAGACGGTATTATCCTCCAGATAGGGGAGCATCTTACGATGGAAATAATTGTAATCCGAGCGCCAAAACCGGCCGCGGTCCAGGATATGGTTCAAAAGGGAGCTTCGGAGCGCCGTGGAGATCCCATAATCCGGCGTGATGTTATTAAAGATAAAAAACCGAGATTCCTCTTCCATCGGGCCCTCAGCGGACCTTGCCCCGGTTGGGCGGGTATATTCCAGGATATGGGTATATAAAGGGTCATGGATCAGAGGGAGCACAACGGTGCTCAGTCGAAGAGCGGCGTCTTCCAGATGGATCCCAACTCCGATAGGATCTATAAATCGGGTAAAATATCCCTGATACTGGGCCTTAAACTGCTCGTAGGCTGCAAACTCGGCCTGGGTAATCATATCGATGGAAAGAGATTCCAGGGGGTTTAAGGAATCCAGACGCCCATGGACGGAGCAAGCAAAGCCCTGCCTCGACTCATCCAGGCGGTATTCGCCCTTATCGGGGCAGAGGGGGGCATAGGGTAGGTATCCTCCGGCCACTAATTTCGACAGGGTCACCGGTTCAGAAGACGTCTTTTCCGTGGAAGCGAAAATGAGGGCTTTCTGAAGGTCGGCAAGAATCCATCGACAGGCATACCTCCGCAAATCCTTAATTTTAAATTCGGGGCCGGTCAACTTTCGGATAACCCCTTCTCCTAGAAAGAGGAATCCGTCTTTATCCGGCAGGTTTAGGCTATGGAGATAGAGAAAGTCTTCAGCTTCCGCAAGTTTCTTACCCTGGCCGGTTTGAGTTTTCTCGGCCACCTGGAGGTTGTTGGAGATAATTAAATAGCGATCGACCGACTTGATAAATCCTTTAACTGTAGGGCTCTCCAGGAGACCTCCCTGCTCGCTCAAGTCTTTTCCTTTAGAAAGGGCCTCCCAGGCTGTGCCTACCGCATCTTGCCGGCTAAACTGAATAACCAGGGTGATATCGGTCCCTTCATGCAAATAGGGGTCTCCGAAAAGAAGGGCTATTTCTTCCACAGAATCCCATGGGGGGCCGGTGAACGTTTCTTCCGATACCCCCAACTGGGATTCCAGAAGCCCCCGCAAGTCCTTAAGATGAACGGAGGTCATCAAATAATTAATGGCCGGCACGGCGAACGTATCCCACAAAGTCATAAACTGATGGAGGCTTTTGAAGCTTCTAAAGCTTAGATAAATCTTATCTTCCGGGACTCTTCGAGTTATTTCAGGAAGGGGCCGGAACGCGCCCTTCCGGGAGCTTTCTGCCAGTAAGGCTTTGTAATCATGGGATTTAATCTCTAAGGGCTGAAGGCTCGAAATCTTTATATGTTGAGGCTGCAATTGATAGATACGCCGCCGCATGGAGTCCAGTTGTAAGGTCCCCTCGACGGCCCGGGTTGCCATCACAACCGCCAGATTATCTTTCAAAAGGGTTCGTTGAAAACGATCCCTCGCCTCGGAGACCGGCAGGTCTGGAACCGGCAAACTCTTCTCCAAGGCGTATCTCCGAATCCGGATTTTAAGCAACTCGTCTTCAGGATTAATCCGGGACATCCCCACCAGCCTGTCCAGCTCCGCTTTAGCCTCCAAAAGAGATTCCCCGGCTAAGAGAAGTTGACCACCCCCCATAAACAAAAGGCAAAAGGCAAAAGGCAAAAGGTAAAAGCTAAAAGCTAAAGGTGGCAGGGTTCCTCGGGGGGTTTTTATCCTCTGCCCCTCGCTTTTGGATTTTTGATTTTTCACGCGGCTTCCTCCTTCTTTTTGTCTTTTTATCCGGATTTTTGCCCTCCGCACGCTATCTTTGAGCGCGCCACCTCCTCAAGTAAACGCCAACGCTAATCAAGACAACTCCCATGGCTAACAGGATGAGCTTGACCAGGGTTTGACCGGGTTTGACCGTAGCTAGGATATAAACAACCTGGATCAATAGGAACAGAGTCCCCAGGAATAGAAACGTTCGTTCCTGTCTGATCCATCCATAAACGATATAGCCCAGGGCCGTGGCGATGGTAGCAGAGATAAAAAAGACATAGGACGTCCAGTGAACGAAGGAGCTTACACACAGAGGGACTATCAGCAATAGGGTGCCGGACAGACTAAACCGGGAAGCCTCCGCCGCTTCCATCCGGCGCGTTTTAAGCAGAATCATGCCCCCCAAGAGGGAAAGGGTGCAGAGATAATAATCGAAATTCTTATCCAAGGTGAGATCAAAGTAGAGTCCGGCCAGCACGTAGGCGATCAGAAAAGAGACCACGGCGAGGACATAAAGCGGGAGCGTAAAAACCTGTCGAAGCTCTCCAGACTCCTGCACAAAGCCTTTCATGAGCAGGACGGACAGGAGGGCCAGACCCAGGTAAAACACAAAGTAGACATCGACATATAAAAGGGGATGCCAAAATCTGATTAAAGCAATGGTAAAAAATCCTAAAAAGGCCAGGGTACTGTAAAATCCAAAGGGCTTCAACTGGGTTATTTTACCCAGTACTGCGGCAGTCAGGGTCGTAAATAACGTAGAGACCATGATCACCAAGCTCACCAGGGAAAAATGGCTTAGGTAGTAGATAGATATCTGAACGCCTTTCCACGTCTCCCCAAGGAGATCGAAGGAAAAGGTCGCATTCGAGTAGAGATGGCTTAAATCCCTTAGAGAGATGAGCTTAGAAGCCAGGTAAACATAGGAGGCGAGATCCATAGGGAGCGAGAAGATAATCAACGTCATGGTCAGGAAAATAAGATAATCCTGTAGATCCAGCGTCACCGGACGGACGGAGGGGTAGGAATATAAATCTTCGTGGGTTTGAGATCTCCGGGTCGCGTTTGTACGGGTTCTACGTTCGAGGATTAAGAGGATTCCTACTATAAGCAAGGAGAGGGCAGAGAAGAGGAAGCCTGCCCAGTAATGGGCCAGATCAAACTCCGCAAGATGTTTCACGTAGATAAAGAGGACCAAAGGAAGACCCAGGAATAAATAACGGTAATCCAGTTGAATTTGGGCTATTTTATTTAAAATGAGAGCTCCACAGAGGAACAGATAAAGGGGTAAATAGGCATTTTCCAGTTGATCGAGGGCCAGGAAGCCGAGTCCAGAAAAGAAGAGCCCCCCCAGGGAGGTAGCGACCAGAGGGTACTTGAAAAAGGGCCTGGCCTGATTTTCCAAGTAATCCGCCGCGAAGGGGTAGAGGGTCGCAAGAAGGGCCGAGGCAAAAACGAACCATTCCAACTGGTAGTCTAATCGGTAGAGGATAAGAAGCAGAGAGAAGTGAAGCACAAAGGGGGCCACATACGAGAAGAGTACATTGGAAAGCTGGATGGCCGTCAAAAAATATAAAGCCGCACAAAGAAGGCCCACCAGATACTGATCGCGACTTTCAATCCTGAGGATGTACACCCGATAGTACCAGAAATTCACAGGCAGCAGGATCGCCCCAATGAGGAGGAGGGCGTTGGCCAGCACGCGGTTACGTTGTCCGGCAAAAAGCCTCCACCCGGTCAAGTAAGTCAGCAAGGTGAACAGAATGAGGCCGGTGAGCTGGATGTATCGTAGGGTGAGCAACTGAGCGATGAAGTCTCTCAGCAGGAGAATGAGAGCCAGGGCAAAAAGGATACTTCCCAGATAGGCCAGGTATTTCAACCCTTCCACCGAAAACACGTAGGTATAAAACCGGGTTTGCAGATCTTCAGGGCTTGTACGCCCAGGCCGGTAGGAAATCCTGATCCTCGACCTTCCATCCATTTTAAACACTTTCCGGAGGAGAAACGCGTAGAACAACCAGAGGGGGTGTCCAACGGCTGCTAGCACCACCGTCCCGATCAGAATCCAGAGGCCGATGAAAAGGTATTCCAAGATTAAGAAGGGGAGAGGGGGAGAGGGGGAGGCTCTCCCATTCTCCCGCTCTCCTTATCCGACGTCGTTAAGAAGCTTAATTCCCCTATAGATATAGTCGAGTCCGGAGATGGCGGTAAAGGCTAAGGTGGTCCAAGATAAGAAGGCAATAAACTGGGGGACAGGTTGCCCCAGATAGTTAGAGAGGAGGACCAGGGCGATAGTCAAAATCTGGAAAAAAGTGGTGCTTTTGCCGATAAACGAAGGGGATATGACGAGCTTCCTATCTAGCATAAACAAAATGGCGATGCCCAAGAGGATAATCACATCCCGGCTGATAATAAATATAGTAAGCCAAAACGGGATTTTATTGAGGAGAGGGAGGGTCGTTAAAGTCACAAAGGAGGTTCCCAGCAAGAGTTTATCGGCAATGGGATCTAAGTAAGCCCCGATCAAAGTTTTTTGATGAAACGTCCGGGCGATAAAGCCATCCAACGCATCTGTCAGGCCCGAGCACACAAAGATGAGCAGCGCCAACCCCTGGTACCCGTAGGATAAGGCAATAATGAAAAACGGTATAAGAAGGATACGTAAGATCGTGATAAGATTCGGTAAATTCATCCGGTGAGACTCTGGGAAAGTTGGGCACTACTCCTTTTCTTGCTTTTCCTGCTTCGTCTTACAAGCGATGCATAGCGTGGTAACAGGTCTGGCTTTGAGTCTTTCCTCGTTAATCTCTTTTCCGCAATTCTCACAAATTCCGAAGCTCCCATTTTCAATACGCTCCAAAGCCTGGTCAATCTTTCTTATGAGTTTGAGCTCCCGGTCCCGTAACCTTAATAAAAACAGTCTATCCGACTCCAAGGAGGCGATATCCGCATAATCCGGCAGGTTGTTTTCTTCGAGCAGAACCCTGTTGTTGACGGTTTTACTTGCCTCCTGTAAAAGATTCTCACGCTCCTTGATGAGTTGTTCCCTAAAGTATTCTAGTTTTTCCTTATCCAACACCTTCACCTTCTTCCTGGTTTAGCTAACCTTTTAGTTATAGAGTTGTAAGAAAGAAAATCAAAAAGAAAAGTAGCTTTGAGTGTAATTATCCTAACGCTATCTCAAAGTGAAGTCAAGAGAAAAAAGTTTTTTATTTGACAATCCCAGGCCCGGTTGTTAACTTATATTAAGTTTTCAGCCACCGAGGGGGTCTGTCGTCCCTCCTACGATGACGGAGGGCCACGGGCAACCGGCGACCGATTTATGATACCAGATATCAAGACCCAGATGTCCCGGCAATTGGACCAGGCGGAAGAAGCCTGGCATCAGGAGAACTCCTGGACCCACGAACCGGAAAGGGATCTTAAACTCCGGCAAGTGGATTTTGAAGTGTATAAATCCTTTCTGAAGGAATACAGGGATAAAATCCGACAGGATCACGAAAGGGGGGCTAAAGGGGAGTTTATCGTTGGAGCCTATACGGAGCTGATCGACGCCCTTTTAATCAACTTGTTTAATCGGGCGGAAAGGGAGTATCAACGGAAGATGACCCGGCTCGGCTCCGAGTGCACCCTGATCGCCCTCGGGGGATATGGCCGGAAGGAGTTAAACCCTCATTCGGATATCGATATCATGTTTCTGTATCCCTATACGATGACGCCCTTTGTGGAGACGATCACCGAGCGGATTCTATATACGCTATGGGATTTGGGGTTTCAGATTGGGAACAGTTGCCGGTCCGTAGATCAGGTCATCAAGCTGATGCCCACCGACCCTACCATTATGACGGCGATCCTCGACTCACGGTACCTGGCCGGAACTCTGGAGCTTTACAACGACTACAACCGGAAGACCCTGCGCCTGGCCGGAACTTCCCTGCTCAACACCTATCTCAAAAACAGGCTTCTGGATCGAGAAGCTCGGTTAAAAAAGTATGAAGATTCTCGTTGTGTGCTGGAACCCAACATCAAGGAGGGACCGGGGGGCCTGAGGGATATCCACGAGATCCGATGGATCGCCAAGGCTAAGTTCGGCACGTCGGATCTCCATTACTTAGTCCAGGAGCGGCTGCTTCTCGAAGAGGATCGTTACGAGATTCTAAAAGCCCTGGCCTTTTACTGGAAGATCCGAAATCATCTTCACTTTTTAGCAGGGAGAAAAGTCGATCTGTTATACATGGATGTACAGGTAGAAGTCGCCCGGTTTCTGGGATATAAAGACACCCCCTCCTCTTTGGCCGTTGAAGAGTTCATGGAGCATTATCATCGTCAAGCTCGAAAGATTGCGGATATAACCTCGGTCTTTATGCGCAAGGTCTGCAAAAAGAAATCGCGGACCCGCCGCTTGATCGTCAGGCTGAGAACGAAAACCCTCCATAACGGCTTTGCCCTTCACGATGGCGTCCTCTTTCCGGAGAAGGGGAACCGAAAAATCTTTGAAGAAAATCCGGAAAAGCTCATGGAGGTCTTTGTTATCGCCCAAAAGACCGATACGATCCCCAGCGATACCACCCTTCGCCTGGTACGATCCAGCCTCCACCGGGTGGACGCCCCGTTTTGCGCTTCCGAGACTATCAAGCGGCTTTTCCTCTCCCTTTTCGAATCCGGCAGGAACCTCTACAAAATTCTCCGGGCGATGCAGAATTCAGGATTTTTGGAAAAATTCATTCCAGAGTTTAAATATATCGATTGCCGGGTTCAGTTCGACCTTTATCACCATTATACGGTAGACGAGCACACCCTGCTCGCTTTGCGGCACCTGGAAGAGCTGGCAGAGTCCGAAGACCCTCAATTAAAACCCCTCGCGGAAATTCTCAACCAGATCAAAAAGCCTGCCAATTTGAGATTGGGGATTCTATTCCACGATATCGGTAAGTACGTGAAGGAAAACCATTCTGCGGTCGGGGCCCAGATTGCCAGGAACGTTCTGACCCGGCTCGGCGTCAAAGAAGAGGATATAGCCGGCGTCGAGCTCCTCGTCCTCAAACATCTGGATATGTCCAAACTGGCGACTCGCCGCGATATCCACGATGACGAAGTCATTGCCCGATTTGCTAAAGAGCTGGGCTCCCTGGATAATCTTCGGATGCTATACCTGCTAACCTACGCCGATATGCGAGCGGTAGGGCCTAACATCTGGAATAGCTGGAACGCGACCCTCCTCCAGGAGCTTTACACCCTGACCCGGCAAAAATTTGAGGAGGACGTCCCGGAAGCCCAGAAGTCTGGCGTGACAGGCCAGCTCCTGGAACAACTCCGGGGCCGGTGGGACGAAGCCAGGCTGGAATATCACCTCGAAGCCATGCCCTCTGGCTACTTCTATAGGACCGCGCCGGAGGTCATCTTAAAGCACCTGGGGTTGATCGAGGAGCTGGACGGGAGCCCCTTTAAAACCTGGTACATGCTGGATACCAAGATAGGGTGCGTCATTTTGACGATCTGTACCACAGACCGGCCCGGCCTCTTTGCAGATATTACGGGCTGCCTGGCCACAAATGGAATCAATATCCTCAAGGCAGAGATTTATACCCGAAAGGACGGTATCGTCCTGGATGCGCTGTGGGTCTCCGATTTCTACCCCGATGAACCCCCCAGCGCCTCCAAGTTGAAACGATTTGAAGAGGACCTGACCTCCGTGCTCACAGGGACACGTCGTACGGAAAGTCTCTTTAAACCGGGATCCCTTCCTTACCCCAGCAAAAGACCGGAGACCCTTCAAATCCCGACCGAAATTCGATTCGACAACAAAGCGTCCAGCACCCACACGGTCCTGGAAGTCATCACCGAAGACCGGCTCGGTGTTCTTTACACCATCGCCCGAACTCTGACGGCCCTGGGATTAGATATCTACCTGGCTAAAATCAATACGGAAGCTAACAAGGTCATCGATGTGTTTTATATTACGGATAGATCCGGGCAGAAGATCACAGATAATGTCTATCTCTATGAGATCCGAGTGCAACTGGAAAGAAATCTCACATAAAAGAAGCCCCTCATCACCGTAGACGGCAGATTGAAGAGCCCGGTTTCTTGGGGAAACCGGGCCCCTGACCCGCGTATCATGCAAATAATCTTTATTATCCTGGCCACGATTAACCTCCTCGCCTTTGGGGCAACCCTTATTCTGGGATTTATCGGGACAGAGTATCTGTGGCTCTTTAAGTACCACGTCCGGGTCGGTCTACTCACGGCCCTCTTTACCTGTGTGGTTCATTCCATCATCTTTACCCATTTTATTGGCTCCGGATTAAGCGTTAAAGAAGCCGTCCTGGCCAATAATCTCGGTCTGGATTATATCCAGAGGACCCGGTTGTTCAAATCCAAAGTTTTTCCCTTGGCCCTCTTCTCCATCCTGCTCACTATCGCCGTTGTCGCCATGGGTTCGGCGGCTCATACAGCGCTTATCAGCGGCTGGATCCACACGGTTTTCGCAATTCTGGCCGTTGCGCTTAATGCGATCACGTTTTTTATCGAACATCGCTATGTGAAGGAGAACACAAAGCTGCTCAACCGCGTAAAGGTTGAGCTGATGGAACGGACGCCCTCGGATCTTTCATCAGAAAGCCCAAATTAAGAGGGAAATCTTCTTCATGCGGAAACAAAAGGACCTTGCCTACGTCTTACGTAGAGGAGAGGACAAGTTGGAAATTTGGAAGAATAACAGCTTAGGAGAGGACGACCATGAAAGGAATCCGTCGTTATAAAATTACTTTATTACTTTCCATGTTGGCAATCCTGATCCCCGCTCAATTTGCGTGGCCCCTCGAAAATCAGAAATCGCAACTTCGCCCCATCCAGCTCGGTACATCCGGGGGGAGTATCCGGGACAGCAGTAGATTTCTTTTCTTTTCCACCTGTTGCGGTGGAACCTTAGGGGCGCTGGTTCAAGATGTCTTTGGGACTCAATATATCCTCAGCAACAATCATGTCATGGCCAAGACCAACCGAGGCTTCCTTGGAGATGCGATTACCCAGCCCGGGCTTATTGATGAAAATCCCGTATGTGCCCGAGATTTCTCCGACATCATAGGCAACCTCTGGGGGTTTGTGCCCATCTCCTTTGGGAGGGGGACGAGCAATACGGTGGACGCCGCTATTGCCCTGGTCCAAAGCGGTAAAGTGGATCCCACAGGCTCTATCCTTGGGATAGGGACCGTCAGCAATTCGATCGTGGCCCCTACCTTGGGCATGCAAGTCAAAAAAAGCGGTCGCACAACCGGTCTGACCACCGGAACGATTACGGCGGTGAATGTAACCGTGAACGTGTCCTACACCCAAAAGTGCGGCGGACTGGGTTTTCAAGTCGCCAGATTTACTAACCAGATCAGGATCGAGCCTAAAGGATTCGGAGACTTTAGCTCAGGAGGGGATTCAGGCTCTCTGATCGTTGAGGATTGCTCACCAAATCCCAGGGCTGTGGGCCTCCTGTTTGCGGGAGGCGATAACGACACCTTTGCAAACCCGATCGGTAACGTTCTGTCCGCCTTCGGCGTCAGCATGGTGGGAGCGGGAGGCTTCTGCTCTTTACCTACGACCTCCGCAGGAGCCGATAACCTGGCTATACCTGCTCAGTCCCAGCTCGTAGAGACCCTAAGCCGGATTAAAGAGCGTTATGAAGACGCGATCCTCCATATAGAGGGGGTTGTGGGAATGGGGGTGGGACTCTCGGATACGGATCCCGGGCAGCTCGTCATTGAGACCTATGTGAAAAGACCTGCTCAAGAAATGAAACCGATCCTTCCCGAAAGGTTAGAAAACATCCTTGTAAAGATCGTTGAGACCGGTGAGGTTATCGCCTATTAGGTGGAAATTCAGGGATGAAAGAAAGAAAAGAACCTCGGCCCCTGGCTTTCAGCCCTGTTTGATCAAATTGTCAAAAAACGCGATGACTTCCCCGGCCGTCCAGTCCTGAGGGCCTATGACCTTAAGCACCAGGGTTCCGTTTTTGTCCACAATAAAGCTCTCCGGAACCCCCGTGGTGGCGTAGAGCTTTTTGATTTTCCCTGTAGGATCCAAGAGAACCGGGAAATTCAGCTGATGCTTCTCCATAAACGGAGTCACGACCTGCTCTCCCAGAACGTCAATGCTGACGGATAAAATCTCGAAGTCATTCCCCTTGAACCGATCGTAAAGTCGCTGCATGGAGGCCATCTCTTCGACACAGGTCGGGCACCAGGTCGCCCAGATGTTGATAAAAACGACCTTTCCCCTAAGGTCGCTCAGGCTCACTTCCTGACCTTCGAGGTTAGGAAACGTAAAGTTCGGAGCCGGAGCTCCTTCTCTGGGGACCTCCGATTTTTGTAAAGGCTGGCTGGTGCTGGTTTTCTGGAAGAGAGCTATACCAAAAACCATCAGGATCAGAACAATGGGACTTACAATAAGAACGGTGATCAATTTTTTTTCTTTACCTTGAAGGTTCATAGGCTATAGCCACCAAACTACCAAGGTACCTACAGGGAAGATAGAGGATAGAGATCGTTGGCCCTTGATCCCCGGTCTTCCCTGTATCTTTGGGCCTTTGTGCTTTTATAGCTAGTAGGTTATAAAGAAAGTCAGCGATTTCTCCAATAGGTCTCTGAGGGCAGGGTCGCCCTCCCCGGCTCAGTAAAAACCCTTCGGGGTTCCGGAAGAAAACGAGGTTCAAAACGGACCGGAGGTTCAAAACGAAAAGGCACTTTGGGATGCGCCACACAGGAGTTACAGATAAAAACGTTCTTAACGGTCTTGTTGTAGATCACAGGACCCGGCAATTTGTAGGAATAAGGCACATAGCCCCCGATGATCGGATTGATCAGATAGCCGGAATAACCCACCGTTAAGTTCGAAGAATAGGGGGTCGGAGGCGCTACCGAAGGTGCCGATGTATAAGGTGCCGACGTATAAGGTATGGCGGACACCGGGAGTTCCTGAACGGGGGTATAGATATTCCTGGACGCTGCCGTCAAAGCAGGACTCTTCTCGGGCAAGGATCGAGGCTCCGTAACGTAAACGGTCGCCGTCGTTCCCCTAAGCCCCCCCGCCGCGTCCATGAGTCGGATCTCTACCCGGGTGATGACCTTATAAGGGTCATCCAGGTAAGTTTTGAAAATTCCGGCGCGTCCCACCTCCAACGTCGAAGGCTCGGGGGATGCCCAGACTGCATTGAACAGTTTATTCAGCAAATCGTAAGCCACCACCTGAAGCCGTATATCCCCCTCCCGGGAGGCCGTATTATTCTGGACTTCTCCGACTACAACAACCTGCCCATCGCTGCGATAGGCCCTCGAGGTCAAAATAGCCAGGTCCGAAGGAGGTAGGGCCTCGAAAGATTCCGAAGTATCTACTTCTTCGAGACGAAAAACGCCCCCCTTTTGACGGGCCTGATCCGGAAACCGGTCTGAGACATGAACTTGACCTTCCCGGTCATACCACTTGTACATCTTGGCCAAGGCTGGATGGTTCCCTGCTAAGAGAATAAGAAAACTAAAAATAAGCCCTACCATCGTTCTCATAACCCCCTCCTAAACTTTAGAAGCAACTCAACCCTCGATTAAAGATTACGAACCCCCTCTTCTAATAACTTTATTGTAGCGTTGCAAACCAAAAAGGCAAGAAGTTTTTTAGAAATTCTCACGGGGGTTAACGGCCAGGTGGGTAGAAAAATGGATTTTTTTCTTTACAGAATTCGTTCTGGAAAATAAGCTATGGCCGATTGCAATGTCCGTTAAGCTAGAGCTGCGAATCTTGTGGGGTGAAAATTCTTTGTCGTCCATTGCCCGACTCAGAGGACTGGCCTCTCCGAAAGGAAAATAACCCCCTACTTCTAAATAATTGCAAAGGGAGGATGTTATGAAAAAAATCGCAATCATTTGTTCAATTTTGATCTTCTTAGTTTCCCCCGATGGGCGTGCGATAGACCTCGGCGGCGTATTTAATTCAGGGAAAGACGCGGTCAAAGCGATAACCCTTTCAGATAAGGACGTCAAAAACATGGCCAAGCAGGCCGCCGATCATTCAGATTCCCAAAACAACGTGGCAGCTCCTACCGATAAGTATGCGCAACGCTTAAAACGTCTTACGGATAAGCACATAAATGAAGATGGGTTGAGTTTGAATTTTAAAGTTTATCTGACCCCTAATATCAATGCCTTTGCCATGGCCGATGGAACCGTTCGCGTTTTTAGTGGGCTCATGGATAAAATGGATGATAACGAATTGCTCTTCGTGATCGGGCACGAGATCGGGCATGTCGCAAAGGGGCACACCAAAAAAGCTCTTCGCGTGGCCTATACGGCCTCAGCCGTAAGAAAAGGGGTGGCCCTGAAAGAAGGAGTTATGGGTTCTCTAGCGGGGTCGGAGTTGGGGGGGTTTACCGAAAAACTCGTTAACGCCCAGTTTTCTCAAAGCGAAGAGAAAGAGGCGGACGATTATGGGCTAAAATTCATGAAGAAGCATGGATATAAGGCCGAGAGTGCGGTTTCTGCGCTTAAAAAGCTTGCCGAGTTAGGGGGGAGTCATAACTTTCTCTCAACCCATCCCGCCCCGGATAAACGGGCAGAAAGGATCCAAAAGCAATTGTAACTAACGGGGCAATGGCCCATTGCCCGGAGTCCTTGGGATAAACGGGCAGAAAGGACCCAAAGGCAATTATCACCCGGTCCTGGAGATAGAGCTTGCGAGGGTTACAACTCCAGTTTCTTTAGAGCCGAGATCCCCAGTTGGATCGGCAGGATCGTGACCACCAGGCTCAGGACCAGGGCGATTCCGTAGCAGACATAGACCTCCATACCCCCTATAGAACGAAAAAATAGGCGCTCCGAGAAATGAACATAGACCGGTCGGGCTTGCAGCACGACGATGAGGCCGATGTAGATCAGGCTGCAGATCATGTAAAGGATTCCCCCCAGGCTGGTCGCTATTTGGGCCGGATTTTCATTGATAAACCTGGGATAAATTGCCCCGATGCCTACGCCGAGACCGGTCAACCCCAAGGTAATAAAAAAAATGGTCATAATGGATAGCCCCATCATGTACCGATCCACTTTTAGGAGAAGGTTGGAGACGATAATCAAGACCTCTGCCAGGCCCATCAAGGGAATCCAAAAGAGGAAGAATTTCTCCAGGAGCAATCGGCGGTAGTCGATGGGGGCGCTGTGGAGGATCCAGAAGCTTTCGCCTTCTAAGCTGGTCGTAGGGTAAATAAACCTCGAGCCGATGGCGGCCAGGACGAACCCGGCCAGGCCTAAATTTAAAAAAGAGACCAGGTTTTTGAGGTAAATATTATCCAGGGGAAGATTTTTAATATTGAAGAAATAAATGATCAGAAGGGCTCCCAGCATCAGGAGCTGGGACCATTGGGAGGTATCCCGCCAGAAAATTTTCATGTCTTTCATCAGTAAAGCCCAGGTCACGGGGTGAAGAAAGGTACAGAACGAAAGAATCGCATCGATGGGGGAGATCTTCCACCTACCCATTTTAGCGGTTTTAGACTCTCCGGAACCTGACCAGCCCGCATAATAAAACTGGGTAGCTAACCGAAGGATGAAACTAAACCCCAGGAAGGCCGTCAGGGTTAACCAGAGAAGATGTTTGGCTGCAAGGTCGGGCCTTTTTTCCAGTAGGGACATCAAAGCCTCTGTGGCCCAAGTACTGGGCAAATAGGGAGAGGAAGGTATCCGGGACTGGCTCAGGTATTGGAGCAACTCGCTCGCGCCCACTTCCTGGATGAGTTGCTCCGGTTTCAGGAATCGGAAAAACGTCACCATACCGGCAGCCAGTAGGATCCCCAGAACGGTTAAAACCTGCTGGGTCTTTTTCGCCGGAAAGAACCGCATGAGGAGAACCGTCACCCCGATTCCCAGATTCGCGGGTATCATTAAAAAAGGAATCAGAACGATGGGAAGCATTCCATAGTAAAGAAAGGAAGCGTGATAAATCTGGCCGCAAGCGATGAAGATGGGTAAGCTAAAAATAAGGATCATCCAGGAACTGTTCACCAGGGTATCTATAAACTTGGAAATAAACACCGAAGTAATCCGGACAGGGGAGGACAAAAGGAGAGGAAGATCGGTAGACAGGTAAATGGTCGACAAGGCCGTAATGATATTGGAAAGAAGGAGCATGGAAAAAAAAGTGAGAAAGGTCATGTTCAAAAGGCGAACGGTGAGAATCTTCCCCACGATGGGAACTTTCGCCAGGTAGAGGAGAACCTGGTGGAAGAACAGGTAATCCATGACGAGAAACCCGACGGCCAGCCCGGTCAGGAAGAGGGATTTAACCGCCTGCTCCCAGGTGAAATAAAAAAGGGTATTCTTTAGAATTCGCCTCCTGAGCCTGAACAGAAGGGAAAGCTCGGAGCAGAAGGTCATACCAAGGAGGAAAGGTGAAGGATGAACCGTCTGCTCATCCTTCATCGTTCTATATCCATCATTTAAAAGCGATTTCCTGCATTTCAGAACCACCCGTCAGTTCCAGGAAAATGTCTTCCAGCTTCGTCAGAGAGGTCCGAGCCATGCGTTGTAACTCACCGAGGGTCCCCTGGGCGATAAGCCTTCCTTTGTGAATAATGCCGACGCGGTCGCACATCTGCTCTGCCACCTCGAGGGTATGGGTGGACATGAAGAGGGTGGTCCCTTCTGCGCTAACCCATTTAAAGACTTCTTTGACCAATCTGGCGCCCTTCGGATCCAGCCCCACCATAGGTTCATCCACAACCAAAACTTTAGGTTGATGGAGCAACGCGGAAGACATGACGAGTTTTTGTTTCATGCCATGGGAGTAACTCTCTATAAGTTCATCTCCCCACTCCGTCAGCTCGAACATATCCAGCAGCCGTTCGATGCGTTCCAGATAGATGCGATCGTCTAGCTGGTAAAGCCCGGCCACAAATCTTAGAAATTCCCGACCGGTCAGCTTCGGGTAGATGAAGGGTCGATCTGGAATAAACCCAAGGATTCGCTTGGCCTCTAAAGGCTGTCGTTGAATATCAAATCCCCCCACCCGAACCGTCCCGTGGGTGGGCTTCAGCAGTCCAACTAAAATCTTTATGGTGGTGGTCTTCCCGGCCCCGTTGGGACCTAGAAAACCAAAAAACTCCCCTGGGGCAATCTGAAGCGTCAGATCCGAAACGGCCAGGATGTTACCGTACTTCTTGGTGAGCTGGATTACTTCGATAGCCATAATCTCGCAGATCCCTCTTTCTTTTAGAAAAAGAAGGTCCCTGAAAGGATCGTGGGTAACCCACAATAATACCTTTGAGTCTCATTATCGACCGGAAAAGGGTTTAGTGGGACTGGGTTAAGTTTATTTCTTTCTGGCTGCCCAGTTCCAATAACAATATTTTTTCTTGTTCCGTTATGCGCGGGTTGGTCAGGGCGAATTTTCCTATCACGGCCCTATATAGACTGAAGTCTCGTAATTTTAGACAGTTGACGGCCATCGTTCTGATCATAGACAGGCTCAATTCCTCTGGTTTGAAGGTTTCCAGGATATCTTGAATATCCTCTCTGAGATCTTTAAAATCGTTGTGTAATATATGATCCAGAAGGAGAAATTTCAACTGGATTTTCCGAGGTGGGACCTGCGCCAGGACATGTTTTCTATAAAGCTTCACGGCTTCCAGGCTATCCCATAGAACTGGAAGAGGGCTCGGGTTCACCAATTCATCGAACAGACGCTCTATAGCCGGCCAGTCTGAGCCTGCATGGGCTTGTTTTAAAAGATAGAGCAGGAAATCCATTTTTGTGGCATCGGGCACGTAGCCGGCTTTATCCAGGTTTATCTCCCTCAGCATGTGCGGGAAGGATTCCGGCTCTAAGATTTCCTGGTAGTAGGAAACGGTATCCGTAAATGGGCTAAACAGATCGGCCTGGCTGCGTAGAAAAAAAGCTTTTTCCGCCCCGTTATCCACCAGGGGGAAAAAATCAGAATTGGCATTGTAGTACTTTAAAAGGGGTTTCAAGCTCTGGGTGGAAAGGAGGTAATTCCGATTTCCAAAAAAGTTCAGATCTTTACCCAGTTCTTTAAAGTCTTTCAGCATCTCCGGATTTTCTGCGAAACGCTGGGATCCGTCGGAGTGAAAATCATTCTGGCTGGCGACGATCAAAATATTCAGTACGCCGGGAATTCGATAGATCTTCACATAGGAGAAAACATTATCGATAGCCTTCAAGATGGTGAGCAGCAATTCAGAGTTGAACTCATACAGGTGCATCCATTGAACCAGCAGCCCATCTGGGTTTAAAGAGCGACGAATATGGGTATAAAATTCCTGGGTAAAAAGGTTGGAAACCCCGCTGACCCACGGATTCGAGGGTTCCGAAATGATGATATCGTATCTCTTTTTATGGGCGTAAAAGAACGTCCTTGCATCTTCAAAGACAAAGCTGACCCGGTTATCTTCATAAACCCGCTTATTGTCGGGTAAAAAGCCCCTGGCTAAATGATACACTTCTTCTTCGATTTCAATAACGTCCAGGTGTCGTAACAGGGGATCTGAAAGGAGGTGATGGGCGGTCATGCCGCTCCCCATTCCGATCACTGCGACCTCATAGGGTCGATCTTTAATAGACAAGGGCAAAAAAGCCAGGGCCGCCTGGGTTACCTCGTCCCCGGTCCCTTTTTTTCCCTTTTCAATGAAAAGGCTAGCGTCCGGTTTTCCATTGGTGCTGATGACTTTTTGGACGTTTCCTATTTCGCTAAAGGAAATGGTGGCCGTTTTGCCGTCCCTTACGAGGATTTTCTCGTTGGAATTAAAGTCTTGAAAAAATCGGAAAGCACCGGATGTTAGGATGGTGGAGCTAAATTGCATGCGAAATACGGGCGCTGTGACCAGCAAAACGATGCTGAGGATCAGCCCGTACCGAAGGGGGCTGATCCTATAAATACCAAGTAAGACCAGCCCGATAGCCATATCTAGCATAGCTCCGGCGGCGAGGGTGTACTTGAGTTGAAGGGAAGGCAGCAGCACGAGCCCGCCGATAACGGCGCCCAGGATGGAACCCAGGGTATTCCAGCCGTACAGGGAGCCTGTATATTTTTCATCTCGAGTTAGATTTGTTAAGAGATAGGTGATGAGGGGAAGCGTCATCCCTGCGAAAAAACTGGTCGGAAACATGAGTAGGAGGCAGAGGATATATTTAAATACCGTATACACAGAGTAGGCAAGGTCCGACCGAGCTAAAACCCGATGGGAATGGTTCATGAGCAGAAAAAACGGCTTATAAAGATAAATGCTGCTCATGGCGAAGGCGCCCATAAGAATTTGTACGGCGGCCATGGTATGCGCTACGTTTTTTGATTTTTGCAGCAAACTTTTCGCATAAAATCCCCCGGTGGCTAGCCCCAGAATAAACGCAGAGATCATGATATCAAAAGAGTGGGTAGAAGAGCCCAGCAGGAGGCTCAGGAGGCGCAGCCATCCAACTTCGTAGATAAAAGAGGATAGGCCCGTTAAAAAACTGACGGAAAACCAGAGGGCTACTAACCTTTCCGGAGAAAGGTTCTTCATCTGCCGGTCGACAGCCGGTTTTTCCACAGGGAAATAACCTGGGTTTTCCGGATTGATCACCTTATCGGCCTTCCTGGCTATAAAATAAAATCCTACGGCAATCACGATATTTCCAGAGGCCGCCCACGTTAAGGAGCCGGTCGTGCCAAAACGGGGGACCAGGTAGTAAGAGTTCACCATGACCCCGATGGCCGCCCCCAGTGAATTTGTAAAATAAAGCCAGGGAAGGGAGGCCTTTCCGGCATCGCGGGTTATCCGCATCACCCCAATGACCAGACAGGGGAAGGTTACGCCCAGTAAAACGGCCATAGGAGCTGTAATTAACACCGAAATTAAAATTTTAATAACCTGGCAGAGGAGGGGGGGAAAGGAATGGACGGCGGCGGAATTATAAAAAAAACCGGTAGCGACTAAATAGGTTTGATGGTAAGCAAATCCTCCGATTCCTATGAACAATTCCACCAGCGCATAGGTGTACAGGGGATTCCTCAAGTACTTACAATACTTCCCCGTCAGAAAAGCGCCTATTCCCAGCCCTCCCATAAAGATGGAGAGGGTTAGAATTTGCCCGTAGGAGGCGTGTCCCAGGAACAGCTTTAAATAACGAGACCACGTGGACTCATAGATCAGGCCGATGAATCCGGAGAAGACGAACAAGCAGTAGATTAGACCGATCATGCCATCCCGGAAACCCGCTTTCTCGGAGAAAACAGGGTTTTCAATCTGTATCTTTAGGTTAACGGATACCGTCCTCGCAAGTAGTCCAGCTTGATACGGCAAATTTCCCAGAACATCCTGAAAGAATCTCTTAGCAGCATTACAGTGCTGGGTCCTCCCGAATACTCAACCAATACGGGGATTTCTTTGATACGGTAGCCCAACTTTTGGGCCAGGAAAAGCACTTCCACATCGAAGCTAAAGTCATTATGGATCTGTTTAGAAAATAAATGAAGGGCCGCCTGCCTGGTAAGACACTTAAACCCGCTTTGGGTATCTCGGATCTTTTCGATCAGAAGCGTACGGACCAATAAATTGAAGATCCTTCCGATGAGGTGCCTCTGAAAGATATATCTAAAATCTCGAGGGCTCAAGACAAACCTGGACTCCTCATAGGCCCTGGAGCCGATGGCCACATCATATCCGGTCTGTAGCCATTCCAACAGGTCTTTCAACTGGGAGATCGGATACGCCACATCGGCATCGGTGTAGAAGATATAATCCCCGTTGGAAGCTAAAACGCCCTTTCGAACAGAAAATCCCTTTCCTCGGTTCCGCTCGTTGAACAGAGCTCGAACGCAGGATAGGTTCTCTGCGAGTTTTGTAAGTTCAAGGGCGGTATTATCGAAGCTTCCGTCGTCAATGAGAACGATTTCGAAAGTATAACTCTGGTCCTTCAGGTAATCAATAATTTTTTTAACGCTCTCTGCAATTTGGCTTCCCCCATTGTAAATAGGGATGACCACGGACAAATAAACGAGTTGAGTCGCGTGAGATGGCTCCATAACTTTGAAAGGGGGGACGCAGCCGGCCCCTACCTGACCCTCCCTGCTGTTGACGTAAGCGGAGAGGCCCTCGGCCCCAATTCTTCCCCGCTCCTCAGGAGCGGGAGCAGGGTAAGGAGGTTTCCCTTTCCGGGGGAACGGGGGAGAGGGCCGGAGAACCTAAAGAACCCCGATACTTTTTTCTTGACGCCTGATTTCTATTTTGTATAATGTATTTCGATTTTAATCTTTTCTTTTTGTTATCAATTTGCGTGCCATTTTTTATATTTTCTGTGTTGATCTCGTTCGTTGGACGAAGAGCGTTTTAACTTTAAAGAGGGTGTAATACGATGGCTCACAGGATTCTGATCGTTGAAGATGAACCTGGCATGATAGAACTATTAACCATCGCTTTGGAAGACGAGGGTTATGAGGTGTCCATTGCGAGTAATGGAGTCGAGGGGCTTAAACAAATCGAGAAAGAAGAGCCAGATCTCATTATTTCCGACGTCATGATGCCGGATATGAATGGCTTCGAGTTCTGCGAACGGCTGCGGAACGATCCCCGGACCGCCTCTATACCCTTTATATTTTTAACGGCCAAGAAAGATGTTTCAGATCGGGTCAGGGGTTTAAATTTGGGGGCCGATGATTATATCAGTAAGCCATTCCATGTCGTGGAGGTGGTGGCGCGTATCCGGTCGCTACTTCAAAGATCGGACCGGACGAAAAAGGCTAAAGGGCCTTCCAGTCAGCCGAAGGAACCGGAGGGCACCGGCTCTGCTTTTAAAGGCAATTTGCAGGAAATGAGCATTGGAGAGGTTTTTCAGACCATTGCGCTTACGAAAAAGAGTGGAAGGCTGGCGGTCACCTCCAACCAACGAAAAGGAGAGATCTACTTTCAAGCGGGGAACGTGGTCCATGCGTTCGTAGACCGGCGAAAAGGGGAAGAGGCGGTTTACAGATTGCTGACCTGGAAAAGCGGCCAATTTAGCTTTGATGCGGGAATATCCCCCGCGACCCAGACGATGAACAAAAGTGCAGAAGGCCTGCTCATGGAGGGCATGCGGCGTCTGGATGAATATAACCGGCTGCTGGATCGATTTCCCTCGCCGGATGTCCCGCTGGAAGTGACTTCGTTGACGGAGGAAGGGCTCACCGCCCACGAGCTTAACGTTCTCAATCTCGTCAACCGCTACTCGACGCTCGATGCCGTGATTCACTACAGCAATTACAACGAACTGGATACCCTTAAATTAGTTCTCAAACTTTTCAACCAAAAAGTCCTTAGGGTTCCTGAGAAGAAACTTAAAAAGAAGGAAGATAAAACAGATTATGAGCAATTAGCCGATGATCTGTTCGGTTAGATGAGGTCCTAGATTATGCTATATCCACAAGGAAAGACGATCATTGACCATTTGAAAGTATCTTTTGTAAATATGGACGGAGTTCTCCGGGAACTGGAGAAAGATAGTTTTACAGGCTATATCCGGGCTTCTTTCGATAACTACGACGGGGTCCTCCTTTACGAGGGCGGAAAAATCGTCGAAAGCATGGAGGAGTATCATGATGGGAGGCCCAGAGTTCTCGGTAAAGAAGCGATGGCCGGGATTATCCGGAAGATTAAACAGGGCAATGGCGGATTTTTAACCATCCAGGAGCTCTTATCCAATGTAACGAAAATGATGATGCGCACCATCCACAGTTCCATCCTGTATAAAGATCTCCTCTCCGAGTTTACCCAGATTAAGAACCTCCTGGTGACCCTGAAAACGAAAAATGTCACAGGGCATGTGGAAATCCAGATGAACGATGGTCAGGGTCAGGCCTTCATTTTTCTGGAAGAAGGGAGACTGATCGAAAGCTTATTTAGTGGGGAAGATGGCATCACCCTGTCGGGCAAAAAAGGGCTGGCGAAGATTTTGGAGGTTGCCAACGAGGTCGGTTATGTGATGAACGTGTATCAGGCCTCGGAGCCCGGAAAGGCTAAAAAGCCTACCCCGGCTAAACCGGCCCCTGCGCCTGCGGTAGAAGAAATCGAAGACGTGGAAGAGGCTTCGGAGCTCGAAGAGGTAGAGGAAATGGAAGAGGAGATGGAACCTGTTTCCCAGGCAGAAGCAGAACTTGAGGAGGTATCGGCTGGGGAAGCGTTTTCGACGAACGACCTCACGGAAATCCTGGAAGTGGTCCAGAAAATCGTTTTGGGGATAGAACAGTCCCTGGATCGCCTGGTCGGCAAAGGCCAGTTCTTTAAAATCTTTATGCAGACCCTTTCGCAAAAATCCGAAGATTACCCCTTCCTCAAATCGCTATACGATAATTTATCGGCCAATAAGAGCAACTTCAGCATCGATGCTCCGGCCACGCCGGACGAAATGGTATTGGGGATTAGCGATGTATTAGACCAGTGTGTCAGTTACCTGCAGACCCCCCAACATCCTCGGGCAGAGATTATCGCCCACGCGCAGAAAGGATTGGGCTCGGTCAAGATGGTCGATGAAGAGCTTATTCAGAAATACGGCTTAGATTCTGCCTTATTTGAGTTTCTGGGTTAGAGGCTATCGAGCGGGGTAATAGACAATGCCAAACGAGCCAGGACCTACGGTCGCGCCGACGCTCGAACCCATGGTGGAGACATAAACTTCCACGCAATCGAATCGGCTCTCGATGAGCCTTTGTACCGCCTGGATCTTTTCTACATCCATGGCGTGGGCTAATCCCAGGTTAATTTTGCTCCCGGCAGGTATATCCTGGCTCATAATCTCCACGATCCGCTCAAAGACCTTCCCTCCCCGAACCCGGTCCTTAGGTCCGGCCTCCCCATGCTCGATGGTTAAAATGGGTTTTAAGTTGAGGAGCCCGCCGATAAAAGCGGCGGCTCGCCCGATTCGACCGCTCTTCTGGAGATACTCCATGGTCTCCACCACAAACAGGGTTTTGATCTGCGGAATAATCGTCCCCACCCGATCTAAAATCTCCTCCTTGCTCTTCCCCGCCGTGGCCAACTTAGCCGCCTCCATAACGACCATGCCCAGCGCAATACTGGTATTCAACGAATCGACCACCTCAATGGTCAAATCCTTCCCCTGCTTTCGAGCCAGATCCGTACAATACTTGGCCATGTTGGTCGCCAGTTCGTACGTCTTGCTCAACTTGGAGGATAAATGGATGGAGATGATGGTATCTGTGACCTGACTTAACTCGGTGTACACTGTAGAAAACTCTTTCCGAGAGGGGGGAGAGGTAATGGGAGGCTTATCCGATTGGCGCAGTTTTTCATAAAACTCTTCCGCACTCAGCTCCACAAAATCCTTATAAGCCTTCATTTCAATAGAAATAGTCGTGGGGATAACCTTAATATCATAAGTCTCTAACAGCTCCTTAGACAGATCTGCCGTGGTATCCGTAACAATCTTCACTTGACCCATACCTTAAGCTCTCCTATTTCTAACTTTGTTAAAGGCTCTCGTTCAAAGGCTCTCGGTGAAAATTTCTCGATCTACCTTATTCTGAATTGTTTAGAACAGATTCTTAATCCTGTCAAGAAAATAATGAGCGAGATTTCTAAGAGGCGACAAAGGTTGTTTGTGTTGTTTTATAATTGACTTATCCGGGAGGATCTCGTAGGTTAGATAACATGGATTCTCGATTGCACCCAGAATATCAGAAGCTCCTTTCTCAGGTCAAAGGGCACCTCCATTTCCATAAGAATATGGGCCTGGACTTTCTCCCGACCCTGGACCCTTCGGTGCCCTCGGGACCTCATCTTTCCCTGTCCCAGGTCGAAGAGCGGTTGGGAGACTGCCAGCGGTGTAAACTCCACAAAGGGCGGCACCATATCGTTTTTGGGTCGGGAAATGAGAAGGCCAAACTGGTCTTCGTAGGAGAAGCCCCGGGCTACGAGGAGGACCTGCAAGGTAAACCTTTCGTAGGTAAAGCGGGACAGTTGCTTACCAAAATTATAGAATCCATTGGGCTCACCCGGGAAGACGTTTATATAACCAACGTGGTGAAATGCCGGCCTCCGGGAAATCGGAACCCGGAACCTGATGAGATTGCCGCCTGCAGTCCCTTTTTGGCTCAGCAACTGGAAGCCCTTCAGCCCAAGCTCATCTGCGCCCTGGGTACCTTCGCTGCACAGACCCTCCTGAAGACCAAGGCGCCGATTTCCAGGCTACGCGGAAAGTTTTATCAATATAATAAACGCATCAAGCTCATGGCGACCTTTCATCCGGCCTACCTGCTTCGAAACCCACAAGATAAACGGTTGGTTTGGGAAGATATGAAGGCGCTACGGCGGGAATATGATAACTTATAAGGATCCTTTCAGACGTGGGGACGCGGCGCATAGGCCTCCAGCGCCAGGTCGCCGCATCTCCAGGTCGCCGCGTCTATGATAACCGGTTCCACCCGAATCGTCGGGATCTTTGGCGATCCTATCTGGCATACGCTCTCGCCAAAAATGCATAATGCCGCATTTCAAGCCCTGGGGCTGGATTACGTTTATGTGCCCTTCCATGTGACCCCGGAGAATTTAGCGGGGGCTATCAGAGCTTTACCCGGCCTGGAAATTCGAGGCATTAACGTAACCCTCCCCCATAAGGAGAAAGTTCTGGAGCATCTGGACGACCTGGATCGGGACGCCCAGGCCATGGGGGCCGTAAATACGGTGGTCGTTCAAGGTCAAACCCTTAAAGGCTATAATACCGATGGTCAGGGTTTTGTCAGATCTCTGCGGGATGAGAAAGTCGAAATTCGAGGAAAGAAGATCCTCCTTTTGGGGGCCGGAGGATCTGCCCGGGCTGTAGGTATGCGGCTGGCCATGGAGGGGGTTGCCGATCTCTTTATCACCAATCGAACCCTTGAAAAGGCCGAGCGGCTGGCCCGTAATATCCAAGACTGGACTTCCCTATCCCGGGTGCAGGTCCTGGAATTTAAAGATACGGAGCTAAAGAGATATCTGGACCAGGTGGATGTGATCGTCAATACCACCTCGGTCGGCATGTCTTCTCCAGAAAGCCCCCTGTCCGATTGGCAGCGGTTCTCCCCCGGGCAGGTCGTTTGCGATCTGATCTATAAGCCTCCTAAAACTAAACTCCTGGAAATGGCCGAAAATCAAGGGGCAAAAGCTATCAATGGATCAGGTATGTTGGTCCATCAAGGGGCCCTGGCCTTTCAATTGTGGACACAGGTCTTCCCTCCTGTCGAGGTGATGAAGTCTGCTCTCGCCGGTTAAGATTTCCTGATATCCAGGCCCGATATTATAACTTGGCGCACGTCAGAAATTTTCTTGACAATTTCTCCTAACTATTTTATTAAGTATCAAATTTAGTATGGGATGTTTTTTACTGAGGGGGAATCACGATTTATTTCTTATACGTAGAGGTTTCCTAAAAAATAAATATAAGGGAGGAGCAAGAATTAAATGCCTGAGAAAATTGGAGAAATTTTATTAAAAGCAAATTTAATTAGCTCGCAGCAGCTCCAGCAGGCCCTCCAGGAGCAGAAGAGCGCGGGAGGGCGATTGGGATCGGTTTTGGTTAAGCTGGGGTTCGTCGATGAGGACTCCATCCTTTCCTGTCTAAGCAGCCAGTTTGGAGTTCCTGCCATCGATCTCGATGCCTTTCACATCGAACCTTCCGTTCTTGAGATCATTCCCGTAGCTACAGCTAAAAAGTATATGGTCATCCCGATCAGCCGGGTGGGTAGCACCTTAACCCTGGCTATGGCCGATCCTTCAGATATCTTCGCGATGGAAGATATCAAGTTTATGACCAACTATAATATTGAACCGGTGGTTGCTTCCGAGAGTTCCATCCTGGAAGCTATCAACAGGCACTACGGTAAAAAGGATAAAAAGACCCTGGAAAAGGAGAAGGACAAGAAGGCCGAAACCATCAATTATAAAGATTTCTCTATGTCAGAAGACGAGTTTTCAGGCGATACCGACAGCTCGGTAGGAGAGTCAGAAACGGCCATCGTAGATATCGAAGAGTTCGATTCTATCGTTAAAGGCGCTGTGGAAAATGTGGAGGTGGTAGAGGAAAAAGATGAGGACGTAGGGCCTGCACAGTCCGAGGTCGATGCTCCCATCATCAAGCTCGTTAATGGCATTCTCCTGAACGCCTTGAA
>Ga0073934_10001893_pt1 | contig 46957 bp, 47 predicted proteins | sample LarsenN4metaG_FD_76834 | JGI IMG/M metagenome (GOLD analysis project Ga0073934, IMG submission 76834) | Hot spring sediment bacterial and archeal communities from British Columbia, Canada, to study Microbial Dark Matter (Phase II) - Larsen... ...
AAGATGGTGAAGGCCCGACCGGGAGGGGATAGCTCGCGTCACCACCTGCGCCAGTTCGGTGGTTGATCGAATCGGACGGGCCTTCATAAGGGCTCGCGCTATGCGGCGCGAGTGGCGCTCTTCCCCAAGACGGTAAATAAGATCAGCCAGGTCACGCTCCGAACTCGTATTCACGATCGCTTCTGCCGTCATTTCGCTCCGCGGGTCCATGCGCATATCGAGCGGACCTGGCAAACTGAAACTGAATCCTCGCGAGGCGTCCTCGAGCTGCATCGAACTCACACCGAGATCGGCCATCACGCCATCCGCCGGCGGCAAGCCGCTCGCCGCGTGCAGCGCATCGATCTCGGCAAAGTTGCCGTGCATCGCGATCAGCCTCTCCGCGAAAGGCCGCAGCCGCTCGCGCGCCAGGGCCAGGGCTGCAGGATCACAGTCGATCCCCAGGAGCCTTCCCTGGCCCCGCTGAAGAATCTGGAGAACCGCTTCCGCGTGTCCTCCCGCACCGAGCGTCGCGTCGACATAAATGCCATCGGGTCGTACGTCCAGAAACTCCAGAGTTTCCCGAAGTAAAACCGGAACGTGTCTTTCACAGGATTCGGGATTCGGGTTTCGGGGTTCGGGTTCCGAAAACCGGGATTCGGGGGTCGGGATTCGGGGTTCGGCTTTGTTGAATTCGTCGTCATCCTTCACCGTTTAGATTCCCGCTTGCTGTTCCTCGGCTCCAATCACTAATCACAAATCACAATTCACAAATCCCAAATCGTCTTTCCCAATCCGAAATCCAAAATCACAAATCCAGAATCGCTAGATTCCCAAGTCGCTCAGCCCCTGCATATCCTCGTCGGTGAAGGCCTCGCGCTCCAGGTACTCGCGGTAGCGGTCCTTGTTCCAGACGTCGAGGCGGTCGAGATAACCAAGCACCGCCACTTCCCCGCGCATGGCTGCCGACTCGCGCAGCGTGGAGGGAATCAAAACCCTGCCCTGCGTATCCATCTTGGCCATCTGCCCCCAGTAGTTGGTGCGGTCGAGGAATTTCTTCTTCGCCTTGTTGAGAGAGGGCAGCGCCGCCAGCTTCTCCTCGATGCCGCGCCACACGCTAAAGGGGTAGATGCGCACCGATTGTCCGTCGAGGCTAGTAATGTAGAAGTCAGGGCCGAAGTTCTCATCGATATAGCTCTTGAAGACGGTTGGAATCTTTAGCCGCCCCTTGCTATCCACCGTTGCCGGGTAATTCCCGCGTAACACTCGACCAGCTCGACTTCCTGAATTCTCTTGCCCGAATCTCGTTCCGAACGCCACTCGCGACTACTAGTCGCTACTTTCTACCACTTTTGTCCACGAACTATAGGCACCCGTTTTTGGCTTGTCAAGAGTTTTTTTCAATTATTTTAATGGCTTACGAGGATTGATACCCTATCCCGCCGCTTGGGGACGTTTCCACCCTCGGCCACTACCCTTTGTGGGCGCTTGGGTGTGGGGCAGCTCTTCTGCCGCCCTGCTCCCCCGACGGCCCTGCGGTCGCTTGCAACCGCTCGAGCTCTGTTCGGCCGGAATTACGAAAGCAGAGCTTCGCACTGCAAAGGCGCCCTGAAGGTCGTTCTGGCGGAAGAATTGGAACCGCTGGCCTCTCCTGGGCGTGGATTTTCCGGTTACGATTCTCGCATTCCGCTTCGTGCGTCACTGATACTGGGCGAGCAGCTTGGTGAGGTCGGCGAGAGCATTTTCCAGCATTTCGCGGTGGCGGGGATTGGGGGTGGTCCGGATTTGTTCGAGGAGGTGAGCGCGGGCCAAAAGTAACGTTTCTTTCTTGCGCCGCGCCTCCGCGCTGTCCGGGTCAGGAGCTTGCCTGGGGGCCGCGGCGCGTTCGGAGTGCGAAGATTCGATCTGTGACTCGACCGATTTGCTTTCCCAGCCTCGGGCCATGACGCTCGATACGCTCAGCCTACTCCTAGCCGAAAGCGCAGGCAAGCAGAAATTGGGATTAGCAGGTTGCTGGGATTCTTCGCGGAGTCTACCCTTAGTGAAATACAAAGGATCCTTCGCCGCGCTCAGGATAACAAGCGAAGGGCTCGGAATGGGATCGACATCGGGTTTTTCAGCAACCTGTCAGGAGCTGGGAATCCGGGACTTTGGATTAACAACCAGAGGTTGAGAGTCGGCGTTTCTCCATGGTTGATTCCGGATAGACGTACTCGGAATCTCTAATTTCCAATTTTGCTTCTACCGGTTCAGTCATCGCGGGTGCCGCGCGTGCGACACCTGTGGCAACCGCATCGGCCAGGTGAGCACTCAGCGACCCGGCGCTGAGAAGGACGGTGCAAAAACCGTGCTTACCCGAGCGGGATGCGGCTAGCGTTTTGGGCCAGCCACTGGTCAAAAGTCTGGAGGGCGGGATTCAGCGCTCGCGCGACGCCCGGGTTGCGCGCGCCGCAGAAGAGCTCGTTGAAATCGTGTTTGAATTGAAACATGTTGCCCAGGTCTTCCGCGCCCGGGAATCCCAAGCCGCGGTACACATCAAATGGCACAGCGTTGTAGCAGACTTCCTGGCCGAGCGCCTTCGAGAGCGATGCCGCCATTTCGGCGCCAGTCAGGTGCTCGCCCGCGATCCCCACAGTCTGACCAACGAATTCCCGGCCGCGCTTGAATATGCCGTACGCGCACTTGCCGATGTCCTCCGCAGCGATGCCGGGCAGCTTCTTATCGCCCATGGGGAGGTTGAAGACCAGCTTGCCCTCCGGGCCTTGCCGGGGACCCATGCCGAAGTAAATCAGATTGTCCCAATAGAATGATGTGAGCAGAAAGGTGGTGGGGACGCCGAGTTTTCGGAACACGTCGTCGGCCTCGCCTTTGGCGTCGAAGTGCGGGACCTTGTATTTGCCCATCAGCGTGGGCATGCGATTGTCCGTGAGCGGAATCCACTTGCGTGTGTTCTCGAGCGTGGACCAGATGACGTGACGCAAGCCGGCATCCTTGGCGGCCTGCGCCAGGTCGGTGGCTTGCGCCAGCTCCTTTTCCGGCGAAAAGTGTTCCCAGAAGGCCGTGACGCAAAAGGCTCCGTAAGCTCCACTGAACGCGCGTTTCAGGCTTTCTGCATCGTCGAGGTTGGCCGCGACGACTTCGGCGCCCAGCTTGGCCAGCGCCCGGGCTTTCTCGGAATTGACGTCGCGGGTGATGGCCCGCGCTACAAAACCGCCGCTTGCGTCGCTCGTGATGGCGCGCACCAATCCCCCGCCCTGCGCCCCGGTAGCCCCCACCACTGCAATGATCTTTATCTCCGCCATGCGATTCTCCTTGGTTGCCGCACCCGTGGGGGCATGCTGAGGCTTGAACTGCAACATCTTTTCTAGATGATCTGCGAAGCCGCGGAGTTACAGGATCGGCGCCTCATGCCCACTTCTTGCCGAGCGCTTCTAATCCGGCCTTGGCCAGGTCATCGGGATTCATCACGATGTGAAACCGGCAGTCCGCGTTGAACTGAAGAAACCAGGGCTCGGCGAATTTCGGAACCTGAGACGGCTGATCAATGTTGACGATCATGATAGCCCCGCGACGCCCGTCGTATTCGGTGAAGTACACGGCTTCCGGCTTCAGCTCGTCGAAGATTGCCTGCATCTTCTTGCCTACGGTCCCATCCTTCACCGCAGTGTTAAACGGCTCGTGCGGAAGCTGAACGTGCAAAAGCATGCGCATAGACGCCTCCCGTTCAAAGTGGATTGAAAATCCCGGATTTCTCTAACTTGTCTCGCCTGGGAACTTGGGCCGGAGAGCCGCGCGCAACCCTGTCAGCATCCCGAAAAGCGATGCCGACGATCGCCGGCTTCCGAACGCAGATTCCTCGCAGAATGCCCTGACGCCAGTATTATACTCCTCGGCCGTGTGCGCGTCAAGAGCCGTAACGGGTTTTTGATATTGGATTTCAGGCTGGGCCGCGAAAGCAGGCCTCAGGCCCAATTTTCGAATTTGCGGTTTCGATTTTCGTTTCTCGATTTTCGAACTGTTATGCCCAGGTGGGGTCGGAGTTGCCAGCTTTCTTGCCGGGGATAGGAAGCACGGCGAGTGGCTGGTCGGGGAGGGCCAGGCTGGGCGACCATTCGTAGGCCGGGAGTCCATCCACGATCTTGCCCGCCGGCCTGAACCCGCCACGCTCTTTGAGCTTTTTGTAGACTTCCGCGCTCAGCCACAGGGTGTCGGGCTTAGCATGCTTTTGCATGTGGCCGCAGATATCAATGGCGCGATGGGCGATCTTTTCCAATTTGCTGTCTTCGAAAATCGGGACTTCGTCCTCGTTCAAGCCGCAGCGCACGGAGAGTCGCCTGCGCAGCAGGTTTTCCGTGCGATTGAAGCGTCGCAACTGGCGCAGGACCTCCTGAGCCGCGGCCACGGCGCGGTCCAGTTCGAGGAAGCACACCATGACGCCGTCGGGCGTCCAGGCTGCTTTCCAGGCGCCGTGCCTCGCGAACACCTCCTCCAGCATGTTCATGTAGGCCTGGAAGGTGATGGCGACAGGGAGTTCGCGTTCGCTTTCTTTCATCTCCGTGGAACCCACCACGTCGATGGAAAGGAAGGCGCAGCGTTTGCGCACAGAATCTTGCAGCGCCGATTCAATCTCCCGATAGCGCTTGAGCAGATGCTCGCGCGCCTTCTCGGAATCGACCCGCGCGCCCTCTTCCCGCCCTCCCACCGCCACCGGCACCGGCAATGGGTCAATCAAAGCCATGCGCTGGCGGAGGCAGCCGAGGACCGGCATAAGAGCCGCCCCCAATCCCAACTTAAGCAACACCGCGGCGAAGGCCAGCGCCAGTGGCAGATAACCCGCAATGCGGAAAGTCGGCCAATGGGGCTTTATCCAAATCAGGACTTGCACCACGGTCGGATCGCCCACGGCGCGCATCCGCATCACCCACCACGTCGTGTCCCAACCCGGCGAGTGAGGAAATTGGAGGAGGAAAAGCCCCCCGAACAATCCCGCGATCCCCAGCAGCCCCCAGCTCAGCGCACCGTGAAACACTTTCATGGTGAAGAAAAGAACGCGCCAGAAGTGGCGGGAGGAGAGACGGAGCGCGGGAGTTGCGACGGCATCTGCGGCTTCGCCTTCGATTGCCCGGGCGCTGGGCTTCGGACCATCCCAGCTCAACGCCTGGCTAGGTACCCGCGTCGCGTTGTAGCAAGGTGCCAGTGTGGCCATGCCGCGTCTTCCCGCGTGCCTTCGCGCCCTCGGCCTCGCCGGGACGCCCGACCTGAATCAGCGTCGGCGTAAGGAGGGTAGCTCCCCCCTCTGATCCTGCCAATCGGTCGAAGGTACCAGTACGATTGTCCGATGGTGCTATGCTTCAAATCCCTCATTTGGCGCGCTTTGCCCGGACTGGAGCGCGCCGAGGGCGGGCTGATGGGTGAGTGGTGAAGGATGATTGAGGTTGATTCAGGCTTGACTCTCGCGTCATGGCTCGCCGGTTTGGCAGTGCGCTCCAACTACCTAGCCTCCACGCTAGCCCAGCGATCATGGCCGGACGGCCGGTCGCGAGTCTTGCGGAAGGACGGAAATTCGTTGCTTCCTCGCCGCGACACGCGATAATGAGGACCAACCATGCAGCCGAATCTGGCCGCGCAGTACGATTGTGTCGTCCCCTGGGAGAGGCGCCTGAAACGCGAGATGGGGTTGCTCGAAGCAATCGCGTGCGGGATTGACATGAACTCGTCATTGTCCGCGGCAAGTGAGACAATGCTGATCGTTCTGAATGGTGAGGTTTTGTGAAATCTCTGATGCTGCTCGTCGTTTTAATTGTGTTTTCAGTCTTGCCTTCAAGGGGCCAAGAAAACGACCAGGCCGACCGATTCGAGATTCGCATCCCGCCGGCAATCCGGAAGAGAGATGCTCAACTGAGATATTTCTTGACCGGACCCTTCGGAGGATATGGGGAGGCGGCTCGAAGGGTAGAGGCAGGCTTTGTCATCCCCACAAGGGTCGAAGGAGAGCCGGCAGAGCATTTGAAGGCTGTCATCTATGTCGCGGGCTGCCAACTCGTGACCTTGGATATTGGCTCGATTCGAGACTTCAACGGGGCGGCAGACTTCATCTGCAACGAACTCCCTGCGTTCACCCTGAAGGGGAAAATAATCCTCCCGGAGGATCCCGCCAGACAAAGCTACTTTGTGGAAGCGAATTACATGGCCTATTGGGCTCACAACTTCTTCGGCATCGCGGATGGGATCGTCACGAGCTTCTCGCTCGGCCGATTCACCCCCGACCGGCAGGGTGTGTTTCAATTTCGGCTTCCTGATTTCAGCAAGGACCAAGCGACACGCTCCTTCAAACTTGACGCCGGTATCCAATTTATCGCCCGAGAACGGGCCACGCTGAACATCCTGGCCCATCTCGTCCCATCAGATTCTCCGCCAGGCAGGGTGGATATGCCGATACTGAAGACCCTCCCGCCCCTGGTGATCCTCCGGCCTTACGGCAAACGCTAGTGCGATGAACCTGGCACGCTATTTCGACGCAGTGATTCCGTGGGAGAAGCGCCTGCAGCGCGAGATGCCGCTGCTCGAAGAACTCGCCCGACGCGCCGGCGGGCGAGTGCTCGTCCCTGCCTGTGGGACGGGGGGCCATGTCGTAGCCCTGGCCGAGCGGGGATTCGACGTCCTCGGATGCGACCTCGATGAGGACGCCGTGGCGATCGCTCGGGGAAAAATCTTGGCGGCCGCCAACACTATTGATGCGGCCTCCGGCAAGGCCGAGGTTCGGCTGATGGACATGACTCAAGCCAAGGAATTGGGCGCCACCTACGACTGTGCCTTCGTGCTCGGCAATGCGTTACCGGGAATGTCCGCCCCCGGCCAGTTGCTTGCCGCCCTCGCGGGCGTAGGCGCCGCGCTGCGGCCGGGAGGCCTTTTCTTGACGCAGAACCTCAACTACGACCTGCGGTGGAGGGAGAAAACCCGCTTCTTTCCCGTGCTGGCAGGCCAAACCGAAGATGAGGACGTCTTACTTGTCAAATTCGCCGACTACGACGCCGAGTTCGTTAACTTTCACGCCATGTTTCTGGCCCGGCCCAAAGCCGGCGGCGCATGGCAATCGTATATTCGTAGTTCACATCAGATTTCCCTTTTCCGGGATCGAATGACCGAGATACTTTCTCAGGCTGGCTTTTCCAACTTACAATGCTGGGGTGATTTTGCGAGGACTCTGTTTGATCCCGAAGAATCAAATGACCTGATTGTCGTCGCGAGCCGACCCTCATAGTGGAGGCGTTACCTCCCTTCGGGCCTTACTGGCCTGGCTTCCCGACCTCCAACCTTGGCATTTTGATCTAGTTACCGATGACGCCTCTCGCGTGGATCCCAGCCCTCCAAGTCGGAAGGCCAGGAACAACATCTAGCTCAAGAAAGTGCTTGACAGAAACCTTGTGTCATGGTATCATAGGTTCCGTCTAAAATTACCAATGGAGGCGTACCATGACAATCGAAGCACAAGTAAAAACCCGCATCAAGGTGGCCGACGAGGTGTGGATCGGAGCGGCGCTTCTCCACAGGGAGAACCCCGACCACCCCGATTTTTTGATAGGAGAAATCCAAGAACGTGTGCAGGAAGAGGGTTTGGTTGCCCCTGTCCGACCTGGTGTTTACGTTCACATCGACCAGCACTGTGTCGCCAACCGCCCGCCGAATCCTGGTCGCTATCGAATGTTATTCGAGACGGGTCGTGGAAGGCGCCGCCTGTTCCGTAAGGGAGATCCCTACCATCCCGAGCGCGAAGCTGGAAAAATCATCCCCAAGGCGGAGGAAATTCCGGAAAAATACCATGAGTTACTCACCTGGTACCGTGAGTGGTCATCGGGGGCAGCAGGGGCTGCCCCCACGACAGACCCGCTTCTGTTTCTCGCCGGTTCAGGCAAGAAACTGTGGGCCGACGAGCACGCCGATGAGTACGTCAGCCGACTGCGGGAGGGCTGGGAATGAGCCGCATCTTCTGGGACACCAACTTATTCATCTACCTATTCGAGGACTATGGCAGCCTTTCCGTGCGAGCCCGAGACTTGCGGCAAGCTATGTTGGTGCGAGGCGATCAGCTTGTGACTTCTGCCCTCACCTTGGGCGAAGTCCTCGTCAAGCCTTTGGAGCAGGGGGCAGAAGAACTTGCCAGAAAGTACGAGGAAGCCATAACCGCCACTTCGCTGCTGGTTCCATTCGACATAAAGGCGGCGAAGATTTACGCGGAGCTGCGCTGTGATCGATCACTTCGGGCGCCGGATTCAATTCAATTGGCATGTGCCGCGGCGGCAGGTGTCGACCTCTTCATCGCGCACGACTCGCGGCTCCACTCCAAGCACGTGCCTGGCATTCAGTTCATTGTTCCCCTGGATCGTGCACCGCTTTGAGCGGACACGGGCGGGCACTCAAGAATCAAACGATCTGATTGCGGTTGCGCAGGAACGGGAGTGAAGGGCTTGTCCTTGGTCCTGACTTCCTCGCCCTCTATCACCTAGCCTTCCGTTCATCGTTCGCCTTCACTCCTCGTCCTCCGCCGGCTCTTCGACCGATGCTTCCCCTCCCTGCGGTAACAGACGGCCAAGCCCGCCCAGGATCTGACGCTCTTCGGCGGAAAACCTTTTCTGGATGTCCTCGCTTTCGAGGAACTTGTTCTGTTCGGCGGGCGGCAAGTCGCGCAGGCGGCGGAAGGTTTGCATCAACATCTGGCGACGTTCCGGCGCGAGTGCCCGCCAGCGCGGGAAGATGGCGCGCGCTTCCTGTCGCTGCTCGGGCGAAAGGCTTTGGAAGATTTCCTCCCGCTCGCGGATACGCGCTTTCTGCTCGGGAGAAAGCTGGTTCCACTGTTGCAGGCGCCGGCGGATCATCTGCTGACGCTCCGGCGGCAGGCGTTGAAAATGCTCGCTCTGGGCAAGTAACTTCTCCTGATCCTGCGGTGGCAGTTCCCGCAAGCGACGGAAAAAGCCGGCGCCGCGACCCAGCATTCGACCCTGGCCTGGCATTCGGGGACCGATTCGCGGGCCACGCGGTCCTTGCCCCGCAGCGCGGCGCCCCCCCTGCCCGCCAGCTCGGCCCGGCCCTTGCGCAAGCACGACCGCGGCCGCGAGAAGCAGCGCGAGCAGCGCCGAAGTGGTACGGAAAACAACACGAGTTGGCCAAGTGAACCCAGTTCTAGTTGGCAAACTGCGGCCCTCCTCTCGACAACTCAGAGAGGACATCGAAGTTGGCTAGCAGTTCGTAATCGTCCAAAGCGTAGAAACCTTCCTCCGTGTCCAAAGTTTCCTCAGGGGGTCCGAACGGAACCGGCGCGGGCATCTTGGGTGGCGCTTGAGCGCGAGTTGTGACCTGAGGCGCGGTTTTTACGGGCGCAGAGGGAGCGGGAGGCGCCCTATGCGCGGCGCCCTGCTGGGCCACCGGTTCGGGCTCGCGCGGCGACTGAAGAAATATCACGACGGCAAGCACCGCGAGCGCCACCACCGTCGCCGGCAGCAACCAACGCCGCCACTCGAGGAATCCCCACGTACCCCACAACCCGCCTTCCTTCTCTGCCGCGACATGGGCGCGCAACCGCGCGTCGAACCACGGCGAGGGCTGCGGCGCGCTCCACTCGGTGAGCAGGGCGTCCAAACGCTCGTACTCGGCGAGGATCGCGCGGCAGGCCGCGCACTGCTCCAGATGGGCCCGCACCTCTTTCGCCTCCCGGGGACCCAGCAGATGATGGGCGTATTCAAACACCTTCTCTCGTATCGGGCATTTCATATCGCGCCTCCTTGGAGCAAGGGTTTCAGGCGCACCCGTAAGTTTTCATACGCGCGAAACAGCAGCGATTTCACGGCAGGTTCCGAGACCTCCAGGATCCGGGCGATTTGCCGGTAGTCCACGTCCTGATACTTGTGTAGAATCACCGCCGCGCGTTGGTTCTCAGACAGGGATTCGACCGCCTGACGAATCGCTCGGGCGCGTTCAGTTTCTATCAGCGCCTGCTCAACGGAGGGCTTCGGGTCGGGAAGTCCCTCCGCCGTTTCCGCCTCTGGCCGCTCCGTCTCCCTCATCGCAGGCGAATTCGATTCTTTCCGGTCACGCAGGGCATTGAGCGCCAGGTTCGTGGCAATGCGATACAACCACGTGGTGAACTTGGCCTCCGGCCGATACCGATTTCGCGCCTGGTAAACGCGCAAAAAAGCTTCCTGCGCCAGGTCTTCCGCCAGGGCCTGGTCGTGCACCATGCGAAAGAAGAAGCTCACCAATGGCCCGCGATGGCGGTTGAGCAAATGGTCAAACGACTCCGTGTCGCCCGCGCGGACACGCAGCATCAGCTCCAGGTCGTTGTCAAGCGCCATGGTCGCCACACTCTTTATAACACTCCAGGAGGGAGAATGTTGCGGCGAACTTTGGGGCTCGGCGCAGAGCGAACCGTGCAGAGGTGTTCGCCAATTTGCCGCAGGGTTCAAATCAAACGTTCCTAATGAGGAGGAGCTGCCTTCTATCGCAACGACTTCCCACCAGCCCGTCTGGCCCTGGGTTAGAATAGAGCAACAATGGCTAATCCTCTCGCATGGTTGGCAGCCCCGCTGGTTCGACATCTCGGCGCTTGGTTTCTGTGGCTGCTCCTGGCGGGAAGCGCCTCAGGTCTTGCGCAGGAACCCCCCCCGAGCCCCGAAGGACCTTTCGAGCAAGTGGGAGAGGAAGAGGACAAGCCACTCGCCGAGCGGCATTTGTTGAAGGGTCGGGAGTGGATGGCCAAGCAGCAATTCCGAGAAGCGGAGAAAGAATTCCGGGCTGCCCTCGAATTGGAATCCGAAAACGCCGAAATCCGCTTTTCGCTCGCCGATTTGCTGGACCGGTGCGGGCGGGTCGAGGAGGCTATCGCCGAATTTCAGCGCGCGGTGGCCCTCAGTCCGAATCTGGCGGAGGGCCACAGCCGGCTCGGCTTTTTGCTCCATCAAAAACAGAGGCTGGATTCGGCCATCGCCGCCTACCGCGAGGCGTTGCGCCTGCGGCCGCGGGACGCCGTGACGACCAACAACCTCGGCCTGGCCCTCCACGAAAAGGGCGCGACCGACGAAGCCCTGGAGAAGTTCCGGGAAGCGATCCGCCTGCGGCCCGATTATGCCCCCGCCCACACCAATCTCGGCGTCGCGCTTTCCAGCAAAGGCGAGCACGCTCTGGCGATTGAGGAATTGCGGGAGGCGATCAAACTCGACCCGGATGACGCCCCACCCCACAACGGGTTGGGCTCGGCGCTGGAGAAAACCGGGGATCTGGACGGAGGCATCGCCGAATACCGCGAGGCGCTGCGGCTCGACCCCCAATACACGGACGCCGCCTACAATCTGGGGAACGCTCTCCGAGTCAAGGGCAAACTCGATGAGGCGCTGGGGTATCTGCAGGCGGTCGTCGGTGACCGACCGCAGGACGCCGGAGCCTACTTCAGCCTCGGGGTCGCTTTCGAGGGGAAGGGCATGGCCGATGAGGCCGAAGCAGCGTTTCGAAGGGCCTTGGAATTGAAGCCTGACCACGTGGAGGCGCACAACCATCTGGGCGTCATTCTCCACAAAAGGGGCTACTTACCCGAGGCCGTGGACGAGTACGTCGCGGCCATCCTGCTTCAGCCCGAGAATGGCGAGCTGCACCAGAACCTGGGCGCCGCGCTGCAACAACAGGGCAAGGTCAAACAGGCCTTCGCCGCCTACCAGCGCGCCTGCCAGTTGGGCCAGCAGGAATCCTGCAAGCGGATTCAAGGACCAAGACGAAATCCGAAGTGATGGGGCCCCACCAGAGTCGAAGGCATTCAACCCGAGTAGCCGCAGAAGGCGGGAACTCGCGTCGGCCAGGGAGGGTCACCCCCATTCTTTTGAGCCTGTCGGGGGGGCAGATTTGCGCCCGCGTTGCTCCTCGTGCGCTCGCGCCCGCAGCTCTCGACATGGGTCCACCCTAGGGAACCCGCAATGCCCGATGGCGTGTCCGCGCCGAGTGCGTTACAATCCGCGCCCTAGCTGAGGTCTTACTCTCGTGGCAAAGAATCTGGTTGCGGCAGTCGCCTTGACGGCCCTGTTAGCCTTCTTCATTGCCTCTGCGCCTTGCACGTTATCGCAGGCGCCACCCGAGACCGCGTCGGCCGAAGCACATCGGGCGCGCGCCGCGGAACTTGAGAAGAAGGGTGCAATCGACGCCGCGATTGACGAGTACATCGCCGCGCTCGAAATCGATCCCACGGCGATCAACGTTCACCACCATTTGGGCAAGCTGCTGGAAAAGCAGGGTGAGCGAGAGGACGCCTTCGACGAGTATAAGGCGGCGGCGGAGTTGATGGAGAAGTCCGGCCAGCTCCGCACCCTCGCCGGCCACACCCAACCGGTGCGCGCCGTGGCGTTCACCATGAATGGGGCGACGGTCGCCACGGCGAGCGACGACGGGACGGTCAAGTTCTGGGACGTGCCAACGGGCGCGCTGAAGCTGACATTAACCTTGAACGCGCAAATCAAAGCGCTAGCCCTGTCGGCGGATGGAAACCTGCTCGCGGCTGGCTGCGGTGATGGCATCGTCCGGCTGGCGGGTGCCGGCACTGGAATCCCGATAGCCGACTTGAAAGGCCACACGAAACCGGTAGTCACGGTGGCTTTTGCGCCGGACGCCAAGACCGTCGCCGGCGGCAGCAAGGACGGCAGCGTGATTCTGTGGGACGTCGCATCCCAGCAGGCAAGGCTGAAGTTGGAGGGTCACCTCTTTGGCGTGGCTGCCGTCGCCTTCTCGCCTGAGGGAAACACTCTCGCGAGCAGCAGCTTCGATGTGCGATTGTGGGATCCGCAGACCGGAGAGTTGCAGCGAACGCTGACGCGGCAATCGACCACGATCACCGCTCTCACCTTCTCGCGCGACGGCAAGTGGCTCGTCACGGGCAGCGAAGACAAGACCGCCAAGATCTGGGACGTGAAGACCGGCGAAGTGAAGCACACCTTCGCCTCACGCGACTTCCCCATTAGCGCGGTGGCGATTTCGCCCGACAACCGGCTGCTCGCCACCGGCGGCTGGGAGAATACGGTGCGCCTCTACGATATCCAGGCGGGCGAGTTGGTATGGACTTTGCCCGCGCACACGGCGATGATCGGCGCGCTCGCGTTTTCTCCCGACGGCAGGCTCCTCGCCACCGCCAGCAACGACACCACGGCCAAGCTGTGGGCAATCAGTACTTCGGGGAACCCATTGTGAAGCACGCCCGCAACGGTTTTGTTCGCGGAAGGGGATAGACTCCAGAATGGGCATGCGACGTGCGAGGTCATTGACTTTGTTCACTTGGCAACCCTGGCCGCTTGCGGTGCGGTTGGGTCGCTTCCAAGGCTTGCGCAGTGAGAGGTCCGCCCACCGGGCTTCCAGCCAAAATGTTCATTGGGCTCTGCGGAGTACTGTGACACCCGGGGCGTAGTCGCGGTCTTCGACCGCCGATAGATGCGGCGCTCACACAGCGCCGCTCCAGAAAACCGCGTCGCGGTATGATGCACCGCTCAGCAGGATGGCTGTGCGTCAAAACGGCCCACCTCAAAGATATGACGAATTGTCAGTTATGGAATGGACGTGCCGCAGGCAATGGCCGTTTCCAGTCGGTGCCCCCACGTTTAGATCCATTGACATTTTGCCCCCCGACGGACAAACTGCCGTGGGCACAGTAAGGCTGGAGGAGACGCGATAGAAGCCGCATCGCCAACAGGCAGAAAAAAAACCACGAGAATCATGCGTTGAATCTCGCATCCTCAGAGCCTGCAGCCAGCAAGAATTTCCCCCTGCCTTTCTTGGTTCCGCCATCTGGGCCGGTGCGCAATTGCTAAACCCCTTGATTTCAGTTGAGTACGAGCCGCCAAAACTCGCTTGACACATATCAAAATGATTTCGTTTAATGGCAGAGGGATTGCGGCTGAGTCAGATAGCGGGATGTTTGCACTCAGCCGTTTGTGGAGGAAGTCATGAGCATTCCACGACGGATTCGCGAGTATTTGGACACCCAGAATGTCCCCTACGAATGGCTACCTCACCCGCAGGCTTTCACGGCACAGGAGGTAGCCCATTCCCTGCACATTTCGGGGAAACGCCTGGCCAAGACCGTCGTCGTCCGGGCGGACGAACGCCTGGTGATGGCGGTGCTTCCGGCGTCACATCGTTTGATCATGCCGCAGCTCCGAGCGTCGCTGGAAGCGCGTCACGTCGAGATGCTACCGGAAGGCGAACTCGCCAAGGTCTTTCCCGAATGTGATTTGGGAGCGATCCCGCCTTTCGGGAACTTGTACGGGCTCGACGTGTGGGTGGACCGGGCGATCGCCGACCAGGGCGAGATCGTTTTCACCGCCGGAACACACGTGGACGCGGTCCGGATGAAATACGAGGATTTTGCCGGATTGACGAAGCCCCGCGTTGCCCGCTTTTCGGAGGTCTGGGGGTCCGCCGCAGCATAGGTTTGACTCGATTGGTACTAAGCAGGCATGAATTCCTAACGTCCCGCGCGAAGGACAAGGCAGGGCGAAAGGGTATTTGTGCCTTTTCAAACACACGAGTTGTTATTGCCAAGGAGGGCGACGATGCCAAATTTGCATGAGAAACTGGCCAGCACGATCCCGGCGCTGCGTCAGGAGGTTTCAGCGCTGGTGAAGGAACACGGGAACAAAGTCATTTCGGAAGTCAACATCGGCCAGGCATTCGGCGGGATGCGGGGCGTGAAAGCCTTGGTGTGCGATACGTCGGTGGTCGAACCGGACACCGGACTGGTTATCCGTAATATTCCCATTCTCCAACTCGCCGGCAAGCTCCCCGAGGAAGTTTTCTATCTGCTGTGCGTGGGCGAGCTTCCCGATGCCGAGGCGCTTGCCGACCTGCAGGCGGAGCTCCGCCAGCGCGCCGCGGTGCCGGATTACGTGTGGACCGTGTTGAAGGCCATGCCCGCCGATTCCCATCCCATGACGATGTACAGCACGGCCATCCTGGTGCTCGAACGGGAGTCGGTTTTCCGCCGTCAGTACACGGAAGGAATGAAAAAGGATGAATACTGGCACGCCACGTTGGAAGACTCTCTGCAATTGATCGCCAAACTGCCCAGCGTGGCCGCGGGCATCTACCGCATTCACTACCGCAAGGGCGAACCGATTGCCTCCAATCCCCAACTCGACTGGGCCGCCGACTTTGCCCAGATGCTGGGCATCCCCGACTCCAGCGGCGAGTTCGCCAACTTGATGCGGCTTTACCTGACCCTCCACTCCGATCATGAGGGCGGCAACGTTAGTGCCTTCACTTGCCATACGGTGGGCTCGGCGCTCTCGGATCCCTACTACGCCGTCTCCGCCGGCATGAACGGCCTGGCCGGACCGCTGCACGGACTGGCGAATCAGGAGTGCCTCCGATTTGTGCTGGACATGCTCGAGAGATTCCAGGGGGTCCCCAATGACGAGCAATTGCGGGAGTACGCCTGGGATCACCTGAAGGCGGGCCACGTGATTCCGGGATATGGCCATGCGGTGCTGCGCATCACCGATCCCCGCTTCACGGCGTTCCACGACTTCGGGGCACGGGTGTGCGGGGAAGACGATATCTTCAAGATGGTGGATGCGATTTTCCGTGTCGTGCCCGGCGTGCTGAAGGAACAGGGCAAGGCAAAGGACCCTTGGCCCAATGTGGACGCCATCTCCGGTTCGTTGCTTTACCACTTTGGTCTGAAGGAGTTCGACTACTACACCGTATTGTTCGGCGTTTCCAGGGCGCTCGGCATGTGCGCGCAATTGGTGATCAACCGTGCCCTCGGCATCCCCATCACGCGGCCGAAGTCGGTCAGCACGGAGTGGATCAAATCCGTGGTCAGCTCGGCGGCGCGTGCCGCCTGAGCGGCCCGGGCCGGATTGCCGGCCGGGCTTCGCCGGGGCCCGGCCGGCAATAACGCGAAGGACAGGAGAGACGGATGGGGCCTGCATGTAGTGACTGTCCGGTGTTGAAAGGAATGCTCTTTCGCGGGCTGACGCACGAGCAGATCCAACGTCTGGGTTGTATCTTCCGGCCGGGGCGCTACCGCCGCAATCAGATTCTGTTTTTTGAGGGGGGGACCGCCCATCACGTGTTCGCTCTTCATACCGGGCTGGTCAAGATCGTGAAGTCGCTTGAGAACGGCAAGGAGCGGATTACGCGCGTCCTTTTCCCGGGCGAGCTGTTCGGCCTGGAAGCGCTCACCGAGGCCACCTACCCGCTGACCGCCGTCACCTTGCGCGACTGCGAAATCTGCGCCGCTTCGCGCGAGGACTTCCTGGAGTTCCTGCACGCCAATCCCGATGTCGCGCTGGGGATGATCCGCTTCCTGGTCGGCGAGGTGGCTCGGGTGCGCACGCAAGTGACGGACATGAGCTTCAAAGACGCGCGCATGAAGGTCGCCACGCTGCTGCTTTCGCTCCTCCGTTCCGAGATCGAGGAGCCCGTCAAGGCTCATTCGCTGGTCCTCCCCTTCTCCCGCCAGGAAATCAGCGAAATCCTCGAGCTCTCTCCGGAGACTGTCAGCCGCACGCTCAGTACATTCCGGCGCGAGCAAGTGCTGGAGGCTAGAGGCCGCCGGGTCTCCATCCAGGACGTGGATAAGCTCGAGTCCGCCGCGCATCGCTAATCGCCGCGCCCGCTTCCATCCTTTTGACGGATTGTCTTCGACCTCGTACGTCACGTGTGTCGCCCGCATTTCTCACCACGCGTGGGACTAGCCCGGATTTCTCACCACGAGTTCGACGAGATCGTTTTTGTGGATTCGGGGCGTGGAAGGGGGCTTGGGTTGAGGCCACAGGCATGAGAGGTCAGTGGTGGGCGGAGGGCGGCGCCTTTCCGGGCGGCCTCGGGGCGCCGGGAGAGGAGGAACGCGGGATTTCCGGATTGATCTCCCGCCGCGGGGCGGGCAATAATCGGGCGGAGGTCCCAGTCATCTTCCAAAGGTAGAGGCAGGCTATGACATCCAAGGCAGCCGTTCAGGATTTCGTCACCCAGCGCAAGCTGGCGATTGTGGGCGTGTCGCGCCGCAAGAAGCTGAAGTTCGGCAATCTGGCATTCAAGGAGCTCAAGTCGAAGGGCTACAAGCTCTTTCCCGTGCATCCCGAGGCGGAAACGATTGAAGGCGAGCGGTGCTATCCGAGCCTCTCGGCGCTTCCGGAGCCCGTAGAGGGCGTCCTCGTTGTCGTTCCGCCCGCGCGTACGGAGCAGGTCGTGCGCGACGCCGCCGCGGCGGGCATCAAGCGGGTTTGGATGCAACAAGGGGCCGAATCCTCCGCCGCCATCAAGTTCTGTGAGGAGCACGGAATCAACGTGGTGCACGGCGAGTGCATCCTGATGTTCGCTGAACCCGCGGGGTGGTATCATCGGGCCCATCGCTGGGTCTGGAAGCTGCTGGGCAAGCTGCCAAAGTAATGAAGTAGGATCCCGCCCCCGGGCCGCAGGTCAATCACCCCAGGCGTGGGGTGTGGGCAAGCCCGTCGGGGACTCCCGGCGCGGGGCGAACCCCGAGCAACGTGTTTCTTGTATCTCCAATTGGTGGTAGCATACAGGCAGATTGAAAACCTCCAGTTCTCTGTGGGGGGAGGAAGGAGGTTCCATGCCCGCCCCGAGTTCCTTAACTTTTCGTGTCGACTTCAAGGTCCTGTTGGTTGTTCTGCTCCTTACGGTTCCACTTCTGGTTGCGGATATGTTCCTGGTACTGGACCGGAGCGCCCGCACCCTGACGGAAACCATTGGCGGCTACACCGAGGCAATGGCCAAAGAAAAAGCCGCCGAGGTGGCCCGCTGGGTTCATTGGAAGGTTAATAACGCGGCTCTGCTGGCCACCAGCAGTCAGATTCGCGACGCCGTGGCCGCAGCCAACCGCGGTTATCTGGGCGTGAAGGAGGAAACCATCCAGGCAAGGTTCAAGGAGATTGATAGCCTTTGGGAATCCCCCAAGGCTGGGGGGCTGGTGGCCCGCATGCTCTCCAGTCCGGCCTCCGACGTCCTCAACGGCTTCACGAGGATGGACCCGAGTTTCCGCCGCTTGTTGGTAACCGACGCGTACGGAGCCCCGGTGGCGGGGTCTCGCAAGTCCATCGACTACAACCAGTCCGACGAACCGTGGTGGACGACCACCTATGGTGACGGGCGAACTGGTCGTATCTACGTCGAAGACGTGCGCTTTGACCCGATCACGCGCACGAACTTTTTCGGCATCAATACGCCGATTTCCGACCCGCAGCAAGAGCGGGTGATCGGCGTTCTCCGCGCCATTGTCGATGTGGCGGGGATGGTGCCCATCATCAGCCAGGTGCAGGTCGGCCAGACCGGCATGGCCATGCTGGTCAGGCCGGATGGGACAATTATCTGCTCCCGTGACGTGGGCCCGGAGGCCGGCCTCAAGGCGGAGGAGATCAGCGTGCTGGAGGGGATGACAGGGCGACCCAGCGGTTATGCTCCTCTGACGTTTCGCGGCGGCCGGCGGCGGTTCGTGGCCTTCGCCGACACCGGACTGGCCCCGCCTTTCCCGGAACTGAATTGGACCGTGCTCGTCAGTCAGGACCTCGAGGAAGCTACAGCACCCGTCAGCGCAATCAATCGTCGGGCGCTGACCAGCGCTTTCCTGGGGATCGGGTTAATTGCCATCGTCGCCGTCTACTTTACTATTCACCGTCCGCGGGAGCTGACCGACCTGGAAGCGATCAAAGGCGTCTGAGACTGTTTCCGCCGGCAGCTTCTCCGGGGGTGGTAATGCCCAAGGACCACAGAATGACCCCTCGCCACACCCCTTAAAGTCGTGCGGACGCCGCGGCGGGCAACAACAGGTGGCTGAAAAATCCCCGAGGCCGTCATCCCCGGAAGCCGAAGGCGAGGAAGGATCTCTGCATTCGCCCGACTCTACAAATGCTGGGATGGTTCGCGCAGTCTGCCCTGAGCGAAATGCAAAGGATCCTTCGCGGCGCTCAGGATAACAAGCGAAGGCTTCAGCATGACAATGACATCGGGATTTCCAGCAACCGGCTAAGCGCCCCCGGATACGAGACGGTGCCGTCCCACCGGCGGCCATCAGGTTCTGCGAGGAAAAGGGGAGCAACTCGGTGGATGGCGTGTGTATCCGGATGTGCGCCGAACCCACCCTCTGGTGCCCTCGTGCCCACGGCGGGGTGCGGCGCCTGCTGGGGAAACTTCCGGATGGGCGCGGCCCTTGCTGGGCTCCGTTGCGGCGGATTGGCTCGCGCTCGACAATAACGGCGGACCTGAAGAGATGTCCGCGTCCCTTTACGCCTGCTTCGCCTCTTTCCAGTTGTCGCCCACCCCGATATCCACGCGCAGCGGTACGCGCATGGGGAATGCTCCTTCCATTTCGGCTTTGACAATTTCGCAGGCGGCGTCGAGTTCGCTCGCCGGAGCTTCGAAAACCAGCTCATCGTGAACGGTGAGAATCATGCGCGTCCGCATCCTTTCCTTCTGCAGGCGCGTGTGTACTCTGACCATGGCAAGCTTCATCAGGTCGGCGGCCGTGCCCTGGAGCGGCGTGTTCATCGCTTCGCGCTCGGCGCGATTGCGCGCGGCAGCGTCGTTGCTGTGGATTTCGGGTATCGGCCGCAGCCGCCCAAACAATGTCCGGACGCGGCCGGTCCGTCGCGCCTCCTCGACCAGCCCATCCAGAAATTCCTTCACGCGCTTGTACCTGTCAAAATAGGCGTCAATGTAGCGCTGCGCCTCAGTCTTGCTCGTCGAGGTGCGAGCGGCGAGGCCGAATGAGCTCAAACCGTAGATCACGCCATAGTTGATAGCTTTGGCCATACGGCGATGCTCATGGGTTTGGAGCCCGGGCGGCACCCCGAAGATTTCCTGCGCGGTGCGCGAGTGAATGTCCTCGTCACGAGAGAAGGCCTCGATGAGCCGAGGGTCATCGGCCATGTGCGCCAGCACGCGCAACTCGATTTGCGAATAGTCGGCGGAGATAATTCGCCAGCCGGGCTCCGCCACGAACGCGGAGCGGATGCGCAGGCCGAACTCGTCTCCGATGGGAATGTTCTGCAAGTTGGGATTGGAAGAGGAAAGGCGCCCGGTCCGCGCTACGGCCTGATTGAAGCTCGTATGCAGGCGACCGGTCTGCGCATTGATGTACTTCGGCAGAGCGTCGATATAGGTGGACTTCAACTTGGCGCGGGTGCGGTATTCGAGGATTCTACGCGGCAAGGCGTGACGCTCGGCGAGCGTTTCAAGGACGGAAGCGTCAGTGGACCATTGCCCGCTCTTTTTGAGTCTTTTCCCACCGGGCAGCTTCAGCTTTTCAAAAAGGATCTCGCCCAGTTGCTTGGGCGAATCGATGTCAAATGCCTGGCCCGCGAGGTCATAAATCTCGCGCGTGAGATCCGTGAGCTCCTTGTCGAGCTCGCCCGACATGGTTTGCAGAATGGCGGGATCCAGTCGGATGCCGGTCCGCTCAATATCCGCAAGCACGCTCGCCAGCGGCAATTCGATTTCCTTGTAGAGGCGCTGCAAGTCTTGGCGGGTGATTTCAAGGGCGAGCTGCGCGACCAGCTCGCGCGTGCAGGGGGCGGCTTCCGCCAGCGGCTGATTCATTTTCCGCCCCAGGCGCCGCAGGACGACGGCATCGAGCGCGTGGCTGGAGGCCAGCGGTTCGAGCAGGTAGGAGTAAAGCATGGGATCATCAGTGACCCCGGCCAGCTCGATGCCTTCCTTGGCGAGCAGTAGGCGCAGCAGTTTCGAGTTGTGGACGGCCTTGCTTCGTGAACCGTCAACCAGGAAGGGCCGCAGTGCGGCGAGCAGATCGGCGGCGCGCCCGGACTCCGCCAGTGGCACCACGGCCACGCGCGCGCCGTCCGCAAAGCTCAGACTGGAAATCCGTCCCCCGTAACCTTCCTCACCCTCCACCGCAAACCCGATGGCCAGGGAGGCCTGCGGACCCATCTGGCCCAGCCAGCGCGCCAGCTCTTCCGGCGCGCGAATTTCCTCCGCCCCTCCTTCCGCAACGGCTGCGGAGGGGGCCTGCTCCAGGAACTCCCGCAACAACGAGGTGAAGCCCAGTTCCTGGCAAAGCTCCGTGATTGCGTCGAGATCGGGTTCCGCCACCCGAAGTTGTTCAACGCTCGTGGCAAGCGGCACATCCGTTCGGATCGTGGCCAGCTCCCGGCTGAGCAGTGCTTCGTTCCGAAAGTCACGCAGCGCGTCCCGATAGCTCTGCTTCTCAACACGTTCCCAATTCTCGAGCGCTCGTTCGAGCGTGCCAAACCTCTGGATGAGCTCCGTGGCTCCCTTGGGGCCAATGTAACTCCGTTTCTTTTCGCCGGGAGCGAGGACCAGCTCCTGTCCAGGCAGCGGCCGGGCGCCCGGGATGTTGTCGCTCGGGTCGCCGGTGAGCGCCAGCCAGTCCACCACCTGGGAAGGCTCGACACCGAGAATCTCCTTCACCTTCCCGACATCACACAACCTCTCCCCTTCCCCTCCCCCGCGCGAGGGCTTCAGGACCCGGACGCGGTCGTTCACGAGCTGAAACATATCCTCATCACCCGAGACAATGAAGACCTCCAGGCCGCGTTCGCTTCCTTGCCGGGCCAGTGTGCCAATCACGTCGTCCGCTTCGAACCCTTCCTTTTCCACGAGCGGTATCCCCAGCGCCTGCGTGAACCGCCGCACGTAGGGCAACTGGACGATCAGATCGTCCGGCGGCGCGGGACGGTTTGCCTTGTACGCTTCAAAGAGCTGGTCGCGGAAGGTCGGCGCCGCCAGATCGAAGGCCACTCCCGCATAAGCCGGCTGGTGGTCCTTCAGAAGCTTTCGCAACGTCCGCACGAAGATGTAAATAGCCTTGGTTGGGATGCCGCGAGGCGAGACCAGAGCCATCTGCATGGGGGCGTAGAAGGCACGGAAGACGAGCGACATCGCATCGATCAGAAAGAGTTTCACGGCGGTGGCCATGCCTTACACCCTCGCGTGCGGCAGGTCGAACAAGGTCACTTCCACTCGAAAGGTCATTCTACCCTAATCACTGCTCGCCCGCGAACGCCCCGTAGGATGGGTCGCTAACATGCAATGAAGTGTGGCTTTTTTGCCACACGGCAGTGATCCATTTTACAGGGTACATATTCTCAACCAATTGAAAGCATAGGTCTTATCTTTGTATCCGGCTTGGTACCATCAATGCTAGACTTAAGTCTCGGCAAAGGAGCACTTCTTGACCAACCAACACACGATTGCCTCACCCGTCGAAATCTCCGGCATCGGGCTCCACACTGGCGTTCCCGTTAAGCTCCGGGTGGTGCCTGCTCCGGCCAACACCGGCCTGGTCTTTCGGCGCACCGACCTCGACGGTTTTCGGATCGCCGCCCGCGCCCGGCACGTCGCCCGCGTAAGCTACTCAACTAGTCTCATGAGAAAAGGGGTGCTCATCTCCACCACGGAGCACCTGTTGTCGGCGCTGGCGGCCTCGGGAGTTGACAACGTCTTTATTGATCTCGACAACCTCGAGCTTCCCATCCTCGACGGCAGCGCCCTACCGTTCTTCCGTCTGATTGCGAGAGCCGGACTGCGTCGTCAGCGGGCGCGGCGCACTTACGTCAAAATCCTGAAACCCGTCGAAGTCCTCGAGGGAGCGAAGTGTATCGCGGTCTATCCTTCCCCCGCTTTGCGCATCTCCTATCGCATCGCCTTCAACCATCCCTTGATAGGTGAGCAGTCGCTCGATTTCGTTCCCGCCACTGGCGACTACGAAAGAGAGATCGCGCCGGCGCGCACTTTCGGCTTTCTGGAAGAGGTGGAAATGCTCAGGAAGAGCGGTCTGGTGAAAGGCGGCTCGCTGGAAAACGCCGTCGTCCTCGCCAACGACGGCGTATTGAATCCCGAGGGTCTGCGTTTCGCCGACGAGTTCTGCCGCCACAAGATCTTGGACATCATCGGGGACTTGACCTTGCTGGGCCATCCGCTTATCGGGCATGTGAAGGCTGACCGGGCCGGACACGCCATGCATGTCGGCCTGGTCGAGCGTCTGCTTCGCGAGCGGGATGCCTGGGAACTGGTTCCCTCCGACGACCGCGCGATTCCTCTCGCCGAATGCCCCTCCCCCGAACTCGCGGCTACTCCCCTGGCCTGAGCGAACCCTAGCCTCCCCCGGCAGGTGTAGGGTCTTGCGCAGTTGGGAGCTGATGACCACCCTCAGAGGTGGGCAAATGGGGAGCTGCCGCGTTCGGGGGGATTTCCAAGCGCGGTGGGAACGGGGAAAACTCGCTCCTGGGAGTTTCATTCGCTTTGAGGGCGCGGCGTTTCCACCGCGCTATACAAAGGCGGCGGAAAAGTCCAAAGGCTCACGAACCCAGCAAGTCAGTGCCACGACGGCTTGGAGGTGAACCCAGGCCCGCAGCGCTGACGAGATGCTGCGTTGGACCGGAAGCGGAGAGGATTTCCCTCTTAACCGGTTACAAGGGCGGGTCGGGCAGGCGCGCGAGGAAGCCGGGCGCGCACTCCAGCCACTGCCCGCGGGGGGATAGCGAACCAACCGGGCGTGGTCGGGAAGGTCTCCATTCACCCTCCCCCAGCCGATGGAGAATTCTGCGCCCGCGCAAGTTTGCACTTGACTTCGAGCGTGGCAGCCTGAGAGAATCGCTGCAGCCACAAGGTGGGCATTCATAATTTATCACCAGAAATGGGGGTGCTTGCAAGTTGGCCGAAGTACGACTTCAGGAAGGCGAATCTTTAGAAAGCGCACTTCGCCGTTTCAAGCGCAAGGTTCAGCAGGAAGATATCATTAAGGAGATCAAGAAGCACTCTTTCTATCTGAAACCTGGGGAGAGACGGCGAGTCAAGGCCGCCTTGGCCCGTAAACGCAGCCGCAAGAAGGCGCGTCACGAAACGGAATAGACCTGCCTCCGGCCGGGGGGAAGAAGCTTCACTGTTGAGGCCTGCCTTCTCCGCCCCTCAGGCGAGGGGGGCGGGACCGTTCGCCAGAGGGAGCCGTGCATGGAATACCGCGACAAGGTTCTGAAGTGCCTAGATTGTGGGAGTGACTTCATCTTCACGGCGGGCGAACAGATTTTTTACGCCGACAAGGGCTTCAAGAACGAGCCCAAGCGCTGCAAGAACTGCAAGAACAAACGCGGCAAGTCCTCGGGCGGCCCCGCCTACCCGCGCGCAGAAACCACCACCCGGTGTTCGCAGTGCGGCAAGGAAACCACTGTGCCCTTCAAACCGACGCAGGGCCGCCCCGTCTATTGCCGCGAATGCTTCCAGCAACGCCGCCACGCGAGCAGCTCTTCCCCCGCCTAACCTCGCCTCGCCGGTCACTGGCCGGTGGAACCCTCTTTTGCGGCAACCACCGTCGCCACGCGGCCGCGACCAGGCCATCGCTTCACCGATCCTGGAGCGGGGATGTCCTCCTGGCCCGCGGCCTCACCTGACACGAGTCCGGCCACAGGGTAGGCTATCATCTAGCCCAGCGATAGCGAGGAGGGGCCTGGGAAATGGCTTTCTTTCGGCTTCTGGGAGCCAGGGCAATGGAGCGCAAGAAGCCCGGGGATGAAGGAGCGAAGCCCGCATCTTGTTGAAAACAAAGGATCGGCCAAAAGGACAAGGCCCAGGGGGGCGGTTTTCAGGGGAGAATTGGACGCCGCGCCTGGCAACGCCGGGCCAGGGGTCTGCACGTCGGCTCATAGGGGAATCGGCTTGGCCGCTCCATTGACTCGCAGTGCGACATTTTGTTATATAAGGGCTGGGCACTGCCGAAGACATTGCCCTGGGCGACGGGAAGAACGTAACACATTGACTCCTGTATGGTTAGGAAGAAAAAACACGCTCGATCACAACCTCTGGCGCGGGGGCGCGCGAGGCGGACCCGGCCGTCAAGTTCCGCCTCGCGCCAGGTCGCACGACGGGGAGTTCGCATTCGGCTGCGCCGGCGGGCCCGCACCATCGCGCCACGACCCGAGCGAGCAGAGGTAAGTACGAGGGCGGTTGATAAATCCGGCGCGAGGCCCGAGACCAGTGCCCAGTACCTTGCGGCCGTGAAGACGTTCGAGACCGGCGTCGTGCTCTTCCAGAAGCATAACTACGACCGGGCCAAGGGAGTGTTTGAGAGGCTGGCCTCAAGCGCGCCTGTGGAAGTGAGCAACCGCGCCAAGGCGTACTTGAAGATGTGCGAGCGGAAGCTCGGGGTGGCCGAACCCGCCAGGGGAGGCAGCAGAGATTATTATGACCTGGGCATAGCCCAACTGAATGCGCGAAATCTCGATGCGGCGCTGGAATACCTGACGAAAGCCGACAAGGCCTCTCCCCGTCAGGAGCATGTCCGTTACGCCCTGGCCGCGGTTTGCGCGTTGCGGGGCGACACCGAGGCGGCGCTTGCGCATTTGGCGGCGGCCATCGAGCTCCGTCCGGCGAACCGCTATCTCGCCGCCCAAGATCAGGATTTCCAATCGCTGGCGGGCAACCGGCGTTTTCAGCAACTGATCCGTACGGAGGTCGCATAAGGCTCTCCGGGAAGCTCGCTGCCGCACCTCCTTCCCGGGCGGCGAGATTCATACCCGAGCAAAGACGATGCGGGTCGTGGCCATTGGCGGAGGCACCGGGCTGTCAGCCGTGTTGCGCGGCCTGAAGCAGCACGTCGAAGAGGTGGGGCGGGCCGCCGCATTGGAGCCGCGAATCACCCGCCTGACAGCGGTCGTCACGGTCACCGACGAGGGCGGCAGTTCCGGGCGGCTGCGCCGCGAGTTTCGTATCCTTCCCCCGGGCGATATTCGCAACTGCCTGGTGGCGCTGGCGGAGGATGAAAAGTTGATGACGCAGCTTTTCAAGTATCGCTTCGCCCGCGGCCACGGCTTGAAGGGCCACAGTCTGGGCAATCTGCTCCTCGCCGCGCTCACCCACCTGACTCACGATTTCGCCAAGGCGGTGAGGCTTTCGAGCGAAGTGCTGGCGATTCGGGGCGAGATCTTTCCTTCAACGCTCGCCGACGTTCGCCTGAAGGCGCGGCTGCGCGGGGGAAGGGTGATCTATGGGGAATCGCGCATCACCCGGACGCGCCTGCCCATCCGGCGCCTGGCGATTGTGCCCAGCCGCTGCCGGCCGCTGCCGGAGACGCTCGCGGCGATTGCAGCGGCGGACCTCATCACGCTCGGCCCGGGGTCGCTCTACACCTCGCTCATCCCCAATCTGCTTGTGCATGGAATCCCGGAGGCGATCCAGCAGTCCCGCGCGGTCAAGGTCTTCATATGCAACTTGATGACGCAACCCGGGGAAACACGCCATTACACCGCGTCCGAACACCTGCGCGCCATCCACGCGCACGTCGGCGGCAGGCTCTTCGAACACGTGATCCTCAACACGGCCGAGCTCTCGCCGCGACTGCGGCGGCGTTACGCCCGCGAGGAGGCTGAGCCGGTGGCGAATGACCTCGACCGGGTGCGCGCCCTGGGGGTCGAGCCCCTGACAGCTAGCTTGCTAGCCGAGGCGCAGGTGGCGCGCCACGATTCGCAGCTTCTGGCGCGCCTGCTGCTCGACCTGGGAGGCCGCCCGAAGCCGCCTGTGGCTTGACTTTGATAGGAACTCCGCATTAACCTGAAATGCCGTTATCACCACAAGATGAGGGAGCCAATGGACTTCAACGTGGGGGACAAGGTTGTTTACCCGAATCAGGGTGTGGGGATTATCGAGCAAGTTTCCAGCCGCAACGTCACCGGCCAGCCCGAAACGTTTTACCTGCTCAAGCTGAATTCCAGCAGTATGCGGGTGATGGTGCCGATGACCAACGTCACCAACATCGGCCTGCGTCGCGTCGCCAAGAGCCGGGAAATCGGCAGCATCCTGGAATACCTTGAAAAGGGCCGCTGCAAATCCTCCCCGGACTGGAAGGACCGCTTCAAGGAGAATTCCGAGAAGATGCGGGCCGGGTCTCTCCAGCAAGTGGCCGAGGTTCTGAAGAGTCTGCTGATTCTGAACCAGGCCAAGCCGCTCTCTTTCCGCGAGAAGCGGATGCTCGATCGTGCCTGGGCGCTGTTGCTCGACGAAATCGCCGTGGCGCGCGGCATCGATCGAAAGATGGCGGAAGGGTTACTCGTCAAAACCCTGACCAAATCCAATCTCAAGGTCCCGCTACCCAGCTAGCGCCGTTCCCGCTCCTTGGGGCTCGGGATGGCACGGACTGGGCGCTGCCTTTGCGCGACGGCAGGGCAAAGGCAAGCCACCGCCGATAGTGGGCAGAGCACTGGCCACCGCGGCGCAGGGGAGTAGAGGCGGCGTTTGAGACCCTAGCTAAAAACCCCGTCCATGCGCTGGAGAATCGCGTCCCTTTTGAGCCTGGCGATTGCCATCAGTTACTTCGATCGGCAAACGCTGCCCGTCGCCATCGCCGCCATCACACGCGAGATTCCCGTATCCAACACCCAGTTCTCGCAATTGCAGGCAGCGTTCCTCTTCGCCTACGCCCTGATGTACGCCGGCGGCGGCAGGTTGATCGATGCCCTCGGCACACGGCGCGGGTTCCTGCTCATCATGATCGGCTGGTCGCTGGCCTGCGCCCTGCACGGGCTGGCGATGAGCGTGGCCTTTCTGGCGGTGTGCCGTTTCCTGCTGGGCGCGGGGGAAGGCGGCGGATTTCCGGCCGCCACCAAAGCCGTCTCCGAGTGGTTCCCTGTGCGGCAACGCTCCACGGCTCTCGGCATCATCAACGCCGGAACCGCTGTCGGCGCCGTCGTTGCCCCTCCCCTCATCGCGCTGATCCTTTCCGCCCTCACCTGGCGGTGGATATTCTTCATCTCCGGTGCGGCGGGCCTGCTGTGGACCGTCTTCTGGATGCGCGATTTCTTTTTGCCCCGCCGTCACCCTCGCTTGTCGGAGAAAGAACGCGCCGAGATCCAGGAGGTGCTCGACACAGGGGCCACCGGGGAAAAGAAGACCGGACGATGGATTTCCCTTTTCTCCTACCCGCAAGTCTGGGGGCTGGTGATCGGGAAATTCCTGGGCGATGCCGGCTGGTATTTCTACCTCTTCTGGCTGCCCAAATACCTTTATGACGTACGCGGCTTCGACACCAAACAGGTCGGCTATTTCGCCTGGATCCCGTATGCCGCCTCCGGCATCGGGTGTCTGGTGGGAGGGTGGTTTTCCAGCGCGCTGCTGCGACGGGGCTATTCGCTCAACTGGGCGCGCAAGGCCGCGCTCGGCCTGAGTGCCTCGGTGATGCCCGTTGTGTTCTTCGTGACACGCTCGCCGGTCGAGCTGGCGATCGTACTGTTCAGCATTGCCTTCTTTGGCCAGCAGTTCTGGTCCACTATTATGATGACCCTACCCGCAGACATCTTCCCTTCCCAGTCGGTAGCTTCTGTGGCAGGCTTGGAAGGATTCGGCGGGGCCATAGGAGGAGTCGTCTTCGGGCTCGTCGTGGGATACCTCCTCGACCACGGATTCGGATATGGCACGGTGTTCACCATTGTGAGCACATTTCATCTGCTGGCTTTCCTGACGGTGCTTGTGACCATCCGGGTGGTTGGCCGGATAGACAGGGTCCCGGGGTTGGGAGTCAACCTGTAGACCCATTGAAATTGCGAGGGATGAACCATGAAACGTGTAGGGGTGATCGGGACCGGCATCATGGGCGGGGGCATGGCCGAGCAACTGCTCCGCAAAGAGTATCCGGTCGTCGTGTGGAATCGGAATGTCGAGAAGACGAAACGGCTCCTGGCCCTGGGCGCTACAGGCGCAGCCACGCCCGCCGAGCTAGCCGCCCAGGTCGAGACTATTCTGGTTGTGGTCCGCGATGATGCGGCGGTGCGGGAAGTCATCCTTGGAGCGGAAGGGGCGCTGAGCGGCGCCCGGCCCGGGACGACCATCATCAATTCCAGCACAGTGACTCCCGCCTTGGTCCGAGAGGTGAGCGCGGCGGTCGAGGCGCGCGCCTGCTCATTCATAGACGCCCCCGTGACGGGCAGCAGGGCGGCGGCCGCCAGCGGCAAGCTGGGATTCCTGGTCAGCGGGCGACCTGAGGTGATACAGTCGCAAACCGACATCTTGAACGCGCTCGGCCAGAGCATCACCGTTTTCGGCACCCTCGGCCATAGCGCCGTCTTTAAGCTGGCCAACAATCAACTGGCGGCGACACTGGTCCGTGCGATGGGCGAGAGCCTGGCGCTGTGTGATGCAGCGGGCTTGAGTAGAGAGGTCACCGTCGAGTCACTCGTCACCACCGCCACGCGCGTCTGCGGGCTGAAAAAGGACAAACTGATTCACCGCGATTGGAGCACCGACTTCGCTCTGGAGCTGATGTTGAAAGACCTCGACCAGGCCCTCTCGACGGCAGCGGACATGAATGTGTCGATGCCCTTGATTGCCGCTGTGCGGGAGGTTTATAGAAAGGCGGCCGAAGGCGGGCGTGGCGCGCTGGACTTTGCCGCCGTGACGGAACTTCCATAGATCCGCCACAATTCACGGACTTGGCTGAATCCGCAACAGGGCCACCGAGGGCGGGGAGGAGGAATCCCTTACCTCGATGGTAAAAGGAAAGGTGTCCTGGAGCGTGGGGCTTCCCGCAATCACGCCTGTCAACGGGTCCAGTTCGAGCCCCGGCGGGAGAGATCCCTCCACGACGGCCCAACTGTAAGGTGGCGTTCCACCTTCGGCCGCCAATTGGGCCCAGTACGAAACTCCCAGATATCCGGTCGGCAGAGCCTCCGTCAGGATTCTCAATACCGCGGCCTCCACCGAGAGCTCCAGGGTCACCAGAGACCCCTGCGGTTCCAGGAGGCTGGAATCAGCCACGCGCACCGTGATCACCGCCACCACCAGCTCCGTCGGTGTTCCGCTCAGCGCGCCGCTCTCGGCGTCGAGAGTGAGGCCTTCCGGCAGCTCACCCGTGACGATTGCCCATTGATAGGGCTCGGTGCCACCCGTCGCGGTAAGTTGCGCCCTGTAGGAGCTACCGACGTGGGCCGGCGGCAAGGCCACCGTGGTGATTGTCAGTGGCTGCCCCGCGCCCTTCGCTTGCGGCCCGGCAGCGGGTGGCGCCGAACCACAGGAATTCGTCAGCAGAACAAAACCGGACACTGTCAGAATTAAGAAACCGGATGACCGCACTCGAAATCTCCGTTGTCAGGAGACTTAAGGCGAGCGAGAGTACTACCTCGTTAACTTCTCGGCAAGCGAAATCCGCTGCGAGGCGGGAAGGGCCAGGGAACCTTGCGGCCGCGAGGGAGCAGAAGTGAAGAAGGTCAGTGGTTCTTGCTCGATGCTGCCTGCGGTTCAGAAGTGAATTCCCCTCCTGAATTGATGGCCTTGCACTGCCCCTCAACTTTCAGACGGGCTTTCCCATCTTGAGAGCGGGCGGCCACATCGAACGCCGGTGCGGTCCCACGATCCCATGGTTTGTTGACCAGTCCCCGCTTGCCGCCTCGCATCGCGCGATGCTCGCTTGCGACGACCTCCTGGCGGCGCGCCCAAATGGCGGAAAGAGCTTCCGAATATGGCATACCACGTCGGGATTTCCACAGCTATGCACAGGATTTCCACAATATCTTGTGGCCTGCCGAAAAAAATCCACCAAAGGTAGTAGTTTTCGCTTGACAACCCGGAAAGTCCGAGTTAAATAACAACCAGAGTGCGGGCCCGGCCAGTTCTTGTGAGGAGAAGGCCGGGAGGCCGTTCGCAAGCCCCCGACGGCAGCTTAACCCCGCACAATTCACGGGACGAGCAGCCGACTATCTGGACGGAGGGACCCATGGCGGAGCGGGAAGCTGTCACTACAACGACGACGGGCAACACCCAAAGGCCAGAAACCGTCAGCCCGCGCGGGATCAGCGTAAGGCGTCATTTCACCAAGCCTGGCGCGCATCCTTTTGATGAGATCGAATGGGAAACGCGGACTGCCTCACTCCAGAACGAGAAAGGGCAGACGATCTTCGAGCAACGGAACGTTGAAGTCCCCAAAGATTGGTCTCAGACGGCCACCAACATCGTGGCCTCCAAGTACTTCCACGGCAAGCTCAATACGCCGGAGCGCGAGTCGAGCGTCAAGCAACTGACCAGCCGAGTCGCCGACACCATCGCGCAGTGGGGCATCGAGGGCGGTTACTTCCGCACCGCTGAAGACGCGCAGGCGTTCCACGACGAACTGATTCATCTGCTCGTCCGGCAGAAGGCATCGTTCAATTCGCCGGTGTGGTTCAACTGCGGCCTGTGGCACAAGTATCACCGCCATGCGGAAGGGGGCGGATGGTACTGGGACCGCGCCACGGGCGGCGCCAAGAAGGAGACCGAGGCCTACCGTCACCCGCAGTGCTCTGCCTGCTTTATCAACTCTGTCCAAGACAACCTCGAAAGCATCCTGACGCTGGCCAAGACGGAAGGGATGCTCTTCAAGTGGGGTTCGGGCACGGGGACGAACCTCTCGCCTCTCCGATCCGCATTGGAGCCGCTGTCGGGAGGCGGCAAGGCCTCCGGTCCCCTCTCCTTTATGAAGGGCTATGACGCGTTCGCCGGCGTGATCAAGTCCGGCGGCAAGACGCGTCGTGCCGCCAAGATGGTGATTCTCAACATCGATCACCCCGATATCGTGGATTTCATCGAGTGCAAGGCCAAGGAAGAACGCAAGGCCTGGAGGTTGGTCGATGCCGGCTACGATTCCTCGCTCGACGGCGAGGCGTATAGCTCCATCTTCTTCCAGAACGCCAATAACAGCGTGCGCGTCACCGATGAGTTCATGAAAGCGGTGATTGAGGACCGCGATTTTTCGACGCGTTTCGTTACCACCGGCGAGGCTGCCAAGACCTACCGCGCGCGCGACCTGATGCGCAAGATCGCCGAAGCCGCCTGGCAATGCGGCGACCCCGGCCTACAGTTCCACACCACCATCAACAAGTGGCATACCGCGAAAGCCACGGCGCCCATCCACGCCTCGAACCCGTGCAGCGAGTACATGTTCCTGGACGATTCGGCCTGCAACCTCGCATCGCTCAATCTCATGAAGTTCCTCGCGCCGGATGGCAGGTTCGACGTTGAGGCCTTCCGCCAGGCCGTGGACATTATCATCACCGCGCAGGAAATCCTGGTCGATAATGCCAGCTACCCGACGGAGAAGATCGCGGTCAACTCGCATAACTTCCGGCCCCTGGGGCTCGGCTACGCGAACCTGGGAGCCCTGCTGATGGCGAGCGGCCTTCCGTACGATTCCGACGCGGGCCGCGACTACGCCGCCGCCATCACGGCCCTGATGCACGGCGAGGCCTACCTGCAATCCTCGCGTCTCGCCGCCGAACTCGAACCCTGCGCGGGTTACGCTGTGAACCGCGACTCGTTTCTGGGCGTCATCTCCATGCACCGGCAGGCGGCGCAGAACATCGGCGCGCGCCACGTGCCGGAGGCGATGCTCGAAACCATCAAGAAGATCTGGGACGATTGCCTGGCCAGCGGCATGAAGTACGGATACCGCAACGCCCAAGTCACGGTGATCGCGCCCACCGGCACCATCGGCTTCATGATGGATTGCGACACGACGGGTATCGAGCCCGACCTCGCGCTGGTGAAATACAAGAAGCTCGTCGGCGGCGGGCTGATCAAGATCGTGAATAACGTCGTCCCCATGGCGCTGCTCCGGCTCGGCTATACGGAGCAGCAGGCATCCGACATCGTCAACTATATCGACCAGCACGGCACCATCGAAGGCGCGCCCCACCTCCGGCCCGAGCACCTGGCTGTTTTCGATTGCTCGCTCAAGCCCGCCCACGGCAAGCGCTCGATCCACTACATGGGCCACCTCCGCATGATGGCGGCGGTGCAGCCGTTCCTTTCCGGGGCCATCTCCAAGACCGTCAACATGCCGGAAGAAGCCACGGTGGAGGACATTGTGAATGCTTACCTTGAGGCGTGGCGGCTGGGATTGAAAGCAATTGCCATATACCGCGATGGGTCGAAGCGGACACAGCCCTTGAACACATCGGACGCCAAACCAAAGAAGGAGTCAGAGGCCAGGAGTCCCAAGGCGGAAGAAAGGACGACTCCCGCCTCCCAACCCCCCATTTCCGCCGCCCCGCCCACGGCGCGCGCCTTTCGCCGCAAGCTCGACGACGAGCGCCGCGCCATCACCCACAAGTTCTCGGTAGGCGGGCACGAGGGTTATCTCACGGTCGGGCTCTACGAGGATGGCCTGCCGGGCGAAATCTTCATCACCATGGCCAAGGAAGGCTCGACGGTTTCGGGATTGATGGACTGTTTCGCCACCGCCATTTCGCTGGCGCTTCAGTACGGCGTGCCGCTCAAGGTGCTCTGCGACAAGTTCAGCCACACGCGCTTCGAGCCCAGCGGCTATACGCCCAACCCCGAGATTCGCTATGCCAAGTCGGTCATGGATTACATCTTCCGCTGGCTGGCGCTCAAGTTCCTGCCGCGCGACGCCCAGCCGCAGGAAGGCGCCAGTGTGGGGGCGTTGAACGGCGGGGAGGCGGAGAAGGCCGCGGCACTGGCCAGCCAGTTCACCCAGGCCGCCCAACACACGAGCGTCTATCCGAACGGCACGATTCAGCCCGGCCTCGCTGGCATCGAACTCAGCGACGACGCGCCGAGCTGCTCCGATTGCGGCGCCATCATGGTCCGCAACGGCTCTTGCTACAAGTGCCTGAACTGCGGCTCCACCAGCGGCTGCTCATAATAAGACAATGCAAGCACTGAGTTCTTACAATCCGGAAGCGTACTGCACCATTGAATATGCTTTGCGAGCATTCGAAGATGAGTATCGTGGGGAAGGCCTCTCAGCCACGTGCTACTTTGCGGAGAGGGGTCAGTTCGTCAAGTTCATCTGGCCGGATTGGCCGGAGTCATTGGCGCAAAGCCTCGCAAGGCGGGTGGATGCATTCCGCGCTGAGCATCCTGAACTCCGGCCGATCGAGCCGGGCACTCGGGAATGGGACGCGGCCTTCCATGCGTGGCGCAGCGATCCTTCGTCCGCCCTCGCTGTTGCATCCGCCTTTGAGAAACATTTTGGCACGCGCCTAGTATGGGTGGAATCCGAACGCGATGCCCGTGGTCGCATCCATGCCTGTTGCCGCATCAAGGACATTGCGCAGGTTCGCGCGTTTGCCCCGGACCATCCTCTGAGTTTCCTTGCGACCCCACCACCGGAGCAAGTTGAAGTGATCTCAATGGACCTCGCGTGGAAAGACTCCTTTGCACCGATTCCTCCCTCCCTCAGTGACTCTGACCACGAGGCTTTGCAGGCTAGTTTCCGCGAGGTGTTTCAGTGGGCCGCCAGTCGAATTAAGCCAGTGCTGGACCAGCTTCACGACAAACTAAGAGAGCTCTACGGTGAGCGCTTCCGGGGGCTCTACGTTTTCGGATCGTACGCGAGACCCGACGCGGGCATCGAGCTTCCTCGGGATTCTGATCTTGATGTTGCGTTGGTCCTTTCAGAGTTCTCTAACGCATACGAAGAAATTACAAGATTTAGTGGCATTTCCTCAGATCTTTCGCTGGAACATGGTCTTGTGATTTCTCTGGTGCCTGTGCGTGAAGCTGACTTCCGTGAGGGGCGGAGCAACTTCACCCGAGTTATTTCATCGTATGCGGTCCCCGTCAAATGAACGATGAAATCCAGGCGGAGTTAAGAATTGCACGCGAGACCCTACAGGAGGCTGAACATCTGCTTAGCAAGCAGCCCCCGAGAGGAGCAGGGAGCCGCGCATACTACGCGATGTTTCATGCCGCGGTCGCGATGGTTCTGGCAGAAGGCGAGAAGTACGAAAGCCATGGTGAGACAATCGGGGCCTTTGGGCGACTCTTCATGAAGCCAGGGAGAGTGGAACGGCGGTTCAACAGCTATCTGAAGGAAGGTTCTGAGTTTCGAGAGGTTGCTGATTACGCGCCCTTGACGACGCTTTCGATCGAGAAAGCGGGAGAGATTCTCAAGAAGGCAACTGAGTTTGTGGGCATGGCGGAGGAGTTTTTGAAAGAGGCAAATCCGTAAACGCACGACAGGCCCGCATGATCAGGAAGCCGAGGAAGCTGAAGACGAAGAAAACGTCGAATTTGGAGCGCATGGAAAAGCGACGGGCCGCTCTGACCTCTGAGCGGCCTGTTGCTTTTGGGAGTGAATGTGATTTGTGCTGTAGCGCCGCTCGATGAGCGGCGAGAGCCTTGATTCTCGAAGACGCCGGTCCCTTCCTGCGTTAAGGCAGGCGCGGACCAGCGCTACAGCCGGAGAGGGGAGAATAGATGAACGTACCAGAAGCACTGCACGCCATTGCGACGACGGGCGAGGGGTACTGCTGGTATTGCGACAGCAAGCTGCCGCGGCACGGCGAAGTGGCCGTCAATGATGGCTGGGATGTGCAGCGCATTCCGGGCGAGCGCGTGGCGAGCATCATCCTGGTCTGCCCGAGCTGTTTGCGCGAGAAAGAGGAGCTGGGGGAGGAAGGTTTCCTCCGCAATCTCTCGCTGCGCGTCTGCAACTCAACGTGTTAGCGAGAGGTCCCAACACCTCCGGCGCCTTCCCCACTGGGCAGAGGGTGGCCCGCCGAGCGGGGCCGGGTGAGGGTTTGGAGGTCAGAACAATCAGAGATCAGGCGGACACCATGGACGAAAAGAAAATCCGGGACTTCTTCAAGAAGCAGTTGCGCGTGATTCTCGAAAGCAGCGCCGGCGATCCCGACGGGTTTCGCTCCTACTTCGCCGAGCACGAGCCGAAGGATGAGGAAATCCTCGGCCTGCTCGCCGTCTCCTCGATGATAAGCGGCGAGGTGCAAGTGGGCGACAGCTTCCCCACGCCGCTCGAAGCGCTCGCCGCGCTCTCGCGCCGCAGCCGGAGGATTCTGTGCGAAGAGTTCCGCAAGGAACTCAAGCACTGCTTGGGCGAGTTGGCAGCGGCGTAGAAAACATGGGAGTGGGAGCTCAGGGCAACTATGCCTAACCTCGGGCTACCCGCGTTCTGGCTACGACGGCTCCCAACTTCGGACTCCCGTTCCCCCCTCATTCACTCAGCCAGACATCGACGCAGGGCACATCCCGGTCATACGGCTTGCCCAGGTTTTGGGGCTCGGCCGTCGTCCCTCGCCAGGGCTCTCGCAGGAAAGCCCTCGCTGTCGATTCTTGACCAACCATAGACAGCTTGAGACCACGGCTCTCTGTCAGTGCGGGGAACGAAAAGGACAATTGGCGATATGGTGCGGAAGGGGGGACTCGAACCCCCACGGTCTTGCGACCGTCAGCCCCTCAAGCTGGTGCGTCTGCCAATTCCGCCACTTCCGCAAAAACGCAGTTAACAGTTTTCAGTTGTCAGTTATCAGTAAGGACCAGGCCGAGGATTGACTGAGAACTGATAACTGAGAACTGAAAACTACTTCTGTGCCGGACTCGGGGCCGCGGGCGCAGGGGCGGCCGGAGCCGGCGCCGATTTCGCGGGCCTGTTCTCGAGAATCGACCCGCCGGTATGCTTCGTGGCCATGATCGAAAGCGCGATCGAGGTGGCCATGAAAATCCCCGCCAGCACCCAGGTCATCTTCGCGAGCGTGGAGACCGCTCCGCGCGGCCCGAACGCCGCCTGACTCACGCCGCCGAAGGCGGCCGTGATATCCACATTCTCTCCGCCCTGGATCAGCACGATCAGGATCAGCAGCACGCTCACGAGTACGTGCAGAATTGTGAGTCCGATTTCCATTCCACCTCTTTCCCCGCCCGTCAGGCCCGCGGATAATTCACAATGGCGGCGAAGGAATCCGCCTTCAGACTCGCTCCGCCCACGAGCGCGCCGTCGATTTCTTCCTCAGCCATCAGGCCGCCGATATTGTCGGGCTTGACGCTGCCCCCGTACAGGATGCGTAGCCCGGCGGCAACCTCCTCTCCGAACTTTTCGCGGACCAGCCGGCGAATGTACCCCTGGCTTTCCGCCGCCATTTCCGGAGTCGCGGTGCGGCCCGTGCCAATCGCCCAAACTGGCTCGTAAGCAATAATGATACGGGAGAACTCCTCGGCGGTCAACCCGGCGAATCCGCCGCGGAACTGCCGGCTCAGGATTTCTTGGGTCTTCCCCCCCTCGCGCTCCGCCAGCGTCTCACCCACACAGACAATCGGCGTAAGCCCCGCCATGAGCGCCGCCTTCAGCTTGCGGTTCACACTCTCGTCCGTTTCACCGTGGTCCTGGCGGCGTTCCGAGTGGCCGATGATCGCGTACGTACAACCCGCATCAACAATCATCCCCGGTGATACGTCCCCGGTGTGCGCGCCTTCCTTATCCCAATGCAGGTCCTGCGCCGCAACGGCAATGTTGCTTCCCTTCGCCGCCTCCGCCACGGCCCGCAGGGCCGTGAAAGGCGGCGCGACAACAACTTCCCGGTGCGTCGCGTCCGCCACCAGCGGCTTGAGCTTTTGAACGAAATCCACCGCCTCCGCGATGGTCTTGTACATCTTCCAGTTGCCAGCAATGACAGGACGCCTCAGTTGATCGCTCCTCTTCACTTTGTACTTGTCGGGCTCATATTCCTCGTAGATTTTGTACGCGGGAAAAGGCATGGTCTGTAACTCCAGGAAGTCGCTCTAAGTCTTCGCTGCGTGGGGCAGGGCACGTTGCTCCCAAGGATGCTGTGCCCTAGTTCTTCGTCGGCCGCCGAACTCGGACCTTGCGGTCTGTAGCCACTACAAAACAGCGCGGCCACTGTGTAACAGCTTCTTCTCGAAAGAGGTCTTCAACGCGCTTCAATAGCGCCCGCCGACTGGGCGTGCGAAGACGAATCAGCAAAATGCCGTGGTGCGATCCAGGTGTAAACCGTCGCGCGTCCGAGAAATCCATGTCCTGCGTAATCAGGAATCGCGCTTCGCGCTGAGCCGCCTCCCAAACCCGGGTGTCGGGTTTGCCGCTCAGCCCTTCTTCTCCGACGGTCTGCACATCGTGGCCCAAGTCATTCAGCCGTGAAGCGAGATGGATCGGCAAGTTCTCGTCGAGTTTGATCCTCATCGAATCTGAGGAGCGGCGGGCAGAGGGAGGTCTTCTTCAGCCGAGGCTGCCGCAAAAGCAATGACGGCGCGAACGTGCTCCGGCGTAAGGCTGGGGAAATCGCGCAAGATGTCTTCGACAGAATCCCCCTCCGCGAGGCTGGCAAGCACGGTTCTCAGGGTGACCCGCGTCCCTTTCAAAACTGGCTCCCCGCCCGAGATTTGCGGGTCACGAACGATGTGCTGCGAGTAATTCGCCACACTCCCCTCCGTCATGCTCATACAAACCTGCCCTCATTCTACCAAAGGACGAATGAATGCGCGAGGGGAGCCGCCTCGCACGCTGCATCCTGCTTACTGCCGAGTGCTTTCCGCCGACTGCCTACTTTTCCGTCAGGGCCGCGACGCCGGGAAGCGTCAACCCAGAGAGAAATTCCAGCGACGCCCCGCCGCCGGTCGAGATGTGGCTGATCTTGTCTTCCACACCGGCTTTGTTGACCGCCGCCACCGAGTCGCCGCCGCCCACGATTGAGACGGCCGAGGAAGCGGCCACGGCGCGCGCGATTTCCATCGTCCCCTGCGCGAATTGATCGATCTCGAAGACGCCCATCGGCCCGTTCCAAACGATGGTCTTCGCCTTCGCGATTTCCGCCGCGTAGGCGGCGCGCGTCGCGGGACCAATGTCCAGCCCCAGCCGATCGCCGGGTATTTGAGCTGTGGGTGTCGTTTCTGCCGCCGCACTCGCATCCAGTTTTTCGGCAACAACATGATCCGTGGGCAGGAGCAGCTTCACGCCCGCCTGCTCCGCGCTGGCCAGCACTTCCTTCGCCAGCTCGAGCTTGTCATCTTCGGTCCTGGAGAGCCCGACTTCGACGCCCCTGGCCTTCAGAAACGTGTAAGCCATCGCGCCGCCAATCAGGATGCTGTCGGCAAGCTTCAGTAGGTTCCGGAGCAACTCGAGCTTGTCCGAGACCTTGGCGCCGCCCACGATGGCGACGTAAGGCCGCGCCGGGTTCTCGACGGCTTTACCGAGGTATTCGAGTTCCTTCTCCATCAGAAGGCCCGCGGCACATGGCGAAAGGAACTTGGTGATCCCCTCCGTGGAGGAGTGGGCACGGTGCGCCGAGCCAAACGCGTCGTTCACATAGACTTCGGCCAAGGCTGCGAGTTTTTGCGAGAATTCCGGCGCGTTTTTCTCCTCCTCGGCGTGGAAGCGGAGGTTCTCAAGGAGCAGCACGTCGCCGTCCTTCATGGCCTTGGCCATGGCTTCAACCTCCGCGCCGACGCAGTCGGGAGCAAAGGCCACAGGCTTGCCCAGCAGTTCGGAGAGCCGCGCCGCGGCGGGCTTCAGGCTCATCCTGGGATGGGGTTTGCCTTTCGGCCGCCCCAGGTGCGAGGCGAGGATCAGCCGCGCTCCCCGTTCCCCGGCCAGCTTGATGCTGGCGAGCGAAGCCTGGATGCGGGTGTCGTCGGTGATTTCCAGGGCGTCGTTCAGCGGGACATTGAAATCCACGCGCATGAAGACGCGCTTGCCTTGCATGTCAAGATCGCGAATTGATACTTTAGGCATGATTCTACCCTTGGTCGTTGGTTCTAGGCCTTGGACCAGCACCGCGCGGCAATCCGCCACAACCGGCGACGAGCAATGGGCGAGGGCCCTTTCAGAGTTTCTTCGCGATGAAGTTAATCAAGTCGCGCACGCGGCAGGAGTAACCCCACTCGTTGTCGTACCAGGCTGTGAGCTTGAGGCAATTGCCATCGATGACCTTGGTAAATCCGGGGTCCACAATGGCCGAGTGGGGATTGCCGCGGAAGTCGATCGAGACCAACTCCTCGGTGCAATACTCCAGGATGCCTTTCAGCGGGCCCTCGGCGGCTCTCTTGAGCGCGGCATTGACTTCCTCGACCGTCGTGGACTTCTCGGTGAGGGCGACCAGATCCACCAGCGAAACGTTGGGCGTGGGCACGCGCATCGCGAAGCCGTCCAGCTTGCCCTTCAGTTCGGGCAGCACCAAACCGACCGCCTTGGCCGCGCCCGTGGTTGTCGGGATGATCGACACGCCCGCGGCCCGCGCCCGGCGCAGGTCCTTATGCGGCAGGTCGAGAATCCGCTGGTCGTTGGTATAGGCGTGGATGGTGGTCATCGAACCCTTGAGGATCTTGAAGTTCTCGTGGACGACCTTGGCCACCGGCGCCAGGCAGTTCGTCGTGCACGAAGCATTGGAAATGATGTGATGCTTGGCCGGATCGTAGGCCGCCTCGTTGACACCCAGCACCAGCGTGACGTCCTCGTTTTTCGCGGGCGCCGTGATGATCACCTTCTTCACGGACCCCTTCAGGTGCTTTTTCGCCTCCTCGGCCTTGGTGAACAATCCCGTTGACTCGATGACAATCTCCGTGCCGAGCGACGTCCAGTCGAGATCGGCCGGGTCCTTCACCTTGAAGACCTTGATTATCCTTCCGTCCACCTTGATATGGTCTTCGCCATAAGTAACGGCGCCGGGAAAGATGCCGAGGACGGAGTCGTACTTGAGCAGGTGCGCCAGGGTTTTCGGATCTGTGATATCGTTCACGGCCACAAATTCGATCCCAGAGTCTTGGATCGAAGCGCGCAGGATGTTTCGCCCGATGCGCCCGAAACCATTAATTCCAACTTTCACCGCCATGGTTGGTGCCTCCAGTACAGGTGTGTGTATCCGACTTGAATCAACAATCTTATGCGCGGCGGCGCGTTTAGTCAAAACGAAAGCTCGCTCCGCCACACTAAGTCTCTTTGCGCGATCTGCCCCAAAAAACCCAAGGGTCAGAATCCGGCATCCCTGGCGGGCACTCGCGTTGCCAAAGGACCTAAACGTCCTCTAATCCTGCCGTCTCACGAGGTTGCAGGCCGCGCGGCGGAAGAAAAGTCCGAGGCGATCCAAACCGGCCAGCCGGGCGGAAACCCCCAGTCCACGGATTCTATCTGCCCGTCCCACGGACCGGACTTTGGTCACAGCCAAGGATGTTCGAGGGCGATAAAGTAGGGATTGTCCAAAGGGAGGTTTGAGGAAATGCCAGAAGCCACTGCCATACTGCGCAAAGAACACGATGCCATCTTGAAGATGCTCGGCGCGACGGAAGAAGCTATACGCCGCCTCGATTCCGGTGGCACGGTGAAGCCAGAGACCCTGGAGGGTCTGCTGGAATTCTTCCGCTTGTTTGCCGACAAGTGCCATCACGGTAAGGAAGAAGATCTGCTCTTCCCTCTGCTCGAGAGCCGCGGGATGCCGCGCCTCGGCGGGCCAACGGGCGTCATGCTGCACGAGCACGAGCAAGGCCGCGCTTTGATCAAGCGGATGGTCGAGGCGACCGAAGCCTGCAAACGAGGCGAGAAGGCCGAAGCGGCCTGGGCCGAGGCCGCGCGCGGCTACACCGCATTGCTCCGTCAGCACATCGACAAGGAGAACAACATCCTGTTTGTGATGGCGGAAAACATGCTCACGGCCGAAGAGCAGAGACAACTGGCCGCCGACTTCGAGAGGCTGGAAATCGAAAAGATGGGCGCTGGAACCCACGAGCGCCTGCACGCCTCAATGGACAAGCTGGTCGCGGAGCTCACACCACGGTAGGAAGCAGATAGTAGGTAGTAGGTGGCAGGTGGTGTGTGGCCATTGCAAGGGCTCATCATCTTGCGCTTGTAGGCTGTCGTCCGCCATTTACCGAGGGCTATGTACCGTCTGCCGTATCCCCCACGTGCCACCTTCCACATGCCACCTACCGCTTTGTGCTCCTTACTGCAACGTGACCAGCACCTGAATGACTCCCTTCCCAGCGGGGAGCGGTTCGAGCGCCTTGCCCACCACGGCGCCGTGCATCCGTTTGCGATTCGTCCCCCTCATGGCGTGGCCTGGGGTTGATGATGTGTCAAGCAAGTCGCCGCCGCCGCTGGAAAAGCCGCGGGACTAGAGAGCGAGCCCTGCGCTACTTTGGTTTGACAAGCCCGCGGTTGATTCAAGCCGCGAATCAACTGTGGTTACCAATCGTATCTTAGATTACGTTTCGCCAGGCGTACACCTCAGAGGCATCTTTGGTGCAGACTTCGCCGAGGTCTTCAACCCCCGCGCCGCCCAGCGTGACCCAAAAAGTTCCGCGCGTGGTGGCATCGCAGGTAGGCTTCAGCGTAAGGGTGTTCAGGCGGACGCCGCCGTTGAACTCCAGTTTCTGCCCCGGAGTCTCCTTGCCGACGCCAAGCGTTCCCGCCGTCCGTGCATTACCACCACCGTCCCCAGAGAACTTTGCAACGCCATCACCATCATGGCGCGTTTCATGGCCGCACCTCCTTACGGGCGGATTGGGAGGGACGTCATGCACGGGATACTATTGCGGGGGGAATACATGTTAACCATGTAATAGAGCCCGCAAGTGATGGGTAAAGCGCGCTCGGTTTTTTGTTTCCCGCCGCGTCTCGCGGAGACAGCAAGGCTAACTTCCGCGCAATCGGACATCCGCTTGTGCTAGTATGGTGGCTTCATTGGCGGGGCTCCGTCGTCAAGCGTTGCGCGTGTCCACTTTGAAACAATCCGTCGCAGATACCTCCGTCGCCACTGTACGGCCGACTCGTGTGCGCCATCAGGTGCTCGCCTGGATTTGTTCCCTCTCAATCATCACGTACCTCGACCGGGTTTGCATCTCGACGAGCGCCCCTTACATCTCCCGCGATCTCGGCCTGACGCCTTTTGAGATGGGGTTGGCCTTCAGCGCCTTCGCCATGGCCTACGCGCTGTTCGAAGTTCCGGGCGGGTGGCTGGCCGACCGCATCGGGCCGCGCAAGGTGATCACGCGTATCGTCGTCTGGTGGTCCGTGTTTACCGCGTTCACCGGATTGGTCAACCGACTGTGGACGCTGGTCGCCGTGCGGTTCGCTTTTGGCGCGGGCGAAGCCGGGATGTACCCCAACTCCGCTAAGGTTTTCTCCCGCTGGGTCCCGGCCAGCGAACGCGGTCAGGCGACCGGCCTGATGTGGACCTATGCGCGGTCGGGCGGGGCAATTTCGCCCCTGTTGGTCGTGGTGATGCTCGGCTACATGGGCTGGCGAACCACTTTTTGGGTTTTCGGACTTCTGGGTGTCGTCTGGGCTATCTTCTTTTGGTACTGGTTTCGCGATCATCCGGAGGAAAAAAAGGGAGTCAACGAGGCCGAACTTCAGATCATTCGCTCGGGGCACATCCCCCGCGATGAGATGAACCACGTCCGTGTCCCCTGGCGACGCCTGGTGTCGAGTGGCAACCTCTGGGCGATTTGCTGGATGTACTTCTGCATGGCTTACCCCTGGTATTTCTACATCACCTGGCTACCCACCTACTTGATGTCGCGCGGGCTCTCCATGGCCTATGCGGGCTTGCCACTGGCGTTCGGCGCGGTGGGTTGCACGCTGGGGGGCTTCCTGACTGACTACGTCGTGCGGCGAACCCAGAACCTACGCCACCGGCGTTACATCGGCTTTGGAGGATTTTTCCTGGGGTCGCTGGCGATGGTGTCCAGCGTCGTGATCGATAATCCCGTGGGAGCGGTGGTGGCGTTTGCCTTGTCTTCCTTCTTTGGGGACATGGCTCTGGCGTCCTGCTGGGCGGTCTGTATGGACGTCGGCCACGAACTCGCCGGCACGGTTTCCGGGGCCATGAACATGTGGGGCAACCTCGCCGGCTCGGTCGCGCCCTGGGTGATGGGTCTGCTCTTTCAGACCTTTGGCATTTGGGACGTGCCCATCCTCGTTTCCGGCGGCATCTTCTTCATTGGCGCGCTGCTCTGGCTGCGCATTGACCCCGCCCAGTCGGTGATCCGCGAGCCGGTGCGAAACGCCTCGACGGCCTGAGGCCTCGGACAATGTCATGCTGACCGAGGTGAAGCGTCCCGGCATTCGAATTCCTGACGACCGGGATTCTTCGCTCCGCTCGGAATGACAGATTATTCGGCTTTTCGTTGGCCCCCGCCGTGGTCAAGAAAATCGTCAAATATGTGGCGCTGGCTTCCCTCATCGCGAGCCTGATTGGGAGCTGGCTCCTGCTGCGCAAGCCGGCGATGCCGGAGGCGGCGCGCGACCCCGAAGCCGCCCAGCGATTCACGGAGAAGGTCACTCGGCTCACGCTCGCCCACGAACACGGCATCCCCAGTGAGATTCGCCTGACCGAGGCGGAAATCAATTCCCAAATCGAGGAGGGTTTGAAGGCTCACCCGCCGCCCGTGGGAGAGGCCGCAATCAAAAGTGCGGCCGTTCGATTGGAAGGCGAGAAACTTGTGGCCGTACTAACCACGCATGTATGGGGGCAGGACATTTACGTGACCGTCGGGGGGAATCTGATCTTCTCGGGCCGCGCCGTGCGCCTTGTGCCTTCCGAGGTCCGCATCGGCAGCGTGCCCGTGCCCGTCTCCTGGATGGAAAGCAAAATCCATATGCAGTTGGAATTGCCCGAGGGCATCACCGGCGTGCGCGTTGCGAACAGCGAGCTGATCGTCCAAGCGGATTAGCAGGCGTCACGGTCCCGCTGAGAGCGGGCTCCCGTGGGCTTTGCTTTTGTTGCGCCGGGTTTCCGCCCAGCGTGTGCCGCCCTGAAAGGCGGCGCTACACATCACAGAACCGCCACGGCGCGGAGGGGCGAGCCGGAGCCGCCGCGAATCTTGAGCGGAAGAGCAAGAAACAGGAAGAAATCCGGAAGCTGTTCGAGATTGGTCAGGTTCTCGATAATCAGGACCTGCTTTTCGAGCACCAGGGGATGAATGGGTTTGCCGTCCAGTGCCGCCGGGGGATCGGGTGAGAGCGTATCGACGCCGATGGCGGCAACGGATTTCTCAATTAGATATTCCGCCGCGTCCACGCCGACGCCCGGCCAGTCGGTAACATAGCGCTGGTCGTTCGGCCGCAGGGCCCAGTGCGTCGACCAGCCGAAATTGAACGTCACGATATCGCCCCCCGCCAGCGCGCCGTGCCTCGCCTCCCAATCCGCAACGAGGTTCTTCGAAACGTAGTCGCCCTCCTTCATCCCCCGGCAATCGATGCGCACGCCGCGGCCGATCAGCCGGGTGAGCGGCACATTCTCCATCGTCACGTGGGCCCGGGGTGTCTCCGGTCTGATGAAATGCGCCGGGGCATCGACGTGCGTGCCGTTGTGCTCGTGCATGGTGATCTGGTAGGAGAGCGAGCGGTTGCCGTGCCGGTATGACCCCCACATGTTGTGAAAGTACCTCGAGTGCGCCGGGAAATGCGGCATGTGCTCTTCCAGCGTTTGGCTCAGGTCGATGACGCGCGCGTTGCGCAGCGTTTCAATCAGGATTGAAACATCAGGCATGGTTGTGCTCCGGAAGAAAGGGGATGTCCTATCAAAATCGAGGACTGCAGATGAAGTGTCACTATTCCGAAGGCGCGAAGTAGCCGGTCTTGGCGCGGATGACGAGGCCTTTGCGCCGGGCCTCGACGCGGATGGTGCGGAAGGTGCCGTCGGCCTTGGTGTTGGTGGGCGTATAGCCGATGCTGTACTGCTCATTAAGTTCGCGCCCGATAGATTCGAGCGAGTCCGCCAGTTGTATCAGGCGGGAGGCGGAGTAGATGCCGGTCGAGGCCCCCAGACCCTTGTTCTGCGAAGTCTCGCCGATCTGGCCGTGGGAGAAATAGCCGGTGCCCAGGTCCGCGCCCGGCGTCCGTTCAAGGGGGAAATAGGCCGCGCCGCCCGTGGCTTGGGCGAGCTTTTCGAGGATGGGGTCTCCCGGATTATTATAGCCGTATGATGTATTACCGAGGGTATAGATTATCGTCTCCGCCTTGTGGGCCATGGAGATAGCTTCTTCCAGCGTATGCTCGCTTTGCACGTCGCGGCCGTCACTCACCACCACCAGCACGCGCCGGGTGTTTTCCGGCGGACCACTGGTGAGCATCTTCTCGCGGCAGGCAAAATAGATCGCGTCATAGAGCGCCTTGCCGCCGCCCGCCTTCAGGCCGCGTATCTTTTCATTAAGCAGCTCGGGGTCGTTCGTGAAATCCTGAATGATCGAGCTCGTGGCGTCGAAAGTCTGGAGAAAGATCTGATGCTTGCTGCTCCGCCCTTGCAGCATGTTGAAGACGAATTCGCTGGCGGCGTCCTTCTCGAATTGCAGCGCGGGGCGGGCGCTGTTGGAGGTGTCGAGGATCAGGCCGATGCGTAGCGGCTGGCGCATTTCGCGGCTGAAATATCTGATGGTCTGCGGGACGTTGTCCTCGAAAACCTGGAAATCGTCCTTGCCCAGGTCGATCACCGGCCGGCCGCGTTTGTCGAGCACCGTCACCGGCACGTTGACCACTTCCACTTTGACGCGCACCGTGGTCTGCCCCGGTTCAGGCGGGGTCTCTTTATCGGCGACGCGGGGGGAACCCGGAGCGGAAGCAGGAGGGGGCGCCGCAGGGTTCAAGGTGGTATGCTGCGCGGCGCCAGGGCCGGCGAGAAGCAGCCCGAAAAGGACGGCCGCCAGCCCGCCGCAGCCGGCTTCACCCCTGGCGAGCAGCCCGCGTTGAGTTTTGCTGACCGTCCCCGCGCCCACCACGCCGATGATCTCCTCCCTCAGCCGACTGAAGGCCCGACGCTCAGCATCTATCATACCGCAAAGTCCGGCTGCCGAGTAGCACCGGAGGCGGAGACGCGTTGCGGGATTGTCGTGGCATCGCGTAGAATCCGCAGCGAGGAGGCGTTGTGCATCCAGTCGCCCACACGCGGCCCGGAACCCGGGTGGTGAAGATCGCCCTGCTCGCCACGCTGGCGCTGGTGGCGGCCGAATTCGTGGCCGGGGCGCTCGCCCACAGTCTGTCGCTGATCAGCGACGCATGGCACAACTTCACCGACGTGCCCGCCTTGGCTCTCTCCTGGATCGCTCTCCGCTTCGAGCAACGGCCTCCCGACCATAGCAAAACTTTCGGCTACCAGCGCGCCGGCGTGCTGGCGGCGTTTGTGAACGGCCTGCTGCTCATCGGCGTGGCGCTTTACATCTGCTATGAGGCCTACGAGCGCGCGCTCCATCCGTCGTGGGTGGCCGCGCGCGCCATGATGGCGGTCGGGCTCGTGGCTCTCGG